>Ga0307374_10014494_pt1 | contig 10727 bp, 10 predicted proteins | sample OX3MG_FD_202532 | JGI IMG/M metagenome (GOLD analysis project Ga0307374, IMG submission 202532) | Soil microbial communities from Risofladan, Vaasa, Finland - OX-3 | ecosystem: Environmental > Terrestrial > Soil > Coastal area > Acid sulfate soil | place: Finland: Risofladan, Vaasa | collected... | reverse complement strand
GCTGTTTGGTGTTCGAATGACGCTGAGGGTCCATGCCGCTCGCCGCTAACGAAGCCGTCGAGTTGTACTTCGAGACCCTTGGCTACGCCGACGACGAACCTCTGCTCCTCATCAACGGCCTCGGCGGCCAGTGCATCAACTTCGACGTCGAGCTCTGCCAGAAGTTCGTCGAGAAGGGGTTCTTCGTCATACGTTTCGACAATCGTGACGTCGGACTCTCGAGCAAACTGGACGACTTCACCCCGCACCTCAAGGACGTAAACGCCGCCGTGCGCGAAGGCCGCGACGCGCACGTGCCGTACCGCCTCTCGGATATGGCGAACGACGCTCTCGCGGTACTCGACGCACTCGGAATCGCCACGGCTCACGTCATGGGCGTTTCCATGGGCGGAATGATCGTCCAGCAGTTGGCCATCGACCATCCAGAACGCCTGAAATCGATGACCTCGATCATGTCCACGACGGGCGACCGCGATGTCGGACAAGCGAGTCGCGAGGTCGCCGTACTCTTCTACGCTCCGCCGGGACACGACCGTGAGTCGGTCATCGCGCGCAGCCAATCGCTCGAAGAACTCTTCACCAGCCCGAGCGAATACGACCCTGCGCGGACGGCCCGACGCGTGGGCGCCGCGTTCGATCGTTGCTTTTGCCCGAAGGGCATCGCTCGACAGTTGGCGGCCGTGGTCGCTTCGGGTAGTCGAAGTGAACGTCTGCGCTCGGTGCGAACACCGGCGTTGGTCCTGCATGGACGGGCCGACACCTTGATTGACATCAGCGGCGGGGTTCGCACCGCGAAGTCGATTCCGGGGGCACGGTTCGAGGCGATCGACGGCATGGGCCACGACCTCGCACCGCGCTTTTGGGAGACGATCGTCGCGCTGATCAGCGATCACGCCAAAGCCGCGACCGGTAGTTCGCGGATCACGATAACGGAATTGGAGAACAAATGACCAAGGGCACGAAGAGCGATCCCTGGGAAGCGGTGACACCGCCCGGAGCGAAATACTCGATGTAGCGCGACGCAGACGCCCATCCCCCAGCCCTCGTATGTGTCGTGGGCTCGACGACGCTCAATATCACTTGTCGGCCAGAGGACTTGCATGCGTGGCCGATCGCCCAAGGTGACCGGGTTCCTCTTGGTGCGGCTGACGAAAGTCCCACCACCGGAACTGGCTCACGAGTTGACCAGAATGTTGGCGAATCCTTTTGTTCATTGGTGATTCGGATGTTGAATTGAGGTGTACGATACAGTACAGTACTCAATTGAATGAAAGGGTGGTACCGCGAATGGACCAGACGGATGTTGTAAATCGTCGATTGGGACTTCAAGTTGGTCATGGCACTCGTCATCGCGGCCACCCGCTGGATATGTCTCGTGACGTCGCGATTCGCGAAGCGGCGCTCGATCTTCTCTCAGAGATCGGTTACGACCGGTTGACCATGGACGCCGTCGCTGCCCGCGCGCACGCCAGCAAAGCGACGATCTATCGGCGTTGGCCGGGCAAAGCGGCGCTCGTGGTCGATGCCCTCAATTGCTCCAAGGGTTCGATCGTAGAAGCCGACACCGGATCGCTCGAGGGTGATCTGGCGGCCCTGGGACACGGTTCTTGTAGTCCGGAGAGTCGATTCAACGCGCAGATCATGCTGGGTCTCATCACTGCGCTCGCGCACGACGCCGAACTCCGCGATGTGTTTCGCGAACGAATCATCGATCCACGAACCCGAGTCATCCGAACCATCTTTGAACGGGCGGTGGCGCGAGGTGAAGTCTCGACCGAGCGCAACCTCGATCTCCTCGTTTCACTTTTTCCAGCCCTCATGATTCAACAGGTACTCGTCACCGGTGAACTACCGGATACGGACTTCGCCTCACTCGTCATCAGTGACGTGATTCTGCCTCTTGCCACTGCTCCAACACCGACCGGAAACTCCTAGCCTCCGAGGAACTCACCATGACAACCACTGATGCGTCGGAACTCACCGGCAGCAATACGGAAGGAAAGCATCTCGGACTCGCGCTGGCCGTCATCGCCGGCGCCCAACTGATGATCGTGCTGGACGCGACCATCGTGAACGTCGCGCTGCCGACCATTCACCATGATCTTCACTTTTCGGTGAATAACCTCGAATGGCTCATCACCGCCTACTCGCTGACCTTCGGCGGGCTTTTGCTCTTCGGCGGGCGCACGGGCGACCTCTTCGGCAAACGTCGGATGTTCATGATCGGAATTGCGACCTTCGCGGTCTCCTCACTACTCGGAGGTTTCGCGACCACGGATGTATGGCTCATAATCACCCGGGCACTTCAGGGAGTCGGCGGGGCGATCGCCGCACCGACCGCACTCTCACTCATTGCGACCAACTTTCCCGAAGGCCCGCAACGCAACCGGGCCATGGGCGTGTACGCCTCCATGGCGGGCGCCGGCGGCGCCGTGGGTCTGCTTCTCGGCGGAGTTCTCGTCGACCTCGTGTCGTGGCGTTGGATCTTCTTCGTCAACGTGCCAATCGCCGCGCTGATCCTCTTCCTCGCACCCCGAGCGCTGAACGAATCATCGACGTCGTCCGGCAAGTTGGATGTTCCGGGTGCACTGACCGCGACTGGCGGCATGCTCTCCTTGGTCTACGGACTTTCCAACGTCGCCTCACACAGCTGGACTGCCACGAGCACTCTTATCCCGCTGTTCGGAGCGGCGGTATTGCTGTTGGCCTTCGTACTAATTGAGACTCGGACTTCCGAAGCCCTAATGCCGCTGCACATCTTTTCCAACCGCAATCGATCGGGTGTCTACGCGATGATGCTCTGCATCGGCACCGCCATGTTCTCAATGTTCTTCTTCCTCACTCAGTTCTTGCAGAACGTGTTGGGATGGAGCGCGCTGAAGACGGGTGTCGGATTCTTGCCGATGACGATCGGAATCATTGCAGCCGCCATTCTCGCATCACGAATGATCAGCCGAATCGGCATCCGGGTTCCGCTCCTCGTCGGTCCGGCCGCGGCGGTCTTAGGACTCGAGTTACTGACTCGTCTCACCATTCACAGCAACTACGGAACCATCGTGGTGCCGCTCCTCATCGTGTCGATTGGCATGGGCCTCTCCTTCGTCCCATTGACTTTGACGGCCGTCTCAGGGGTGGCGCCCAACGAAGCTGGGCTGGCGTCGGCGTTACTCAACACGACCCAACAGGTTGGAGGTGCACTCGGCCTCGCGATCCTCTCCACCATTTCCTTCGATGCTTTCAAGTCAAAGCTCGCCAGTTTCACCAGTGTTTCGCACGCCGCCGCAACACACGAGGCGACGAATATTGCGACGACCCACGGCTACACGACAGCGTTCCAAGTCGGCGCGTTCATTGCCTTGGCTGGACTCCTGGTGTCGGCGGTTGTGATCCGGGCGCCGAAGGAGTTGGGGTCCGACGTCAATCCAGTGCACGCTGGCGTTTAGCGCAAAGTTCCATTTCCGTCATTACGGCCTTCACTGAGATACCTTGTCCATGGCTATTTTCAATGGGAACTTTTCCGATTACTCTCAACGGCCGCACTCGATATGGAACTACTACTTAAAGCCTGCGTGATCGGGCCGCACCAAATTTAAAACTGCGTTATCGTCTTCCAAGTTCGGCTTTGGACCGAACTCGATGCAGGGGGCGATGTGTCATCTACCAGTCCGATTGAAGTGCGCGATATGGCCATCATCCACAAGACGTTCCGTCGTGCGTTCGAAGAGTCGGCGCAACTCGTCCGGGCGAATCCTTCGCCGTCGGCCGGTCGCGTCACGTTCCTCTCGCTTCACATAGATTTCAGACTCAACATGCTCCATTACCACCATGAGGGAGAGGACGAGATCCTCTATCCCCTGTTGGTTGAACGAGTTCCGGATCATGCCGCACGTACTGAACAGATCGACCACGAACATCAAGAGGTCAAGGGCGCGATTGACAATGCACAGGCGGCGTGCGCCCAATGGCGCTCTGCGGCTACGTCGGAGTCGGCCGAAGCACTCACCACGTCACTCGACGGTCTCAATTCTTCTTTGATGCCGCATCTGGACAACGAAGAGCGTGAAATCGTTCCGCTGGCCGCAGTGACGGTGACGCAAAAAGAGTGGGACGCACTCGCCAAGCACGGCATCGCCTCGATACCAGCCAACAAGAAACTCATCGCGTTCGGCATGATCCTGGAGCCACTGAGTGCCACTGACCGCACCTACATGCTTTCGAACCTGCCACCACCAGTCAAATTGCTGTACCGCTTCGTCGGCGAGCGTCAGTGGAAGAAGTACGCCGCATCACTTCGTTCGGGCACTTGAGTCTGGCGGGACTAGGAAAATTCGGTAGCAGAACATAAGTGCCGATATTGAAACCTCAAACTGCGGCAAGCTGTTGCGGTGATCGCGCGATCGATCTCGGTTAACTATTTCCGCGCTCGTTCCACGAGCCTTGAATAACGCCACCGACCGACGTACGCTCAGGGCCCGGTCCCTAAACCTCCCTCGAAGGAGATTTACTTCGAAATTCATCGGCAGAGCTTCGCCACTTTTGGTGTGCTACGTCTCGCACACATAGGTTATTTTCAAGGGAGGATTGAAAATGTTGTTTCAAACGAACTACACGCTCGTTGGTGATCGAAGCGTTGAAACTGGCAAGAAGCTCATGGCGCTTTTACTGCAGCGTGGAAGCAGCCCCGGTGAGATCGCTCACTACATTCATGTTGGCGGCAGCGGCGGTACGGTCATCAGCGGGTCACTCGACGCGCGGTTATGCGCGAAAGAATTCAGCATGAGGGTATGGGTGGCGAACCTAGCGCGTTCCGGCTCACTGTTGCGTTGTGATATGCGCGGCGCGCTAATTGGTCATGACTGTTGCCACGCAGCACAACTCGATGTGCATCGTTACTCCGTGTCCAGTGACTCTGCGAAAAAGTGTTCCTCAACTCGATCATCGAACAATCGAAACGGATTGAGGAGAGACTGCGGGTCAAACACTCGCTTGACGCCTCGCTCAAGCTCCAGCACAGTGGGATCGGTGAGGGCCAAATAATGCTGCTGTTTGTCGCAACCAATGCCGTGTTCGCCGGAAATCTGTCCACCAAGTCCGAGACCCTCGATGAACAGTTCGCGCATCAGAATCGTGCGTTCGTCGTCGTCAGGTAGAAAGACCGCGAGGTGAACGTTACCGTCGCCGACGTGACCGCAACCGGTAATGGACGTGGCGTGACGCGCGCCAATGCGAGCCACCTCCTTGAGGAACGACGTCACCGCCGAGCGTGGCACGACGATATCGACGATCTCTTTGGCGCCGGCATCTTTCGACACCCAAAACAGCCGTTCACGAGCTGCGATGAGTCGAGACGCGGCTTGCTCGGGCAACACGTAGACGTCCAACGCACCGGCCGCTTCGAGCATGGTGCCGAGGTCGACCACGTCGTCGTCTAACTGTTCCGCGGTGCGCGTCTCGAGGACGACGATCAAATATGCCAATGCCCTTTCGTCGACGGTCTTTTCCACTCCGAGCTCCAGTGACGTCGCCGCTGTGACGGCTGACAATGTTACGACGTCGAGGTACTCGAGCATCGACGGCTGCAGTCCCGACGCCACGACCGTCGGCACCGCGCGTGTGATCGCGTCGAGTGACGCGAAGGGCACGAGCAATGTTGCGGCGTGCGCGAGTGCCGGTGAGAGCTTCAAAGTGACTTCGGTCACCAGCGCGAGTGTTCCTTCGCTACCGATGACCAGTTGTGTGAGGTCGTAGCCAGACGAGGACTTTACGACCGGACCGCCGGTACGCAGCACCGTCCCGTCGGCGAGCACGAGTTCGAGCCCTAATACGTTCTGGCGCGTAACTCCATGTCGCACGGCGCGCATTCCCCCCGCGTTTGTGTTTACATTGCCACCAATCGATCCGGAGAGCTCGCCCGGGTAGACGGGGTAGCGAAGACCGGACGAAAGAAGATACTCACCCAACTCGCGCAACGTCAGTCCGGGTTGCACGACCGCCACATGATCGTTGAGGTCAACACTCAGAACCTGATTCATTCGCTCGAAGCTGATGACAATCCCACCGGCTACTGGCGTCGCGCCGCCCGAGAGCCCGGTACCGGAACCCCGTGCCGTCATCGCTAGGCCGTGTCGACTCGCGATCTTCGCGATTGCTGAAACCTCTTCGGTACTGCTCGGTCGCACGACGGCGAAGGGCTCAACGTACCTGTGGTGGAGTGATTCGTCGTGGAGGTCGTCGAGATTGTGGTCCGGATAAAACGTCACCGAGTCGGCGCCGACGACCACCAACAGTTCGGTGCGTGAATCTGTCGCATTCATCTCAACAGCATGTTACCTCTGCGAATTTTGGCGCCACACTTTGAGATGTGACCGAGCAGTCCCCCATCGACGACCGACATCTGCGGTGGTGTGCGACGCGACCGATCCGGCGGTAACGATGGCATCCGATCCCTTCTTTAATAACACCGATGCGACCGAGTGGACTGCTGCTGAATTTTTTGACAGTTTGACGGTGTTGCCGCCAGTTGAACGTCGCGTTTTACTCTTCACTCTTTGTCCAATTCGCGACCATCCGGTGTCGGAAAGGTCGGCCCGACGTTGAGGAACGTGGGGGCTGGTCGCTCGCTACGCCGTTTTGGGACATTCTGCCCTAGTAGCGACAGACCCAGGACCTTACCGTGAGCTCAACAGTTTCGCCGGAAGCAAGTTGGACCGTCCTCGAGGGAGCGCATGCACGACGTTGGTCTTGGCCCACCCTTCGCGTGGTCGCGATCTTTCTGCCCGCCCGGACTCCAGAGAATGGAAGAAAACAATGACGGAACTCAAGAATGAGGGCAAGACGGGTATTGATCCAATGCGACTGATTCGGGTGTTCGCCGTCCTGACGCTCTTAGCGACGTACTGCCTGATTGTGCTCGGCGGCACCGTGCGGGTCACCAACTCGGGAATGGGCTGCAAGGACTGGCCGCTCTGCTCGAGCCAGGTCGGTCCCCTCTCGACCTTTCACCCACTTATGGAGCAGTCGCACCGCTACCTCGCTTCGCTCGTCACCGTGCTCATCATCGTCCTCGCCGTGGCGACGTGGCGCGCGGGCCGACTGGCTCACCACGTGTTCATTCCGGCGCTGGCGTCGGTGAGCGTCATCGTGGTCCAGATCGTGCTCGGGGCCATTACGGTGATCACCAATAACGCACCCGTCACCGTGGCACTGCACCTGTTGGTAGCGACGTTCTTCCTTGGCATCGTGACCGTGACTGCCGTCGCGCCGTTCGTCTCGCCGGAGCGCTCCTGGTCGCTGACGAACGTGCCCGGACGGCTCGCCTGGTCGGCCGTGGTCGCGCTCTACCTGGTCTTCATCTCCGGCTCGATCGTGGTGAACGGAGGAGCCCAGTCGGCGTGCACGTCGTGGCCGGCTTGCTTCTCGAGCCCGGCCGCCGCAGGCCCCGTGACCCTGCAACTCGTCCACCGCTCGATGGTCCTCATCGGCTCCGTCCTCGTTATTGCCTTCGTGGTGGGTCTGGTGCGCCGCAAGGTCACTGATGCGGTCGAGCGCAACTTGGCGTACGCCGCGCTGGTGTTGCTCGCGCTGCAGATCGTCGCCGGGGCGATCACCGCACTGGATGGGGGTCGTGCCGGCATCGCCGACGTGCACCTCGCCGTAGGCAGCGCCCTGTGGTGCTGCGTCGTCGCTGTTTTCGCCCTGTCCGCCAGGTCGCGTCCGCCAGCGCCAGAGTCAGGGCCCCAACACTCGCCGCTCGAGTCGCGACACGTGCAGCCGTCGAGCTCTATCGAATCGTTCCCCCCACCATCACGGTCGTCGTCGAACAAGGATTCTTGATCGATACGTCTGTTTCATTGCCCATCATCTGAGCAACGCGCCACCACCCCGTAATTCGAGATTGATGCACCAAGAAGTCCGCTGAGCGTCTCGATGCTTGCGTGAGATGAGTCTCAGGAGCCGAAAAGGCTAACGGTGTTGAGGTTGAAAACGGCCGGCTCGAAAATCCGGGCGGGACCCTGACCGAAGAGTCGTAAGATGTTGTTGGTGATTTTGCCGGCCGATAGAGGTCGCCGGGTCGGAACGGAATCGTCCGCAATGTCGACGCGAATGCTCATGATGTAATGCGAAAACGACACCAAGATGAGGCTGATAGTCCCTTCCTGCCTTCAGTACCTACATTCTGATGCGTGGGCAGCGAACTAGGATTGCACGCTGGATTGACGGTCGCCTTCAGGCTAGAAAGGACACTGCGATGTCGTATTCCGTCCGTCCTCTCAGCGCCTCTTCGTGGGATGCCTTCGCGGAAATCGTAGATCGAAATAACGGGATTTATGGCGGATGCTGGTGCATCGCGTACCACCCCGAGTGTGGCCGGAGGGAGCTCAACTATCGAGACGTCAAAGAAGACCGAGTGAAGACAGGACGAGCTCACGCTGCACTCGTATTCGACGAAGGCGGGAAAGTGCAAGGCTGGTGCCAGTACGGTAGTCCTGAAGAGCTCTCCAATATCAAACACAAGCGCGAGTACGACAAGGACCCGCCGCCATTTCCGGAATGGCGGATCACTTGCATCTTTGTGGACAAGAAGCATCGCAGTCAGGGCGTCGCTCGCACGGCGTTGGAAGGCGCACTCAGCCAAATCGCTAAAGCGGGCGGCGGCCTCGTCGAGGCGATTTCGGAGGTGACTGTCGACCGCGAAGCGCAAGGTCGTTTTTTATTCAGCGCTACCGCCGAACTCTTCGACCAATATGGATTTCGTCGCGGTCGTCAGGTCGGCAAGCATGCGTGGATCGTGAGCAAAGTGGTCGAAACGGCCTGAGCGCTCGCGACTTTGGTCATAGGGATCCGTTTTGCTGGACGGAGATTGAGTGGCTTTGACAGGGCCCTACCCTTCGACACAAGCCGGCGGTCATTTTCGGTCATGTTGCGGTTAGTCAAACTTGGGCACTCCGCAGCAGCGGAACTACCGGGCATGCCGAGGAACCCCGTTCCGAAAGTTCGCGCGAAGGCGAACACCGCGGGGCCCGCCGTGAATCCGAGCACCGCGGCCGCCAGCTTTATCAGGATTGCGATGGCACGGCTGTGGACTCGGAACCGTTGAAAGAGACCCTGGAACGCGAGTCACTCACTCACGAATCCGTTCATCGGTGGCAGTGCGGCGATGCGCCATCCGGGTAGTTACGAATCCTCGAGCTCTTCGAGAAGGGCACGAGTGTCAACTAAGGACGACGTCAGAATCTTGCGAGCCACGTCGAGGAGTTTGAAGACCATCGGATTGGAGACCGAGTACACCACGCTCGTTCCTACTTTTCGGGTGTGGACCAAATTTGATCTTCTCAAGACCGCCAACTGTTGGGAGAGGTGCGACGCCTCGAGCCCGACCTCGGGGACGAGGTCACTCACCGAGTGCTCACCTTCTCGCAACACTTCGAGGATTCGGATGCGGGCCGGATGTCCGAGGGTCTTGAAGAACTCGGCCTTGATTTGGTAGATGGGGGTATTGGTCATCGGCGTGCCTCTCATGGTTTATAGGTCATTGCCCGCGTAGGACAAATTGAAGCTCTTGTTCACGAGTGGGAAGTCAGGGACGATGGTGTCGGCGAGTGAGACCGCCAGGGCCGGCCAATTGAAAAACGAAGGGTCAACGACCTTGACGCGAGTCAACAATCCTTCATCGACCTCGACGCGATGAACGATCGCTCCTCGCCACCCCTCGGCGATGCCCGATCCTGAGCCAGTGCGAGCGAACGTGTCCGACATGATTGACCCTCCTAGGTGTCCAGGTCTGGCGCAATACTCGTGTAAAAGGTTCAGCGACATTGCGACTTCGTCAACGCGAATATTGAAACGAGCCAGAACGTCGCCCTGCGTCGAATGCGCCGGGGCGAACTTGGCCAATGGAGCGGCAGTCGGATGAGCGGAACGAGCGTCGTAGATCGCGCCCGACGCGCGAGCGGCGACGCCGAGTACTCCAATATTCTCCACATCATTCAAGTGAAGTACCCCGGTGCCCAAGAATCGATCCATTACCGTTCCTTGCCCTCGGGCGAGGGCAAGGAGTTCGGCGAATTGCTCGCCGATGGCGTCCAACTCTCCTGAGTCTGGCATCGCGATCACTTTGGCACCTCCAACCTCTATTCCTCCGCGCAACAGCCGATGACCGGTCACCACACGATTCAGTCGCAACAGTCGCTCCCGTAATGTGAGCGCCCTCGCCTGAGCCAATCCAAAGCCGACGTCATTGCAGAGCGCCCCGATGTCGGCGACGTGGTTGTAAAGCCGCTCAAGCTCTAAGAGCACCACGCGCAACTCCTCGACACGGGGCGACACCGTAACGCCGAGGGCCTCTTCGACCGCGCGGCACCACGCGAGCGAATGACCTACGGCGCTGTCACCAGAGATCTTCTCGGCGAGCTCCACTCCTGACTCGAAGTCACGACCCTCGAAGAGCCGTTCGACGCCCTTATGAACGAACCAAAGTCGCGCCTTCATTTTCAGAATCGTCTCGCCCACTACTGAAAAACGAAAGTGACCCGGTTCGATGAGGGCGGCGTGGACCGGTCCGACGGGGATCTCATAGACGCCCCGCCCCTGGACCTCAACGAAAGGGTACGACGCAACATCCTGGGCCATCGGAACCGACTCGGGCGAATCGTGGCGCATCGGATGCCAGCCTTCGGGCCAGTGCTGGTGCAGTACCAGGCGGCGCGGCGCGGGGTGCCCGACCGGCT
>Ga0307374_10014493_pt1 | contig 10727 bp, 13 predicted proteins | sample OX3MG_FD_202532 | JGI IMG/M metagenome (GOLD analysis project Ga0307374, IMG submission 202532) | Soil microbial communities from Risofladan, Vaasa, Finland - OX-3 | ecosystem: Environmental > Terrestrial > Soil > Coastal area > Acid sulfate soil | place: Finland: Risofladan, Vaasa | collected... | reverse complement strand
GTCATCATCCTCACGCACGCCGTCGTCAGCGTCACAGGATGCAGGTCACCCTGCGTCTGATCGCTCGATGTCGTTTGCCACATCGCCCCCAGCGTGTGGAGCCCCGAGCCAAGAAACGACGACCCAAAGTCTTTGCCCCTCCTGACCGTGCCACGCTCAATCGCCAGACAGGCCATATGGGCTCAACGGGCACTTAAGGTAGCGACATGAGCGACTGGCGCGGCTTTATCTTCTGGTTTTGATGCCGATGCCGATGCGTGGCGCGCTGCGTTATTCAGCGCCCCCGTCATCGCGTGGTTCACCGCGTTCACACTTGATGCATTCAAGCCTAACCCCGAGCTTTGAATGACGACCCGCTGCAGTCGTGACCCAGTCCCGGTTCGTCCACGGTGGATCGTGGCGTACGTGCTGGAAATGGCCGCAATCAAGTTCCGCCACCCAGTGCTGCTCCTCGTCCTGGTGGTAACCGACGATGGGTTGTTGCATGGCTGATATTCCCTGTGGAGAGGTCAGCCCACGGCCACGAGTGCTTGATCCAGATCTGCAATCAGGTCATCAATGTGTTCGATGCCCACGGACAGCCGCACCATGTCCGCGGTGACGCCAGCGCGCCGCAGTTCATCCTCGTTCAGTTGTCGATGAGTGGTGGCCGCCGGCATCGACGAACAGCTCTTGGCGTCGCCGATGTTGACCAGTCGGATGAACAGCTTCAGTGCGTCGTAGAACCGCACCCCGGCTTCGCGTCCTCCGACGATCCCAAAGCTGAGGATGCCGGAGGCGAGTCCGTTCATGTAGCGCTGTGCCAGGCCGTGATCTCGGTGGCTGGGCAGGCCGGCATAGCTGACCCAGCGGATTTTGTCGTGCGCTTCCAGATATTCGGCGATGCGCTGGGTGTTCTCGCACACGCGCGGCATGCGCAACGCCAGCGTTTCCAGGCCTTGCAGGAACAGGAAGGCGTTGAACGGGCTCATCGCCCCGCCCATGTTGCGCAGCGGTACCACGCGCGCGCGGGTGATGAACGCCGCTGCGCCGACATCCTTGGCGTAGTTGACGCCGTGATAGGACGGGTCGGGCTGCGTCAGCAGCGGGAAGCGTTTGGCGTGTTCCAGCCAGGGGAAGCGTCCCGAGTCGATGATGATGCCGCCGATGCTGGTGCCGTGGCCACCGATGTACTTGGTGGTTGCATGCACCACGATGTCGGCACCGTGCTCGAACGGCCGCAGCAGCGTCGGCGATGGCACGGTGTTGTCGACAATCAGCGGGATGCCGTGATCGTGGGCGATTTTGGCCAACTGCGCGAGGTCGGCCACGTTGCCCGATGGATTGCCGATCGACTCGCAGTACACCGCCTTGGTGTGATCGTTGATCAATCCCGCGATTCCATCGAAGTCGTCCTTGTTCGCAAAACGCACTTCCATGCCTTGCCGCGGCAGGGTGTGGGCGAACAGGTTGTAGGTGCCGCCGTAGAGCTCGCTGATCGAGATAATGTTATCGCCAGCCTCGGCCAGGGTTTGTACCGTCGCCGTGATGGCGGCCATGCCGGACGCCATCGCCAGCGCGCCGATGCCGCCCTCCAGCGCCGCCAGCCGCTGCTCCAGTACGGCGCAGGTGGGATTCATGATGCGGCTGTAGATGTTGCCGGGAACTTTCAGATCGAACAGATCCGCGGCGTGTTGCGCGCTGTCGAACGAGAAAGACGTGGTCTGGTGGATCGGTACGGCGACGGCATGCTGCTCGTCGGGCGTATAGCCTTCGTGCAGGGCGATGGTTTCGGGTTTCATGGGGCCCCAGTCGAGTTGAAGTGGAGTTTGCTTTGGTTGATGAACATCTCTTGCGGATGCGCCTTGGTGGGAGGGTTCAGCAACTTACAAAAGGCTGCGGCGCTTAGTCTATAACGTCCACGACGCAATGGCCGTGCACGGCCGAGCCGGTGCCCCCACATTTCACTCTTCGCACTCATTGCCGAACTTGACAACCAGGGACTCGGCAGTATAGTAGCTGCATGTATAGCTACTAACGACGAAGTGATGGATATCGTTCAAACACTGCAGACGCTCGGATTTACCGAATATGAAGCGCGTGCCTATCTGGCGCTGATTGATGGCGGTGAGCTCAGCGGTTACGAACTGGCCAAGGCATCGGGGATTCCCCGCGCCAATATTTATGCTGTCGCCGACAAGCTGTTGCAGCGCGGTGCCGCACAACGCCAGCAGGACACCGGTGGCCTGCGTTATGCGGCAGTGCCGCCGACACAGGTGCTGCACGGTATCCAAGCCGGACAGCAACAGGCGCTGACGGCAGCGGGCCGCGCGCTGGCGCAGCGACCGCGCCGTAGCCAGCCGGCGGCAGTGTTCACTCTGCGTAATAACGAACTGCTGGTCAGGGCACAACAACTCATCGACGTCAGTGAAAAGTCGGTATTGATCGCGATTCAGCCGGTCGAGGCCGCGTTGCTCGCCGAATCTCTACGGACGGCGCGCAAACGTGACGTGGCCATCACCACGCTATGTCTGGAAGCCTGCGAGCGTGAATGCGGCGGCTGCCAGGGCGAGATTCACCGCTACCCATTGGCGCCTGGCGGTGGTGCCCGCTGGCTGATCTTGGTCATGGACCAGCGTACGGCGCTGATCGGCCAACTTGGTGTCGCAAGCAGCGAGGGCGTGACCACCGATCAGCGTCTGGTGGTCGAGATGGCGACCGCTTACATTCAGCAGAGTCTGACCCTGGCCGCACTCTACAGCGAACTATCCGAAGGCTTTGAAGATCTGTTGTCGCAGGAAACACAACAACTGTTGAAGCAGCTGTATCCAGGCGGGGTTGTCCCCGCCTGTAACCAAAGCTCGATCCAAATCGTTTCGGCCCGAAACGGTAATGGACAGGCTAACAATCAGGAGAGGTAGACATGAAGAAGGCGGGAATATTCACGGCCATGGTCGCGAGTCTGGGATTATTGTTGAGCGGTACCGCATTTGCTTACGGGACTGCGGAGACCAGCTGGTTCGGCGGTCCGATTTACAGCGGTGCACCGGCTTTGACGGTGACGGCTGCGCTGGTCAAAGCCGGCGGTGGTGCCGAACACTTTACATTTTCGAAGGCACTGGTAGCGATGCTGGGTGAAAAAACCGTCAACGCCGAAGTTGCTAAGCTGCAAAAACAATACGGCAAGAAGGACGTCACAGGCTTTATCGACGGCATGACTTTTACGGTTAAGGATGGTCTCAAACGCGCCACCGAAGCTGGCGTTACACTGCCGGCCGCACCGGCGGACCTGAAGGGCGCGAAGCTGGCCGAGACGCTGGTGAGTGCCGGGACCGTGAAGGACGGCACCTGGTGGTCTGGCTATCTGTTCGACAAGGCGCTGTCGCACCCCATCCATGTCCAGGTGATGGCCGACATCGACGCCAAGTACGGTCACGCAGCGGATGAGAATACCCACAAGCTCCTCAACCAGGCGATGTATGACGTCGCCCAAGCTCTGGGGCACAAGGATGTCAAGTTGGCTTCATTGCACTAAAGGCGGTCTGTAGCAACATGGCGCAGACCGGGTTCCGGTCTGCGCTTTTCCATGACGGCGATACCCCTGTCGTCAAGAGGGTGTTTGAATGGCTGACATCAACATCAAGCGGATTTATCTGCCGGCTTCCAAAAACGACGGTTGTCGAGTGCTGGTCGACCGTCTGTGGCCGCGCGGAATCAAGAAGGATGACGCACACCTGGATCACTGGTTCAGGGACTTGGCGCCCAGTGACGAACTGCGCCATTGGTTTGGTCACGAGCCGGCCAAGTGGGACGAGTTCCGTCGCCGTTTCCACGCCGAGTTGGAGGCCAACGCTGCCGCTGTAGCGCCGTTGCGCAAGGTTCTGCACGAAGAAAACAAGGTGACGTTGTTGTTTGCGGCCAAGGAGGAAGCGTACAACAACGCTGTGGCGCTGGCAGAATACTTGCGGGCGCGCCCCACGAAATGACTGCAGCACGTTTTGACTGGACCCAACCGCTGGGTCTGCGCCACCTGGTTGAGCCGGCGGGCATCGCCGCGTGGCAGCAGATCGGTAACGTCGATCAGACGCGCCGTGCGCTGGCTGACGGCGCCACTCAATCCACCGCTTCCGCGACCGCAGTCCGCACTGTAGCCTGACTCCAATGGACTTTCCCGCAGCCCCCGAATGGTCTACCAGCGAATGGTTCAATACTCCCGAGCCGCTGTCACTGGGCTGCCTGCGAGGTCAAGTCGTGGTGTTACACGCGTTCCAGATGTTGTGTCCGGCCTGCGTCTCGCACGCACTGCCGCAGGCCCAGCGGCTGGCGGCCGCCACTCGCGGCGCTGGAGTCGCGGTGATCGGCCTGCATACGGTGTTCGAACACCATGACGCGATGACGGTGACGGCGTTGCGGGCCTTCCTGCACGAATACCGCATCCACTTCCCGGTCGGCGTGGACGTGCACAGCGAGCACGGCGGCGACATCCCGCAGACGATGCGCGCATACGGCATGCAGGGAACGCCGACAACGGTCCTGATCGACGCGGATGGCGGTTTGCGGCAACAGTGGTTCGGCGTGGTCGACGAACTCACACTGGGCATCGAGATCGGGCGGCTGCTGGCGACAGCGCCGCCGGTCACCACGACGGCAGATACCGCCTCCGCCTGTAGTTCGTCGGATTGCACATGAACAACTTAAATAAACTTGAGCGGCGCCTGCATGGGAACCGCCGGGGCCGGGTAGGTCAATCGCGTACCGTTGGTGTGCGCGAACGGTGTCAGCCGGTGCGGATTGCAGCGGGTTGGCGTCATGATGTGATCGACCGCGATCCCTCTGGTCGTCAATGCATCGGCGACCAGCGAACGATGGCAGCGCCACGGCACGCTCTCGGCGCACATGATCGCGGTGGGCCTTTCGGCTGCCAGCGCCAGCAAGCGTTCGAGTCCCTGCTCGAACGGTTCGGTGAGCATGTAGTCGGCGTAGCCGCGGAAGCTGTCGTTGCGCCAGCCGTTGTTGGGCGAGTCCTTACACGGATGCCGCCGTCCGCCGAGTTCACGCATCGGGACGTAGTCGATGTTGGCGGCCGCCAGCGACAACGGCAGCACCTCGGCGTTGAACTGCGGGTTGCGCCGCGAGCGCGGAAAGCTGCGGATATCGGCCAGCTGCTGCACGCCATGCGCCTTGAGCAGCTGCAGCAGTTCGTCGAACGAACGGGTGGAGTGGCCAATGGTAAAGACATGCCGGTTCATCAGGCCATCATGATAACGGCCGGCGCCGACGGGGACAGCCTCTGATGGCGACTCCCTCCGCTCAACTGACACTGCGGCCACAGCCGCCGTTCCGGCTCGACCTGACGGCGTGGACGCTGCGGCGCCAGGCCCACAATGCCATCGACCGTTGGGATGGCACAGTCTATCGGCGGGTACTGGTGCTCGACGGCGATGCCGTGGAGGTTGCCGTGCATCAGACCGGCAGCGCCGCATCCCCGCGTTTGGTTGTGGAACTCGATCGGCCCGTTGACGCCCGCACGCGGCAGAACGTCCGCCAGTTGCTGCGGCGCATGCTCGGGCTGTCCGCCGACCTTGCCCCGTTTTATGCCATGGCGCGCAGCGACGTGCGTCTGAACGCGCTGGCACAGACTTTCATCGGCATGCGTCCACCTCGTTTCCCGAGCCTGTTCGAAGGCTTGGCCAACGCCGCGGCCTGCCAGCAGCTCAGCTTGTTCGTGGGCATCACGTTGCTGAACCGGATCAGCGAGCGGTACGGCCGGCCGGCCGGCAGCGGCTTTGCATTTCCGCGTCCCGCCGATATGCTGACGGCGGAGCCGGACGAGTTGCGTGAGCTGGGCTTTAGCAGGTCCAAGGCCCGCACGTTGCTGAATGTCGCAGATGCGTGTGCGTCGGACGAGCTTGCAGAACCGATGCTCGAAGCGCTGGACCAAGAGGCAGCCATCAAACGTCTGGTCGAACTGCACGGCATCGGTCGCTGGAGCGCTGAGTACGCACTGTTGCGCGGCCTTGGCCGCCTACAGGTATTTCCGGGTGACGACGTGGGTGCGCGCAAGCACCTGGCGTTATGGCTGGGCATCGACGAAGCTATGGACTACGCGCGCGTCGCCGCCACGCTGCAACCTTGGCACTCGTATGGAGGTCTGATTTATTTCCACTTGTTGCTGCGGCGATTGAACGAAACCGGAAAGCTGGAAGCGCAAGCGGAAACGGGTACAGGCTGACGATCGGTTCCGTTGGCCGGCCAGGATTTAACATCATCAGGAGATTCTCATGAAAACACGACTCAACTTCGCGCAAGCTTCACCGGGTGCCTACAAGGCGATGGCTGCCTTGCAAGCCCACGTTGAACGTTGTGGACTCGAATCTTCGCTGCTGGAACTGGTCAAGTTCCGCGCTTCGCAGATCAACGGCTGTGCCTACTGTCTGGACATGCACAGCAAGAATGCGCGTGCGGCCGGCGAAACCGAACAACGGCTATACACCCTGCCGGCCTGGCGTGAAACGCCGTTTTACAGCGAGCGCGAACGCGCAGCGCTGGCGTGGACCGAAGCCCTCACCCTGATCGCTGACACGCACGCCCCAGATGATGTCTATGCCGCAGCGCGCACGCAATTCAGTGAAGCCGAGTTGGTAGACTTGACGGCGGCGATCGTGGCGATCAACGGCTGGAACCGGCTCGCCATCGGCTTCCGTTCGGAACCGGGCAGCTACCAGCCCGCCGGACACTGACGAGTACCTGTTGTGCAAGAACAAAAAACGCTCGCGCCTAACATCCCAGGTCGAAAAAACGGCAAACATGAAAACCCCAATCGAGCGGTTTCACTCCGAGGGCGAGAAGAGCGTCCCGCGGGCAGGTTGTCTCCGGCTCCGCTGCGATCCAGTGTCCTGATGCGTTCGCCTGCCCCACTGCAGACTCTGCGGCTCGCTACCGTCGACCCGCAGGCCCTGCGCGACGAGGTATTGCGTGCCTTCCACGCCACCTGCGACCGCTACGAATCGTTGTTCGGCTTGCTACGCGATGATGCGGCCTACTATGAACAGCCGATTAACCTGCGTCACCCGTTGATTTTCTATCTGGGCCATACCGCGACGTTTTACATCAACAAACTGTTGCTGGCGGGCCTGATCAGCGAGCGTGTCGATCCCGTGCTGGAATCGACTTTCGCGGTCGGCGTCGACGAGATGAGCTGGGATGATCTGGACGACGCGCATTACGACTGGCCCACCGTTGCCGCCGTGCGCCGTTATCGCGATACCGTGCGCGGCATCGTCGATGGATTGATCCGCTCGATGCCGCTGGATGCGCCGATCGGCTGGGGCAGCCCGTGGTGGGTGATCCTGATGGGGATCGAGCACGAACGTATCCACCTGGAGACATCCTCGGTGCTGATCCGCCAGCACCGGCTGGAGCAGGTCCAGCCACAGCCCGACTGGCAACCCTGCCGCGACCACGGTGATGCGCCCGACAACAGCCTGGTCGAGATCCCCGCGCAGCAGTTTCGTCTGGGACGTGATCGGCAAAACCCCGAGGCCTACGGCTGGGACAACGAATTCGGCCAACACGAAGCGTGTACCGAAGCGTTTCAGGCCGCTCGATATCTGGTCAGCAACGGCGAATTTCGCGACTTTGTGGATGCCGGCGGCTACGCCGACGACAGCCTGTGGAGCGAGGAAGGTGTGGCCTGGAAACGTTTCGCCGATGCCCGGCACCCGACATTCTGGGTGCCGGACGGTGACGCGTGGCGGCTGCGGCTGCTGGCCGAGGAAGTGCCGATGCCGTGGGACTGGCCGGCGGAGACGAATTTTCACGAAGCCAAGGCGTTCTGCAACTGGCGTGCGCGGGAGACCCGGCGCCCGGTGCGCCTGCCCACGGAGGACGAATGGCAGGCCATGCGCCTGCACGCCGGCGTTCCCGACTGGCCGCAGACCGACGCCCCGCCGGCCAATCTCGGACTGGCTCACTGGGCGTCTTCATGTCCCGTCACCCGTTTCGCCCACGGCCCGCTGTTCGACGTCATCGGCAACGTCTGGCAGTGGCTGGAAACGTCCACCTACCCGTATGCCGGCTTCGACGTCCACCCGATCTACGACGATTTCACCACCCCTACCTTCGATGAACGCCACAACCTGATCAAGGGCGGCTCGTGGATATCCTGCGGCAACGAGACCTCGCCGCTGTCCCGCTATGCTTTCCGTCGGCACTTCTTCCAACACGCGGGCTTTCGTTACATCGTCAGCTCGCAGCCGGTACGCGTGCCCAAATCATCACACTACGAGACCGACACGCAGGTGTCGGAGTACTGCGAGTTCCACTGGGGCGAGGAATATTTTGGTGTCTCCAACTTTCCACGTGCGTTGGCGCAATTGGCGATCAAGGCGATGGCGAGGCGGCCCGCGGGCAAGGCGCTCGACCTCGGCTGTGCCACCGGACGTGGCGTGTTCGAGTTGGCGCGGCACTTCGATCAGGCCACCGGTATCGATTTCTCCGCCCGCTTCATCAACGCGGCGCAGCAGATGGCCCAGTTGGGGCACATCCGCTACACCCTGATCGACGAAGGCGAGCTGGTATCGTACCGGGAGCGCAGCCTGGCAGCGTTCGATCTCGAAGAAACCGTCTCCAAGGTCGAGTTCTTTCAGGGCGACGCCTGCAACCTCAAACCCGGCGTGACCGGCTACGACCTGATTTTGGCTGTCAACCTGATCGACCGGCTCTACGATCCCGCGCTGTTCCTGCGCGATGTCCACCAACGCATCAACGACGGTGGTCTGCTCATCCTCGCTTCGCCCTATACGTGGCTGCCGGAACACACCCAGCGCGAACACTGGCTCGGTGGCTTTAAGAAAGACGGCGAGAACTACACCGCGCTCGACGGTCTCAAGGACTTGCTCGGTGCGCACTTCAATCTGATGGGTGAGCCGCAATCCATCCCGTTCGTCATCCGTGAGACTCGCCACAAGTTCCAGCACAGCTTGTCGGAAGTGACGATCTGGGAGAAACGCTGAGCGACCGGCGCACAGGAGACAACATGCCAACACCTACACTTGAGGATCGGGTTTGCGGCGCGCTGATGGGCGCGTTCATCGGTGACGCGCTGGCGCTGGGTCCGCACTGGTACTACGACCTCGACGCGCTGCATCGCGACTACGGAACGTGGATCAGTGACTATACCGACCCCAAACCTGATCGTTATCACGGTGGTCTCAAGGCCGGGCAGTCGTCGCAGTCCGGCTGGTTGTTGGAACTCACGCTGCGCTCGCTGGTCGACTGCGGCGGTTATGATGAAGCCGACTTCTGCCGTCGCCTGGACGAAGATTTCTTTCCACTGATCGACGGCTCGCCGCACCACGGTCCGGGTGGCTATACCAACCAGTCGATGCGTGAAGCCTGGCAGCTGCGGGTTGAGCAGGGATTGCCGTGGGGCAAGGTCGGTGGCCACGCCGACAATACCGAGGCTGCCGAGCGCACGCTGGCCATCGCGGCACGTTATGCGCGCGCACCGCGCCAACTCGCCGCGTACGTCAGCGCCAATACCGTGCTCACCCAGATCGACCCCACCATCGGTGCCATGACCACCGCCTACGACGCCGCGCTGGGTTTGTTGGTGCAGGGACAGCCGTTCGACCCACAGATTTCCGCCAAACTCATGGCGCTGGTGCGTAGCGGTGAATTGCCGTTCCACACCGTGACCCGGGAAGGCGAGGAGGGTGTGCCGCAAGGTCCGGAGACTTCGCGTACCGTCGGCCATTTCGCCTCGCCGGACGCGCTGCTCGGCATGGGCAGCATCGCCCGTGCCGCCCGCGATCCCGACGTACGCATCGACCCGGCCTGGAAAGTCTCGCTGGTCTACGGCATGCCCTGCAGCGTTTACCACCAATTCCCCGCCGCCTACTACCTGGCCGCACGCTTTGCCGACGACTTCGAGGCCGCCGTACTCAACGCCGTCAACAGCGGCGGCCAGAACATGGCGCGCGCCATGCTGACCGGCGCTCTGGTCGGCGCCATGGTCGGTATCGACGGTATCCCCAAGCGCTTCATCGACGGGCTCGAACACGCGCAGGCGCGCCAGGGTTTGGCGCGTGAAATTGCGGCTCGCGTGTAAGGTACTTTCTCGCTCACTGCTTTTGAGAGCCGTTAGATCGCCTGCGACAATGTTTCGGCCATGCGTGTCTGCCAGCCTGGGCCTGTCGCTTTCCAACGCGCTAAAGTCTCAGGCGGCAGTCGCAACGAAATCGACGTGCGCGAGCTATCCGACTTCGGACGGCCACGGCGCTTGAGCATTGTCTCCGCTTGCTTCTTGCCGAATAGGCCAGGCAACACCTCGGAAGCGGGCAGGGAACGCTCGAAAGTCTTCTCGGTCCACTCCGGGTTATCCCGGTCGACCCGTTCAGGATTCAATTTGCGCTTCATATCGTCTCACCTCGCGTGAATTCGCCTTACGCAGGCTGATCACGTGTAATGTCGTGCCGCGCGGCGTGAAGACAAGCACGTGCAGGCGGGCATCGATCAACCCGATGGCCTGCAACCGTTACTCGCCATAGTCGCGCCGGGTGTCTTCCGCTACCAGCGTGCTCGACCACTCAAAGGTAAAGCAACATAGTCTTCTGTAAACACCTGAGGTAATCCCCCGGCTATGCCGGGGGACTCCCAAGGTTTGACCTATACAGCGGTCGTCGTGAATCTGGAATCTCGACCAAGAGATGAGGAATCACGATGAAAGAGTATCAGAGCCTTAGCCA
>Ga0307374_10014492_pt1 | contig 10728 bp, 9 predicted proteins | sample OX3MG_FD_202532 | JGI IMG/M metagenome (GOLD analysis project Ga0307374, IMG submission 202532) | Soil microbial communities from Risofladan, Vaasa, Finland - OX-3 | ecosystem: Environmental > Terrestrial > Soil > Coastal area > Acid sulfate soil | place: Finland: Risofladan, Vaasa | collected... | reverse complement strand
CCGGCGTACAGGTGAGCAAGGCCGAACTGGCCGCTCTCCCGCTCTTTCGTCATGAGTTCCATGGTGACTGGAACTACACCCTGGCTCCAGCAGGAAACGCGTAATTAAAATCGCGGCGGGCCCTAATTCTCGTCCCGCTCCGGATCGGGGGGTCCGTCAGAATGCCCGAGAGGACTCGCTCAGCCCACTCCTAGAGTTCGAAGCCTGCGCTCGCCGCGTCGCTGGCGAACATCTCGACGGTCTCGAGCGAAAACTGCTCGAGATCTTTCCCGAGGCCGCCCAGCTTCCGCAGTAGCTCGTGCGTGACCGTGATGATGTCGCACCCGATCGCGTCGGCTTGCACGACGTTCAAGATTTCTCGCGGACTCGCCCAGAGTAGTTCGACGTTGTCCCGAGCCGCCGTGCTCTGCAAGCACTCCTTCATCAGGGGTACAGGGTCGCGCCCGGTATCGGCGACCCGGCCGGCAAAGACGGAGATGATTGAGGGTGGCCCGTCACCCAGCGCCTCCACGACTTCTTCAACTTGTCGCGGCGTCATGAGCGCAGTCACGTTGAGGCACACCCCAGCCGATGAAAGACGCGAGATGAGCGGGCAAGAACTCTCCCGTTTGGTGTTCGTCACAGGGATCTTCACGACGACGTTCGGAGCGAGTCCCGCGAGCTTGTGGGCCTGGCGCTCCATTACATCGAATTCGTCGGAGAACACCTCGAAAGAGATCGGCTGATCGGTGATGTGTTCGAGCACCTCACGAGCGAACTTCTCGTAGTCGGACACACCCGCCTGACGCATCAGCGTCGGATTCGTCGTGAATCCCCTGATCAAGGCGTTGCCGGCGTATTCGAGCATTCCCTCGAGGTCAGCGCCGTCAGCGAAGATCTTGATCTTCAGGTCGGCCGCTTCACGTAACGTTCCCATATGCATCTCCCTTCGGACAAGTGAGGCTTTGCACGCCTGCCGATGTCAGGTGAGTCTTCCAGTCGCGAAGTCCTGCAACATTGAGCGCACAGCCAACTCGAGCGCCTGCGACGAAGACCAGCGGTTGTGCCATCCCAACGACCGGATGCGGTCCGTGTCGAGACGGACGATCGGGACATCTCCCCTCCACCCCCGGTCTCCGCCCGTGTACTCCAGCTGCACCCGGGCTGGATCCATTTCGAGGATCCTCATCACCAACTCGGCGATCTCATTCACCGTGACGTAATCGCCTGTTGCCACGTTGAACACCTCGTAGGGTTTCACGCACTCCGTCGAAGCAAGCAGTACGGCGTCAATCACATCCCATACGTGGATGTAAGACTTCGATTGTCGCCCGTCACCCAGGATTGCGAGGAAGGAGCCATCCTGGAGGAGCCGGCGCAGAAAATCGAAGCCTACGCCGTGTGTCTGGCGAGGACCGACCACGTTGCCGAAGCGAAACGCACGTGCGGACAACCCGAACATAGCGCAATAGCTGGACAGGAGCGCCTCGCCCGCCAACTTTGATGCGCCATAGGTGGAAACCGGCAGCAGAGGCCCGAGGTCCTCGAAGGCTTCCGTTTCCCCCATGTCGCCGTAAATGCCGCTGCCCGAAGCGTAGAGCACCTGTGCAATCCCGCTGCGACGTGCCGCCTCGCACACGTTATGTGTAAGCGCTGTGCCCTGATGGAAGTCGACAGCCGGCTCGGTCGCTGCCAACGCAATGTCGGGATTCGAAGCAAGGTGAATGGCGACATGGTGACCCTCGAGGGCTCTGGTCAGACTCTCGATGTCCTCGACGTCTCCCCGCACAACGACCATCCGCTCGTCGTCGACATGATCGGCCAGGTGCCATTCGCGACCGGACGAGAAGTTGTCATAGACCGTCACCTTCTCTATCCGTGGATCGAGAAGGAGCCGGTCGACGAAATGCGCCCCGATGAAGCCGGCGCCGCCGATCACGACATAGCGACTCCAGGACCCCGGTACAGCCCCGGTATTCCCTCGGTCATCACGAATCCCCGAACTTTGTCTCGTCTCCATGATCAATGCACCGTGCCCAAGGCAGTCGAGTCGACTGACTCCCACTTGGTCCCGACCGCGGCCAGCTCCGGATGGCTGACCAAGAGATGCCAGAGGACCGCACAGATACCCTCTGTGTGCGGCGTCGTTCGCTCCGGATAGAGAGCCGGGATCACGACACACGCGTCCGCGACTTTGGCCGTGTACCCCCCGTCCCTCCCCACGATCCCGAACACGGACGCGCCGACATCCTTGGCATGGTCGACCGCTCTGACCAGGTTCGGCGACACGTTCGCCTGGAGACTGCCACCCCCGACGGAGAAGACGAGGATCCCATCGCCCGCTCGCAGCCGCGAGCCGGCAAGCCACCCGACAAAGGAGGTCTCCCACCCCTCATCATTCGTCCGTGCCGTGAGCTCCGACACGTTGTCCGTCGGCGCGTAGGCCTCGAATCCGCAGATCTTGCGAAAATCGTTCACCGCGTGGCTCGCGTGACCGGCTGATCCACCGACGCCCAGGATGAACAGGCGCCCGTCCACCCTTCGCACCCGAGCCAAACCCGCTGCAACGGCCTGCAGATCCCGGACCGTTATCGAACCGAGAATGTCCCGTGTCTCACTGAGGAATCCCGTCACGAACTCGGTGCCATCCATCTGTGTTCTCCCTGTGATCATTGGACTGCCTCACCTGACGGCCGGTGACCCGCTCCTTCTGCGCCGAGAGGTCGTCTCGACTGGTGCCGGCCTCCACCTCGACGTGCGCGGCCGAACGCAGGTCGGCGGTCGAACCCGGATTCCTCGTTCAGCCACTGCCGATAGCCCTTGACGAAGGACCATAGACCGAGCGGCACACCTCCGAGCTCCGCAGCCACCATGCTGCCACCACGGCCCGAACCGCTCATCCCCTTTCCCGCTACGAGCCGGACGTAATAGACGACCGCTCTCGGGAGACGTCGTACGACGTCAGGGCGCATGTCGGCGTCGCACAACCACTTCAGTCCGTTGATCAGGATGCCTCTGCCGTACTCCTGCAACTGCGCCTTCAACTCGTCGTCGGTGACCCGACCCTCGTGCCAGACGACGGCACTCGGCTCGTAGGCGAGCCGGCGACCAGAACGGATGACCCGCACGAACATGTCCTGGTCTTCTCCGCCACCGCAACAGGGGCTTCCTGCACCGAGGAGCTCGCTGAACCAGCCCAATTCAGCTACGGCCATTCGGCGCATGGCGAAGTTGGCACCCGTTCCGTAGATCCCCACGCGGAACGGGTACAACGGTGAATCACCGGACTCCGGTACCTCCGAAAAGACGCGTGGATGGAGTTGGCTCGACCACCAGACCCGCCTGTCGAAGTACTGCTGAGCGGGAGTCCGGAGATCCCCAGATGGCACCATCCCCGTGACGCAGGCAACGCCAGGATCGACTTCGAACGGCCGGACCAAGAAGCGCAACCAATGGGGGTCGACCCGGCAGTCGTCGTCCGTGAAGGCGACAACCTCATGGGTTGCGTGGCTCACGCCGACGTTGCGGGCAAGGGAAAGACCTGGTCGCGGCTCTCCGATGTATCGGAATTTCGTGTCGGAGCCCACCACACCCTCGAAGGCCTCTTTCGTCCGACCGTCGGGCGAACCGTCGACGAGCACTACCTCGAACGAAGGATAGGCCAGCTGCTGCAGGCTGAGCAGGCTCTGCTCCGCAAGGTCGGGGCGCCCCTTCGTCGCGACAATGATCGAAACCGGTACAGCGCGGTCTCCGTCGCCCGGCCTCCTCGCCGTCCCCGATTGCGGTCCGATAGGGTCCTCGCAGTCGATCCTGTCCTCACCCGCCGTCGACAGGAACTCCGAGAGCTCTTTGGCGAGCGTCGTCGAGTCGATCACGCCTTCGATGACCGGAACTTCGAAGAACCCCTGCGGTGCGCCATCGCGTCGCACCCAGATGCGCGCCATCCGATCCGTGGGAGCGAGGGGACGGATCACGGGTCTGGCATTTCCACCAACCGCCATATCCAATTCACCGACCCAGGTGGAGACAGGCTCGTTCATGTTCTCGCCAACACGGTCGAACCATCGTGGTCGAACTGAAAGCGCATTTCCTCCAGACCCTCGGCCAACATGGCCCTTCGGAGCGATGCGGCGTCTCGCGTGTAGAACAAGAGGAATCCCCCACCGCCGGCGCCCACCAGTTTGCCGCCTACGGCCCCCGACTCGATCCCGGCCCGGTACCAGCGGTCGATGTCCCCGTTCGACATGGAGCGTGACCGCCCCTTCTTGTGCTCCCAGTGCTTGCGCATGATCGCGCCGTACGCCAACGTGTCGCCGGCCTCCAATGCCTCACGACTTTCGGCTCCCAACCGCTTCACGACGTGGAGATTTTCGAGCATCGACTCGTCCGAAGACTCGGAAAGGGTCTTCTGCTCCTTGAGGACGCCCTCTGCGTTCCGAGAGAACCCGGTGAAAAACATCAGAAGGTGCTCCTCGAGATCGTGCAATGTGTCGTTGCTGATCCGCAAGGGGGAGGCATCGACGGTACCGTCCGGGCGGAACTCGAGGCACATGAGTCCGCCTACAGAAGCGATGTACTGGTCTTGTTTTCCCACCGCTCGGTTCAGTCGTTCCATCTCGATCCAACAGGCCTCTTCCGCGAGTGACATAGGGGAGACCGTGTCCCGGAGTTGGGCGTGCACGGCGCGGAGAAGGCCCACCGTGAACGTCCCCGAGGATCCCAGTCCGGTACCCGTCGGGATATCAGCGACACTCACCAACTCGAGTGCCGGATCGAGGTCATGAGCCCGCAGCGTTTCGCGGATGATGGCATGTTCGATGTCGTCCACCTTGTCTACCCGCTCGAGCTCCGAGTACTTCAGGAGATAGCCGGGGGTAAAGGTGCGGTTGAGCGACACAAAGATGTACTTGTTGATTGCCGCCGCAATGACACTCCCCCCGAATCTTTCGTAATAGGACGGAAGATCGGTGCCACCCCCCCCGAGCGTGATGCGAAGCGGGGTTCGAGTAATGATCACCGTGATCCCCCTCCTTCCCTTTGCGGTGCCAAGAGGCCTGCCGCTGACAGACGAGGCACAGCTCTTGTCCATGGTTGCCCTGCCATCACAGGTATCCGCTGGTGCCGGACCTCCGTTGCGGTCCACGAGGCACGGATGGGGAGTCGTCTCTTCGGCGCCAAGCATTGGACACCCATCGTCGGGCATCGCACACCGTTACGTCCCATGCCGGATGCCTGCACAGTTGGCCTCACGCGACACCCCCGCCAGTCCCAGGTATTGGGCCGGTCACGTCAATGCCCTTTTCGGCAATCGGGGCCGACGGAATTGCCGCACCAGCGAGAAATACCGCTGTTTCGGCCAACCCCGCTGGAGTGCCGATCTCGAAAAACCGCTCCGTCGCCTCGAACCCGAATAGCTCCTTCCGAGCGGCCAGTTCCCGATACAGCAGGGACAAGTCGGACTCGTCGTCGCCCACGGCGTCCAGCGACTCGCGGCGCAGTGCGCCTAGCCCGTAGTCGATCCATTCCATGGCTGGATCCACCACGCCCTTCTCGTACCGAACGACTCGGCGTTCGTGTTCCGCGTAGACCGCGTTGGACTCGTCCCAGCAGCCCCGGTTATGGAGGACCGCCATGCCGCCCGCCAGTCCGCTCGCCAGCCAATCCTGGGCGAAGCCACCATAGTCGATCCGCAGGTAGGTGTCTCCGTAAAGGACCAAAAAGCAGTCGCCGAGCAGCGGAGAAGCCTTTTTGATCGCGCCCAAGGTCCCGTTCAGTCCCTGGTCGTCGTGGCTGTACCTCACGGTGATTCCGAACAGCGCCGGCCCGATCCGTTCCTCTACTCGATCCCCCAAATGGCCGACGCATAGCACGACCCTCGTGACACCATGGCGTGCCAGGAGCTCGAGCTGGTACTCCAAGAACGGACGTCCGTCGATCTCGGCTAGGCATTTCGGCCGGGAGGCGGACGAACCCGCCAGGCGCGTACCCAGCCCACCCGCCAGGATGCACACCGTCGGCACAGTGTGGGTGCTCATTCCGCCGTCGCCACCCGGGGACTCTCGAGCACGGACACGGCATGTACGAGATCTCGGACCACAGAGTCCGGTGTCAATCCGTCGGAGCGCTTGTGGCTCGAGTCCGGGTTCGCCACGAGTACCGTGCGCACGCCGGCGGCTCTCCCGACTCCGACATCGGCATCGGTGTCACCGATCATCCAGGACGAGGACATGTCGATGTTGTATTCGCTTGCTGCGTCGACCAGCATTCCCGGCCTGGGTTTGCGGCATTGGCACTCCAGCGCGAGCTCGGGAACCACTCCATCGGGATGATGGAGGCAGATTCGGGACCCATCCCATGCCGCGCCCTCCCGGGCCAAAAGAGCGGCCACCATCCCGTGGATCTCCAAGACGTCGGCGACAGAGATCCTCCCTTTGGCGGCCGCGGGCTGATTGGTGACGCAAACCACAATCCAGCCTCGATCGCGCAGGCGCCTAATCGCCCTGGCCACGCCGGGCACGAGCTCAATCACGTCGGGACTCAACGGCGACTCGGGGAGCCCGGACACCGGGTCTGGCACAACTCTGTTGATGACGCCGTCACGATCCAAAAAGGCAGCTCGGCGGCGACCCGCTCCACCGTTCTTGGCCGAACTGTCGGCGACCCCGGCCTCATCGAGATCCATCAGGTCGGTAGACCGCGCCCACGCACGACTCCCGCATAGTCGGTGCCCGTTCCGGGTGGGCCGAAGGTGTAGGTCTGGCCAACCTGGTTGGAAATCGTATAGCCCCCATTCGCATTCGGGCTGATCTTGGCCGGGACGCCGACGAACGCGCGGCGACCGATCGAAGAAACGTCACCGAAGTACCCGTTTCCCCCGACCGGGTATACGCGGCCGACATTGCTCAGGAACAAGAAAGTGCGGGTCACAGGCTGGTACGCGAGATCGATGAGGTGCTCTCGGTTGTGAAGTATGTCTTCCAGCTGCGCAAGCGTCGGATCCGGGAACACGAAGAGCGGTCGGCCCGAGCCGGTGTTCCCGGGGCCGAACGTGTACAACTGCCCGAACTGATTGAGGATCGCGTAACCCCCGTCCGGATTGGCGCGGATCTTGAGCGGCTTGCCAAGCACGAGGACGCGCGGGACCGACTGCCACGAGCCGAAGAATCCGTGGCCGCCCGCCGTGTACACGCCTCCGAGGTCCGTCAGATAGAGCCAGGTTCGCGTGACCGGCTGATAGACCGCATCGATGACGTGCTCGCGGTTCATCCTCATGGTGGCCCGCTCCGAGACAGTCAATCGCAAGTCCCCGCAGGGGGACACATTCACGAAGATCACGCTGTCGCTGTTGGCGTAAATTTGATGCCAGTCCCCAGAAGACCTGAAGGCGCTCAGCAGGCTGTCATACGAACCGGTCCTCACATATCCGAAGAGGTCGGCAAACCTGTACTGGCTGCGGCTCAGCACGAGATAGCTCGGCCGACGCTTTTGGATGTGGCACGAGTAGTCCGTAACCATCGGAACTGCCGCGCTGAGTGGAGCATTCATCAGCCCCGCCCGATTGATGAGTTGCGGTGAGAACCCTCTTGTGCTGCCCACGAGGTAGTCCGCATAGTTCGCACCGATGCTGACCGGAAAATTTTTGTCCAAGTAGATGATCGGTCCAGGTTTAGTGTGCTCCGACAACCACAGCGCGGCCCCAATATCTCCTGAGCTCACCTGATAGATCTCGTTCTGCGAATCGCTGCCGATCGTCGTAAGGGCGGCCAGGACGAGAACGAGGGCGAAGATGACACCCACAACCACCTTCGGCCTGCTCCCCATGGATTCCGCTACTCGAGTGCCTGGACGGTCCTGTCGATCTGCACTTTGAAGTGCGCTCGGCCCTAAGATCGCCAATGCCGCGAGGCAGGCAAGCCATACGTCGGCGAACATGAATGCCCGGTACACCGTCTCCTGTCCGTAGTGAACCAGACCCACGATGATGACGGGTGTCGCGGAAAGAACGAGCAACCGGAGCGGCGTTCGCCATTCACGGCGAGTTCTGATGGCGCCTATGCCTGCGAGAAGTCCCATCAACACGATGAGGACCGGAAGGAAGTATTTGTCTGGGCCTACCTGGTTCAGTCCGGGATGCGGAGTGCCCACATTGCCGCTCACATCCCCCAGGCCCTTGAACGCTCCGATGGACTGGGAAAGGAAGCCGAAGTTGGGGAGCAGGTAGAGTCCGAATATACCGACGAACAGGAAGACTAGCCACGCAGGCCTCAGCCTTCCTAGGAGCAAAAGCACACCGCATTCCAAGATGACAACGATGGGGGTGAGCGGATGGCCCGTCACGATTGCCACGAAGAGTACGGTCGCGAGCGTTATCTCGAGTCGATACGCGCGCTGCCTCGTGCGAGCCCGTCTGCGATCCAGTTCCAGCCCAGTCCGTTCGTTGATGTATCCCGGGTCGCGACCTAGCCAAGACCACCACTGCTTGGCCCGGGCCACGACACCCCTTGCTTTTGTGGAAGGAGGAAGAGCAGGTTTGCGTTGACGCAGCAGCAGGCCCAGGATGACCAAGGCCAGGAAGAACGCCGGTGCCTGAGGAGTCAGGTTGGTCTGCGACGAAAGCAGGTACCACTCCGATACGACGAAGAAGCCGACAGCCAACCACAACGCTCGCTTGGTGATCGGTAGGACTCGGGCGGTGAACCAGAAGGACCAGACGAGGAGCATTCCAGCTGCGACAGGAAACCATTTCATGTAGGAGAGAGGACTTTGAATACCCGCCACTCGGTCGAACCAGGCGGCGAAGCCGTAGAAACCCGGGAAGCGCTGATAAATATCGGTGTTGAGCTGGAGGTGACCGGCCTGGGCCATGTAGTTGATCTCGCCGACGGCCTTGAAGTCCCAGAAATACCTCGGCTCGGCGTACAGGAGCGGCATTGGCGCCTGCATCATGAAGACGATGCTCACGATGTGAACGCCCAGCCACGTACCCGACACTTCGGAGCGCATCAACTGGCCGGCGAACGATGCAATCATCAGTGCCAGACCGAGGTAGTAGAACCACGGAAGGGCCGGAACGAGACCCCATGAGCCCTGGGCGTGGGCCAGGTTGGTGTTCGCGATACCAAATGCCCAGAAGGCCCAGGCCAGGCCGAAGAGCCCCGAGGAGAGAAGCGGGCTCTTCCGTCGCTGGTCACTCGTGACAGTCGTGACTCGTACAGCTGGATCCTTCTCGGCGATCAGCACCGCGTTACTCCGACCTCTCTTGTGCTCTCCGACGTCGCGACTGTGCTCTCCGACGTCGCGACCGATTTGACCCGACCATGATGGTGGCTAAGCCAGCCGAGGAAACGCCGGCCATGACATCGAAGGCGCGAAGAGGATCCCAGTGATGTGATGCCAACAGGATGGCCGAGACGATGGCGGACAGGGCGATACTCACGGCGACGGCCAGCGGGAGCCGCTCGGATACCACCATCGTCGGGTGCAGCCGGCACACCACCCAGCCCGGTGAGAATCCGAATACTGCCAACACCAGGACGCTTCGAGCCGGCGTATGCGCATCAAGGCTCACCAAGAGTATGGCGATCAAAGTGGCCAGGAATGTCAAGAAGTCCACAAGGTTGAGAACCGCCCGATCCCGTAGTCCAACATCTCCTCGAATATCCGCAGCTATGCGCCACTTGCTCTGGTGCTGCTTCGATGCCGGTACATCCGCCATTCCCTCGTGAGGCACGGTCATCGGTCCGCTGCCGCCCCGGACCCCTTACACGAACCGTGGCCCGAGCATGGTCGGTCTTTCCTGCCAGGGGCACCGGTGAGAGACCCGATTGCACCTGTCAACGCTTCCTGTTGCGATCGCGCATCAGCTAGACATGACGGACGTGCCCGCACTGATCTGCCAACGTACGTTTTGCCGGTCAACTCACTCCGCCCTTCAAGTTCCTGTCCACATCTCCGGAACGCGCTAGATGTGCCACCCGAGCCATCCTCCTGTCCGGCCGAGCCCTTGGTCCGAGTCCGTCGCCAAGTCGATGGACGTTGGGTAAAGGTGTCCTATGGCCTTGCGCTCTGCGAACAGATCGGCGCGATCTGAGCAGAGTCCCGAGAGACGACCCGCTCCCGGACAATGACCTTGAGTATCCGCCAGCCGTCCCGCAGGGGGTTCAACTTGGAACACCCGTGGATGCGGCGCCCTTCGTAGCTGGGCACTTCTGACACGCTCAGTCCGAGCTTCGCAACGCGAATGTTGATCAAGGTCTCCACTTCGAACCCGGGACTGTCGACGACGAGGTGGTCGAGGCAGGCGCGGCGGAAAGCGTTGTACCCGTAGCAGAGGTCGGAGTACTTGGTGCCGTAGAGGGCATTAACGGTCGTACTCAACACCCAGTTGCCGAATCGTCGAATGTGCGTCAGGTCGGCGGAGCCTCCGCCCGGAAGGGTCCGCGATCCTTTTGCAAAGTCAGCGCCCTCTGCCAAAGCATGGATGAACCGCGGGATCTCGGCTGGGTCGGTCGACCCGTCGGCATCGATCATCACGATTGCGTCCCCGGTGGCGGCCGCGAAACCACATGCCAGAGCGTCGCCCTTGCCCTTGCCATCCTGCTGCACGATGCGCACATCGGGCCGGAGGAGCCGTGCCACCTCGACGGTATCGTCGGTCGACTTGCCGTCCACGAGGATTACTTCCTTGAGGCCCGCCGGAAGGCGCTCGAAGACGTGGGGAAGGTTCTCCGCCTCGTTGAGGGTGGGTAT
>Ga0307374_10014491_pt1 | contig 10728 bp, 8 predicted proteins | sample OX3MG_FD_202532 | JGI IMG/M metagenome (GOLD analysis project Ga0307374, IMG submission 202532) | Soil microbial communities from Risofladan, Vaasa, Finland - OX-3 | ecosystem: Environmental > Terrestrial > Soil > Coastal area > Acid sulfate soil | place: Finland: Risofladan, Vaasa | collected... | reverse complement strand
CACGTAGAGCAGGCGCGGCTCGTCGTACCGCCCCACCGCCACGCGCACGTCTGCCTCGCGCATGGCGGCGGCGATCTGCGGCGTGAGGTGCGCCGCGTCGCGCGCGTCGGGATCGCCGCTCACGAACGGGCTGGCGACACTCAGGTCGAGCACCAGGCAGGGCTCGGCGCGCAGATCGACGTCGAGCACCGGCGCGAACCCGGCCGCGTGGTCCAGGAGCCAGGATACCACGGCCCCCGCGCTGGCCACGGAGGGCAGGCCGCACGCATGCCGCAGCACCGCTTCGGCCACACGGAAGGGCGTGGCGGCGAGCACCGGCAGCAGCTGCCGGATACGGCGCTGGCTCACCCCCAGGTACGCGTTGTCCGGGCGCTGTTCCATCTGCGCGGCCGCGATGCACGCACTGGCGCACAGTCGCATGGCGGCGAGGCCGAACAGCGCCGACAGTTCGGCCTCGGTGAGCGGCACCTCGGCGTGGTACGCGGCCACGATGCGCGCCGCCACGGCCAGCGGGTCGCGCGCATCGAGCATGGCGTACGCGACGACGATCGCGAGGTCGGCCACCGTGTAGCTGTACACCATGTCGCCGAAGTCGATGATGCCGGCCACCCGCTGCTCGCGCGCCTCCGGCTCGCCGGCGCCGCCCACGAGCACGTTGTAGTCGTTGAGGTCGCCGTGCACGACGCTCCGGCGCAGCCCGCCCAGCCGCGGGGCGGTGTGCCGGTCGAACTGGCGCGCGATCACGTCCACGGCGGCGCCGAGATCGGCGTCGGCCAGGAGCCCGCGTCGTTCGCCGACGACACGGCGCGCGTGGGCCAGATCCCACAGAAAGTCCCGGTGAACGGCCGGATGATCGAAGTCCGCCAATCCGCGCGCGAGCTTGCCCACGCGCCGGCCCAGGTCGTCGAGGAGCGATGGCGAGCGGTGGCCCACCTGGGCGAGGGGCTGTCCCGGCACCCAGGTGACGGCCCACGCGAGATACAACTCGCCGTCGGCGCCCGGCACCGACACCAGCGATCGGCGATCCACCGACGGCAGCACGCGCGGCACGATGCGCATGCGCTGCGCCAGCCGCATCATGGCCTGCTGCTGGGCGTCGAGCAGCGCGGGGGATTCGTGGGCGTTGGCGATCTTGAGCACCACGCGCTCTCCCCCGGCCGATTCGACGAGGAAATTCTGGTCGCGCTCGCTGAACAGGCGGCGCGCCGTGCCGCGGATGCCGAAATGCTGCTCGGTGAGCCGGGCGGCGGCCGGCTCGTCGAATCGGGGGGCGAAATCGAGCATGGCAAACGGTACTCAGCGGCCCGCGGGCCGTCCATCGGCCCCGCCACTTTACAGGCCCGCTACAATACGTGCATGACCACCAACGCTCCTGCTCCGCTGTTCGATCCGCTCACGATCCGCAGCGTCGAGTTTCGCAACCGCATCTTCGTCTCGCCGATGTGCCAGTACTCGGCCCAGGACGGCCTCGCCAACGACTGGCACCTGGTCCACCTGGGCAGCCGCGCGGTGGGCGGCGCGGCGCTGGTGCTTGCCGAAGCGACGGCGGTGAGCCCCGAGGGGCGGATCTCGCCGGCCGACACGGGCATCTGGTCGAGCGCTCACGCCGAGGCCTTCCGGCGGATCACGACGTTCGTGCGCGGCCAGGGAGCGGTGCCGGGGGTCCAACTCGCCCATGCCGGCCGCAAGGCCTCGACGCAGATCCCGTGGGTGGGCAACGCGATGTTGCCGCCCGCCGACGGCGGGTGGCAGACGGTGGCGCCGAGCGCGCTGGCGTTCTCTCCCGACTATCCGCACCCGCGCGCGCTGAGCGTGAGCGAGTTGGACGAGGTCGAGGCGCAGTGGGTGGCGGCCGCCGGCTTTGCGCAGGAGGCCGGATTCGAGGTGATCGAGCTGCACATGGCCCACGGCTACCTGATGCATCAATTCCTCTCGCCGCTCACCAACCAGCGCGCCGACCAGTACGGCGGCAGCCTGGAGAATCGGATGCGGTTTCCGCTGCGCGTGGCGCGCGCCGTGCGCCAGGCGTGGCCCGAGCGGCTTCCGCTGTTCGTGCGTCTGTCGGTGACCGACTGGACGGACGGGGGCTGGGACGTGGAGCAGTCGGTGACGCTGTCCAGAGCGCTGCGCGAACTGGGCGTGGACCTGATCGATTGCTCGAGCGGTGGCCTGGTGCCGCAGGCGAAGATTCCGGTGGGACCGGGCTATCAGGTGCCGTTTGCCGAGCGCATCCGCCGCGACGCCGGGATCGCCACGGGCGCGGTGGGGATGATCACCGAGCCGGAGCAGGCCAACGCCATCATCGCCGAAGGCAAGGCCGACGCGGTGATCATGGCGCGCGAACTGTTGCGCGACCCGTACTGGCCGATGCACGCCGCGAAGGCGCTGGGGGCCGAGGTCCGCTGGCCGGAGCAGTATCTGAGGGCCAAGAGCCGGTAGGACGGTAGGGACAGGACGACAGCAGACCCGTTCGCCGTCTCAGGCGCGCAACTTCAGGACGATCTTGCCCACGTGCTCCCCGCGCTCCAGCGCGCGGTGGGCCGCGGCCGCATCGGCGAAATCGAACACCTTGTGCACCATCGGCTTGATCTCGCGCGCCTCGATGAGCGGCCAGATCCGCGCGCGCAGCGCGGCCGCGATCTCGCCCTTGAAGGCGACCGGCCGCGGCCGGAGCGTGGAGCCGGTGATCACGAGCCGCTTGGCCATCACTTCGCGGATGTTGAATTGGGCTTTCGCACCGCCGAGCGTGGCGATGAAGACCAGCCGCCCCTCGTCGGCGAGCAGCGAGAGTTCGCGGGGGACATAGTCGCCGCCCACCATGTCGAGGATCACGTCCACGCCGCGCCCTCCGGTGGCGGCGCGGATCACGTCCACGAAATCCTCGGTCTTGTAGTTCACCGCGCGCTCGGCGCCGAGCTGCATGCAGGCCGCGCATTTGTCGGGGGTGCCGGCGGTGGCGAACACGCGAGCGCCGAGCGCGCGCGCCATCTGGATGGCCGCCACGCCGATGCCGCTGGCGCCGCCCTGCACCAGCAAGCTCTGGCCGGCCGCGAGGCGTCCCCGGTCGAACACGTTGGTCCAGACCGTGAAGAAGGTTTCGGGAAGCGATGCCGCCTCGACCATCGAGAGCCCGCGCGGAACGGGCAGACACTGCACGGCCGGCGCCACGCACCACTCGGCGTACCCGCCGCCCGCCACGAGCGCGCAGACGTCGTCGCCGACGGCGAAGCCGGCCGCCTCGGGGCCCACCGCCGCGATGGTGCCGGCCACTTCGAGGCCGAGGATCTCGCTCGCCCCGGGAGGCGGCGGGTAGGCGCCCTGGCGCTGGAGCAGGTCGGGACGATTGACGCCGGCGGCGGCCACCCGGATCAGGACCTCGCCGGCGCCGGCCACGGGCGTGGGCCGCTCGCCCGGGACGAGCACGTCCGGCCCGCCGGGCGCGGTGCACTCGATGACGCGCATATCAGACGGTGTGTCCGCGCACGCCGTGCGGGCGGTAGGGTTCGTCCAGCGCCCGCAGTTCGTCGGGCGACAGCTGGAGGTCGAGCGCACGGATCGCCGCTTCGAGATGCGACAGCTTGGTCGCGCCGACGATCGGCGCCACGACGCCGGGCCGCGACAGCAGCCACGCCAGCGCGACCTCGGCCATCATCACGCCGCGCTGCGCGGCGATGCGCTGCACGGCGTCCACCACGTTCCAGTCGTCCTCGCTGTCGTAGAGCCGCGACGAGAAATCGTCGGAGCCGGCGCGGGTGGTGCCGCCGCTCGTGACCTTGGCGTCGGCGGGGCGCGGTCGCGTGAGCACGCCGCGGGCCAGCGGGCTCCACGGGATGAGGCCAACGCCATCGTGCAGGCAGAGCGGGATCATCTCGCGCTCCTCCTCGCGGTAGAGGAGGTTGTAGTGATTCTGCATGGAGATGAACCGCGCCCAGCCCCGGCGCTCGGACGTGCTGAGCGCCTGCGCCATGCGCCACGCCGAGCCGGAGCTGGCGCCCAGGTAGCGCACCTTGCCCGAGCGCACGAGGTCGTTGAGCGCTTCGAGGGTCTCGTCGATGGGCACGCCGGCGTCGAAGCGGTGAATCTGGTACAGATCGATGGCCTCGATGCCGAGGCGGCGCAGACTCGCCTCGCATGCCTGCAGGATATGCTTGCGCGACAGGCCGCCCATGTTGGGGCCGTTGCTCATCGCGAAGTTCACCTTGGTGGCGATCACGATCTCGTCGCGGTTGGCCATGGCCCGCAGGGCGCGTCCGGTGACCTCCTCGCTCACGCCCAGCGAATACATGTCGGCCGTGTCGAAGAAATTGATGCCGGCGTCGAGGGCGCGCCGGAAGAACGGCTGGGCGGCGGATTCGTCGAGCACCCATTGGCGCCAGCTCGGCGTGCCGTAGCTCATGCAGCCGAGGGCGAGACGCGAGACCTGCAGGCCGGAGTGGCCAAGTCGGATGTGTTGCATGTCAGTACCGCGCCCTCCACGCGTTGTTCGAGCGATCGATGTCCGGGAGCACGTGCCGCGGGTCCACCTCGGCGGCAACCACCGCCTTGTCCTCCGGCACGCGATACACGAACACGTCACCCAGGTTCCACGTCTCGATGGGGAGCTTGACGGTGGTGGTGGAGTGATCGGCGAACGTGAGCGACAGTTCCACGGGCATGATCATCGTGCCGCGGCTGGCGAGGTACACGCGGGCGCCGTCGCGACTGTTCGTGACCGAGTCCACCGACTGGTCGAGCCGGGCGGTGGTATAGACCCACTCGCGCCAGAACCAGTCGAGGTTCATGCCCGACTCGTCGCGCATGATGCGGAAGAAGTCGGCGGGCGTGGGATGCTTGAACGCCCACGCCTTGATGTAGGCGCGGAACGCGTCGTCGAACCGCTGCTGGCCGAGCACCTCGAAGCGCAGCGTCTGCATCATGAGCGCGGGCTTCTGGTAGCCCGACCAGAACAGATCGCGCACCTCGGTGGGGTTCTCGATGAGCGGCTGTTCGTTGCCGGGCACGCCGTGTTCGGCGTACAGGTGGAGCGGGTGCGATTCGATCGAGTCGCCGTAGGCGGTGCCCTTGAAGTATCGCGCGGCGTTGTGGAGGTCGATGAACGTGTTGAAGCCCTCATCCATCCACGGATACAGGCGCTCGTTGCTGCCCACCAGCATCGGGAACCACTCGTGCCCGAACTCGTGCGCCAGCGCCCATTGCTGATCCTCGCGCGTGGGACTGTTGGGCACGAAGGTGAGCATGGGATATTCCATCCCCTGGATGGGGCCTTCGATCGTCGTGGCGTGCGACCAGGGATAGTGGTACCACTGTTCGCTGAAGTATTTGATCGTCTCGCGGCCCATGCGATTGGCTTCGGGCCATTTGTCGGCGGTACGGCGGTAGAGCGTCTCGATGAGGATGTTGTCCCAACCGCTCGCGTCCCAGAGAAAATCGGGGCCCGCCGCCCACGCGAAGTCGCGGCTGTTGTGGGCCGTGAAGTGCCAGGTGAGCTCGCCCGCGGTCACCGGCCGGGTGGCGGCGAAGTCGGTCAACTCGCGACTCGTGATGATGTGCACCGTGGTATCCGACGCGCGAGCCAGCGCGAGGCGGCGGATCTCGGTGGGCGTGAGCACCGTCGTGGGATTCTGCAGTTCGCCGGTGGCGCGCACGATGTAGCTGAACGGGACGGTGAGCGTGACGTCGAAGTTGCCGTACTCGAGGTAGAACTCGCCGGCGCCGATGTACGGCTCGTGGTTCCAGCCGTGGACGTCGTCGTACACGGCCATGCGCGGATACCACTGCGCGATCTCGTACAGCGGGCCGTCGTGCCCCATGCGGCCGCCGCCCTGCTCCGGCACCTTGAAGCTCCATTTGGCGGCGATGTCGACGGCGGCGCCGGGCGCCAGCGGACGCGCGAGGTCGATGCGCATCGTCGTGCCGTAGATGGTGTGGGCGGCGTTCGCGCCGCCGATGCGCACGTAGTCGAGGGTCAGGCCGCCCTTGAATCCCTGGCACGAGAAGTCGAATTCGCTGTCCAGGAACTTGAGCGGCGGCTGGTTGAGCGTGTTGGTGACGCTCGACGGCGCGCAGAGATTCTGCTCCAGGAAGAGCCAGAGGTAGGGCAACGCATCGGGCGAGTTGTTCTGATAGTGGATCGTCTCCGTGCCCGACACCTGGTTGTGCAACGGGTCGAGCGTGGCCGCGATCTTGTAGTCCGCTTCCTGCTGCCAGTAGCGCGCGCCGGGACGGCCCGAGGCGGTACGCACCGAGTTCGGGGTGGGGAGCGTGAGCGGCCGGAACGGCGACGAGTCAGCGACGGCGAGTTCGGCGCGGGATTGCGCGCTGGCCGAGGACATCGGGGCAGCGACGGCCGCACACACGAGGACGAGCAATCCGACCGTCGGGCGCCGGATGGAGCGGAGCGCGCGGCAGGCGGCGCGTGGATGGAGGAGGCGCACGGTGCGTTGGCCCTTCTATTGAAGGAGGAGGGGGCTGGCGGAGGTGGCGAATCGCGCGTAGAAAGCATGTACACGTCGGCGCGGCACCGCAACGCCCCGGATGGGCGGCGACGGCGCCGGAAACCCGCTGCCCCGCACCACCGTACGGAACCGCACGACCTCCCTTCGTCACTCCACCGCTCACTGCGAGGACCCGCCATGAACGAGATGCTGCTCCAGGACATCCTGGTGTTCTTGGGGCTCATGGCGCTGCTCGGCACGCTCGCCAAGATCACGCTGTCGCTGATCAACCGGCGCCGCGGCGGCCTGAACGCCGGCGACGCCAGGACCCTGGAAGACATCTCCGCGCGGCTGACGCATCTGGAGCAGATCGCCGAGTCCACGGCGGTGGAGGTCGAGCGCATCGGCGAGGGCCAGCGCTTCACCACCAAGCTGCTCGGCGATCGCGCCGCCAAGGGGTAGCGCGCCACCGCGGGGTCAGCGGCCGAACCCCGCCCCGCCGCAGGCCAGACTCGGATCCGCGAAGAACTGCGGCGTGAGATGCACGGTGTTGTCGTGCGCCGCGTACACGATCTGCCGCGGTCCGCGCGCATCCTGCACCTGCAGCACCACGGACTGCGCGGGCCGGTCGCCATCCCAGCTCCACCCGAGCAGCTTCATGCCGTTGGCCACGCCGGCGAGCGCCGCCGGACCGCCCGGGCGAACGCCGTTCACCACGCGCAGCCGCATGGAGGTGGCGGCATCGAACCCGAGGTCGAAGTCGTACACCGCCACGGTGCGCAGGAGGTTGCACAGCCCGAGCGACGCCGAGTCGCCCGGCACCATCATCCCGCGCACGATGTATCGGTCGATCGCGTCGTGGAGGGCGCCGCGGGCCGCGGCCGGCGTCACCGCCAGCAGCAGGGCATCGGTGAGTTCGAGGCTGTGTCCCCGCCCGGCGCGATAGGCCCGCACCATCAGGCTATCGAGGTCGAAGGTCGCGCCCGACCACCGCGTCAGATTCGGTTGCAGGAAGAGCGCGAACGCGTAGCCCTGCGCATAGGGATACTGGCGCATCGCGGGATCGGCGTAGTACCGCGCCGCCACGTCGGCCAGGGTGCTCCCGCGGGCCGGCGACGCGTAGTACGACCGGAGCACGGCATTCACGCGCGCGCGGTATGTGGAATCGGAGTACTGCCCGAGCTGATGGAAGAACCGGTCGGCGTAGTAATCGGTGAATCCCTCGGTGAACCACTTGTACCGCGCCTCGACCTCGGTGGCGGCCATGCGCTGGCCATTCCACAGGTGGAACAGCTCGTGCGCCAGCAACCGGCCGAGGTCGGTCAGGTCGGCGGTGCTGTCGGACGCGGCGACGAACCCGGCGGTGAACGCCGTGCCGGCCACCGCGCCGCTGGTGGCGCTGGGCAGGAGCAGCACGAACGCGTGGTCGAACGCGGGGCCGCCCCAGAATCGCGACTCGGCGCGCCAGAGTGCGCCCACGAGCTGCGCGAACGCCGGGTCGGTGAACCGCCACTGGCCCTGGGCTTCGATGGTGAGCGGCGCCGCGCCGCCCGTTGTGCCGACGAGCCGGAAGTCGCCGGCGGCGAACGAGGCGCCGGCGAATTCCCGCCACGACACCGGCCCCGAGAACCACGCCTTGGACCCGAAGCTGGTGAGAATGCGCCACGACGGCGGCAGGCCGCTCCACTGGACCTGGAGCACCAGGGGCACATTCGCGGTGAGCTCCGGATACACGAGCGCCGTGGTCTGGTTGAACACGATGCGCGAGCTGTCGATGATCACGCGGTGGTTGAGCGGGTACCGCAGCGGCCCCGTCCAGTCCTGGCGCAAGACGTAGTGCAGGTGCACGCGGGCGCGCGGGAGATGCTGGAGAATGCGCTCACCGTTCACGTCGGGGCCGACGACGACCCCGGGGCCGGCGCGGAAATCGACGATCGCCTTCCAGAGGCTGTCCTGGCCGGCCCACGTGGTGGGCGTGACGATGCGGGTGCGACCGGTCCGGCCGCCGCGGAAGTCAACGTCCACGGCGACCTGCACGCCGTGATCCGGGCCCGGTTCGAGGTGGAACCGGTAGCTGAGCGTATCGGCCTGAGCGCGCGCCGTGCCGGGGGCGGCGGCCAGCACGCAGATCGCGCCCAACGGGAGAAGTTTGCGGAGCATCGAGCGGGCTTTCCTCATGGCCAGTCGCGGGATACACTGGCGACGACTATCATGGAGGGCCGCAACGGTTCGCACCATGACGTGGAGGGCGACCGGACGCTGGTTGCGTCCCGCACGTCGCGGCTCCACCCCCTTGAGGACCCCGAGCACATGCGCGTCGCGATCGTGGGAGGCCCCGGCATCGGCAAGAGCACGCTCGTGCGCCAACTCGCGGATCTCTATCACAATGGGGCGTACGGGGAGGGCGAGAAGGGCGTGTGGGACCCGCGCGTGCTCGCCGACATCGAAGCGGGGCGCAATCCCGTGGGCGTGACGGCCTATTTCGCGCGACTGTACGACGCCAACTATCGCGACGCGATGGAGCACGACCGCCCCGGCCGCGTGATCTTCTTCGAGGGCGCGCGGATCACGCTCGAAGCGCACATCGCGGAGTATCCGGCCGAGCATCACGCGGAATTGCGCAAGGTGCTGGCGATCGGCGACTGGTGGCATCCCGACCGGGTGATCGTGCTCACGTCGAGTACCGACACGATCGAGAAGCACATCAAGCAGCGCAACCGCCCGCACGAGAGCGTGGAGCACATGGTGCACCGGTTCCGCCTGATCGACGCCGAGTTCCGGCGGCTGGCAGTGGTGGAGCCGCACGCGGTGGTGATGAATCGCGACAACATGGAATTCCACGATCGCGACAGCCTGATGCGGATCATCGCCGCCGCCGGACTGCCGATGTTCCAGGAAGTCACGTACGAGGAGCTGCACACGTTCCGAGGCTAGTGGCGGCCCCACGGATCCGTCCCGCGGGGACGGAGTACCATCAGGTCGTCCACCGTCGTTCCCGACCGCCGTCCACTGTTCGATGCCCCGCTCCGCACGACTCCAAGCCGAACTCGAGCGCATCGCCGCGGAGCGACTCGTCGCCGAGCGGGAGTCGGCGCGCGCCACGCGCCGTGAATTCTTCCGCGCCGGTCTCGAATGCGCGGGGTGGTGCGGCGTCGGCCTCGTCCTCATGGCCACGTCCATGCACGTGACCGACGAGGCCATGGGACGGATTCTCTTCTATTCCGCGTACTGCGTGGGCTACGGCGGCATGTTGTTCTCGCTCATCGCGTCGTACAACCGGGCCCAGAACCGCGGCGATCTGTAAGGCGCCTGGGGACGGCGTCGCGGCTCGCCGCGCACCGATCGCGGTGGTATACTCCCCGCGACCACTCGGCCTCCCCTCCCCGCAGCACCTGAGCAGCTCTCCGGTTCACCATGCACATCCCTGCCCTCCGTTCGCCCGTGCGCGTCCCCGCGCTCCTGACCGCCCTCCTCTGCGCCGCGCCGATGGCGCTGGCCGCGCAAGGGCCTTCGGGCGCCTCGACCTTCGACTCCGTGCGATTCGGCGGGCTGCATTGGCGCAACATCGGCCCATTCCGCGGCGGCCGCGTGACGACGGTGACCGGCGTGCCGTCGCAGCCGCTCACGTATTACATGGGCGCCACGGGCGGCGGCGTCTGGAAGACCGACGACGCCGGGATCACCTGGAAGAACATCACCGACGGCAAGATCCGCATGGGCTCGATCGGCGCGCTCGCGGTGGCCGGCAGCGATCCCAACGTGATCTACGCCGGGATGGGTGAATCCGAGCCGCGCGGCCAGTCGTCCTCGTGGGGCGACGGCGTGTACAAGTCCACCGACGCCGGCAAAACGTGGAGGGACGTCGGCCTCGAGAAGACCAGATCCATTGCCAAGATGGTGATCGACCCGCGCAACGACGACGTGGTGTATGTGGCCGCCGAGGGGAGCCGCTGGGGCCCGAACGCCGACCGCGGCATCTACAAGACCACGGACGGCGGCGCCACCTGGAAGCTGCTCCTGCATCCCAGCGACAGCGTGGCGGCGATCGACCTGAGCATGGACCCGTCCAATCCGCGCATCCTCTACGCGGCGATGTGGGACTTCCAACGACTGCCCTGGCAAATCCGGAGCGGCGGGCCGGGCAGCGCCATCTACAAGAGCACCGACGCCGGCGCCACCTGGACCCGCCTCGTGGGGCACGGCCTGCCCGCCGGCGCCGTGGGGCGCATCGGCGTGGCCGTGTCGCCCGCCAATCCCGACCGCATCTACGCGATCATCGAAGCCGCGGCCGACA
>Ga0307374_10014490_pt1 | contig 10728 bp, 10 predicted proteins | sample OX3MG_FD_202532 | JGI IMG/M metagenome (GOLD analysis project Ga0307374, IMG submission 202532) | Soil microbial communities from Risofladan, Vaasa, Finland - OX-3 | ecosystem: Environmental > Terrestrial > Soil > Coastal area > Acid sulfate soil | place: Finland: Risofladan, Vaasa | collected... | reverse complement strand
TCAGGCAACTGAACTATCTCTTAGGAGCTGAGTGGGGCATGGCGGCACGACCAGTCCGTGCGATTCGGAAGTGGGTAACGGCGGGCGAACAAGCGCGTTCGACGCAGCGATAGTTACCAATGCTGGGGCCAAGATCGTCAAAGAGTCGTTCGCCGCTACCGAGCAAGACAGGCACAAGTGCGAGATGCATTTCATCGATTAGCGAAGCAAGAAGGTACTGCCTGATGGTGGCGGCCCCGCCTCCGACAATAACATCACGGTCTCCCGCAGTTTCGAAGGCTGACTTGAGAGCTGCTTCGATCCCGCCATCGACGAAGTGAAAGGTGGTTCCGCCCTGCATTTCGATAGGAGGATGGGGGTGGTGAGTGAGCACGAAGACTGGGTGATGAAACGGGGGATCCTCTCCCCACCAGCCGGTCCATTCGCTCTTGCCCCACGGGCCACGGATCGGGCCGAACATGTTCCGACCCATGATGGTGGCGCCGACACCAGATTCCCGCTCCGAGAAGAAGTCGTCGTCGAGCCCTTCAGCACCGCCTTCTCTCCCGATCATCTGGCTTCCGCTTCGGGTGGCGAACACCCATTCGTGGAGCTGCGTACCCCCAACCCCGAGCGGATTGTCGAGATCCTGGTGGGTCCCGGCGGCGTAACCATCTAGTGAGATCGAGTAGTTGCGCACGAGCAATCTCGACATTGACCTCTCCTTCTGTTTGCTCCTACTATGCCAACTCTCGCCATCGTCCGGTCCACCCGGCATCGAAGGCTGAACCGTCGTCGAACGGCAGACCCCGCCGCAATCCGACGAGCCACTGAACTGGCGTGCGGTTGGGGCGCTTCCTGGGTGGGATGCGAGGGAGAACTGACTGCGGGAACCGGCGTTTGCTTCGGTAGGTCACTGAGGATGCTGGGCGTTGTTGAGGTTATTCGCGGGTGCCGCCGGCGATACCATGCCGCCATGGAACTTGCCGAGCTCGGTCCCAGCACCCCGCCGCAGCGCCAGTCCGCCCTCGGCAGCCGACCACTATCGGGCTGGGACGACCTGGGCCCGGCCGATCCGGACGACGAGGCTGCGGTCACGCTGGTGCTTCGGCCCCGGCCGGACCGGGTCACCCCTGAACCCTCTGAGCTGGGGATGCTCCATCCCCGCCTGCGGGCGCACCTGACCCGGGAGCAGCTGGAGGATGTCCGGGGGGCCGCCCCCAGCGATGTGGATTCCCTCCGTGACTGGACCAGCGCGGTGGGGGTGCAGTTGCTGGAAGTCGCGCCCGGACGACGCACCGTCGAGATCAGGGGCCGACTGGAGCAGTTAGCTCGACTCTTTCAGGTCGAGTTCCGCCGGGGCCGGGGGGAGGACGGGGAGTTTCGCTCCATCCGGGGGACCGCCGCGGTTCCCAGCGAGCTCTCCGAGCGGGTGTTGGCCGTCCTGGGGCTGGACGGGGCCCCGGTGGCGAGAACCCAGTTCCGGCCCCTGCCCCTGCCGCACCCCGGAGAGTCGCTCGCCCAGGCGGCGCCACTCAGCTATCTGCCGACCCAGGTGGCGGAACTGTACGGGTTCCCCGCGGGGACCAGCGGCGCTGGTGAATGCGTCGGGTTGATCGAACTGGGTGGGGGCTTTCGGGGCGCCGACATCGCCAGCTATTTCAGCGACCTGAGAGTGGCTCCCCCGGAGCTGGTCGCGATTCCGGTCGGGGGCGGAGGCAACCATCCCACCGGCGTCCCGGACGGCCCCGATGGGGAGGTCATGCTGGACATCGAACTGGTCGGCGCGATGGCGCCGGGGGTTCGCCTGGCGGTCTACTTCTCGCCCAACACCGACCAGGGATTCCTGGCCGCCATCACCGCCGCTCTGCACGACCGGGACAATCACCCGAGCGTGATCTCAATCAGCTGGGGCGGCCCCGAGGCCAACTGGCCGGCGGCGACTGTGGCTGCCTTCGATCAGGCGTTCCAGGATGCGGCGCTGCTGGGGGTGACCGTCTGCGTGGCGGCCGGCGACAACGGATCGGCCGACGGCCTCGCCGACGGCCAGGCGCATGTTGACTTCCCCGCCTCCAGTCCCCACGTCCTCGCCTGCGGGGGTACCCGGCTGACCTCGTCGGCCGGGGTCATCGAGGCCGAGGTGACCTGGAACGACGCTCCCCAGGGAGGCGCGACGGGGGGCGGGGTCAGCGCCTTCTTTCCCCTGCCTAGCTGGCAGCAGGGCGCCGGGGTGCCCCCCTCCGCGGACCCTGGCGGGCGGTCCGGGCGGGGGGTGCCTGATGTAGCCGGGGATGCCGACCCGGAATCCGGCTACCAGGTCCTGATCGACGGCCAGCCGGCGGTCTTCGGTGGGACCAGCGCGGTGGCTCCCCTCTGGGCCGCCCTGCTGATCCGCTGTTCTCAGGGGCTCGGTCATGGACCGGGCTACCTCAACCCCTTGCTCTACCAGAAGCTGGAACTGGAGGGGGTGACCCGGGACATCACCCAGGGGAACAACGGCGCCTACCGAGCCGGTCCGGGCTGGGACCCCTGCACCGGCTGGGGCAGCCCGATCGGAGCCAGGCTCCTGGCTGCCCTGAAGGGCTGAGTCCGCCTCCGATCACTTTTTCTGGGGCGCCCCGGACCGATCCCCCAGGGGGTGGTGCAAATCGCTGGCCGCGTCGCGCGGGCCGGGAGTCGGTGGCCGGCCCCAGCCCGATCTCGCCCTACCCCCGAACTGAGCGCACGAGGAATCGCCCCGGGGAGGCCGACCGTCTGTGGCAAGCTTGCTCGGTGACTGAGACCGCGCTGCAGGCGCCCCCCGCCCCGCCGGGCGGGGCGGAGGCGGCCATCGTCGCCCGGGAATTGCGCAAGTCGTACAAGGAGATCGAGGCGGTCCGGGGAGTCAGCTTCGAGGTCCAGACCGGCGAGATCTTCGGCTTCCTCGGTCCCAATGGAGCGGGCAAGTCCACCACCATCTCCATGCTCTGCACGCTGGTCAACCCCAGCGGGGGGAGCGCCCGGGTGGCCGGCTTCGACGCGGTCGCCGACCAGGCCCGGGTTCGGCAGCGGATCGGGCTGGTCTTCCAGGACACCACTCTCGATGACTACCTCACCGCCACCGAGAATCTTCGCTTCCACGCCGAGCTCTACGGTGTCCCCCGGGATCTGGTCGCGGGTCGGCTGCGCCAGGTCCTGGAGATGGTCGACCTCTGGGAGCGGCGGGACGGCCTGGTGCAGACCTTCTCGGGCGGAATGAAGCGCCGTCTGGAGATCGCCCGCGGCCTGCTTCACGCTCCTTCGGTGCTCTTCCTGGACGAGCCCACCGTCGGACTCGATCCCCAGACCCGCTCCCACATCTGGAGTTACATCCAGGAGCTTCGTCGGCGCGAGCAGATCACCATATTTCTGACCACCCACTACATGGAGGAGGCGGAGTACTGCGACCGCCTGGCCATCATCGACAACGGGGTTCTGGTGGCGATCGACACCCCCGAGGCGCTCAAGGCCAGCATCGGCGAGGACCGGGTCGAGCTTCATACCGCGGACGATCAGCAGGCGATCGAACGACTGGCGCAGCAGTTCCAGATCACCGCCCAGGTCAGTGAGGGCGCGGTCACCTTTCACGTCGCCGGCGGGGAGCAGTTCGTGCCCCGCCTGTTCGCCGAGCTGGGGGTGGCCATCCGGTCGATCAGAGTCGCCCGGCCCACCCTAGATGACGTGTTCATGAACTACACCGGGCGCACGATTAGGGACGCGGAGGTGACCAGCTCCGAGCGGCTGCGCGCCACCCCCTGGATGCGGGCGCGAGGTAGGCGGTAGCCGTGGCCACCACCATGGCGGTGCCCGGAGTCCGGGTCGCCGGAGGACGCACCAGCGACGACCTCCGGGCGCTGTGGGTGGTATGGAAGCGAGAGCTGATCCGGTTTCGGCGCAACCGGATGCGGATCATCACCTCCCTGGCCCAACCGGTGCTTTTCCTGTTCGTCCTGGGGACCGGGCTATCGACGGTCATCTCCACCGCCGACGGCTTCAATTTCCGCACCTTCATGTTCCCCGGCGTGCTGGCCATGACGGTGCTCTTCACCTCGATCTTCTCGGCTATATCGATTGTCTGGGATCGCGAGTTCGGCTTCCTGCGCGAGATGCTGGTGGCGCCGGTGCACCGCTGGACCCTGGTCTTAGGAAAGTGCCTGGGCGGAGCCACCGTGGCCACCATCCAGGGCGCGATCATGCTCGTCCTGGCGGGCCTGGTCGGGGTGCCCTACAACCCGGTGATGCTGCTGGTGCTACTGCTGGAGATGATGCTCACCGCCTTCGCACTCACCGCGTTCGGAGTGATGCTGGCGGCCCGCATCTCGGACGTACAGTCCTTTCAAGTGATCACCCAGCTGTTTGTGCTGCCCATGTTCTTCCTCTCCGGCGCCGTCTTCCCGGTGACCAAACTCCCAGTCTGGCTGGGGGTTTTGAGCAAGCTCGATCCGCTCTCCTACGCGGTCGACCCTCTCCGCAAGGAGGTCTTCAGCGCGCTCAGCATTCCCCCTGCGATCCGTCATACCTTCGACCCCGGACTCAGTTGGGGCAGCTGGACCCTCCCGGTCTTATTCGAGCTGGGCTTGGTCGCCCTGGCGGCGGCGCTGATGCTCGGCATCGCCATCCGCCAGTTCTCTCGACCCCAGTAGGGCTCGCTGCGGTCGCGCGACCCTGACCCCGGGCATCCACAGCGACCGTTGAGCGGGTTCGACCGAGGTCCGCGGGGCCAGCCCGAATCCGGAGACGGCGGCCTCCCACTCGACGCCGCCGCGGGGCTGCCGACCGGAGATCGACACTTTGCCCCGCCCGTTGCCCCGAGGGCGGCCCGGAGTAATCAGATTGCCGCTTGGAGGGGCTCGATTGGATCTCGCCGCGGGCGCTACCAACCGGCCGAGTAACTAGGCTCCCAGCACCAGGGCGGCTGCAAGTCGTCCCACCAGGTGGTAGGGAATGGGCTCGCGCAGAGGAAACGGCGGGGTGGCTCGGGCCTAGCGGTAGCGGTCATTCTCACGTTCGAGGGGCTTGGGGACCGAATGTACCGGATACACGCCGAGGTGCTGCTTCCACGCGCGGACCGACACCAGGTGCCTGCCGCCGAACATGAACGCCGGCATCTCGGACCTGATCCCTTCCCCGAGTCCGGGCACGGTCCCGCGTATGGCCCGGCGCACCGATTCGAGGATGGCTGCGACGTCGCTCGGGAGGGCGGCGATTTAGTCGACTACGGTGGTGAACCGGGTGGGCGTCGCGCTCCTCGCGATGGGGGTTGGATCGCTGCAGTTGGCCCAAGAAAGGGACGGTCTCAACTGGCGATCATGGGACCACTTTTGTCAGCTCGGCAAGCGGGTTTGTACGACGAACTCCGGGCCTGTGCGGGTTCGCCGCCAGACTCAGCGGGGGGCCGGCCCCGGCAGTTGGCCCGGTGGGTCCAAACGCTCCGCCAGGCGCGCCATCCCTCCCGCAACCGCTGCCTGTTCCGCCGGGGTCCAGTCCTGGAGCAACTCCTCAAGCAAAGTGCGGCGGGCCTGGTGCAGGCGCCGGCGCAAGCGCTGCCCGGTAGGAGTGATCCGTACCAAGGCCGCCCGGCCGTCGCGGGGATCCGCTTCTCTGGTCAAGAGCCCGGACCTCTCCAGCCGCTGCAGCCGGGGTGTGATGGTGGAGTTGTCAACGCCGTAGTAGGCCGCCAGCTCCGACGGGTGCACCGGTCCGCAGGTGGCGATCCGGTGGAGCAGTGAGGCGGAGGCGACCGGCAGATCGCACCGAGCCCGGTGCATCGTCTCCAGCTGGACCTCACGGCTGTGGGCCCAGCGCACGATCACGGTGACAGCCCGCTCCAACTCGGCGACGGGACCCCCATCGCTCGGGGACGGCCTCGCCGGGGCTTCGACGTGCTCCAGGGCCGGCGCCTCGGTCATGGCGCTGACCCGTCCCGCTCGCGGTCGGCCTGGACCGGCTCCAGCGGGCGCTGGTCAGCGCCGGGCTCAGGCTCGGCCGTTGGCGGAGGCGACGGGGCCGGCTCCAACTCCGCCGGCGCCGAGGGGGGGGCGTTGAAGGCCAAAACCGGACTGAGAGGCAGCTCCTCGGCGATGTACTTGCCCCCGCGCAGCCAGCTGGCCACCGCGGCCAGGGCGCAGGCGGCAAACGCGAAGTCAAATGCCGCATGCAAACCGCTCAGGAAGGGGCCGGAGATGAGATGGGGGAAGAAGGCCCGTCCGGTCAGATAGGCCTGCTGGGCGGGGCTCAGATGGAGCAGGACCGGTCCCAGCAGAGAGCCGATCGGGTTGAAGCCGAGGAAGGAGGCGAACAGACTTCCGACCGCGGGCAGGTGGGAGATCCGGGAGGCGGCGGCCGCCGGAACGCCCTGGGTTACCAGGCCGTGATACAGGGTGTGGGGGAGCGTGGCTGAGAGCCCGACGATGATCAGGGTGAAGAAGATCCCAATCGAGAGCACCTGAGCCGAGTTCTGGAAGGTGGCCGACATGCCGGCCCCGGCGCCGCGTTGGTTGGCGGGCAGGCTGTTCATGATCCCCGCCTGATTGGGCGAGGCGAAGAGGCCGCTGGAGAGCCCGTAGACCGCCAGCAGGACCGCGAACCAGACGTAGTTGAAGTTGGCCGGGAGCACCTGGAAGAGGATGAAGATGAGCGCCGACACCGAGACCCCCACGGTGGCGAAGAGCCGGGAGCCGAAGCGGTCCGAGAGGATCCCTGCGATTGGTCCCGCGACTAGGAACCCAGCCGTGAGCGGAAGCATGTAGATGCCCGCCCAGAGAGGGGTCTCGGCAAAGCTGTAGCCGTGCTGGGGCAGCCAGATCCCCTGCAGCCAGATGATCAGGATGAACATCAAGCCGCCCCGCGCCAGCGAAGAGAGCAGGGCGGCCAGGTTCCCCGCCGCGAAGGCCCGGATCCGGAACAGCTGGATATGGAACATGGGCGCCTTGACCTTGGTCTCCAGGTAGGTGAAGAAGGCTAGGCAGGCGACCCCGCCGAACATCGCGGTCAGCACCAGGGGGTTCCCCCAGCCCATGCTGGCGTGCCCGTAGGGGAGGATTCCGTAGGTGATTCCAACCAGCAGGGCGACCAGGCCGACCGCGAAGAAGAGATTGCCCCACCAGTCGATACGGGCCGGCTGGCGGACCCCGGTGTCGCGCAGCATTAGGTAGGCCCAGACGGTTCCGAAGACCCCGACCGGAACCGAGACCAAGAAGACCAGCTGCCAGGCGACGGGACCGAGAACCCCGCCCAGGACGAGGCCGATGAAGGACCCGGCGATCGCCGCCACCATGTTGGTGCCCAGGGCCAGCCCCCGCTGGGTGCTGGGGAAGGCGTCGGTCAGGATCGCGCTCGAGTTGGCCCACAGCAGCGCCCCGCCGATCCCCTGGAGCACTCGCATGACGATCAGGTAGAGGGCGGCGCCGGAGCCGTGCATCCAGGTCAGCGAGAGCAGGATCGAGAAGATGGTGAAGACCAGGAAGCCCAGGTTGTACATCCGGACTCGCCCGTACATGTCGCCGATCCGTCCCAGGGTGACCACCAAGACCGCAGTGACCACCATGTAGCCCATCAGGAGCCAGAGGAAGTAGGGGGTGTTACCGGGAGCGAGCGGGTTGAGCCGAATCCCGCGGAAGATGTCCGGCAGCGCGATCAGCACGATCGAGGCGTTGATCGTGGCCATCATGATGCCCAAGGTGGTGTTGGACAGCGCGATCCACTTGTAATTCCGGCCCGGTGGCCGTCGCTCCGGCGACCCTCGGCCGACCGCCAGCCCGTCTCTGATGCTCACGTCCAGACTCCCTGCCGAGCGGGCGAGTGCTTGGTTTGATCATACCAAATAGTTCGGCGAAGCGGCCTCGCCTCCCGGAGAAGCTCGGTCGCCCGCCTAAGATGGCGATCACGGTGAAGGGACCCGAGAGCCGATTCGAGGCAGTCAACCTCCTCTCCGACCCGCTCTACCAGTACTGCAGCATCACCAAGCGGCGTGCCGATGGGGCCGGCTCCGAGGAGGCGCTGCTCGATCACCCCTGGCTGCAGCGGCAGCGGCGGATCCACCAGCTGCAGTCGGCCTGGTGGGTGTTCCACACCGCCGAGCACTCCCGCTTCCAGCATGCCGTGGGAGCCATGCACCTGACCGGGGACTTCACCGAGCATCTCATCCCGAGCCTCATTCAGAGCTACCCGGGGGCGCCCTCGCGGGCCTTGGTGGTGGAGACGATGCGGATCGCCGGGCTGCTCCACGACGTCGGCCACGGCCCCTTTGGACACTTCTTCGACGTCGAGGTTCTGGCCCCATACGGCATCGACCACGAGGACATCGGGCGGAGTCTGGTCTTGGGACCTCTGGCCGAGGCCATCGCCAGCCTGCGGGGCAGTCCGGACGCAGACTTCGACCCGGGCGAGGCGATCCTCCCCGAGTGGGTTGCCTGGGTGATGGCGCCCCGGGAGCTGGCCGGGTTCGAGCCTCCCGGCTGGCTGCGGGCGCTGAAACCGGTGCTCTGCGGGCCGGCCAGCACCGACAATATGGACTACGTCCCCCGCGACGCCTACATGTGCGGGGTCGCCGTCGGGCCGGTCGACCTGGCCCGGCTGCGGCACTACATGTTCATCAAGGACGGCAGCCTGGTCCTGCACCAGCACGGGGCGCCCGCCCTGGAGACCTTCCTCTCCGCCCGCCTCTACATGTACAACCATGTCTACTACCACCGCACCGTGCGCCGGATCGACCTCCATCTGCGCCCGGTTTTCGCCAAGACCTGCGCCGGCCTGATGCCGCCCGGGAGTCCCCTCGACCACCTCGATCAGTACCTGCTCCTCACCGACTGGTCTCTGATGGCGGAGGTGGAGCGGCTCCAGCGTCGGCCCCGCGACCAGGCGGAGCGAGAGCTGGGCCAAAGCTGGGAGGCGGTCACCACCCGGCGGCTGCCCTGGCGACTGGCGTTCGAGGCCTACCGCGAGCTCAGCCAAATCCCGTCACCCCCTGGGCTCGACGACTCGGGGAAGATCGAGGCGCTGATTCGATCGGCCCTGCCCGACCGGTTCCGGACGGTCGGCCTGGTGGTGGATCTGGCCAGCACCGCTCCTCGGCCCGACAACCCTGCCCGCGACGAACAGACCCTCCGCCTCTACGACCCCATCTCGGGCCGGGTGGAGGAGGAGGCCGCTCCCGAGCTGTTGGCCAGGCTGCTACCGGTCCGGACCGTCTGGCTCCGGGTCTACAGCGACAGCTCCGAGGCGAGGGAGGCGATCCGGGAGGCGGCCGCTCGCTCCTTGCCTGGGGCGCTTGCCTGAGGTCGTCTTGGCGGGGCGGCGCCGATTTCAGCGCCGGCGCCCGCTCCGATAGCGCCGGAGCAGGAGCACGCCCACTCCCAGCACCAGGATCAAAGTGAGGACCGGCTCCAGCAATCCCATCGACCCCTGCCTAGCCCCGTCCTGGGCTCAGGCCCGCACGATCCGAGGTCCCGCGGGCATCTCGGGGGTCGCGGCGGTCCGAAAGTTGACCTGGCTGATCTGGGCCGCCAGGAGAGATGCGATCTGCTCGAAGGTCCGCGCCGGGGTGGACTCGGGTCGGGCCAGCACCAGGGGCAGGCCCTGCCCGCCGCCGACCCGCACCAGCGTGTCGAGCGGGATCTCTCCCAGAAAGGGGATCCCCCGGGAGGCGGCCAGCTCCCGGCCCCCGCCCCGGCTGAATATGTCGGTCACCTCGCCGCAATGGGGGCAGGCGAAGCCGCTCATGTTCTCGATCACGCCCAGGACCGGGACCCGCAGCTGCTGGAACATGGCGATGCCCCGGCCGACGTCGGCCAGGGAGACGTCCTGGGGAGTGGTCACGATCACCGCCCCGGTCAGCGGGATCGATTGAGCCAGGGTCAGCTGCACGTCCCCGGTGCCGGGCGGAAGGTCGCAGACCAGGTAGTCGAGCTCGCCCCAGTTGACCTCGAAGAGGAACTGCTTGAGGGCTCCGGCCAGCATTGGGCCCCGCCAGACGACCGGCCGGTCGGGGTCGATGATGGTGCCGATCGAGACCACCTTGAGGCCCCCCGACTGGAGGGGGACCATCCTCCCGTCCAGCTCGGAGGGGCGTTCGGTTAGCCCCAGCATGATCGGAACGTTGGGGCCGTAGATGTCCGCGTCGAGGAGTCCAACCCGGGCTCCGGTCCGGAGCAGAGCCAGGGCCAGGTTGATTGCGACCGTGGTCTTGCCCACCCCGCCCTTGCCAGCGCTCACGGCGATCGTGTTGCGGACCCCCGGGATCTCCTGGCGGCCGATCACCCCCCGGGTCCGGCTGACGTCGGCGTCCCACTCCAGCTCGACTCTGGCGATGCCGGCCACGGTCCCGATCACGGCGGCCTCGATCTCCGCCTGGATCCGATCCTTGAGGGGACAGGCCGGGGTGGTCAGGATCACTCGCAGCTTGGCGACGTCGCCGTCGACCCGGAGGTTCTTGAGCATCCCCAGATGCATCAGGGGCCGATGCAACTCGGGGTCCTCGACTTTGGCCAGGGCGTCTTCTAACTGGGCCAGAACGTTCGGCGCGGGAGTGGTGGTCACGTGGCCCCGATCATATCCGGGGAGCGACGGCCGCCCCTTCGCCCTCACGGATCACCTCAGCTGTTTCGGCTTGTTGCAATAGCACGCAACAGGTATATTGGAGGGGCCATGAATGGTCTTGAGGCGCTCAGGCAGCAAGGCAAGCGGCTAACCCCCCAGCGTCGCCTGGTCTACGGAGCGCTCCTTGAGCACCCC
>Ga0307374_10014486_pt1 | contig 10733 bp, 8 predicted proteins | sample OX3MG_FD_202532 | JGI IMG/M metagenome (GOLD analysis project Ga0307374, IMG submission 202532) | Soil microbial communities from Risofladan, Vaasa, Finland - OX-3 | ecosystem: Environmental > Terrestrial > Soil > Coastal area > Acid sulfate soil | place: Finland: Risofladan, Vaasa | collected... | reverse complement strand
GCTCCGGCGCGACCCGACTGCCGATAGTGGGGAGTTGGCGACAAGGCGCGGTGGAGTGCCGTGCCGGCGGACTCGCAGGCCACGGCGCTGGTCGAATTGGCCTAAAGCGCCGGACTGTGGCACGCGACGGCAAGGAGCGCGTGGTAGCACGGAATTCATTCCGTTCGGTTCGCCGCTTGGAATCGGGAAAACGGAATGAATTCCGTTCTACGGACGACTTTCGCGCAGTAAATCTCGTGAATCAAGTCCTGGTACCCCTCGACCATCCGCTCGAGCGACCAATTTGCCTCGACAAGCCGGCGGCCGGCCTGGCCGAGCCGCCGACCCAATGCCTTGTCGTTGAGAAGCGCGGCCAGTCGCTCGGCCATGCGCGCGGCGTCTCCGGCGGGCACGAGGTACCCGTTCACACCGTCGTTCACCGTCGCGGGAATCGAACCGACGCGCGTCGCCACAACCGGCTTTTCGCAAGCCAGGCCCTCAAGAATCGACACCGGATTCGCCTCCATGTGCGAGCTCAGCGCCAGCACGTCGACGCACGAGAGCAGTTCCGGAACGTCGCTTCGCGTGCCGAGGAAATGCGCCACGCCGGCCAATCCCAAATCATCGGCCCGCGCTTCGAGTTGACGCCTCAATGCGCCGTCGCCGACGATGAGGAAGTGGGCGGCGGGGGCCACACGGAGTGCCAGCGCCGCAGACCTTAGGAACAGCTCATGGTTCTTCTCGGGCCGAAGGGCGGCGACGATCGCGGCCACCGGCGCGCCGGGCGGCAACCCCAATTCTTCGCGCAAGCGCGGCACGCGCGAAAGCGGCCGGAATCGCTCGACGTCGACCCCATTGGGAACCACTCGCACCTTGCGCGGGGGGCACCCCTCGCAACGGCCCAGGTACTCGGCGTGCGGTTGGGCGACGGCAATGAAGGCGTCGGTGAGCGGTTCGAGACGTCGGTTGAGCCATTCGACATGATCGGGCAAACCGGTCGAGTGGAGCGCCGAGGCGATCACCGGCACGCCGGCTCGCCACGCGGCCAGCCGGCCCCAGAACATCTTGTCGCCCCCCGTGCCGACGGTAACGACCGCGTCGATCCGCCGCTCTCGCAACAGCCGCGTCAATCGGCCCCACACTCGAAGATCGTATTTGTCGGCCAAGAGGCCGGTGAAGGCGGGAACTTCGCGCGCCAATTCCTCGCCCAATGGACCGAAGAACTTGAGACAACATAGCTCCGGTGCGAACCGCGTGCGGTCGAGCCGTCGTACCAGGTTCACCAGCAACGTTTCGGCGCCGCCGACCGGCATGCAGGTGATGACGAACATGACCCTCAACGGTCCACGGTCCGCGGGCGGTTGGAGGTGGCGGAATTTTCGGCGGAACATGATTTTGGCTTTCGTCCACGGAACGCCACGGTGGGCGGTCACAACAGGTGCTTCGTTTCCTAATCAATTTACGGGGCCGTGGAGCGGCCGAAGATGCGTGCCCACGCGGAGCGTGGGTACGAGAAAAACGGTTGGTACTTCATGACGCCTTGGATCAGGTCCCGTTTCTCCTGGGCGTCGAACAATCGCTCGCCCGTCGCCGCCAACAGGGCCACGGATGCCAAGACCGCCAGAACGACCCAGGGACCTAGGGGCACCGCGGCGGGAAGCAACGAAATCAGCCAAACGCCGAGGTCGATTCGCAATCCGTTCGCCTGGGCCGCCGCATAGACCAAGACCAGCACGACCAGGTTGGCCGCGGCAGTCGCCAGCACCACGCCCAGCAGCCCGAATTGCGGCAGGAGCCATAAGTTCAATCCCACATTGACCGCCAGCCCTACTGCCAATGCCGCGCCGGCCAGACGGACTTTCTCTGCGCACCAGAGATAGTTCGTCGCCACGACCGAGAGCGAACCCCAGACGCAAAAGGCCAACGTCCAGGGCAGCACGGCCAGGCCGCCCGCGAACTTGCCAGCCAGCGCGACGCCGAACAACCAAGGCGATACCAGCAGCACGACGACCGAGGCGAATGTGAGCGCCAGGGCGAACAATTTGAGGATCAGATTCAGCCGCCGGGCGACTTGCTCGCGGCAACCCGCCTCCCAATCGTGGCTGAGGTGCGGCATGATCAATGCGGCCAGCATCTCGGCGATTCCGAGGAACAACAGCGGAACGAAGCGGGAGCTATGGTACTCACCGATCAAAGTCAACGCCGCCGACTCCGGCAGCCCGCTATGGTGGACGATCAGGTAACGGTCGGCCAGGCCGAACAGGTTGGCCAGCGCGTTGGAGATCCAGACCCAGGCGGCGAAAGGCAGGAGCTTTCCCCAGAAATCGCGGTGCGGAACATGGCAACTCGTCGAGGGCACGTCGAACCGCGCGCCGCGCAGCCAAAACACGCCGGCGGCGCTCGACAACAGGCACGCGCCGCCGAAGGCGCACACGACGCTCGCGGCGCTGGGCTCCCAAAACAAGACCAACGCCACGCCCAGCACTGCGAAAGCCACGCTGTTGAAGAAGTGCAGCGACGAAACGATTCGCGTCATCCGTAAAGCATTGAAGATCGCGGTCAGCAGCGTATGGCCAATCCACAGCGCCAGACCGCCGGCCATAAGCACGACCAGGTCGCGGTCGTCGTCGCCTCCGAAAATCAGCCGCGAAAACCAGCGGTTCCCCAACGCCAACACGACCGAGGCGGCCACCGCCAAAAACGCCGCACAGCCGCCGGCGCGCGCGAGAAACATCCTTAGTTGACCTCGCTGGCGGTAAAACTCGGCATAGCGTCCGAACGAGCCGGGCAACCCCAGCACGGCCAGCGGAGCGGCAAGCATCAGGAAGCCGAAACAAAGGTCCCATCGACCGAGCTGATCGGGGTCGAGCCAGCGGCAAAAGAGCACGCCGCGCACGAAGCCGACCAAGCGTTGGGCCACGGTCACCCCAAGCAGCATCACCACGCCGGCGGCCAACGTGTCGCTGTGCGCCGTCCGAGGGGCGCGGTCGCTGGTGGAGGAGGCGGCGCTCATGCGGACGGCGCCCCGACGGTTTCGGGCAAGTGGCTCAGCCGATAGTCGTCATAACGCGGAACGCGGAGCTTGCGCGGATCGACCGTGACCCAGTTCGCCATGCGCAGCAGGTCGTCGCCGGCGTGAATTCGTTGCAAGTGAAAATCGTCGTCGCCGGGGAAGTTGTATCCCCCGTAGGCCGAACAGACGCCGTCGTAGCCCGCCTCGTAGGCCGCTTGAAAGGCCGATGGGTGCAGATTGGCGTGCCGGCCATAGGGGAACGCGAAGTAGCGAACGGGACGGCCGATCGCGGATTGCAACTCTTCGCCCGCCGCGACGACTTCGTCGTAGATGTGATCGAGATCGGCGATCGCGCCCAGGTCGGCGTGGGTACGGGTGTGGGCGGCGATTTCGATTCCCGCCTCGGCCATGGCGCGCAACTGGTCAAGCGTATTGGGCGATCGCGGCTTGCCTCGCGCCACGTCGTGCGGGAAAGCGAGCCCTTCGAAGACGTTGCGGACGGTGACGAAGTAGGTGCAGGGAATCCGTTCGGCGAGCAGGAGAGGCACCGCGCGGTCGCAGTTTTCGGCGTAACCGTCGTCGAACGTGATGCTCACCGCGGGCCGGTGGTTTCCGCGGCGGATGCGCCGCTGCGCCTCGGCCAGCGAGACCATGTCGCAATGGCGTTTGAGCCAACGCATTTGGCGGGCGAACATGTCGTACCGACAGGTCCAATCGTTCGGGTCCTCGTCGGCGATACGGTGATAAAACAGCACGATCACCGGCGCACGGCCCGCCGCCGCGGCGCGGCGGTTTCGCCAGAGGCGATAAGGGTACGTGCCGTGGTAGTAGGCGCTCAACAGGCACCGGGTCGGAAAGGAGAGGCTCATGGTTCCACCGTAGTTCGTGTTTCCGTCTCGTTCGTGCCGCGTGGAGAATGGCGTCCTGTCCGGCGCGGGACAAGCGCGGCGGCCCCGCGCAACAAACCCTTGACCCTTACACCGGCCAGCCAGGCGCGGTGGCGGAGGCGCGCCGCCGGATGCCGGCCGACGATTCGTAGCTCGATCAAGGCATGACGTTCGGCACGCCAAAATGCCTTGTACGGCTCGTCTCCGCGCAGGAAGTCGTAGGCCCGCAGGCCCTCGGCGATGGCGCGCTTGAGCGAGGAAATCTGGATCAGCCAGCCGGGCTTGTCGGCGATCGCGTCGGGCGCGATGCCCGACTGGTAATGGTAGTACGTGCCACCGGAGATGAAGTCGAACTGCGCGGCGACGGGCCGCCCGTCCAACTCGACCCAGTGCAGCCGTAATTCACCGAGCGCGAGAAACCGCTGGGCGACCTCGGTCAGAAAGCCGTCAAAGCGCGGCGATGCGAAGCAACCTCGATCGCCCAGGCTGGCGCGGCGCCGCTGGTGCAAGTCGCGCAGGATCGCCAGGCCGCGCGGAAGCTCGTCCGCGCACCCGACCGATTTGCAAATGGCCCGGCCGCTTTCGAAGTACCGTTTCTCCACCGTCTTTACCCCGCCCCGCCGCGACTTGGAAAGGCGCCTGGCATAGGCCCCCCAGCTGTCGGATAGTTCCAATCGCCATGCGCCAATTCGCTCGCGGCGGTGCAGCGTGTAATCTTTTGCCTTGAGCGCGTGGGCCAACGTGCCGAGCGTTTCGTCGTCGGCCGCCACACCGTCAAGCTCGATGAGGTCCCAAAGTTCGGCGCCCTCGTCGGCCAACCAGGTTGCGACCCGCCGCGCGACCGCCGTGCCGCAACCGGACGCGGTGAGGAGCGTGAGGTGATCGGAACAGACTTCGCCCGACCCGAGAAACCGGACGACTCGCCCCGCGCGGGCCGAGCGTTCGATGTACCAGGGTGTCAGGCCGACGAGCTCGCCGTCGCCGTCGCGGACGGCCAGGGCGAACAGATCCATTCCCTCGCGACGATAATGGCGCCACCAGGCTTCGAGCCACTCCCAACGCCGAAACGTCACATCGCCGGCCAGTGCGTTCCACGGCCCGCACATCTCGGCCAGCGCATTGGACGAAGTCAGCGGTTCGACGCATAGTTGGTCGGCGGTAATTTCAGTGAGCAGCATGAGATATCAGGCGTCGGGTGCCAGGAGTTAGGAGTCGGGAGTCAGTCGGTCATCAGGAGTCAGGAGCCAGCGCCGGGCCGGAACAAGAATCCCGAACCCTGAACCCCGGTATTTTCCGATATTGACGATGTACCCCGCTTAGGGTGTTTCATTGTGAATTGAATGAACCGGCCGACCGCCAACGGTTTTTGAGCCAGGCTCGGACATTGTCGCCGGCCACCCACACGCCGCGGCGCAATCGGTCGGCGGGCGTGCCGGGTAGCACGCGCAGGTCGAGACTCGGGCGAGGCTCGGCGCGCCAATGGGCTTTGTATGCCTCGTCACCTCGCAACAAGTCATATGCCCGGTAGCCGCCGTCGATCGCCGCGCGGAGCGTGGCCATCGTCGCCAGCCGGCCAGGCTCGTGGGCCAGCGCGTCAGGATCGATTCCCGACTGGTAAGCATAGATCACGCCGTCGCCGGCGAGTTGGTACTCGGCGGCGATGGGCCTGCCATCCAGCTCCAGCCATGAAAGCCGCAGGCTGCCTGCGTGGAGCAATTGCAAGGCCACTTCACGATGGAAATTGGCGAAGCTCGGCTCAGCGAAACAACCCGGCTCACCAAAGCCGCGCCGGCGGCGCTGGTGCAGGTCGGTCAGGATCGCCAGCCCGCGCGCCAGGTCGCTTTCGTCGGCCACCTGCCGCAGCACGGCGCGGCCGCCGTCGAACAGCCGCCGTTGGAACCGGCGAAGCTGCTTTCGGTGCGACTTGGAGAGCCGGGCGAGATACGAATCCCAATCGGCCGGCAAGCGCAATCGCCAGCAGTGCGGCGCCGAGCGTCGGTGGACGAGCGAGCCGCGCTCGGCGAGCGCGGCGACCAGCTCGTTCACCGTTCTGTCAGCGGCGTCGACGCCGGTCATTTCCAGGCGGTCCCAGGTCTGCTCGTCGTCGGTCGTCGAACCGCGATGTTCACCAAGCCACTCGGCCAGATCGGTGGCCACTTCCGTCTCGCAGCCGGGACGGCAGAGCACGGAGAGGTAATCGCTGCACGCGTGACCCGAACCAAGAAACCGAACGGTGCGCGGGCGGCCCGCTCGGGTTTGGCGGTACCAGGGAGCCAGGCCGGTCAGCGTGCCGGTCGCATCGTGGACGGCGAGCACGAACAGTTCGCGGCGCGTTGCCGCGGTGGGTCGCGGGCTGCCATAGTGCCGCCACCAGGCGGCCATCCAATTCCAAGTTCTGAACGGCACCCCGCGCGCCAAGACGTTCCACTCACTCGCCAGAGCGGCCATCTGATCGTCGTCGGCAATTCGCGACACTCGCATTCTCAAGTCTGTGTCAGTCCCGGTCAAATGCAACTCGTCCCGCGCGTCGGCGGCGGCACCAACCGCTCCGCGGCGAAATCAACGACTACCTTGACGATTGTGCCGGATGTAGCCGTAAGGTAGGCTTTCCAGCGGGCCGTCGATGAACGAATCGACCAACAAGGATGGGGACCTCATATTGAAAGGGGATATGGGGATAAGGAGGAGATAGGGTGATGAAGGCAGGAAGAGAGAGGAGCGACTCTTAAAGCTCTGGCCGACGAGTTTCGCTCGCCTCTTTTGTTTTTCGTCGTATCCCCATATCTCCTCCGTATCCCCATATCCCCCTTGAAGAAAGCTTGATTACTTGAAACAAGTTCGTAGGGGAACTGATTTGCGAAGCCTTCATTTGCTCGCCCTGACACTGGTGGTCGCTCTCTCCAGCGGCGTTCTTTTTGGGGCCGAAACGGCCGGCGAGGAGCTGCGACGCTTGTTCGATGAAGCCTGGGAATTCGAGTTGCATGAAGATCCGTTGCACGCCACCGACTGTGGCGATCACCGTTTCGACGACCGGCTTCCCAGCGTGACTGAGGCCGACTTCCAGCGACGGCTGAAGAGCCAGCGTGAATTCCTTGACCGTTGGAAAAGGATCGACCGCGCCAAGCTGACGCCGCGCGAGCGGACGAGTTACGAAGTCTTTGGCCGGCTGAAGCAGGACCAGATCGCCGAGTACGAATTCCGCACGTACCTACTGCCGATCACTAACCGCTCCGGCTTTCACATCGAGTTTCCCGAACTGGCCCAGCGCGTTCCGTTGGACGACGTGCCTGGCTACGAGCGTTACCTGGGCCGGTTGCGCGATTTCGGCCGCTATAGCGACGAGCACGTCGAGCTGATGCGCTGCGGCATCGAGGCCGGGCTCGTGCTTCCCGACATCGTGTTGGCCGGCTATGAAAGTCCCGTCGGCGCCCAAATCGTGGACGACCCGGACCAAAGTCCCTTGTACAAACCGTTTCAGCGGGTTCCCGCCGCGATCGTCGACGACGAGCGCGAGCGGCTCGCGCGCGAGGGGCGCGAGGCGATCGCCGAAACGGTCGTGCCGGCCTACCGGCGATTGCTGGAGTTCTTGCGCGACGAATACGTGCCGGCCGCGCGAGGGCCGATCGGCGTCTCGGCGTTGCCGCGAGGGCGCGAACTGTACCGTCACCGCGTGCGCCGCTTCACCACGCTCGACGTCACGCCGCAGCAGGTCCACGACGTGGGGCTATCTGAAGTCGCGCGCATCCGCGCGGAGATGGAAGCCGCGATCCGCCGAAGTGGTTTCGAGGGGGACTTCGCGGCCTTCGTCGAGTTTCTCAGGACCGATCCGAGGTTTTACGTCGAGACTCCCGAGCAGCTCATGAAGGAAGTGGCCCTGGTGCTGAAGAAGATGGACGGGGAATTGCCGAAGCTCTTCAAGACGTTGCCGCGGATGCCGTACGGTATCAAGCCGATTCCGGCCTTCATCGCGCCGGCCACGACCACGGCCTATTACCAGGGCCCTTCGGGCGACGGCACGCGCGCCGGGTTTTACTTCGTGAACACCTACGACCTCAAGAGCCGGCCGCTCTATGAAATCGAGGCCCTTTCGCTGCACGAGGCGGTGCCTGGACACCACTTGCAGATTGCCCGGCAGCAGGAGTTGGAGGGTTTGCCCGCCTTTCAGCGTTTCGCCGGCTTCACAGCCTTCGTCGAAGGGTGGGGCTTGTATGCCGAGCGGCTCGGCCTGGAAACGGGCTTCTACCAGGATCCGTACAGCGATTTCGGCCGCTTGAGCTACGAGATGTGGCGAGCTTGCCGGCTGGTGGTCGATACGGGCATGCACTTCCTTGGCTGGACCCGCGAACAGGCGATCGAGTACATGGCCGAGAACACCGCCCTGACGCGGCGAAACATCGTCAACGAGGTCGACCGCTATATCTCCTGGCCCGGCCAAGCGCTGGCCTACAAAATGGGCGAGTTGAAAATCCGCGAGCTTCGCGCCCGCGCCGAGGAGCGGCTTGGCAAACGCTTCGACCTGCGCGAGTTCCACGATGTCGTGCTACGGCAGGGCGCCGTGCCGCTGACGGTGTTGGAGCGACTGGTGGAGGAGTACATCGATGCGGCAGCGAAACGCGAGAGCAAATAGAACGGCGGGGCCGGCGAGACGGAATTCAGCATTGTCCCAGCAATGAATTGAGCTTCTTGAGGACGTGCTCGGTTCCGGCGCGGAGTTCGTGCTCCCAGAACCGGATGGCGCGGATGCCATGATTGCGGAGCCGCCGCCGGTTACGGCGGTCTCGACGTTGGTTGAGCTGGATTCGGCCTTGCCAGTACGCGCGGTTCGTTTTTGGGATGTGCCCGCAACGCGGGCAACCGTGCCAAAAGCACCCGTCAATGAAGACGGCGACACCCTGACGTGGAAAGAAAAAGTCGGGCGTCCCGGGGATGTCTCGGGGGTGCATTATCCAGCCGCGCAAACCGGTGCGTACGAGCGCCCCGCGCAACCGTTTCTCGGTCGAACGATTACCGCGACTACGGACCGCGCGCATTTGCCGCGACCGTGTGGACGGTACCCGTGAGAATTTGCCTCTAGGCAATGTATGGCGAAGCTCCCATTCCATAGTGCGAGCCGTTCAACTTTCAATTTGCTTCCAATCGCCGCAGGAACCTGCGCCGATCCTAGCTGCTTGACATGGCAAGCCCTTGATCGCAGAGCCAGCGAATGTCCCCCAACACCGAGGTTGGGCGTGCCCAATCGGTGACCAATTCCGGAGCCAGCTTCAGGGCCGCTTCGGCGAGCGTGTCGAGCTTGGCGCCGAAAAACGGTCCGTAACCAGGCACGAGAAGAGAACCGCTGAGCTTGGAGTCGGTGGCTGGGGCGCCGCAGCGCGCGGCAACATCGAGCAGGAAATACCTTCGTACGAGATCGCGTCGAGCCCGCGATACGCCCAAACTTCCGCCCGCCTCGGCGGTGATGAGGCCGCGGTGCAGGCCGGATTCTACCGCTCGCTTGATTTCGGCCGGCGCGTACCCCTCCGAAACAAGCAATCGTCGTACCTTGTCGCGTTTGCCTCCGGCCCGAAGTACGGCGTGCTCCATGTCGATGGGGAGCAAGAACCCGATCTGTTGGAGCTCCCTGCGGAGGCGAATGGCCGCGCTGCGGACCTGGAAGTAGGACGCCGTCGTCTGCGATGAAAGCAAGGTCTTGAGGTCGCCGTTAAGCGATGAAAAATAGCCGGCGCCGTCGACGTATTCGACAAACCTCGCCTCGGGCACGACGGCACGGACGGCGGCGCGAGAGGTGCTGGTCTGATCGACGTTCTTGTGCGACACGCTCCCAGAATCGCCGGCGTAGAATTGGGCTTGAACGAACACACACGGGTTCCATCCGGGCGTCCGATAAGGGAACACGAAGTCGTAGGCACGCGTCTTGATCCGCTCGGGCAGGCGACCTACCGCCGACTTGCGCCCCGGGTCCGTCGCGGCGAGCGACGCCAAGTCCCCAAGCACGACGTCAATGGTGTTGAAATCGGCGCCTGCTTCAAGCCCCCATTCAAGCAAGCGAGCGCGGAGCAACTCCTCCGGATCGTGTCCTCCCGATGCGGCAACCGAACCACGCACTTGGAAGATCACCAGTGGCGCCAGGAGATCCTGTTCCCTGCCAAAGTGCTTGAGAACGAAGAAGCTGTGCCCGATGCTCCAGAGCTGTGACACGCAAGCCTCGTTGTCGAGCAGGAAGCCCACGAATTGCTCCAGCAGCCGCTGTTGCTGCTCCGGAAACGGTCCAAGGTTCGCCACGATGCCAAGGTACTTCTCGGCCTTCAGCTCCCTGGGTACGCGAACCGCGCTCAATTCCGGGCCGGTTCGGGTCTTGCGCACGACGGGAAGCTCCGGCCAATGCGCGTGATCGCGCAAATAGAGTGGAAACTGGCACTTGGCGTTGTTGTCCGATCTTCCCGTCACCAGGAACAACACGGATGCCAGGGCCTCGAGGGTGCGGCAGACTTCGGCTTCCGGGCGACCACGAACGAGCCGCACGAACGTTTCCGCGATCACGGCGGGCCGACAGTCGGCGACGTCATGGAACCGGTTCGTCGCCTTGCCGAGGGCTTCGAAAGTGCTGACGACAGCGGCCATTTGTTCGCGAAACCGCACTGTGTCGCGGACTTCGCCAAGCGACGGCGTGATCCAGACATCGAATTCCGCCAACTGGGCCGACAAGTCGAGCGCGGTAACCGGCAGCTTCATGTTCGTGTTGCCTGCGGCTTGCGCCGGCGCGCCAGAAAGTGCAAGGCGGCGCGGGCGAACTGTGCCGAAACCAACGGTGGAACGGCGTTGCCGATCAAGCGGTAGCCGTCGATCAGACTTACACG
>Ga0307374_10014485_pt1 | contig 10733 bp, 9 predicted proteins | sample OX3MG_FD_202532 | JGI IMG/M metagenome (GOLD analysis project Ga0307374, IMG submission 202532) | Soil microbial communities from Risofladan, Vaasa, Finland - OX-3 | ecosystem: Environmental > Terrestrial > Soil > Coastal area > Acid sulfate soil | place: Finland: Risofladan, Vaasa | collected... | reverse complement strand
CGCCGGCAAGCCCGAGCGGGGCGAGTCTCTGGTGCAGGCCGCCGTGCGGGAGGCGGCCGAGGAATCAGGGCTACAGGTAGAAGTCGACCATCTGGTCGGCATCTACAACTGTCCCCAGACGAGCGAAGGCTTCGGCGTGGTCAACTTCGTGTTCCGCTCACGGGTGGTCGGGGGCGACCTGCGCACCAGCCCAGCCCACCCCGAGGTCGGCTACTTCTCCACCGAGGAGATCAACCGGATGCTCGAAGAGCGCCTGGTTCGGGGCAGGCACATCCCCGCCGCCATCGCGGATCACGAACGCGGCGTGCAGCTACCGCTGTCGCTCATTCAGGCGGTTCCCGACATTGGTCCGCCCCTGGAGACCTGAGCGAGCGGGGCACGTGCCAGCTGCACATTCGTCTGTCGCAGTGGAGGAGAAATAGCCAAGACCTGTGGATGAGGACGGGCCGCTCCATGGCTCATGTGTTGGCTGCATCACCTCCGTCCAGTGAGCTGGCGACGAGCTCGATCTCGAAGCCATCCTCGTTCTCGAGGTAGCTGGCGTGATGGTCGGGTCCGCCGGCGTTGGGGTGACGGTCAGGGAATAGAAGCGTCCAACCGTGACCGGTCGCCTCAGCAGTGATGCCGCTGACTTCCTCGACGGTCCCGGCGTGCAAGGCCAGGTGGTTGAGGCCCGGCCGATACCGATCGTGAATGTGTGCGGTGAGTGCCGGCGACTGCTCGATCACGATATAGGTGTCCCCCAGGCGCCAGCTGCGGCCCTCCGCCCAGTCCTGGAACGGTGTGTAACCGAGGGCTGCGAGCAGCCAGCCGAGGCTGTCGATGGCGCGGCCGAGGTCGGGGACCCATAACTCGACGTGATGAAGCTCCCCTCGGGTCATGCGGCGCTGACCGCTCGTTCGATCAGCACTCCCTTTTGGAACCGGCCGCGGCTCGCACCTGAGCAACGAGGCGAGGCGCATTGACGGATGAGGCCATCGACATCGAAGGTCAGAGCCTCGATGGGCATTCTTGGCAAGGTAGCCGCAGACACCCCGGTTCCTCGGGGCGGCTTCTAAGTCGATGTCAGCGGTCAGCCGGCAACCGGGCCAGGCCAAGCCTCTCGAAGCTGACCGGCCCGCAGCACCATTTCCGTCGGCTCGGCCCAGGCTGATCTGGAGGCATAGAGGTGGTCGCCCTCATAGCGAGGAAAGACGTGAGCGTGGTAGTGCCAGACGTCCTGGTTGCCCGCCGGCTCGTTGTGCTGTCGGGTCGAGACTCCATGGCAGCCAAAGGCGACCTTCATGGCCAAGGCCGTATCTCTGATGGCCTGCTGGATCGGAGATCCCAGCCTCGGGGGCAGGTCGTACAGGTTCTCGTAGTGCTCGATGGGGATCACTAGGGCCCCTCCAGGGTTGGCCGGCCACCACCTCGGGCTCAGCTTGACGATGACTTCTGGATACCGAGCCAGGATGTGGACCGGGAAGTCGCCTTCCCCCGTCGAAATGTTGCGGCAGAACGGACACTGGTAGTCCGGAGGGGCATGGTTGTACACATTGGGGATTCTGCCCTCCTATACCCACTGGGCGCTTGGGCGCCCTCACGTCGCCCAAGTGCAAACGACCGGGCCGGATTGACGACAGCCTGACGAGGCCTCGCCGGGCCAGCCGACGGAACCAGGGAATGAAAGGGGATGGTTCCCCACCAGGGCCGATGCCACACTGGCCGGTGTGTCACCCCCTCGCCCCATGCCCCCGTCCCCGGGACGAGCCGGAGTGCCGCGGCTGCTAGTCGTTGGCGGGGCGGGCCAACTGGGCTGGGACCTGGCTCGTCTGTGCGGCCCAGAGGCAACGCCCTTACGCCGCGGCGACCTCGACGTCCGTGACGCCGGCGCCGTGAGGGCGGTGGTCGCCGCCTGGGCCGGCCGCCAGCCGCCTGGCAGTCCTTTGGTGATCGTCAACGCGGCCGCCTGGACGGATGTGGACGCTGCTGAGGCAGCAGAAGTAGCGGCGACGGCGGTCAATGTGACCGGAGCGGCGAACCTCGCTGCTGCCACGGTGGCAACCGGCGCGACCCTCATCCACATCTCGACGGACTACGTCTTCGCTGGGGACGAGGCGCGGCCGTACGACGTAACTGATCGGCCGAGTCCAGCGTCCGCCTACGGGCGTACCAAGCTCGCCGGGGAGGAGGCGGTCCGGTCGCTTACGCCACACCATTACGTGGTGCGCACCTCCTGGGTCTACGGAGCCACGGGTCGCAATTTTGTGAAGACAATCGCTCGGTTGGAGCGTGAGCGGGAAACGCTGAGAGTCGTGGATGACCAGCGCGGCTCGCCCACCTGGTCACGGGACCTGGCCGCCGGGCTAGTCGCGCTCGCCTCCTCCGACGCCCCTTACGGCGTCTATCACCTGGCCGGTGCTGGCGACACGACCTGGTGGGGACTGGCACGGGCGGTGTTCGAGGAGCTTGGCGCCGATCCGGCCCGGGTATTGCCCTGCGCCACGTCGGAGCTCTCCCGATCAGCGCCGCGGCCTGCCTACTCGGTGCTTTCCGACCGGGCCTGGCGTGACGCCGGGTTGTTGCCCCTGCCGCACTGGCGGGACGCGCTGGCCGGCGCTTTTGCTGTCGACGGCGAGGCGCTTCGGCCTTAGGACCGACCCTCCACCGACCCCTTCGCAAGGATGACACCGACCGCCCGAGAGAGCTGGAATCGCTGGGCCACCGTGAAGGGTCCTCGTACCGGCAGTCGGGGACGCCGGGCAAACGCCAGACCGGCTCGGGGACATGGGGCACCCTCCCGAGTGCCTTGCAGGGGCACCATGGCGTTCGGGGTTCAAGGCCGTTCGACGACATCTCCAGCGAGTCTCCGGGGCCGCTCCTCGCCTAGGCCCAAGCCGATTCAGTGTCTGAGTATTCCCCGGTCACCTCGCCGCAGAGCACCGGCGGCGGCAGTCGTAAGCGTGCGAGTCCGCAGACCAGGGCGCCACCTACCAACCTAAGAATGCAATAGCCCCATGGGTGCCTGGCCGTGGCTCGTGCCCCGGTTGGGCCCGATCCCGAGTCGGAATCGATATCGGCAGTCAACTCCTTAGGCTGGCCGGCTGCACCCGAGGAGAATTTTCCGGAAATCTTGAGGGGAAGGCAGTCCAAGGCTGCATAGGAAGGGAGTGGCGCTGGAGGAAGCCCCTGCAGGGTCACTCGTTTCCGAAATGGACGGGCCCTGACGCACCTGGGAACCTCCACTCCCGATCGCCGGCAGATCCGGGATAGTCGCCGTCCGTACAACCGCTTGCGACGGTGGCAGGCCCGCAGGAAGCCGAGAGGGCTGAGACCGAACAGGCCAGCCTGGACCCAGCCCGGCACCGGGGCCCGGGCGGGAGGCGAACCTGCCGATCCCCGATCATGCCGCCCTCCTAGTGATTCCGAGAGGAGGACCAGCGACGCCGCGGGGAAGTCACGTTGATTCCCTCCTTCTTGTTTCCCACCCGGGATGTGCCCACCGGTCCGCCTGCGCATGTCTCACTTGCTGCTCCCTTCGACTGGTCAGGATTCGGGTTCGGGCGGCGGGGCCGAGCCCAGCAGGGAACCGAACTCGTCAGCGTGCTCGGCGGGGACGAGGAGGGTGAGGCGATCCCCCTGGGCCAGCACCGTGGCCTCCGACACAGTGATCCACTCGTCGTCGCGTCGGATGGCCACGAGCACGGTGGCGGAGGGCCAGGCCGCCTCGCCGACGGCCTGGCCGACAGGGGGCCCGGCCCCGGCCAGGCGCAGGTCGATCACCCGGTAGCCCTCCAGGCCGACGATCCCCGAGGGCACCGGGGCTCCCAGCCGGCTCTCGGCGGGCACGACCGAGGCGGGCTGGGCGGCGGCCTCCGACACAGTGTGGGATACCCGCTCGGCGTAGGCGCGCAGCACGTCGCGATGTGTCACCCAGCCGATAAGGCGGGAGCCATCCGCCGAGAGTACCGGCAGTCCGGTGCGGTCGTGGTCGACCAGGGTCCCCAATGCGGCGTCGAGTTGCTCGTCAGCGCGCAGGGTCGGGGTCGCCACCGCCAGTGTCTGCGCGGTGGCGTCGAGCACGTTCTCCCGGGCGGCTGCCTCAACCTCCCGGGAGGTCACCGCCCCCCGGTAGGAGCCGGTGGTGTCCACCACCGGCAGGGCGTCGCGGGCTTCCTCGGACAGCCGGGCGATCACCGCGTCGAGCGGCGTGTCGGGGGCCAGAGGTTGGGGAACGGGAGTCATGGCGTCGGCCACCCGGATGACCTCCATGAGCGAGGTCTCCCGGCCCCGCAGGATGTCGATGCCCCGCCGGCGCAGCTTGAGGGTGTAGATGGTGTCCGGTGCCAGCCGGGAGCTAAGGGCGGTGGCCAGCACGATGGCGGCCATGAGGGGCAGGATGACCCGGTAGTCCCCGGTGAGCTCGAAGATGATCATCACCGCGGTGATGGGCGCCCGGGCCGCCCCCGCGAACACTGCCCCCATGCCGATGAGCCCGTAGGCGCCTGGCGCGCCGGCGAGCCCGGGGGCGAGGTGGTGCAATACGGTGCCGAAGGCGGTGCCGGCCATGGCCCCCATGAACAGTGACGGGGCGAACACGCCCCCAGAGCCCCCGATGGCGATGGTCAGGCTGGTGGCGGCCATCTTTCCGACCAGCAGCGCCACCAGCAGCCAGAGGACATATTGCTGGCGGATGGCGCCTTCCAGTACCGGATAGCCCACCCCGTAGAGCTGGGGCAGGCCGAGGAGCAGAAGGCCCAACAGCGCGCCCCCGGTGGCGGGCCGGGCCCAGCGGGGTCCGGGCCAAAAGCGGTCGAAGACATCCTCCAGGCCGTAGAGGACCCGGACGAAGCCGACCCCGACCACCGCCGCCAGCAGCCCGAGGACGGCGTAGAAGAGGTAGTCCAGCGGTGAGGCGAGCTGGAAGGCGGGCAGGGCCAGGAACGGATGGGCTCCGAAGGCGGCGCGTCCGATCACATCGGCGGTGACCGAGGCCAGCACGACCACTCCGAACGAGTCGGTCTGGAAGTCCCGCAGGATCAACTCCAGGCCGAAGAACACCCCGGCTATCGGGGCGTTGAAGGTGGCCGAGATGCCACCCGCCGCCCCGCAGGCCACCAGCAGGCGCAGGCGCGACTCGGGCACGCGGAGCCACTGGCCGATGCTCGAGCCGAGGGCCGAGCCGATCTGCACGATCGGGCCCTCCCGGCCCACCGACCCACCCGAGCCGATGCACAGCGCCGAGGCCAGTGACTTGACCACCGCCACCGCCGGAGGGATCCGTCCGCCCCGCTCGGCCACCGCCAGCATCACCTCGGGCACGCCGTGGCCCCGGGCCTCCTTGGCGAAGCGCTCGATGAGGGGCCCGTAGACGAGACCGCCCACCACCGGGGCCAGGATCACGAAGAACATGCCCAGGCCCGGAAAGGACGGACTGGCGGCGTGGCCGGCGTCGCTGTAGTCGGTCCGCCCGGTGAAGAGGTGGGTGAAGCCGAGAATCAGGTAGCGGAAGGCCACCGCTCCCGCCCCGGCTCCCGCCCCGACCAGCACCCCCAGGGGCAACAGTCCCGGCGCCGAGCCCCGCAGCCAGTCGTAGGCGCGCCCCCACATCCCTGCGGGAGCGGCCAGCACTGCCGAGCTGTCCGGCGGCGACACCGAGGGCTGAGAGCCTCCCGGGGTCACGCCCATCCCAACGCCCAGTCCGGGTCGGGGACCTCGCCGGCGGCGTCGGCGAAGGCCCGCAGCCCCGCCACCACCTCCGGGCGAACCGGTCCCGGGATGGCCGCCACCAGCCGGCGGATCTCCCGGCGGCGGCGGGCGGTGACCTCGTCGACCACCTCCCGGCCGGTCAGAGTCAGCGCCACCCGGATCTCGCGGCGGTCCCCCGACGCCCGGGGCCGGCGGATCAGGCCCTTGGCCACCAGCCGGTCGCACACCCGGGTCGCCGTAGAGGGATTCACCTCCAGCGCCTCGGCCAGATCCGCCAGGCGCTTGGGCCCCTGGGACGCCAGCACCACCAGGACCCGGTACTGGGCCAGGGTCACCTGCTCCTCGGTGGCCACCAGAGATCGGGCCGCCACGGCCACCAGGGCCCGGCTGGCGGTGAGGACCGCCTCGGTCACCTCGTCGAGATCGGCTACCTGGCCCGCTCGGCTGCCCGCCGTCCCGGTCTTTGCTGGCATGAGCCAATCATTGCACTATCAAAGCAACCGCCTGGCCGGAGTAGAAAGCCTTCCGTTATTGGGCGCGGCGGCGTCGCTCACGGCGCGGCTGAGCGGGTGGCGATCACGACCCCGGAGGGGACCCCCCAGGACTGGATCACGGTGTCGTCCTCCACCGCCCATGAACGTTCTGGGATCAGTGGTCGAAGCCGGATCGGTCGGCATCCGCCGACCAGGCGCGGGGCGCGCCTCCACACCCCGTGCCAGGCGGCTGTGACGAACCGCCCGGACCGGGACCGGCCCCAGGTCAGGCTGGCGAGACAGAGCAGGCCGCCGGGGACGAGAACCCGATGGGCGTCCTCGATGACCCGACGGGCATAGTCGAGCGGGTCGAGGACGTAGGTGCTCCGAACCGGTTCGCGGTGCTGCCCATGGAAGGCTGGGACGGCACCGACGACGGTCGCCCGACGCCGCTCGTTCGGCGCCGGTGGTCGCGCTTCGGGACCAGCGGCGCCGGCCTGGTTTGGGGGGGCGAAGCCTTCGCCGTCAGCGCCGGGGCCCGGGCCAACCCCAGGCAGCGGTGTGTCGGACCGTCGGCCGCCGACGACCTGGCCGAGCTTCGCTCGCTCCTCGCCTCCGATCAGGTCGCCGGCCTGCAACTCACCCACTCCGGGCGGTGGGCCACGGTGAGTCGGCCGGCGCGACGCGACCCGCTGCTCGACACCCGGCGCACCGGCCCCCTCCTGACGCCGGCCGAACTGGACCGGACCGCCGACGACTTCGTCGCCGCCGCCCTCCTCGCCCGCGACGCCGGGTTCGACTTCGTCGACGTCAAGATGTGCCACGGGTACCTCCTGCACGAGCTCTTGTCCGGGCCGGGACCCTTGGCCGTGAGGGCCGAGTTGCACGCGGCCACCGTCGGGCGGGTGCGAGCCGAGGGCGTGCGGGTCGGGGTCCGGCTCAGCGCCTTTGACGTCGTTCCGCATCGGCCCGGCCCCAACGGCGTCGGAGAACCGGAGGCGGCCGTCGAGCGCTGGGGCTTCGCCGAGCCGGTAGAGCTGCTCGATCTTTTAGGCGTCGACCTCGTGTGTGTGACCGGGGGCTCGCCGTACTACTGCCCCCACGCCCAGCGGCCGGCCTACTTCCCGCCCACCGACGGCTACCTCCCGCCCGAGGATCCCCTGGTCGGCGTGGCCCGCCTGCTCGATGCGGCCGCCCGGATCAAGCGGGCCCGGCCGGCCACGACGGTCGTCGCCTCGGGCGTGTCGTACCTTCAGGAGCATGTGGGCAACGTGGCGTCAGCCGTCGTGCGCGGCGGCGGCGCCGACCTGGTCGGGCTGGGCCGCATGATGCTGTCCTACCCCTCCCTGGCGGCTGACGTGCTCGCCGGCCGGCCCCTCGAGACGAGGCAGATCTGTCGCACGTTCAGCGACTGCACGAGCGCGCCGCGCAGCGGCCTGGTCTCCGGTTGCTGGCCGCTCGACGACCTCTACAAGGCACGCCCGGACCGAGTCCGCCTGGTCGCCGCCAAGCGGGGACGCGATGAGTGAGGGCCTGCACCGCGTGGCCGTCATCGGCCTGGGGGTCGGCCAGCTGCACGTGCGCTCCTGGCGTCGCCTCAAGGATCGCTTCGCGGTGGTGGCGGTCGCCGACCTCGATCCGGCCCGAGCGAGCGCGGTAGCCGAACGGGTCGGGGCGGAGGTGGCGTCTTTCGAGGAGATCATCGAGCGCGACGACATCGACGTGGTCGACCTCTGCACGCCGCCCGCCGGTCACTACGACCAGATCACCGCCGCGCTGGCCCGGGGGCTCCACGTGGTGTGCGAGAAGCCGCTGGTCGGCTCGCTGGCCGAGGCGGACGGCCTGGCCGCGGTCGAGCGTGACCGCGCCGGGCGGGTGATGCCCATCTTCCAGTACCGGTTCGGGAACGGGCTGCAGAAGATAAAGGCGCTCGTTGACGGGGACGTGGCCGGGCGGGCCTTCACCTCCTCGGTCGAAGTGGCGTGGCGCCGGCGAGCCGACTACTACGCCGTGCCGTGGCGGGGCCGCTGGGACACTGAGCTGGGCGGCGTGCTGGTCAGCCAGGCCGTTCATGCCCTCGACATGCTCACCTACATCGTCGGGCCGCCGGCGCGCCTGTTTGCCCGGGTCAAGACGATGGTCAACGACATCGAGGTCGAGGACTGTGCCGCCATCTCACTGGAGATGGCCGACGGTTCCCTGGCGACGGTCTCCTGCACGCTGGGCAGCGCCGAGGAGATCACCCGGCACCGCTTCCACTTCGCCAACCTCTCGGCCGAGAGCGGGACGGCGCCCTACGAGTCCTCGTCCGACCCGTGGAGGATCACCGCCGACACCGAGGAGGCGGCCGGGGCGATCGACGCCCTGCTGGACAACTGGGCGGTCCGGCCCGAGGGCTGGTGGGGGCAGTTCGAGCGCTACGCCGACTTTCTCGACGGGAAGGTCGCCGACCCACCGGTCACCCTGACTGACGCCCGCCGGGCGCTGGAGCTCGTCACCGCCCTCTACGCGTCCTCGCGGTCGGGGCGGGACGTGGCCCTGCCGATCGGCGCCGACCATCCGCTGTACGGAGGGTGGCGACCATGAGTCGGGGCGAGTGGACCTACAACACCGAGCACCGCAAGCGGCCCCACGTCCACCCGCTGCGCGCCCCGTCAGGCGCCGTCCTGACCCAGGACGCACCGGCCCGACCGCTCGACGGTCGTCATTCGGGAGTACCGGACCCTCACCCATGTCGGCCTCGACGACGCCTACGCCATCGACTGGCACATCGAGCTGCGCCCCAGCGAGGACGTGGTCTTCGACCGGACGCCGTTCACGACGTGGGGCGGCTACGGGGGCTTGGCCCTGCGCGGCCGACCGGACTGGACCGACACCCGAATTCTCCTCGACGACGGCACGTCCCAGGACCGCGTGCTGGGCACGAAGGCGACCTGGTGTGACCTGTCGGGGCGGATCGAGGGCGGCGAGGCCGGGCTGCTCATCCTGGATGCCGCGACCAACCCCCGCCATCCCGTCCCCTGGTACGGATCGACCAGAGCCGCCACCTACGGCGACGAGGGCTGGTCGAACTTCCTCAATGCCGCCTTCCTGTGGGAGGGCCCGCTGTCGTGGCCGGCCGGCCGCGATCCCCTGGTCTTCGACTACCGGGTGGTGGTGCACGACGGCACATGGGACCAGGAGCGCTGTGCCGCCGAGCACGCCCGCTGGGTCAATGCCTGACCGGCCACCGCTGCCCGGAGCGATCGGCGCGTCGCACCTGCGGGTCTACGACACCTCGGCACCGGACGGGCTGGCCGGGGGGACCCCGCACCTGCACACCGTCTGCGCCGAGGCCTACTACGTCCTCGGCGGCGCCGGCGTGGTGCAGACGCTCACCCTGGCCGGATACCAGGAGACCCCGCTCGAGCCGGGCGCGCTGGTCTGGTTCACACCGGGCACGATCCACCGGCTGGTCAACCACGGAGCCCTCGAGATCCTCGTGCTGATGCAGAACGCCGGCCTACCCGAAGCCGGCGACCTCGTGATCACCCTTCCCCCTCACCTGCTGGAGGATATGGAGGCCTACCGGCGGGCGGCGGAGCTGCCGGAGGGCGAGCGGATGACCGACGGGACCGGCCAGGCGGCGCGAGCGCGCCGTGACCTGGCCGTCGAAGGGTTTGTGGCCCTGCGCGAGGCCGTGGTGGGCGGGGACAGCGAAGCCCTGCGCGCCTTTCACGGCGCCGCCGCCCGGATCGTCGCCCCCCACATCGGCGCGTGGCGCCAGGTGTTCGAGTCGGGGCCGCGGGCCGCCGTCCGGGAGACCGAGCAGCATTTGGACCGGCTCCTGGCCGGGGGCGACACCGGCTGGTTGGCCGGCGCCTCCGTGCACCACCGCCCGCCGCCGGGCGCGTTGCGGCGGATGGGGTGCTGCGGCACGCTGGGGACCCTGGTCCCGTGAGGCCGGTCGGACTCGAGACCCTGGCGTGGGCCGACCCGTGGTGGGACACCGAGGTGGGCCTGCTCTGGAACATGGTCGGTGCCTTCGACGACCACGGCGTGAAGGCCCGCTCGATGCACCTCGTCCAACCGTCGGCCTGGTACGCGCTCGGCCTTCTTCAACGGGACGGCCCCGGCGATGTGGCCCGGGCGGCCCGCACCATCGAGACCCTCTGCTCGATCCAGTACGACGCCCCCGGCACCCCCTGGCACGGCACCTTCGCCCTGATGTACGAGATGCCCGAACCGGTCGAGGGCGCCGTCCAGTGGGTCGACTACGACCCGAACTGGCGCCAGTTCGTCGGCACCGCCCTCTGGCTGGCGCTGGACGGCTTCGCGGCGCGCCTCCCGCCGGCGGTGGCGGCCCAGGCGGAGGTCGCCATCCGGCGCGCCGTGGAGGGCGAGCCGCCGGAGCGCGTCTCGCCCGACTACACGAACATCGCCTTGATGAAGGCATGGCTCGACGTGGAAGCCGGCCGGGTTGGGCCGGGCGAGGCGCTGGCCGAAGCGGTCGTCGAGCGCTTCCGGCGGACCGGCGCCTTCCTCGAGTACGGCTCGCCCACCTACTACGGCGTCGACCTCTACGCCCTCGCC
>Ga0307374_10014483_pt1 | contig 10734 bp, 7 predicted proteins | sample OX3MG_FD_202532 | JGI IMG/M metagenome (GOLD analysis project Ga0307374, IMG submission 202532) | Soil microbial communities from Risofladan, Vaasa, Finland - OX-3 | ecosystem: Environmental > Terrestrial > Soil > Coastal area > Acid sulfate soil | place: Finland: Risofladan, Vaasa | collected... | reverse complement strand
GGTGCGAGACGCTGCGGGCCCAGATCCCGTCGCTGTCCAGACGGTTGGAGTCGATCGTGTTGATGATCTCGACGATCCACATGAGCGCCACCATCGAGGCCAGCAGCGTGATTCCCTCCCGCTGGGCCCGGTACTTGACCGGCCGCGGCAGGCGCACGGGGTGATCTGAAACGGCAGTGCTCATCACATACAGGATGGCAGGTGGCTCAGCTCTCCAGTGCCGCCAGGGCCACAGCCACCGCCACCTCGGCCCGCTCCGGGAGCGACGCCGCCAGCACAAACTCTTCTGGGGTGTGGGCTCCACCCCCGCGCGGGCCCAGCCCGTCAACGGTCAGCGGGATAGCCGCGGCGAAGTGGCTGGCGTCGCTGGCTCCGCCCCGGGACACTCCGACGATCCGCCGCCCCAGCCGCGCCGACGCCGCCTCCAGCACGGCCCGAGTACCGGCCTGAGCATCCATCCCGGGCCACACCCGCTCCATCCGCGCCTCGAGCTTGACGCCGTCGATCTCTGCCGGCACCGCGGCCAGCACCGCGTCGAACGCCCCCATCCGGTCAGCCCGCAGGTCGAAGATCAGCTCCCCCGCCCCGGGCACGACGTTGAACGCCTGGCCGGCCCGCACGACCGTCGGCACCACACTCAGCCGATCCGGCCCCCCCGGGTCGTGCTGCGCCCCGATGTCCAGCGCTGTCCGGGCCAGGGCCAGGAGTGCGTTGGCGCCCTTGTCTGGCGCGCTGCCCGAATGGGCTGGCCGCCCGGTGGCCTGGGCCCGGAGCGTGCCCGCCGCCTTGCGCCGCACCACCACCCCCTCCTCGCCGGCCGGACCGCGTTCTCCGGCCTCGAAGCACAGGCAGCAGTCAAACTCCCTGAACCGCGGCACGTGCGCGAACCGATGTGTGCGCCACTCCTCGTCGGTGACCAGCAGCACGGCCAGTTCGCCGAACCGCTCCGGTCGGGCGGCCAGCGCTCGGGCGGCGCCCAGCGCCAGGACCACTCCCCCCTTCATGTCGGCGGTGCCCGGTCCGTACAGCCGGCCGCCCTGGCGGCGCAGTGGACCGTGGGCCTCGTGGGCGATCACGGTGTCGAGGTGTCCGACCAGCAGAAGGCGGCCCCGGCCGGTGCCTGCGATCAGCGCCACGAGGTCGTCCGCGTTCTCCGGCGTCGAGCACGGGACCCGCTCGGTCCGGGCCTGGGCCGGCAGCAGCGCCGTGCACACCGCGATCGCCTCTTCCGCTCCGGCCCGGTCGCCGGAGGGCGATGACACCGCGACCAGCGCCTCGAGCTCGCGCTCGGCCCGAGCGGCGATCTCGATTGCCGACTGCGCGACGAGCTCGTCCACGCGGGAGAGTGTGCGCTAACCGACGTCGGGAAGTGGCGTGCCGGGCGGCACCAGACGTGCCCGCCCGTCGAGGTCCCCGATGGCGTGCAGCTTCATCAGCGCCCCGATCGCCGTCCGGGTGAACTGGCGGCCCGCCAGTTGGGCGCATTCGCTGAGCGCACGGTCCGTGTTCTTCGGCTCGCTGTAGGGGCGGCCGGCGGTCATCACGTCCCACGCGTCGGCCACGGCCAGCAACGCTGCCCCCTCGGGGATCTCGGCCTCGCTCAGGCCCTGGGGGTATCCGCTGCCGTCGGCCTTCTCGTGGTGGTCGCGGATCCATTCGACCTGATCGGGGGCCAGCACACCTTCCACGATCCGCGCCGACAGCTCCGCGTGCTCCCGGATCACCAACAGCTCCTCGCCGCTGAGCGGGCCGTTCTTGCACAGCACGGCGTCCGGGATGCCGACCTTGCCGACGTCGTGGACCAGAGCCGCCTCCCTGAGCAGCATGACGCGGTCCGGCGACCAGCCCGCCGCCCGGGCCAGGCTTCCGGCCAGATTGGCCACCCGCTCAGAATGCTGGCTGGTGGCGGGATCCTTGGCGTCGATGGCCCGAGCCAAGGCCTGAAGTCCCAGCACGGCGTTGGACCGCTCGAGCAGGTCGATCCGCTCCGGTCCGGCGAGCTCTTTGATCAGCTGGGCGTCGAATACCCAGCTGCGATTGCGCCCGTGCGCCTTGCTCCAGTAGAGGGCGCTGTCGGCGTAGCGCACCAGCTCGGCCGGGTGCCCGGTGGCCCGCGTGTCGCAGATCCCGGCCGACACGGAGAGCCGGTACGGCCGAGTGCAGGTGGCGGCGATCATCCGCCGGGCCCGCTCGGTGGCCACCAGAGCCTGCTCGCGCGTGGTCTCCGGCATCACCCAAGCAAACTCGTCGCCGCCCAGCCGGCCCAGCGTGTCCTCGGCGCGCGCGTTGTCCATCAGGCACCGGGCCACCGTGGTCAGCATCGCATCGCCCGCTTCGTGGCCGCTGAAGTCGTTGACCTGCTTGAAGTTGTCGACGTCGAGCACGACCACCGACAGCGTGCGGTCATAGCGCAGGCCGCGGGACACCTCGGCGCCCAAGCGCTCGTGCAGGGTACGCCGGTTGGCCAGGCCGGTGAGCGGGTCGGTCGAAGCCTGCGCTGCCAGCTGGGCCCGATCGTCCAGCGTGGCGATGGCCGAAGCCAGGAGATCGGCGAACTCCATCAGTTGATTCTCGTCACGGTCGGTTAGCGAAGGCTCCCCCGCGGCGACCGCGATTGCTCCCCAGCTCGCGCCACCCACCTTGACCGGGGCCACGATGCTCGACACGTAGCCCAGCTTGCGGGTGTGACTGCCCTTCGGATGGTCGGTCACCCGCATCGGTTTCTCACCCGCCCGGGCTCGGTCGAGCTCGGAGCCGGGCTCGAACGTGATGACCCGGCCCGGTGGGTAGCGTCCCGACTCCTCCTCGGCCCAAGAGCCGACCACCACGGCCTCCGAGTCTGACTCAAAGCGCAGGATTCCCGCCCCGCCGCCACCCAGCATGGCCGCCGCCTCGCGGGAGACGAGCGCGCAGATCGCCTCCGACGGCTCGCCCTGGAGCACCGCGGTGGCGACGCGCCGCAGTGCGGCCTGCTCCGCCGCCAGGAGCTCGGCGCGGTCTCTCAGCTTGCGCATGAGCCGCTTGCCGAGCAAGATCGTCCCTCCGAGAACCGTATAGCTCGGCAGCACGATCACCAGCTCGGCGATGTAGTGGCTGTCGCCGGAGTGCGGGTCGTAGATCAGCGGCAGCGACTGCACGATCATGCACCCCACGATGTACACCGCGGCCACCGCCGGCCGCTGGAAGTAACCGGCGAACACGACGACAAACAACAGGTAGAGCCAGCCGGGGGACGCATGGCCGCCGGACGAGGCCACCACACCCGCCACCAGCCCGACCGACACCACGCTCAGGGCGTGGATGAGCCAAGTCGGCGCGGTGCGCCAATCGATGAACAGCGCCATGATCAGCCCGGAGCCGGCGGCCACCGCAGCCAGGCCGAAGATCCACGCCCAGTGGGCTTGCCCCAGCCCCGGCAGCAGCAGGAACGACGACACCGTGATGCCGCCGAGCGCGTACATCCACCCGCCTACCTTCCCGGCTAGGACCCGCTCCTCGGGGTCGATGGCCGCGTAGGCGACCAGGCGTTTGATTGGGTTACCCATTGGTAGCGGGATCGGGAAGGTGAGGCCTCCTCCTGGACCCTCAATCGTGTTGTCGGCAAAAATCGGGCCGGGTTTAAGGCCGACAGACAGTTTCCCAGCCCTTTATCCGCTCCCAGCGGGATAACCCGTCGCTACAGGGGTTGGCGGACCACGGGGCGCCGCGCCGCCGCCGCTTCGTCCAGCCGCCGGACCGGCGTGGTGTAGGGCGCGTTGCGGGCCACCTCGGGGTCGTTCCGGGCTTCGCGCAGGATCTCGGCGATCAGCCCGGCAAACCGGTCGAGCGTCTCCTTGGTCTCCGTCTCCGTCGGCTCCACCAGCAGCGCCTCGTCGACGATCAGCGGGAAGTAGACGGTCGGCGGATGCACCCCGTGGTCAAGCAGACGCTTGGCCAGGTCCAGCGTCTTGATCCCCAGCTCCCGCTTCATCGGGGCACCGGAGAGCACGAACTCGTGCATGCACAGCCGTTCGTGGGCCGCCGGCAGGTACTCGAGCACGCCCTCCTGGCGCAGCCGGGCCAGCAGGTAGTTGGCGTTGAGCACGGCCACCTCGGAGACCTCGCGCAGACCCGGGGCGCCCAGCGAGCGGATGTAGGCGTAAGAGCGGACGAACACGCCGTAGTTGCCCTGGAATCCGCGCAGCCGCCCGATCGACTTGGGCCGCTCGTAGTCGAGGTCGTAAGCAGGCTCGGACCCGTTGCCGTGCGATGTGCGCCTGACCACCTGGGGCGGGGGCAGGAACGGCTCGATGCGATCTGACACCGCGATCGGCCCCGCGCCTGGGCCCCCACCCCCGTGGGGCTGGGTGAACGACTTGTGCAGGTTGAAGTGCACGATGTCGAAGCCCATATCTCCGGGCCGGGTGATGCCCATGATCGCGTTGAGGTTGGCCCCGTCGTAATACAGCGTCGCCCCCACCTCGTGGACCACCGCGGCAATCTCCTCGATTCCGGTCTCAAACAGCCCCAGCGTGGAGGGGTTGGTCAACATCAGGCAGGCCACGTCCTCGTCGACCTTGGCCCGCAGATCGTCGAGGTCCACGTTGCCGTGCCGGTCGGTGCCCAGCTTGACGAGCTCATAGCCGGCCATCGTGACCGTCGCCGGGTTGGTGCCGTGAGCCGTATCGGGGGTGAGCACCTTGGTCCGGCGCTCGCCGCGGTCCTCGTGGTAGGCCCGGGTCAGCAGCACGCCGGCCAGCTCGCCGTGTGAGCCGGCCGAGGGCTGAAGCGAGACGTGCGGGAGCCCGGCGATCTCGGACAGCGCCGCCTGGAGTCGCCACATGAGCTCCAGCGCCCCCTGGGCCCGGGTGGGGTCCTGAAGCGGATGCAGATGGGCGTGCCCAGGCAGCGCAGCCACCCGCTCATGCAGTTTGGGGTTGTGCTTCATCGTGCACGAACCCAGCGGATAGAAGCCGGTGTCCAAATCGAAGTTGCGCTGCGAGAGCCGGTTGAAGTGACGCACGATCTCCGGTTCTGAGACCTCGGGCAGGCGAGGCGGTTCGGCCCGGCGCAGCGTGGGCGGGATCAGCTCGTCCAGCGGCCCCTCGGGCACGCCGACCGCGGGGGCGACAAACGCCCGCCGCCCCGGGCGAGAGCGCTCGAAGATGGTCAGATGGTCATCGGCGCCGCGGATCATGCCGGCGCCTCAACGTTCTGGCGCTCTGCCGCCACCGCCGCGCCGAGCCCGTCGGCCAGGCGATCGATGTCCTGGCGGCTGCGCTGCTCGGTGATAGCCACCAGCAGCCCGTTGGGGAGCTCGGGGTAGTCGCGTCCCAGCGGATAGCCCGGGTTGATCCCCTGTTCGCGGCAGCGCGCCAGCACCCGGTCCACGGGAGCATCGAGGTTGGCGGCGAACTCCCGCACCACCGGCTGCTCGTGCGCCGCCGAGATGCCCGGCACCGCCTCCAGCCGCTGCCGGGCGTAGGCCGTCCGGTGGACCAGGAGGGTCACCAGATCGACGATTCCCTGGCGGCCCAGCCAGCTCAGGTAGATGACTCCAGCCAGGGCGTTGAGCGCCTGAGCGGTACAGATGTTGGAGGTGGCCTTCTCACGCCGGATGTGCTGCTCGCGCGTCTGGAGGGTGAGTACGAAGCCGCGCCGACCGTCGACATCCCGGGTCTCTCCGGCAATGCGGCCGGGCACCCGGCGGATCAGCTCCTGGGTGGCCGCGAAGAACCCGAACGAGGGACCGCCGAAGTCCAGCCGGTTGCCCAGCGTCTGGCCCTCGCCCACGGCTATGTCAAAGCCGCACTCGCCCGGGGGGCGAAGTAGCGCCAGGGGAAGCGGGTCGCAGGCGCAGATGGCCAGCGAGCCGGACCGGTGTGCCGCCCCGGCCAGCGGCTCCAGGTCCTCCACGGCCCCAAGGAAGTTCGGTTGCTGGACCACCACGGCGCTCACGTCCTCGTCCAGGTCGGGCAGCCGCGTGAGCCCGTCGATCAGCGGCGCCTCCTCGACCTCCATGTCCCAGGCGCGCGCGAGCGTGGCCAGCGCCTCCCGGGCGTGCGGGTGAACCCCGCGGGACACCACGAACCGGCGCCGGCCCTTCTCCAGCTTGGCCAGGTAGCCCGCCGCGGCCACCGCACTCGGACCCTCGTAGACCGATGCGTTGGACACCGGCAGCCCGGTCAGCTCGCTGATCGCGGTCTGATACTCGAACATGGCCTGGAGCGTGCCCTGGGAGACCTCGGGCTGATACGGCGTGTACGGGGTGAGGAACTCCGAGCGCTGCAGGATCGAGTCGATCAGCGCCGGTATGTAGTGGTCGTACATGCCAGCGCCCAGGAACGACAACTCGGCATCCGTGGACACGTTGCGTTCGGCCAACTCCCGTAGCTCGGCGTAAACCTCCTGCTCCGAGAGCCCGGGGTCCAGCGCCAGCGGGCGGGCGAGCCGGAGCCGCGCCGGGATGTCCGCAAACAGGTCCTCGACCGAGGAGACGCCGATCGCCTCGAGCATCTGCCGGCGATCGTCATCGGTGACCGACGTGTACTGCGTCACTGCAGCGTTGCCTCATACGCGCCAGCGTCCATCAGCGACTGGGTCTCGGAGGGGTCGGACAGCCGGACCTTGACCAGCCAGCCCTCGCCGTAGGGGTCCTCGTTGAGCGTCTCCGGCTTTTCGGAGATCGCCTGGTTGACCTCCACGATCTCGCCTGACAGCGGCGCGATGACGTCCGACACGGCCTTGACCGACTCGATTTCGGTGTAGGACTCGTCCTTGGCCACTGTCTTGCCCACCTCGGGAACCTCGAAGAACACCACCTCGCCCAGCGCGTCCTGGGCGTACCAGGTGATCCCGAACGTGGCGGTGCCATCGTCCACGCGGGCCCAGTCGTGTTCGGGGTGATACAGCAGGTCGTCGGGATAGCTGGCGTCGGCCATGCTCAGGCGTCCTTTCGATAAAGCGGCTTGCGCTCGACGGTAGCGGGACGGGTGGTCCCCCGGACGTCGATCTCGATGCGGGTCCCGGGGTCGACCCGGTCGGCCGGCACGTAGGCCAGGCCGATCCCCCGCTCCAGGCAGGGCGAGAACGTGCCACTCGTGACCTCGCCTCCGCCCACCACCAGGTTGCCCTGGCGCGGGATTCCCGGGCCGTCGATCGCGAACGGCACAAGCTTCTGATTGGTCCCGCGCTCACGCGCCGCGGCGACCGCCTCCGATCCGATGAAGCCGGTCTGCTCCTTGCAGCACCAGCCCAGCCCGGCCTCGATCGGCCCGCGATCTTCCCTGAGGTCGTTGCCATAGAGGTGAAAGCACACCTCGAGCCGCAGGGTGTCCCGGGCCCCCAGCCCGGCCGGCTTGGCTCCGGCAGCCAGCAGGGCTTCCCACACTCCGGGCGCGTCGCTCGGATCCAGCAGCAGCTCCACCCCGTCTTCGCCGGTGTATCCGGTTCCGCACACGGTGACCGGGGCACAGCCCACGGTGCGCTCGCAGCAGTGCATGCGCGGCGGCAGGGCACCGTCGGCCAGGCTCTCCACCAGTGCCCGGGCGCCGGGCCCCTGCACGGCCAGCATGGCGAAGCGGTCGGCCACGTCGAGCACATCCACGTCGTGGCCGGAGACCCCGGCCTGCGCGGTGAGCCAGGCTAGGTCTTTGGCGTGGTTGGCCGCGTTGGTCACGGTCAGGAACTCGCACTCGGCCAGGCGGTAGGTGAACAGGTCGTCGAGCACCCCTCCGTCCTCGCGGCACAGGACGCTGTACTGGGCCCCGCCTTCGGGGATCCGGCGCACGTCGTTGGACAGCACGTGCTGAAGGAACTGGAGCGCCTGCGGACCGCGGGTCTCGACCTGTCCCATGTGCGAGACGTCGAACATCCCCACCGCCTTGCGCACCGTCAGGTGCTCGGCCCGAATGCCTTCGTATTGGACCGGCATCTCCCAGCCCGCGAACGGCACCAGCCGCCCACCGGCGGCCACATGCTGGTCATACAACGGGGTGCGCCGGAGCGCGGTTTCGGCCGTCGAGGTCACCTAGAGGCGGAGGCTAGTACACGCCGCCCCCGTGACCAGCGAAGCGTGCGTCAGGCCGCGGCGGCCTGCGGGCGCAGGTCCTCGGCGGGTCGCCGGGCGCGGCTGCGCTTGAAGCCGGCAAGCTGGCTGAGCACAATCGGGAATCGGTTGACTTTGCTCGGGCCGGGGACTCGGACATCCGTCCGGCCGGAGCGCGGCGCGGCGGAACTATCCGGATCCAGTCTGGCGAGTCCGGTGGTAGATCTGCGACACCACCGACCAGGCCGGCTTGCGGTTGCCGGACAGGTCGAGCAATCCCTTCTGCACGAACGGCGGATCGGGACGCGGGTTGCCGCCGCCCCAGCCCGGCCGGGCGGCAAAGTCCTGCAGCGTCCACCAGATGGCTCCGGACAGCCACGGCTTGGACGCGAACGTGGCCAGGTGGTATGCGGCGGTGTTGCTCTGGAATTCGTAGGTCCCACGTTCCTCCACCGGGCCGTGCCGATTGCCGTCGAACCCGAACTCGGTGACCATCAGGGCCTGATGCGGGTAGCAGGCCCGCAACGTGTCTAGGAACGGCCCCAGCTGGTCCCGATCGTCGTTCGCCCCCCCGCCGGCGTCGAACCACCCAAAGTATTCGTTGTGACCGATCACGTCCAGCGGGGCGTAGGCGGTCTGGCAGGGGACGCCCGGCCAGCCGCTGGTGGCCATGCCCACGGGCCGGGTGGGATCGAGCTGACGGGCCAGGGCCGCTGCCCCCGCGATGTAGTTGGCCTCCTGGCGGCCAGCCGGGGTGCTCAGCTCATTGGCCACGCTCCACAGCATGATCGAGGGGTGGTTCTGGTTGGTCAGAATGCTCTGCTCCAGGAACCGGTGAGCGTTGGCCAGCCAGCCGGGTTGGTCGAGGTACTGATCGGCCACCTGATACACCGGCACCTCGGACCAGATCAGGATCCCGTCGCGGTCGGCCATCTCCAAGATCTGGGGATTGAGCGGGTAATGCGAGCGGATCACCTTGCCGCCCGCCTGCCTCACCTGGTCCACCATCCAGCCCAGCTGGGACGGGCTGAGTGCGGCGCCCGTGGCCAGGCTCTGCTCGTGCACGTCAAAGCCCCGCAGGCTGAGCGGGCGGCCGTTCAGCCGCAGCCGGCCATCCGAGGTGACCGCGATGCTCCGCACGCCGCTGTAGGACACGTACCCACCCAGCTGATGGCCTTGACGATCGGCCAGGGTGAGCGTCGCCCGGTATAGGACGGGATGGTCCAGGGACCACAACCGGGGGTGGGGAAGCGTCGCTGCGGCCGAGGGCTGCCAGGTGGCTCCCGGGGCCAGCCGGACGGTGCCGAAGTCCAGGGCCACCGGCCCGTAGCGCCCGCGCAGGGTGAGCACCTGCGCGCGGCTGGACAGGTTGCGGACCACCGTGCGCTCGGTGATGGTGGCCGCGCAGTTGATGCAGGGGAGTACCGGGACAATGGCCGCCCGCGAGATGTCGGCCCGCTGCACTGGGCGCAGGTAGACCTCGCGCAGCAGCCCGCCGAAGTTCCACCAGCCGCCAGCCGGCCCCGGCGGAAGGTCGGACGGCGAACGCCGGTCATCCACCCGGACCACGAGCCGGTTGACCCCGGACCCGAGGCGGCCCAGGTCGAACTCGAACGGCAGGGAGGCCCCCGTGTGACCACCCAGCCGGTGGCCGTTTAGCCACACCGTGGCCCGGTAGTTAGCCGACTCGAAGCGGACGATCCAGCGGCGGTCGCCCAGCCCCACAAAGGGCGCAAACGCCCCGCTGGGGACGATGAAATCGCGCCGGTACCAACCCACCGAGCCGCTCATGCTGGGGGCCGAGAAATCGCCTGCGTTGAACGCGTTGGGCACCGTCACCGCGCCCCAACCGGTGGTGTCGGCGCTCTGCCACCACCCCTGGGCCATCCCGGCGTCGGTGGGGTCCGCGCGGTACAGCCAGGTCCCACCCAGCAGGTAGCGATTGGTCTGACCGTCCCGGTACAGCGCGCCGAGCGAAGGCGGGGTGGCGATGCCCTGGGGCGGCTGCGCCCCGGCTGCGCCGGCACTGGACACGAGCAGCGCCAGGCAGAGCCCCAGGGCGGGGACGAGCCGCCTCATGCGCGCGCTCCCCCACCCTGCCGGGGTCCATGGTGCGAGCCGGGTTTGCCTGGCTTGGGTTTGGGTTTGGGCTTCTTGATCTTCAGCTTCACGGTCGCCCGGGTGATGTTCCCGGCCTTATCGCTCACGGTAATCGTCACCGAGTAGTGACCCGGCCGGGCATAGCTATGGGCGACGCGGGTCACTCCCCGCTTGATCTGCGACTGCGTGCCGTCCCCCCAGCGAAGCGTCACCGAGGCCACGCCCGACGCGTACGTGGACGGCTGCCCGGACGGGGGCAGGTCCCCGTAGGCCAGCCGGGCCTGGATCCGGCGCTTAATCTCCTTGACCCCGCTCAGGGTCAGCCCGGCCACCGGCGGAGTCGTGTCCACGAACAGACTGCCCACACCCGACTGGCTCTGCTGGCCAGCCGGGTTAGTCGCCGTGAGCTGGTAGCTGTGCGGTCCGTCGCCGATGGGGGTCGGCGATTGGGCGGACGTGGCATCGGTGTGGACCACCATCACCCCATCCAGGCTGAGCGCGAAATGCACCGGGCCCCACGGCTCCCGCGGCGCAGGCCAGGTCAGCGTGGGCCGGGACGTCCGTACGTACTGGCGGCGGGCGGGCACCGCGAAACCGCCCGGCGGCTG
>Ga0307374_10014482_pt1 | contig 10734 bp, 7 predicted proteins | sample OX3MG_FD_202532 | JGI IMG/M metagenome (GOLD analysis project Ga0307374, IMG submission 202532) | Soil microbial communities from Risofladan, Vaasa, Finland - OX-3 | ecosystem: Environmental > Terrestrial > Soil > Coastal area > Acid sulfate soil | place: Finland: Risofladan, Vaasa | collected... | reverse complement strand
CCCGAAGCCAACGACATCGAAGAGGGCATCCGGCGCATCGGCATCGCCATGAAACGCATGATGGCCCGCCGCTCGCCGCGCGACGAGCCATCACACTCCCAGGTCGAACACATGCCGATGGTCTAGCAAATTTTCCTACCGGTGTGCATAGGGCCGCGCACAAGCGGGGCCGGAGCCAGTGGGGTAGAGACCAATCGACACAATCTCAGGCAGTTGATACAGCAGGTAGAAGCGCAAATGCCAATCGTAACAAGCAAGCGTTACAGAGGTCGAGCAAGAGAGCCGTATCAGGATAACGCCGACATCCCAGGTCAATGCATCCACCTGTGAAATGATGTATTCATCTACGTTCCAACAGCCGGGCGTAAGAACATCGTTGTCGTTCGTAATGTACACGCTATAGGGAACCTCGTTTTGTTCTTGCGAGCTGAGCAGGTCGTAGGCATCGCGATAGCGCATTTCCAGGATCAGCCTGACATAGCGTTGTGCCATGTTAAGCGTGGTCTGTTTAGCGCTCAGGATGGTTACAGTAGGAGTTGGAGTTGGCGCAGACCGGGGAGTTGGTTTGCGAGGAGACAATGTCACGGTTGGAGATGGCAGGCTATGTGGGACACCACGGGACATGCTGCACGCAAACAGGCCAACAGCCAGGAATGGGAGAGCGATACAGCAAAGAAGGCGGCTGCGCCAACGGCTCTCCTGTCGCGATGAAACGGTTGTATTCTGCATAGAGATATCCCTTTCTGCATCATGTTGACAACACCGGCAACAAAATAGATTGGGCCACGCGGCGCCTATACGACGATGGATAAGCGTTTTTAACGGCTATGGATATCTCCTGGCTATCACCTTCTCTCTTTTTAGCGATGTTTATACACCGAGAGGTCTTCCCCAATATGTCGGGCAATATTACGCCTGGCCGGTGAGAAAGATGCTTGCAGGCGACGTTTGTCCGTTGGATCGATAGGCCACTCCAGATCGGCATTGATGCCCCGCGCCTCGAGAGCCGCCGTCATCTGGCTCCATTCGTCGGCGCGAGTTTTTACTGTACAAATGGCGGCATCCTGCTGGCAGGGACTCAGCCCAGCGATGGCATCGGCCACCTGCCCAGTGGTTTTGGCGACCTCTTCGTTGCTGATCGCACACCATTCGGGATCATCCTCTGGCAGCGTATCCATCCAGGCGAAGGTATCCTCGCACGTCTCTCCAATGTCGTCTTCCGGAAACGGCTGATACAAGGATGGTTTGTGCTTGCGCTGGAGATCGATGCAAAGGTTGTGCGCAGTACGCCGGATAAGGGCTTTGGGACAATAGATGGGATGGGCCAGTGCGTAGAGCCAGATTTTGATTGAGACTTCCTGCACGATATCATCCTCATCAACGGGACCGATAACGGTCGTAGAACATTCATAATGGACTGTGGACACAATGACGGAGAACAGCGCGTCGAACGACTCGTCGGCAGCAACGTCGCTATCAAACGATGACGGGCCATAAAAGCCTTCTTTGGTTGTCATGCCAGAATCTCCTCGTAACTAATTCCGTATGTTTTTAGCTACATAACTATTGTACACTACTAAACAAAGTTCTTCAAGCCCATTGGGCATGTAGTGCCTTGCTTTCACAGAATTTTCACAAAAATTGCAAAGTCTTCTAGAATTTAGCAAAAGATCGTGTGAAAAATAGCACAGCATGAACGTATATCTTTATAAGAAGTTATTACTCCATAATAATTGGCGCCGGATATCCCAAAGATACCTGAAAGGATCCAGCCAGTGATCCCACTTGACAAAATCAGCACGTATAGTAATATATACGAATAGAGAGTAGCGATCTTAAAATTTGTATCCTGGGACGGTTGAGTAGGGGAATCATAATGGACAACACAATACACACAGCGCCTTTGGTTAACCTCGCCCTCTGGACACCTATCTCTACATCCCTATCTGAACATTGGATACAGTTAACAGAGCAGTTGATCCGGCAGACGAAAGGGAAACCGCATCCCTACATCATGGACACCAAATATGATGCCCGGCGCGTCGGTGATCTGCTGCGTTCGTGGGGTCTACCCTGGGACGTAGTAATAGCTGGGTATTTATGGGAGCATGATCGAGCAGAGATTCAACACTATCAGCTTGTTGGTACAGAGAAAGTCCTTCATCACATTCTTCATGCCACGACGTATTTAGGATACATCCGAGACGATAATTTGCCGCCTTTGCTCACACCCCCTTACGATGATCTTGGAGGATTGCTGATCGCGGTGGCAATCTACTATGAAACATTTCGGGCGCTGCAAGAATTAAGCAACGGTCAACCACTCCGTCGCACGCTGCGCTCAGATGTCGAGCGCGTAGAACGCACATTGCTCAGTATCGCCAAGCGGCTCGGCATGTGGCATTTTAAGCGAGCCGTCGAAGATATCGCGGAGCAGTTATGCCATCCGATTGACTACGCCAGGATGAAAAAGGAGTACGATCACATCCTGGAGCGAGATCGAGCCTTGCTGGAAGACACACTACAATGGCTCATGAACGCCTATTGCGAGGCAACGCAAGGTGACCGGATCGCGGTGGCATACATTCCCTGTGGCGTGGTCGGCTTGAAGCGTCGTATTCAAGATGCGAACATTACTCAAACAACCGGGAAAAAACCATTAAGTGGCTTTGATCTGACCACATTCGAGGTTATTGTTCCTACAGTCGCTGATTGCTATACTGCGCACGGCGTACTCAGTCAATTAGGGCTAATCGAACAGAGCGTGGACCAAATTGCTGCACCCAAAACGAATGGGTACAGCCACCTTTTTTTACATTTACAAATAGAACCTGGAAGGAATTATACGCGATCTCTCAGATGGTTAGAATATGGAACTCGACCTTGCAAGATGCAGATTGCAACGCCAATGATGCAGGCTATTACCTGGTATGGAGTTTTGTACCCGGACTATTATAAAATTTACATAGAACCCATAAAAGGGGAAAACATCGCTTTTCCTCCGCTCAAGCAGTTGTGGGATGGCACAAGTGGAAAAGTCTTTCCCACCCTTTATGAAAATATAACCGCCCGCCGCCATCTTATAGACAACAAAGCTCCTATTGTTGTCTATGAAAGAAATAGCCGCAAACCGATTATGATTCCTAAAGGGGCTACCGCCCTTGACTTTGCTTACACACTTGACCTGTCGATTGGAGCTCACGCCGTGTACGCAATTGTAAACAACAGGAGATCCCCGTTATACCGCATACTCGATGCCGATGATACCGTCGAGATCATCACATCCACCGAAATTCAGGCTCAGGAGTTGTGGCTCCAACAAAGCCATGCTACTATTCCCGCTGTGCGCAAACAGATTAAAAAATCGTTACGTGATCGCAGTGGCTACAAGCTCCTCAGCCAGGAATTGGAACGGTATCACTATATCTTGCCACCCGAAGTTTTGGAAGAGCAGTTAGCAACCCTGGTCAAGCAGCATTCCCTCGGCACAGTAAAGGCATACCTTGAGCGATTGGATTCCGCAAAAGAGTTGATATATACGCCACAGTGGGCAGCGCAAGAAATTATGCAGCGTCTCGCCCAGCGCAACGACTTACCATCTCCCCATGCAGGCAGGTCCGCCTGGGTTCCTATTATCGATACCCAATTCACAGAGAACAAACATCCTTTTCACCAGCAGCGGTTTTGCGGTTTCTGTCAGCCGACTTACCCCGGTGACGCAAAAATTATGGGGCGTGTGCGCAAGCGCGACAACACACTCGTTGTGCATAAAGAAAGCTGCCCGCATCTTTTAGAGCGCGCGGGTAATCCCACGTCTCCTCTTCTGCCTATGACCTGGCAGCTTCAGCCGCCGATGTTTCGTGTGGCTTTCTATCTCGCAGCCCAGGATCGCAATGGGCTGATCCATGAACTTACCAGGCAGTTACGGCGCTATCGCTGCGATCTGCTTTCTTTGAATGCCGAGGCTTTTACGAAGTTTGGAGATGCTCGCGTTCGTTTCACCATAGAAGCACACTCTTACTCCGAGGCGCTAGATATCTGGCAGGCGCTGTATAGGATCGACAACGTAACAAAGGTTGACATTGATGTTTCCGCGACTTCCCTCCAGGTCTACGATCACCTGCAACAATTACGGCAGAAGAAAGAGTCTATTCCCCAGTCGTCTCTATCAGAGTTTCTGGATGAACCGGTAACGCCGGAACCGCGCAGTGTTATCCTGGACAATCCTTATGATATCTCTCACACGCCAATGCCGCACATGTTCTTTGGCCGCTCAACGGAGATTGAAAGGATGCAAAGAGAACTCTGTGACGCGCAGCAAGGAAGGGCGCTCGTTCTCCACGGCCCACGACGTTCGGGGAAAACGTCGATTTGCGCGAACTTTCTTGAACGGCAGGTGCGACCCCCATTCTGGGGCGTTCTCTTCTCTCTGCTCAGCTTTGTGGAGCATAATGAGGAAACTATTCTCGAAAAGATAGCGGAAGCTGTCGGCGAACAATTGCAGAAACAATTACATCGGTCCGCGCCCCTATGGGAAGATTTCCACGATGGGGAGTCCCAGGCGCGCTTTCAGAAATATCTGGAGTCTTGCCTGGATCAGGTTCCATATAGCCGCCTGATCCTGATCCTTGATGAATTTGGTGGAGCCTTTGAGTCGTATGATAAAGGTCTTCTCAAACACCGTTTCTTTACTTTTTGGAAAGATTTGATGCACGCCATTCCACAGCTCAGCCTGGTATTTATCCTACCGACCAGTTCTCATTACCTGTTAACCTCAAAAGATTTTGCTGGGGTATTCAGCTATGTAGGAACGCTACCGCTTGAGTTTCTCGACAGCGCCAGCGCACGGCAGTTGCTTATTGATCCGTTGCACGAGCAAAACATTCAGATTTTTTCTACAACTGCCCTGCTCGCAATGAAGCAGACTGGCAGCAATCCCTACTACATGACGCTGATAGGCCGCGAGTTAATCAATTACTTGAACAAAGAACCAGACCAGCAGATCGTCACCGACAAGGATCTCCGTATGATTACTGACCAGCTTATTCGGCCAGGAACCTACCAGTATTTTGACTATGTACGCTTAGAGTTGCACGAGGAGATAGAATTTCGCTTAATTCAGGGATTGGTAGAGATCACATCACGCACAAGAGAATCCAAAGCGCAGCTCAAGAAACTGGCGAATTGGCTAGACATGACCCCATCTATTGCGCGCCGTCACCTGGATCGCTTGCATGACGGCCTCATCCTGAATACGATAGGTCCGCTTTCTAATCCGTACTATTCATTCAAGATCGAGCTGATCCGCAAGTGGCTGATCCGCAACCAATGGTTTTTTGCCGATGAATATCGTCGATAGCATAATTGCCAAAGAAGATAGGAGTATTGTATGCAGCAAGACATTCCCTTCCCAATAAACTTGTCAGCATTGCCCAGCCCTTTCAGTATGTTAGATACGAAGGGTACGATAGGTCATGTATCGGGAAGAGCCACAGATATCTCGGATATTCTCTCTGGTGGGCAGAGCGCGATCATACTGGCAGGCGCACCTCATATTGGCAAATCGACTCTGATTCAATACCTCCAGCTTCTACCCGGCGCTCCATGGTCCTGGCGCAATGAATTGGCAGATGCTTTTAGCCCGCGGAAATTGGAACAGACTCATTTCGCCCAGATTGACTTGACACACCTGGAAGATATTGAAGATAAAAATGATCTCCTGAGCGCTTTTATCAGACGTTGTGCCGAAGCTCTGCATCTGGCATATAAAAAAGACAAAGCCCCGACTGATATGATGAGCTTGCGGAAATTGGTTCAGATGCTGCGTGAAATCAATCAAGATACTCCTGATGCACGCTATTTTCTCACGCTTGACACCATCGAACGTCTTGGCAGGTTTGGCTTATCCTCTTTTGCCCAACCCAGTAAAGCCCAAAGCCAACAGGAATATGGACTTGCCTTGCTGGATCACTCCAATGTCATTCGTACCCTTGTTGATTTGATGGGCGAATTTCGAGTCCTGGGCTTCATCCTCTCCATAGAAAATCTGCCGCGCACAAAAATGGTCGATCAATTTATGCACATTTCGGCTGATCTGGCCGGTTTTGCTACTATGACCCTCAAAACGTTCACGCGAGAGGATACGAAGAAACTCCTGGCGCAAGAATCGACAAACTTTGGCGAACAATTCGCCAGCATATTCGTACAAGCGGGTATCAACAATATTTTTTCAGAAAACGAACAACAGTGGCTTCTACAACAAGCCGGAACACATCCCTATCTCTTGCAGCAGCTCTGCTTCAACGCCTTTCACCTCAAACAAGCACAGGTGAAACTCACCGGTGAATGGATAGAGCTTGACGCTAACGATCAGCAACAGGCCATCGATGGAATCAACGAGCGCTTGAGTACCTTCTATGCCAATAGCTGGAATCGCCTGCAAGAAGCGATGCAAAGCGACCCACAAACACGCGCCAAAACCATGAGCGACTTTCAGGAGTTCATTGAGATATTGAGCCAACCCCAACAAGACGTGGTAATCTTTCCAGAATCCTGGGATGGTTGGGGGCCGGAATTCCACTACATTCTGTATAGTGAGGGCATTGTGCGTTATGATGCGAAACAGCCGATCCACGCTCCTGGAGAGCTGCTGCGTCGTTATCTTGTACAAAAAGCGCGTGAAATGGGCGCTCCAGTAATAGCTTCCGCCAGCTCTCATGCTATGACTGGCAAAGGGTACTGGTTGAATATCATTCGCGGCGCTCAGAAAGAGCGACTATCGCTCTCCGAGCTAGAATATCACCTCTTCAAGACGCTCCTGCAACATCCAAAGAACTGTACAGACACCGAACTGATGTTTGCAGCATGGGGGAAACCAATCGATAGGTCAGTATTTACTCAGCGCATGTACCATCTCCGTAAGAAGTTGCGCGAGCGTTGCGAGGCAGAAATCATCGAAAATCGCTATGGCGGCCTGTACTCGTTAAACCATCCTGAGTGGTTTCAGTTGGAATGAGCTGCGCAACTGACGTCACAGGTGTCAATTGCGCGCGCCTCAGACATTTATCCAGGCGTTGAGCATGGGTACAGGCAATTTGAAGGTATTGCTTGCCGAGATCGTAGTTGTGAAGATCAAAAAGGATACTCACGTAAGCACAAACTATGGCTTTCTCGGTCATGTAGTATTCTAGAAGAGGTTCTACGCTGGCAAAATCTTCTTGCATTTCGTTCAGATAGGTGAATAAGAAGCTATAGACTAACTTCTGCTCTGGCAAAATTGGCGGATCGAGATATTCCAGAACCATTGCCGCCATCCGCCCTGATGACTGCGACAACGTGAGGCGTTCCAGATCAACAGCCAGCATCGCGACATCACTCAGGGTATCGATATGACACAGGGAGGGATTAAAATCAATACAATCAAGGGCAACCAGGCGACACCGGGGAAACGAGGAAAAGGTCCGGCGTATCCACAAATTTGTGACTTTGAGATCGCCGTGACAGCGTTTGATACGTCCTTCCTGGTAACGCGCTGCAAAAAGTGGATCAAATGCCTTACTAGCCTTTTCGAGAGTGTCGCAAATCGATTTGTATCTGTCACGTCCATTGGGATAGAGCCGATTGACTGCTTCGTGGAAGAATTGGATATTTAAATCCAGCTTTGAGGCGATCCTGGCAGGTGTACCATAGTCATCAAGAACATTTCCAACCGACAATTTATGTATCAAGCGATGCATTCTAGCAACCTCACAAGCCAGAAACGCAACATCTACCTTCCCATCTTTCAACTGTTGATCTAACCGTTGGTGTTCCTTTAACGTTTTCATGACCAGAGCATTTCTTTCATCATTTTTACCGCCAGGAAGTTGCCCTTCGTGTGGATTCTTAATCAACGGGCCGCGTTGAATTTTCTTATCATCATGAATAATGACTGAAGCGATACCCAGGTAAACATCAAGAGCAAACATCTTATTGAATTCAAAACCTTCCAGCAGATACTCATCACTTCTCACAATCAACTGATCGTCACATACCTCTTCCGCTGTTCTCTGCCAGAGCTTCAAGCATATTGGTTCGCCGGATCGCTTGCTGCGAGTAAATATGACACGCGTTGTCGTCAAGATAATTTCATCCTCAAAGGGATAATAGGGACTATCGGAACAATAGCGCTGGGCGATTCGCAGAAAAAAGAAAGAGTAAAGCAGAAGCGCATTTGCGATGCGCTTCTGCACCTTTATATACCACGTATCTGTACCTTTTTCCCGATATTCATAGGCCAACATGGTAGCAACACCGCTCTGCCAGCGGTTTGGAAAACAGTGATAGAGCAACCTCAGAGCGGCGCGCAAGCTATATCGTCTCTGTTTCTTTTCCTGGTTCACCAGGGAGACGCCATCACTCATCTCATACCCCCACTTGCTATGTGACGGACGACTTCAACTGCAAAAACGAATGGGCATCACACCGGGGCAGGCGAGATACCCGTATTTCCTGTTAGTATTGACTATAGTATAGAAGTGATCACCAACTGACCTATTTCCACACAAAGCTCACGCCCGACCCAGGGTAGAACGTCCAGGTGCTGACGCGGTCCCAGCCGCCGCCGTTGGCGTACCAGTTCATGTTGCTGGTGATCACGCTGCCGTTGCCGTTGATGGCGGTAACGACGGCGACATGCCCAAAGCCGCTGGCCCCCTGCACACCCGGTTGTAGCACAATAATCGAGGGAACATGCGGCGAGGATGACACGTTCCAGCCATAAGAACTCGCGCCGCTGGCCCATAGCCACGCGTCTCCGCCCCAGGGAACCCAGAATCCGGTTAGCTCATGATAATAGTAGTCGGCCCAATACGTGCATTGACCAAAAGTAAAACCGTCAGAGCCGCTCACGCCTGGAGGGGCCGAGGGCAGACTGGGGTTATTCACCGGATGAGGTGGCTGGTAGCCATCTCGCGTCACTGCCGTTACCGTGGCGGCCTGCATGGCGAGCAGGTTGGGATTGCTATTATTCCCCTGCGCCCAACTCATGATCGACTGGAATGGGCTGCCCTTGATCTCGTTGGCGAGACCTGCCGGAGCTACAATGAGTAATGCGCTGACCCCAAAAAGTATGAGCATCACCGTCGCCGCGATCTGAATGACCCAGCGTCGCCCGCGCGGCGGCCTCATCGTCCCACTACTTTTCTTGCCCGTGGCGGGAATCACGACGTGCTGGCGCAGCGCCGCGGTCGTAGTACGCTGAAGTTGGAGCGCGCCAGTCTGCACCGCGGGAAGATTGCGCGTCACAACCGGAGACGATTGTGCATCAAGTGGGCGAGTAATGCTGACGGACTGAGTGGGCAGTTCGGGGAACGGCGACTGTTCTACCGGAGAGAATTGGCTGACAAATCCCGGCGTTTGGAGCAGGCCGCTTGTTCGTTTTTGCCCAGGAGCCGAAATAGCGATACGATTCAAACGATCTTCAGCAGACGACATACACAGATTCTCCCTAAAATAGCGTATTCCCGCGTGGGAATACCGTGTCTTACTCTCGTGACCTATGTTACCAAATTTAACCGCTCGCCGCGGATAGTTCAAGCAAAGCAGCACGCAATAGGACTTTGGTACTCAGAAACGCGGAAGGTCTCAACCAGACGACAGGCAACTGCAAGGTTGCCTGTCGTCTGGTTGAGACCTTTCCCTTCAGGATACGTCAATGGATTTGTGACGCCGCAGAAACAGCGATCGCGACAATCACGACGACAAAGGCGCAGGCCAGCAGGAAAAGAACGCCTATTGGAATGAGAACGGCCGCCGTAGCTTTGCCTCCACTCAGGCGATGCACCGCCATGATGGCGAAGACATCCAGCACGATCTCGTAGATGCCGATCGCAATTCCAATGAAACTGCCCGCGATAGGGATCAGGCTCAATACCGACGCGACGATCCCCAGCGGCACACCGAACAGCAAGAACGTATAGCACTGGGTCATGAATCGTCCCTGGCCGCCGAAGGCTTTCGCCAATCCATAGTAAATGCCCATTCCTATAAAGAAGAAAAGCGGGACCAGAATGATGCTGGCGAACGAGAAGCCGGCCGTTATGGAACGAGCAGCTTGGACTATCGCGGCGTTGCTGCCCGATGAGCCGGACGTGGGCAGCGTCATCGTAGAAAAGCCCTCTAGCGAGACCAGGAGTGAGAAAATCGCGGTGATGACTGCGGTAATGATCAGTTGAATCCAGGTAATGTCCCAACTGGCTTTGCCGCTTTCTTCGGCTAAGGCCGCGGCCCCAGGATGAGTCAATACCCTGATCCACTGCGCGGGTAACTGGCGAACGGCCTCTCCCAGGGGCAAAGGCGAGCCGGTCGGAGGGGGAAAGCCTGGGCCTGCCTGACCATAGGATTCGTTAAATGGATTGTTGTACGGGTTTTCCGGGTTGCTATAGGGATTTTGTGGCCCACCATACGGGTTAGTAGGAGGAGAGCCATAGTCCGCGTTCGGATTATTGGGCGGTCCCTGATTGGAATCGGAAGCCATAGAAGTGTCTCCTTACTTTTGCAATGTATACCTGCTGATAAAGCGGTGACATGGCATACTGTCCTATAAAACCACCTCTATTATAGTATAACGCGACTTGCCTGTCTATCTAAAATTGAGGCAGGTTCTCACCCGCACCCTGGATTTGTAGGGGCGTAAGCTCTGCCCCGCCCAATTGGGGGATAGAAGTAGCCAACACACTGCAAATGCGCTACAAT
>Ga0307374_10014480_pt1 | contig 10736 bp, 9 predicted proteins | sample OX3MG_FD_202532 | JGI IMG/M metagenome (GOLD analysis project Ga0307374, IMG submission 202532) | Soil microbial communities from Risofladan, Vaasa, Finland - OX-3 | ecosystem: Environmental > Terrestrial > Soil > Coastal area > Acid sulfate soil | place: Finland: Risofladan, Vaasa | collected... | reverse complement strand
CTTGCTTTCGGTCGCCGCGCGCCACCTGGCCACGATTCGCTTCCCTTCCCTCGAACCGCCAACACCCCTCTTCACGGTTCAGCGTGATCGGCCGTATATCGTGACCGAAACTCGACTTACGTTAACCAACGGTAAGATGACACGGCTCATCTTTGGGCGCGCCGCGAACACCCCATTTGGGTTGATTTCGAACGACGATAAACGGGCATTAGGACGGGTAATTCGCGGGGAGGTTAAAGGTGGGTAACCCGTGGATCGTCCAGTTCCTCCATCCGGGAGGAGAGCACGAGCCCGACCAGCCGGATCGGCGATCCTGGAATCGCCACAACCACCAGCGCACGTTCCTCCGCTGTCCGGGTGCCTATGTCGGGTCACAAGGCACGATCTTGCGTGAATCGGTGGTGTTTTGGGGTGAGTGGGAACCGCCGGTCCGGGTGCTCAGGCGGTATCAGAATGTTCTGCCGGGGCTACCACGGTATATCTGCGAGCCATACCTGACGGTTCCGTCTGCCTTCTGCGAGCACCAAAATACGGATCCCTTCGTTTTCGGTGACCGCTTCCTCTACGCGATCTGCCAGCAACATACGTCCAAGGGTCCGAGCGCCTTGCAAAGACTCGAAAGGGGGTCGTTGATTCTCTTCGGGTCGCACAAGAGTCGGCAGTTTCACCTCGACACCGTGTTCGTGGTCAGTGAATCCGCCGACCACGACGCGGAGAGTTACCGCGATAATTTACGTGGCCGCGTGGCGTCGTTGTACGTCACGGTTGCCCTCGACCCGTGGTACGCCTCGGTCGGCAGGAATTCGGGACCGAGAAGCCGTGGGCGTCTTTATTTCGGCGCGACGCCTGCTGACCCAGTCGAGGGCATGTTCAGTTTCTTCCCGTGCCTACCTGAGTTACAGGCTCCATCCGGGTTCGTGCGTCCCCCGATTCGGCTATCTGATCACATTTCAGACAGGCTCACGCAGAAGTGGCAAGGAACGCTTGTTGCCGACCTCGCCACGGCGCGGGAAGCTTGGGACGAAGTGGCGCGCCAAGTGCAGTCCGCCAAACTTGAGCTGGGGGTGCATGCAGATTTACCTCGGATAAGCCCGTAGACGGAGCGTAAGACTGGAGATACGTGCTCGAGCGCAGCTCCGACGCGACGTCTTGTTTCTTCTCGCGCATCCGCCACTTACGGACGGGCGGTCTGCTTTACCGAACATTTGTGCAAATGAAGCTCGGTCAGCGGACGTCGTGGGAATGAACCGGGGCGTGCGCGTCAATCTGTCGAAGCGGCGATCGATCTGGCCAAGATGGCTGCAAACTGGAACAGCCGTAACCCAGCGCCACCATGGCGAACTGAATGGTCAGGGTCGGAATCTCTTTAGGTTCTCTCGCGTTGTTCCACAAAGAGAATGGTATTGAGCAGGTTCAATTCCGCCGAGGCCATAAAGTAGCGGTTGTCGAATACGCGCCCCAGGCCTGTGGGGTCGCCCGTCGTTCGTACAACGAGGAATGGTCGGTCCTGGAACGTGGGTAGAACGGGGTCGGCGGAGGCGGGCGTGGCTGACGAAGCCACGGCCCGATAGAGCCCACCAAGCCACAGCTCCGGGTCTTCGAGCCGCGTGTTCCCTTCCGCGCCGTCCGTGGCGTCGTGGGAAAAACGCACGTAGTCCAACGGGAGGCACACCCAGACGCGGTTGCTTTCGACGACGCGCCCCGTGCTGAAGCTGCGGTCGCTCAGTGCATCCGGGCGGTCCACCATGACGTACAGGTCCCGCGCCGCCCAGCGGCAGCGCAATCGCATTGCGCGGCGACTGTTTCAAGAGGTCTGGATAAAAAATCAACGGGTTGTGGCGGTGAAGCCACAACCCGAATTCAAGCCGTTTTTCGACTTGAGCTGTCCAGATGTTCGAACGGGCGGAAGCGACGGGATTCGAACCCGCGATCTCAGCCTTGACAGGGCTGCATGTTAGGCCGCTACACCACGCCTCCGCGAATCTGTGGCGTGATAATTATAGCGTGAACGCCTTCAATTTGCAATCGTCGAACGGTCAATTTCATTCTGTCGAGCGCTGCTCCAGGGCACGCCGAAGTAAACGCAGAGCAGCCAGCGCAAACGCGGCCATGTTCTGGCGCCGATCGCTCTGACCGGTCTCGATCACCTCGGCGCGCTCAATTGGTCCCGACACCGCGAGTGCCGCGTGGCCGGCCGCGTCGCCGTAGCGATTGCCGGTCGGACCGGCCGCGCCGGTTTCGGCGATTCCCCAGCTCGCGCCCAGCCGATCCCGGATCGCGTGCGCGAGCAGCGCCGTGTGCGGGACCGTGGCCGAGCGGTTTGCTTCCAGCGCTTCGCGCGTGAGACCGGCGAGGCGCTGTTTACCGTCGGTCGTGTAGACGACCACGCCGCCCTTGTAGTACGCCGATGCCCCGGCCACGCCTAACAGTGCTGCCGAGATGAGGCCCCCAGCCGCCGACTCGGCGACGGCGACCGATTCCCCGCGCTCGATCAAGCGACGCGCGATCTCTTCGGCAATCTGGTCGATCTCTGAGATTGTCTCCATTTGCGCCCTCCACGACGAAGTGATGAGTGATGAGGACTGAGGACTGAGTGAGGAGGATTCCGTCGTTCGTGTCGTCCTCAGCCTTCGGTCCTCGTAACAGCTCCCCCAGCATTATTGCATAGTCCGATGACCTGTCGGCGGTGGTAGGGGACCACCGCCGACAGGTCATCGGACTATGCCAAGTTTGACGCGGATTCCGGTCATTTGTCATTCCTAACCGCAGCGAGAATGACAAATGACTCGATGTTCACTCAACTTTTTGGTGCATCATCAACTCACCGGGGTAGGTCTCAAGCGGCACGACCAGCCGTTTCATCTCGGCAGACTTCTTGCGGGGCCAGGCCGGTCCGTCTTGCACGCCAAACAGCCGCCGCGGTGCGAGCACGGCGCCCGCCCTCGTCCTGCTCCCCTCTCCATCGGAGATGGAGAGGGGCAGGGGGTGAGGCCGCCCGGGGCGCGGGGGCGGGGCCGCGTTCCCGCGTTGTTCCGCGCTGGCTGGCCGTGTATAATTGTGAGGGATTCGGTGTCAAAGCCAAAACGGACACGAAGGCGCATGGGATCTGAGGGCTGGCTCGACGACGGGCGCCCTGCCGACGAAGTTCGCCTCTCCGTGCGGAGCGACGGCTCGGAGTGCGTGAGCGTCGTATCATCCAGCCCGGAGGAGACGCGGCGCATTGGCGCGACGCTCGGGCGCCTGCTCCGCCCGGGCGATCTGGTCCTCTTGCAGGGACCGCTCGGGGCCGGGAAGACGTGCTTCACCCAGGGAATCGCGCGCGGCTTCGGCTTCGCGGGGCGGGTGATCAGCCCCAGCTTCACGCTGGCCAACGTCTACGAGTCGGCCGAAGCGGGTGCGCCACTCTATCACCTCGATCTCTGGCGGATCAAGAGCCCGGTCGAGGCGCTCGGCCTGGGCCTGGACGAGTATCTCGACGGTGCCGGCCCCTGCGTGATCGAGTGGCCCGAGATCGCCGAGTCGGTCCTGCCCTACGAGTTCCTGCGTGTGCGGATCGAGCCGAGGGGTGAGAGCCGCTGTCTCGAGCTCTGCGCGTTCGGGGCGCGGCCAGAGGCCCTGGTCCACGCGCTGCGAGCGAGCCTGCCCGACGCGGTGAGCGCTGGAGGTCGCGATGCTCCTGGCAATTGACACGGCGACCGCGATCTCGAGCGTCAGCCTGTATCAAGACAAAGTGCTGGCCGAGACGACCTGGATCGCCGGGCGGGATCACACCCGCGAGCTGCTGCCGGAGATCCATCGCCTGCTCGCGGTCGATGGTCGCTCGGTCCGGGATTTGACCGCCGTCGGCGTCGGACTCGGTCCGGGCAGCTTCAACGGGTTGCGGGTCGGCATCGCGACGGCCAAGGCGATCAGCCTGGCCCTGAGCATTCCGATCGTCGGGATCGAGACGCTGCGCGCGCTGGCCTACCAGTACCGCCTGACGTTCCGCCCGGTGCGTCCGCTGTTCAACGCTGGCGTGGGTGAGGTCGCGACCGGTCTCTACGAGGCGAGCGATCAATTCTTTGCGACGATCGAGGAACCACACCTCGCCTCGCTGGATGCCGCTCTGAGCGCGTCGCCGCCCGAGACGTTATTCTGTGGAGAGCTGCGTCCGGAGTGGAGGGACGCGATCGTGGCGCGCTTTGGCGAGGACGGGGTGTTGCCGCGCCCGGCCGAGGGCCTGCGTCGAGCAGGTTACCTGGCCGAGCTCGCCTGGCAGCAGCTCAAGGCGGGTATCGTCGGCGACGTCGCGACGCTCGAGCCACTCTATCTCCGCCGTCCGGTGATCGGCGGACGAGCGGGCTCAATCGGGAGCGCACCGTGACACAGTACGTGGTTCGGCCGATGCAGTACGAGGACATCGACGCCGTGGGCGAGGTGGAGCGCGAGTGCTTCTCCACTCCCTGGCCCTCGAGCGCCTACCGGCGCGAGTTGCGCGACAATCGGATGGGACGCTACATCGTCCTGGCCGAGGTCGTCGAGGACGAGCGCTCGCCCGGTCGGTCCCACCAGGAGCCGGTGCCCGGCGAGCCGGTTGGCGGTGTCCGGCGGGCAGTCGGCCAGTTTCTGCGACCATTCGGCCGTCCGGTGCCTGCGCCGACGGCGATCACGAAGGAGCGTGTCGTCGGATTCGCCGGTATGTGGCTGATGCTCGACGAGGCGCACGTGACCACCATTGGCGTGAAGCGCGACCTTCGTGGACTGGGACTGGGAGAATTGCTCTTCGCGACGCTGCTGGAAATCGCGATGAACATGGGGGCGCGCCGCGCGACGCTGGAGGTCCGCGCCTCCAACTACTCGGCCCAGGCGCTCTATCGGAAGTACGGCTTCCACGAGGAAGGCACGCGCCGGCGCTATTACAGCGACAATAACGAAGATGCCCTGATCATGTGGAGCGACTGGCTCGGCGCGCCGGAGATTCAGGCGCGCTACCGCGAGACGCGCACCCAGCTCGACGAACGGCTGGGCGACCTGATTCAGGTGCGGCTATGAGGACGTCAGTTTCTTGTCGAAAACAGTTGTCTTAGTAGACGGTAACTCCTTGATTCATCGCGCGTTTCACGCGACGCCGCCGATGACGACGACGCAGGGTGAGTTGACCAACGCCGTCTTCGCGTTCGCTCGGATGCTCTTTCGCGCGTTGAACACGCTGAAGCCCGATTACGCGGTCGTGACCTTCGATCGCGCCGCGCCGACGTTCCGCCACGTCGAGTTCGACGCCTACAAAGCCCACCGCGCGCCGGCCCCGGAGGGCCTGTTCGAGCAGTTCGGACGGGTCCACGAGCTGGTGGATACTCTTGCATTGCAGACCTGCGAGGTCGACGGATTCGAGGCCGACGACGTCCTGGCGACGCTCGCCGTGCAGGCGGTTGACGACGGTCTCGACGTCGTCATCGTCACCGGCGATACCGACGCGCTGCAGCTGGTCACCGACCACGTTCGGGTGCTGATGCCGCGCAAGGGGATGACGGATACCGTCCTCTACGATCCGGCGGCGGTGGAGGAGCGCTACGGGCTGTCGCCGGCCCAATTGATCGACTTCAAGGCGCTCAAAGGCGATCCGTCGGACAACATCCCGGGCGTGCCCGGCATCGGCGAGAAGACGGCGACACGCCTGCTGGCGAAGTATGGATCGATCGACAACCTGTTCGACCACCTGGCGGAGATCGAGCCCCGACTCTCGCAATCACTCCAGCAGTCTGCCGAGCAGCTCGTGCAGACGCGCCGGCTGATCACCATCGTTACCAGCGCGCCGATCCGGCTCGACACGGCCAACGCACGGGTGGGTGCCCACGATCCCGACAAGCTGGAAGCGTTTCTCCGCACGCTCGAGTTTCGCATCCCCCCGAACGAGCTGCCTGTCCGTCGGGCCGTGCCGACGCCGCGCGTGGCGCAGCTCGAGCTGTTCGAGAACAGCGGAGTGGAGCTTGAAGCGCTGACGCGGCCATTGACCGATCTCCCCGCCGTGGCCGTGGAGGCGACCTCGGAGGACTATCAGGTGGCTGGTGTGGACGACCTCCCTGCCCTGGCCGAGCGACTGCGCGCCGCGGGCCGGTTCACGCTCGACGTCGAGACGACCGACGTCGACGCGATGCGGGCCTCGCTGGTGGGAATCTCGCTTTCGGATCGACCGGGCACGGCCGTCTACGTCCCGGTCGGACACCGCGGCGATGGGCAGCCGGTGGTCCCACTCGGCGCGGCGCTGGATGCGTTGCGGCCGGTCCTGGCCGACGCGGACGTGCAGAAGATCGGCCACAACCTGAAGTACGACACGGTGGTCCTGGAGCGGGCTGGGGCGCCGGTGCGGGGTGTCGCCTTCGACACGATGATCGCGCGCTACCTGCTGCAATCGGGCGAGCGCGCGCTCGGCCTCAAAGACCTCGCCTACTTCGAGCTGGGAATCCAGATGACGCCCATTTCCGACTTGATTGGCAAGGGCAAAGATCAGCTCTCGATGGCCGACGTGCCGGTCGAGCGCGCGGCGCCGTACGCGTGCGCCGACGCCGACATCAGCTTTCGTCTGGCTCAGCGGTTCGAAGGCCAGTTGAAGGAGGTCGGCCTCTGGGACCTGTTCAGCCGGGTCGAGATGCCGCTGCTCGCGGTCCTGGCGCGCATGGAGCAGGCCGGCGTGATGATCGACGTGCCCTATCTCAAGGCGATGTCGGCGGAGCTCGCGGAGAAGATCGCCGAGATCGAAGGCAAGATCTACGCGGAGGTGGGCCACCAGCTCAACCTGAACAGCACGCAACAGCTCAGCCGCGTCCTCTACGAGGAGCTGCGCCTGCCGACCGGACGACGGACGCAGACCGGCTTCAAGACCGACGCCGATACGCTGGAGGAGCTACGGCCGCACCATCCGGTGATCGGGATGATTCTCGACTACCGTCAGCTGGTCAAGTTGAAGTCGACCTACGTCGACGCGCTGCCGCTGATGATCAATCCGCGCACCGGCCGCGTCCATACCTCGTTCAACCAGACCGGCGCGATCACCGGCCGCCTGTCGTCTTCCGATCCGAATCTTCAGAACATCCCGGTGCGCACGGAGCTGGGCAAGCAGGTACGGCGCGCGTTCGTCGCAGGGGCGCCCGACCTCGTGCTGCTGACCGCGGACTACAGCCAGGTCGAGCTGCGGATTCTCGCGCACATCACCCAGGACGCCAACCTGATCGACTCGTTCCGGCAGGAGCGCGACATCCACGCGGCGACGGCGTCGCAGATCCTCGGAGTGCCACTCGACCAGGTGACCTCCGACCAGCGACGCGTCGCGAAGACGGTGAACTTCGGCGTTCTGTACGGCATGAGCGAGTACGGCCTGGCGACCCAGCTTGGCCTGGCGCGCAGTGACGCCCGCTCGTTCATCGAGAGCTACTTCGCGCGCTACCCGACGGTCGCGCGCTACCTCGAAGCCACGCGACAGCAGGCGTCAGAGCAGGGCTACGTGACGACGCTGCTGGGCCGCCGGCGCTACATTCCCGAGATCAACACGCCGAACCGGCAGATTCGGGCGCAGGCTGAACGCACCGCGATCAACATGCCGATTCAAGGCACCGCCGCGGACATCATCAAAGTGGCGATGATCCGCATCGACCGTGCGCTGGCCGAGCGCGGCCTGGCCGCGAAGATGCTGCTCCAGGTCCACGACGAACTGGTCTTCGAGATCCCGGAGCACGAAGTGGCGGAGGTCCGGTCACTGGTCACCGATCTCATGGAAAACGCCTTCCCGATGACTGTGCCGCTCAAGGTCGAGACGAAGACGGGCAAGAACTGGCAGGACCTGGAGTGATGGAAGGCAAACGATTGATCCTCACGCTCAGTCTCAAGGACTTTCTCTCCTACGGGCCTGATGGAATGGAAATCGGACTCGAGCCACTCAACGTGCTGATCGGTCCCAACAGTTCGGGGAAGTCGAACCTCATCGAGGCCATCAACGTTCTCCGCTCTACACCGAAGGACCTGACAGCGCCGATCCGCGAGGGCGGCGGTGTATCTGAGTGGCTCTGGAAGGGGCGCACGAACCAATCTTCTTCCATCACTGCCGAGATTGGCGCCACGGTCGATTATCCCCAAGGGACGATGCCATTACGCTACCGATTGAGGTTTACGTCGGTCGCGCAGAGGCTGGAGATTGTCGACGAAGCCATAGAGAATGCGCATCCGACCTGGCCAGACCAGCCTGATGTCTATTTCTTCTACCGGTTTCAGGACGGTCACCCAGCTCTGAATGTGAGGAAAAGCCTGGAGGAGCCGGCGGGTACGAGTGCTGGCAGGGCTGAGCGGCGCCTTCAACGCGAGGACGTCAGCCCTGATCAGTCTGTGCTCAGCCAGCGTAAAGATCCCGATGTCTATCCTGAGCTCACGTACCTGGGCAATCAGTTCGCCGGTGTGCGTATCTATACGGACTGGAGCTTCGGCCGATACACGGCGCCAAGGATGCCGCAGCCCGCGGACGCACCAGTCGATTTTCTTTCAGAGAACGGGAGCAACCTCGGTCTGGTTCTAAACTCCTTGCAGAACTCGCCGGGTGCGAAGCGGCTCATCGAAGAGAACCTGCGGAAGTTCTATCCGAACGCGGAGGACATCAACCCGCGAATCTACGGCGGTACGGTCCAGGTATTTGTCCTGGAAAAGGGGCTGGATCAGCCAGTCCCTGCAACCCGCCTGTCCGACGGTACCCTTCGCTTCCTGTGTCTACTGACCCTGCTCTGTCACCCCTCGCCGCCGCCGCTTATCTGTATTGAGGAGCCGGAGCTGGGCCTGCACCCTGACATTTTGCCGACCCTGGCGAAGCTCCTGATTGAGGCATCCCAGCGAACGCAGATCGTTGTGACCACGCATTCCGATACGCTTGTCTCGGCGCTGGCCGATGTCCCTGAATCGATCATCGTTTGCGACCGCGACGAGTCCGGAAGCCACCTCCGGCGTCTCCATCCAGATCAGTTGAAGGATTGGCTCAAGGACTGCTCCCTCGGAGAGTTGTGGCTGTCGGGTGAGCTCGGGGGCACGCGTTGGTAGACGAGGTACGCGTTTATGTCGAGGGCGGAGGTGACCAGAAAGAGACGAAGATTCGATTGCGTCAAGGCTTCCATGAGTTCTTCGCGGAGTTGCTCGTGGGTGCCCAGGGGAAGCACATCCGGTTTCAGATCATCATGGGAGGGCCTCGCCTCAAAGCGTTTGACCTGTTCCGTTCCGACGTTCCAAGATATCTGACCGCCTTCTGTGTGCTCCTCGTCGACTCCGAAGGACCAGTTCGCACACCTCTGGCCGAGTGCATGCCAGATCCGGTCGCGTGGCGGAGACTGGAGCTTCCCGACAAACACTGCCATCCGATGGTCCAAGCGATGGAGGCCTGGCTGCTCGCAGACGTCGAGGCCCTGAGGCGCTACTACGGACAAGGCTTCAACCGTGGCGCCATCCCGGCTGGTCTCAGCAACGTCGAGCTGATCCCCAAAGATCAGCTTGTCCCTTGACTGGAAGGCGCGACCAGACATACCCAGAAGGGCAAGTACCATAAAGCCCGCCACGCGCCGGACCTCCTCGAACTGCTCGACGTCGCGAAGGTGCGGCACGCCTCATACCACTGTAATCGCCTGTTCCAGACGGTGGCTACCGCGATCGACGCCAGTCGCTGACCTCTCGCACGGAGATGCCACGATATCCAATGCGTTCCCGGACTCCCCAACGTGTCCTGCGATCCACGGAGTGTCGACCGCTCAGCTGGTCTTCGGGCGGAATCGCTTTCTGATCGGAATCGCGCGGCGGGCGCAAAAGAGGTACTGTTGGGCCCAGCCGGCCCACGGGCCGAATACCTCGCGAAACCGGTCGCCGATCCGCTGGTAGGTCTTCGGGGTCAGGGTATGCGTCGGGATGTCTTCGCCGAAGAGCTCGTGGGCGATGGCCCAGACGTGGACGTCGACCGGCACCGCCTCGCTCCGACCCAGACCGAACAGGCAGATACAATCGCTCACCTTCGGTCCCAGGAACGGCAGGTCGTCGAGGGCGCGGTGCGCGTCGGGATAGGACAGACCGCTCACACCGTCGAGCCAGGTCGCCGGGCGATCCTGGATTGCCCGTGCCACGGCCTGAATCGAGCGAGCGCGATAGGCGAGGTTGCAGGCGCCGAATAGCTCGTCGAGCGGGGCCGCGAGAACCGCCTCCAACGCCGGAAAATCGTGGTATTCCACGCCGTCGACGACCGCGATCGGCGCGCCGAAGTGCTGGCAGATGGCTGCGATGCTTCGGGTGACGCGCGGGACGTTGGTCGCGGTGGCGATGGTGAAGGTCAGGATGGTCTCGAGTGGTCGCTGGCGAAGAATCCGTAAGCCGCCAAACTGTGACACCGCAGCGGCGGCCGCCGGATGGGACCGAGCGATCTCACGCTGGATGCATCGAGCGGGCAATCCGAGCGCGAAGTAGTCACGGAGAAACGCGCGCGCGGCTGCCGCGGGCATCGTCGGCACGACCCGGACGTCGAGCGCGGCGCCGTCCTCGCATAGTCGCCAGACCCGACCTCCGGCGACGCCTTCCCAGACCCCATCCGCGATTCTCTTCCAACGGAACGCCTGTCCGCAGGCGAGAGTCTGCTCCAGCGAGAGCGGCTCGCCGTCCAAAGGGACCACCGCTTCCGGCAGATCGCTCCACCGATGAACGCTCACCGCGCTATCGCCGTCTCGGTAAATGGTGTCTGGAAGGTGTCCGTT
>Ga0307374_10014479_pt1 | contig 10737 bp, 7 predicted proteins | sample OX3MG_FD_202532 | JGI IMG/M metagenome (GOLD analysis project Ga0307374, IMG submission 202532) | Soil microbial communities from Risofladan, Vaasa, Finland - OX-3 | ecosystem: Environmental > Terrestrial > Soil > Coastal area > Acid sulfate soil | place: Finland: Risofladan, Vaasa | collected... | reverse complement strand
GCGAGACGACCTCCGGCTCGCCGTGCGCCGCAGCCGCGATCGCCCGTGCCGCCGCAATGCCGCCTGACATCGTCGTGATGCACGGGATCCGGTGCGCGACGGCGGCCGCGCGAATCTCGTAGCCGTCCGTGCGTGCGCCCGTTCCGACCGGCGTGTTGATCACGAGGTCCACCTCGCCGCGCCCAATCGCCTCGACTACGTGCGGCGAGCCCTCACTCAGCTTATTGATCGTCTGAGCCGGGATCCCCATGCGCGCCAGCGCCTTGGCGGTGCCGCGCGTGGCCAGCAGCTTGAAGCCGAGATCGTGGAGCTGTATCGCGATCCCGGTGGCCGCCGATTTGTCGCGGTCCGCAACCGTCAGGAAGGCCGTGCCGCTGGCCGGCAGGCGCGCGCCGGCCGCCGCCTGTGCCTTGGCGAAGGCCGTCGGGAAGTCGCGAGCGATACCCATCACCTCGCCGGTCGAGCGCATCTCCGGTCCGAGCAGCACGTCGGTGCCGGCGAAGCGGTCGAACGGCAGCACTGCCTCCTTGACGCATACGTGCCCGGTCGCGACCTCACTGGGTAGCCCCATGTCGGCGAGCTTCTCACCGAGCATGATCCGGCAGGCGAGCTTTGCGACCGGGAGCCCGATCGCCTTCGAGACAAAGGGCACCGTGCGCGAGGCACGCGGGTTCGCCTCGATCACATGCAGCCCCTCGCCGGCGTGGACCGCAAACTGCACGTTGAGCAACCCGACGACCCCGAGCGCCTTGGCGATGCCCGTCGCCTGCGCGCGGATCTCATCGAGCATCTCCTCACCGAGCGAGTGCGGCGGCAGCACGCAGGCTGAGTCGCCCGAGTGGATTCCGGCCTCCTCGACGTGCTGCATGATTCCGGCGATCCAGACGTCATCGCCATCGCACAGCGCGTCCACGTCGACCTCGACCGAGTCCTCGAGGAAACGATCGAGGTAGATCGTCGGGCTCTTGCCGTTTGCGCCCGCGGCGCCGATCACCCCGACCCGCTCGAGGTAGTCGCGCAGGCCTTCGACGTCGTAGACGATCTCCATCGCGCGGCCGCCGAGCACATAGCTCGGGCGCACGAGCAGTGGAAATCCGACCCCAGGCGCGTGCGCGATCGCCTCCTCCGGTGTGCTGGCCGACGCGTACGGCGGCGCCTTGTAGCCGAGCCGGTCGAGCAGCGGCCCGAAGCGCGCTCGATCCTCCGCGAGGTCGATCGCGTCGGTCGTCGTGCCGAGGATCGGGATCCCGGCGTCACGCAGGCCGGCCGCGAGCTTGAGCGGCGTCTGACCGCCGAACTGCACGACCACGCCCTCCGGCCGCTCGACCTCGCACACTCCGAGCACATCCTCGAGCGTCAGCGGCTCGAAGTACAGCCGGTCGGAGGTGTCGTAATCGGTCGAGACCGTCTCCGGGTTGCAGTTGATCATCACAGCGTCGCGCCCCGACTCACGCACGGTCTGAGCGGCGTGGACACAGCAATAGTCGAACTCGATGCCCTGACCGATGCGATTGGGGCCGGAGCCGAGGATCACGATGCTGGCGCGCGAGCCGCGCTCGACCTCATGTGAGGTACCGGTACTGGCTCCGGGTGGGCGGGATCCAATTCCGGCGCCATCCCGAGCGGAGCGCGGCCGCTCCCAAGCCGAGTAGAAGTAAGGCGTAGTGGCAGCGAACTCGGCGGCGCAGGTGTCGACCGACCTGAAAGTGCGCTCCCCCGCGAACGGTGACTCCGGATCGATGGCGATCGCCTCAAGCTCACGCAGGAACCAGGGGTCGATGCTCGTCAGCCCGTGCAACTCCTCCACCGCGTGCCCGCGACGCAGCGCTTCGAGCACGTGGTCGAAACGCTCGGGGCCGGGCGCCGCCACGCGCGCGAGCAGTTCGGCGTCGTCAGCGGGGAACCGCGGTTCGGAGTCGAGCTCGCGTGAGCGCAGCGCCTTGGAAAATGCCTGCTGGAAGGTGCGGCCAATCGCCATCGCCTCGCCGACGGACTTCATGTGGGTGGTCAGGCCCTGCTCGGCACCGGGGAACTTCTCGAATGCGAACCGCGGCCACTTGACCACGCAGTAGTCGATCGCAGGTTCGAAGCTCGCGGGGGTGGCGCGCGTGATGTCGTTCGTGATCTCCTGCAGCGTGTAGCCGACCGCCAGCCGCGCGGCGATCTTCGCGATCGGAAAGCCGGTCGCCTTCGACGCCAGTGCGCTCGACCGCGACACGCGCGGATTCATCTCGATGACGATGATCTCCTCGGTCGCTGGGTTGACCGCGAACTGCACGTTCGAGCCGCCGGTTTCGACGCCGATCGCGCGGATCACCTGGATTGCCTGGTCGCGCAACTGCTGGTAGAGGTGGTCGCTCAACGTCTGCTGCGGTGCCACGCAGACGCTGTCGCCGGTGTGGACGCCCATCGGGTCGAGGTTCTCGATCGAACACACGATCACGACGTTGTCGGTACGGTCGCGCATCACCTCGAGTTCGAACTCGCCCCAGCCGAGCACCGACTCGTCGATCAGGATCTGGCTGATCGGCGAGGCGTCGAGGCCGCGGCCGATCATCGCCTCGAACTCGCCCATCTCTCGCAGCACGCCACCACCGGCGCCGCCAAGCGTGAAGGCGGGACGGATGATCACCGGCAACCCGATCTCCGCGACCGCCGCGCGGGCCTCGTCCAGCGTGTGGGCGATCGCCGAGCGCGGCACTCGCAGGCCGGCCGCGAGCATCGTCTCGCGGAACAGGTCACGATCCTCCCCGCGCTCGATCGCGTCGTAGTTGGCGCCGATCAGTTCGACGCCGTACTGCGCGAGCACGCCGCTCTCGTGCAGGCTTTTGGCGAGGTTCAGCGCGGTCTGGCCGCCGAGCGTGGCCAGCAGCGCGTCGGGCCGCTCGCGCTCGATGATGCGCTCGACCGGGCCGGGGAGAAGCGGCTCGACGTAGGTGGTCGTCGCCACATCGGGGTCGGTCATGATCGTTGCCGGGTTCGAGTTGACGAGCACGACCTCGTAGCCCTCCTGCATGAGCACCCGCGCGGCCTGCGTCCCCGAGTAGTCGAACTCGGCCGCCTGACCGATCACGATCGGGCCGGAGCCGATTAGCAGGATCCTCGAGATGTCTGATCGCCTCGGCATCAGCGGCCGTTCCGAATCTCCTCGATGAAGCGGTCGAACAGGTACAGCGAGTCGTGCGGCCCGGGGCCCGCCTCGGGGTGGTACTGGACCGTGCCCCCGTGGACATCGAGCAGCGTCAGCCCCTCAACAGTGCGGTCGTAAAGGTTGATGTGGCTGAGCTGGGCAGCACCAAAGTCTGTCTCCCAGCGCACCGGCTCGTCACCCTCGATCGTCTTCGCCCCCGAGGGGCCGAGCACGGCGAAGCCGTGGTTCTGGCTCGTGATCTCGGTCCTGCCGGTCGCGAGGTCCTTGACCGGGTGATTGGCGCCGTGGTGGCCGAACGGCAGCTTGTATGTCTCGAGGCCGACGGCGCGGCAGAGCAGCTGGTGGCCCAGGCAGATGCCGTAGACGGGCTTCTTGCCGACGACCTCACGGACGGTCTCGACGATGTACCCGAGCGCTGCCGGGTCGCCGGGGCCGTTGGCGAGAAATACGGCGTCGGGGTCCTCAGCCAGCAGCTGGTCGGCACCATAGGTACACGGATACAAGGTCACGTCCGCACCACGCTCGCTCAGCTGGCGCAGGATCGAGAGCTTCACGCCCGTGTCGATCATCGCGATCCGGATTCGGTCTCCGTCCGTCCCCGACGAGACGCCGCCCGCGCCTGGGTCGGCGCCGGATTGGGCCCCTCCCAACCCCACGGGCGCCGCCGGACTCACCTCACGGGCGAGGTCGCGCCCGATCATCGCCGGCTCGGCGTCGATCAGGGTCCCCGCCTCGGCCTCGGAGACGCTCGCCGGGAAGACGCCGCCGCGCATCGCGCCCTGGTCGCGGATGTGGCGAACCAGCGACCGCGTGTCGAGGTCGGTGATCGCCGGGACGCCGTGGTCGGTCAGCCAGCTCAGCCAGCCCTGAGTAGCGCTGGGCGCATCGGTGTAGTCGACGGCCGCGCGCATTATCGCCGCGCGGGCATGGATGCGGCCGGATTCCATCGCGCCGTCGCTGACGCCGTAGTTGCCGATCTGCGGGTAGGTGAACGTGATCAGCTGACCGGCATAGCTGGGATCGCTCATCGCCTCCTGATACCCGGACATCGAGGTCGTGAAGACGATCTCACCGACCGCGTGCCCGTCGGCCGCGCACGCGAGGCCGTCGAAGCGAGCCCCGTCCTCCAGCAGCACGTAGGCGTCGCGGGTCACGCGACCTCCATCTGGGTTGGGATACCGGACCCGCGCGAGGCGAACACCAGGGTGCCGGCGGCAACCGTCAGCTCGACGATTCCGCTGAGCCGGCGCCCCCGGAAGCAGCAGTTCTCCGAACGGCTCGCGTAGCCGCCTTCGCCCACGACCCAGTCGCGCTCGAGATTGACGAGGGCCACATTGGCGGGCTCGTCGACGGCGATCTTCGGGATCGGCAGGCCGTACAGCGCGCCACCGGCCGTGATCCGCTCGACCACCAGCGCCAGCGGCAGCACCCCGGGCCGCACGAGCTCCGTGTAGATCGCCGCGAACGCGGTCTCGAGACCTGTCGTGCCCATCGGCGCGAGTTCGAACGGCATCTCCTTCTCATGACGCGCGTGCGGCGCATGGTCGGTGGCGATGCACTCGATCACGCCCGACCGCAGACCCTCGATCACAGCTTGACGGTCAGCCTCGCGGCGCAGCGGCGGATTCATCTTGAGGTTGCTGTCGAGCCCCAGCAGGGCCTCGTCGGTCAGCGTCAGGTGGTGCGGCGTGGCCTCCCCGCTGACACGCGCGCCTCCCTCCCGCGCTGCGGCGAGCGCCTGCACGGATTCGACGCTCGAGAGATGCTGGAAGTGCACGCGGGCGTCCTCGTAGCGAGCGATTGCGGCGTCGCGAGCTACGTAGGTCGATTCCGAGATCGAAGGAATCCCAGCCACACCAAGGCGTGTGGAGACGGCGCCCTCGTGCATGACGCCCTCGCCCGAGAGCGCCGGATCCTCCTCGTGCAGGGCGATCACGCCGCCCGCCAGCCGCTGGTACTGGAGCGCCTTGCGCAGCACGCCGGCGGAGGTGACCGGCTTGCCGTCGTCGGTGAACCCGAGCGCGCCCGTGTCAGCCAGTGCGGCCATCTCGGTCAGTTCGCTTCCCTGCAGCCCAACCGTGATCGAAGCGAGGAATCCGGTGGGGACGCGCGCCTGTTCGTTGGCGGTCGCGATGACAGCCGCAAGCACGCTCACCTGGTCGATCGTCGGCGCTGTGTTCGGCATCGCGATCACCTGGCAGAAGCCGCCGACGGCCGCCGCGAGGGTGCCCGTGTCGATGTTCTCCTTGTACTCCTGACCGGGGGTGCGCAGGTGCACGTGCGGGTCGACGAACGCTGGGAATGCGTGCTTACCGGCGGCCTCGATTATCTGCGTGGCGGGCGGGACGGTTCCCGCCGACAATGCTCCAGGCGGTGCCAGTTCGGCGATCCTGCCGTCGCGAATCAGGATGTCGCGGGGCTCGTCGAGACCGGTTCGCGGGTCGAGCACGTGCGCCTCGCGAATCAGCAGGTCCGACGGTTCGCCGGCGCGGTGGAAGAGCTTCGCGTGCCCCGCGCTCATGCCGCTCATGCGACGGCCTGCAGCGCCGGCGCACCGACCAGCAGGTCGTAGAGGACAGCCATGCGCACGGCCACGCCTGACTTCACCTGGGCGCCGATCAGCGCCACATCGGAATCGATCGCGTCCGCGCTCAGCTCGACGCCGCGGTTGACCGGTCCGGGATGCATCAGCAGTTGCCCGGGTCGCAGTCGCTGAAGGTTGACCTGGTAGCGCTGGATGTACTCGCGCAGCGACGGCACGTAGGCCTCGCGCATGCGCTCGTTCTGCATCCGCAGGACGTAGACGACATCGGCCTCGTGAAGGTCCTGCAGGCTCGGAGTCGCCGTGCATCCGAGGGCTTCGATGTCGCGCGGGATCAGTGTCGGCGGCCCGGCGACCGTGACCTTGGCGCCCATGCGCTGGAAGGCGTGGATGTCCGACCGCGCTACGCGTGAGTGCAGGACGTCGCCGACGATCCAGATGTTGAGTCCGTCGAGCGTGTCCAGTCGCTGCTTCAGCGTGAAGACGTCGAGCAGCGCCTGGGTTGGGTGCTCGTGCTTGCCGTCGCCGGCGTTGATCACAGCCGCGTCGGTCCAATCGGCCACCTGCTGTGCCGCGCCAGCGTAGGGCGAGCGGATCACAATCGCGGCGGGGTCGTAGGCGCTGAGCGTCTGCACGGTGTCGCGCAGCGACTCGCCCTTGTCGACGGCCGAGCCGGCGCTGCGAATGCTGACGACGTCGGCGCTGAGGCGCTTGGCTGCAAGCTCGAAGCTCGAGCTCGTGCGGGTCGAGGACTCGTAGAAGAGGTTCACAACGGTGCGGCCCTTGAGCGCCGGTACCTTCTTGATCTCACGGCCGGAGACCTCGGCGAAGGACTGGGCGCGAGCGAGAATGCGCTCGATTCCGGCGCGGTCGAGGTCGTCGATCGTGATCAGGTGACAAGTCATGCGACCCTCCTCTGGTGCCCGGCGGCGGGGCCGATCGTGACCTCGTCGCTTCCGTCGATCTCCTCGACCAGGACGTTGACGCGCTGATCATGCGCAGTCGGCAGGTTCTTGCCGACGTAGTCCGGGCGGATCGGCAGCTCGCGGTGGCCGCGGTCCACCAAGACCGCCAGCTGCACGCGCGCCGGGCGGCCGTAGTCGAACAGAACCTCGATCGCCGAACGCGCGGTGCGGCCGGTGTAGAGGACGTCGTCGACGATCACGATCGTGCGGTTGTCGATCGGAAACTCCAGCTGGGTCGAGTGGACGACGGGTCCCACGCCCGAGCCGCGGTCGCCGCGGCCGAGGTCGTCGCGGTAGAAGCTGATGTCGACGGTGCCGATCGGAATCTCGGCGTCTGTGAGGTCGGTCGTCAGCGAGTGCAGCCGCCGGGCGAGCACGGCGCCGCGGCGATGAACACCGACAATCGCGAAACCGCACCCGTCGCTCGCCTCATCCGGCGGGTTCTTCTCGATGATCTCGTGGGCGATCCGCACCAGCGTGCGGCGCATGTCATCGCGGTCCAACGCGACCGTGCGATCCGACAATTTGCGTCCTTCCTGGCCTCACGGGACCGGGTTAAAGGCGACAGTTCAATCTACGTTATCAGCGGACTCGGCGTCTGTGGGTTGAGCGTCCTTCGACCCACGCTCTTCGCTGCTGCCGGATTCCGGTCCGGGCGAGACGGCATCAGCGGCGACCCGGTCGGACCAGCGGTGCAACTGCGGCGTGCCGCGTTCGCTGAACGGGATCTCGATCGTGTCGAAGTCACGCGGAAGCACCGTGTTGGCGAAGATCTCGCGAGCCTCGTCTCTGAGCGTGGAGACCGGATACCGAATCGAGAGATGGTTGAGCGCGAGCAGCTTGACCTCGGCGTCACGCGCGACCCCCGCCGCCTGCGATGCGGTCGAGTGCCCGGTCTGGTGCGCACGCTCCGCCTCCTCCATCGCGAATGTGGCCTCGTGGACCAGCACGTCGCTGTGGCGCGCCGCGTCCTTGAGCGCATCGCACGGACGCGTGTCCCCTGAGATCGTGAGCTTGCGGCCAGGGCGGGGCGGGCCCATCACCTGGCCGGGCGAGACGCCGTTGACCGTCTCGCCGCGCTGGACGCGGCCGAAGTCCGGGCCCTCGATCAGGCCGGCTGCGCGCGCCTTGACCGGGTCGAAGATCCCAGGCCGCTCGGGTTCGCGGACCACGTAGGCGAGCGACGGGCCCCGATGAGACACGCCGACCGATTCGATCTCGTAGCCGTCGCGCTCGAGGATCTCGCCGTCATCGAGCTCGACCACATAGAGGTCGTAGTCGGTGCTGCCGGCAAAACGCATCATCCCGCTGACGAGCCCACGAGTTCCACGCGGGCCGTGGATATAGAGCGGGTGCTCACGCCCGCGTAGGTCGAAGGTCTTGAGCATTCCTGGCAGCCCGAGCCAGTGGTCGGCGTGCAGGTGCGTTAGGAAGATCTCGTCGACGTCCGTCAGGCCGATCGAGCGCAGAAGTTGGCGCTGCGTTCCCTCACCGCAGTCGATCAGGATGCGGTCCCCTCCCCTACGGATCAGGAGCGCGGGTAGGCCCCGGCGCTGCGTGGGCAGCGAACCGCCGGTGCCCGCGAAGAAGACCGAGAGTTCCATCGGGCGCCAGTGTGCCAGCCGCCGCCCGCGGCCGGGGTCTCGCCGACCACCGGTTGGCGGGGGCCGCCGCCGGAGGTCTCGCCAAATCACCGGTTGGCGGGGCTGCCGCCGGAGGTCCCGCCGAGCGCCCGGCGATACCCTGGCAGCGTGCCGCCTCTGAACCATTCACGCTCAGGTGGGTTCAGGTATCGCTCGCTACCGCTATGGCTGCGGTGGGTGCTGCCATTCGGCTTCGGCACTGCCCTGGTGATCGCCGTGGTCCTGTTCGTGCACCACAGCAACGACGTGCCGCTGATCGCCAAGGTCACGAACCCGCAGGCGATCGCCGAACAGAACCGTGAGGACAACATCATCGTGCGCCAGCAGCAGGCTCCGCATGTGGTGAAGCTGAAGCCGGGGGTTACACCGTCCGACGGTCTGCGCGCGGCCGTTGTCGGCTACATGACCTATCAGATCAACCAGGGCGCGATGGACGGGCCGATCAAGCGCGCGTCCTGCCGTTCGGTCGCGGGCGGAACCGGTGTGCGCCAGGTGCTGCGCTGTGATGTGACCGCATCGGATGTGACCTACCCATTTGACGGCGTCGTTCAGCCGGCGGCTGGTGTGATCACGTACTGCCAGCGGGTCCAGCCGCCGCTGCCGAGCATGAACATCCCGGTCAGCAAGCGCTGCACCTGAGCGGGACGCCTACGCCTCAGCGGAGCAGCGCCGCCGCAAGCTCGGTCCACTCGCGAGTCGGTACCCCGCGGGCGCCGACTGCTTGGACGCACACGTGATCAGCGCCTGCTTCGAGGTGCGCGCGAACTGCGCTCGCGACGCCCGCACCGCTTCCTTGCGGCACCAGCTCGTCGACGAGCGCGTGCGTACCACCGTCGGCGAACGATTCGTCGGTATACCCGAAGCGCTTGAGGTTGTTCGTGTAGTTGCTGAGCTCCAGGTAGCGGCCCGCGTAGTCTCGCGCCGTCGCGAGCGCAGTGTCTGGATTGTCGTCGACCACAACCGCCTGCTCCGGCGCGACCAGCGCACTCGTGCCAAGGCGCTCGCGCGCAAAGCGTGTGTGCGCGGGCGGCGTGAAGTATGGGTGCGTACCGAGTGTCCACTCGAAACTGAGGTCGAGCATCTTGGGACCGAGCGCCGCGACGACCATGCGCTCACGCGGCACCGGATTTTTCGACGCCGCGATCCCATCGAAGAACTCGCGGGTCTTGGCAAGCGGCGCCTTGTACTCGCTGGTCGCCTCGGGATGCCCGATGCCGATTCCCAGCAGCGCGCGGCCGGGGAAGTCGGCCTCAAGCGCGGCGAACTCCGCAGCCAACACCGCCGGCTCGTATTGCCAGATGTTGACGATGCCGGTCGCGATCACGATCGAGTCGGTCCCCTCGAGCATCGGCCGCAGCGCCGGCAGGCGTGGCGACCCGCCCAGCCACAGCGCACCGAAGCCGAGGTGCTGGGCTAGCTTCGCCGCCTGTCCGTAATCGTCCTCGGGCAACGTGCGCCCGATCCAAACCCCGTACTTGCTGAGTTCCACGCAGTAAGGCTCGCACATCGGCGATCCGGGCTTCCGGCGCGACCCAAGCTTCCGGGGCGATCCGCAATCCCGCTTGGTCCCATGTCCTCCGGGCCGCTAATCTCGCCATGGCGTCCCCGCCATCAGAGCGCCCGTAGCTCAGGGGATAGAGCGTTCGCCTCCGGAGCGAAAGGCCGTAGGTTCGAATCCTACCGGGCGCGTCCTTCAAGAACAGCGCCGCGCCGAGCTCGGTGACGGTTTCAGGCGACTGGGAGGGCATGCCGAGCGACGAGCGCTCGACCTGTTCAAGCAGACCGAGCCGTCGTCCGCTGAGCGGGTGCCTCAGGCGCCGACGTCCTGGACTTGCTCGAGCTCGCGACGGTAGCTCGAGACCATCAGCTCGGTGAGATCCTCCAGCGACGTCTCGTGCACCTGCTTGTCAACCGTGATGCGGCCGCCCTGCATGACGATCAGGCGGTCGCACAGCTCGAAGAGGTGGGCGTAGTTGTGGTCGATCACGATGATCGAGACGCGCCCGCTCGCGGCCAGATCCTTGACCAGGTTGATGATCAGGCGCGACTCCCGTGCCCCCATGGCTGCGAGCGGCTCGTCGAGCAGCAGCACCTTGTTCGCGGCGCGCACGGCCCGGGCGACCGCGACCGCCTGCCGCTGACCACCGGAGAGCTGATCGGTGTCGGCGTCGACGCTCGGCACGGAGACGTTGATGTCATCGAGGTACTGGCGCGCGAGCTTGCGCATCTCGCCCTTGTCGAGCAGGCGCAGCGGTCCGAACCTGGTCAACTCGTGACCCAGGAACAGGTTCTGGTAGACCGGCAGCTGCGGGATCAGCGCGAGATCCTGATAGACGGTCTCGATTCCAGTGCTGCGGGCGGCTCCCACCGAGCTGAAGCTCACACTCTGGCCCTCGACCAGCACCTCTCCCTCGTCCTGACGGTGGAACCCACTCA
>Ga0307374_10014477_pt1 | contig 10738 bp, 8 predicted proteins | sample OX3MG_FD_202532 | JGI IMG/M metagenome (GOLD analysis project Ga0307374, IMG submission 202532) | Soil microbial communities from Risofladan, Vaasa, Finland - OX-3 | ecosystem: Environmental > Terrestrial > Soil > Coastal area > Acid sulfate soil | place: Finland: Risofladan, Vaasa | collected... | reverse complement strand
AACCTCAGCCGGCGGCTGGATTCTTCGCTGGTGGCGGTGGCGGGTTTCGCCGGCGTGGTGCTGGTGATGGTGGCGATCCTGTCCATCCGCGCCGGCTTTCGCAGTACGCTTGCCACCACCGGCTCGCCGGATGTGGCCATTGTGCTGCGTGGCGGTTCGGGTACCGAGGTCAACAGCGTGCTCGGCGACAACAGCAGTTACATCATTGGCCAGGCGCCGGGAGTGGCGCGGAACGCGGGCGGTCCGGTACTGTCCCCCGAGCTTTTGGTGCAGATCAGCCTGAAAAAGCGCGGCAGCGGCATGCAATCCAATGTCTCATTCCGCGGCGTGACTGCCGATGCGCTTCTGGTGCACGCCAAGGTACGCATCGTGGCCGGACGTATGTTCACGCCGGGACTCAACCAGGTCATCGTGGGCGCGGACGCGACGCGCCTGTTCCAGGGCCTGCAACTGGGTGACGTGCTGCGCGCGGGACGTTACCACTGGCGGGTGGTGGGTGTGTTCGATGACGGCGGTGGATTGCACAATTCGGAAATCTGGACCAGCCTGCCGGTGCTGCAAGGCGCGTACCAGCGCGGCAATTCAGTAAGCTCCGTGTATGTGCAGCTTGCCAATCCCGGAGCCTTCGATGCATTCAAGCAGTCGCTCACCCACAATCCGCAGTTGACCGTCAGTGTGCAACGCGAGCTGGATTATTTCGCCGGCCAGGCGCAGGGCATGAGCCTGTTCATCGGTATCGTCGGCGGCATTATCGCGGTTCTCATGGGCGGCGGTGCGGTGTTCGGCGCGGTCAATACCATGTACGCGGCGGTGGCGGCGCGCACCCGGGAGATCGCCATGCTGCGGGCGCTGGGTTTCGGACGTTTTCCAGTGCTGTGCTCGGTGCTGCTGGAGGGGTTGGCACTGGGACTGGTTGGCGGCGTGTGCGGCGGCATACTGGCGTATCTGCTGTTCAACGGCTTTGAAGCCACCACCTTCAATCAATTCACCGTTATGGCGTTCAGGTTTGCGGTGACGCTGCACCTGCTCGTCCTGGGAATTCTCTATGCGCTGGCCATGGGGCTGCTGGGCGGCATCCTGCCGGGGTTGCGCGCTGTGCGCCTGCCCATCGCCGCGAGCCTGCGCCAGAACTAGACCCGGCACAGGCGCGGGCCGCAGCCGACCCAGGTGCGCTGGGCGCGCCGCTCCCGGGTATCAATTGATCAGCCGCAGAGCAAAGGGATAACGGTAGTCCACGCCTTGGGACACCTGCACCGTGGCGAGGATGATGAAGATGAGATCAACGACACCGACAATCCAGATGAGGATGAAACCGATAATCACGAACATGAGCACGAGGCTGATGATGGCGGCGATCACCATGGTGAGCTGAAAGTTCAAAGCTTCCTTGCCCTGGACGTTCACGAATGGCATCTCGTCCTTCTTGATGAGCCACACCACCAGCGGTCCGAGGAGGGAGCCGAATGGGATGACATAGCCGGCCAGCGCGCTCAGGTGACAGGCCATGCTCCAATTGCGTTCCGTTTCCGTCGTCATGCGTTCTCTCCCGGGTCAGGGTTTTACAGTCGGGGCGGCGGTGTTTTCCCATGCCGCGCCTACCCAAGGGTGCAGGTTTTATGTGTGACTGACAAGTAGTGCTTGCTGGACGTGGCGACAGCGGCGGTACAATTCCGCCGGCCTCGAAGTCCGCGGCCGGAACAGGGGGAGTCATGAAACGCATCGTTATCGGTTTGGGGGCTGGCCTCGTCGTCTTGCTGCTGCTGGTCGTCATCGCGGGCTTCCTGTTCCTGCGCGGCAGTGCGCCGCAACTGGATGGCAGCGTGAAACTGCGAGGGCTCACGGCGCAGGTCACCGTGGCCCGGGATCAGCTTGGTGTCCCCACCATTACCGCAGCCAACCGGCGGGATCTGGCGCGCGTCATCGGGTTCCTGCACGCCCAGGACCGGTTCTTCCAGATGGACCTGATGCGCCGGCTGGCGGCCGGTGAACTGGCAGCCCTGGTGGGGCCGGCGGCGGTGAAAGTGGATGAAGCGCATCGTCTGTTCAGGCTGCGCGCGGTGGCGAGACAGGTGTTGGCACAGGCCACACCCGCGCAGCGCGCCATTATGGAAGCCTATGCGTCCGGTGTGAATGCCGGGCTTGATGCGCTCAAGGGCCGGCCGTTCGAATACGGTGTTCTCATGCAACGCCCACAGCCGTGGCGTCCGGAGGATTCGATACTGGTGATTTTTGCCATGTATTTTGATTTGCAGAATGCGCGGGACCGGCGTGAATCGGACCTGGCGCTGATGCGCGACATCCTGCCCGCGCCGCTGTTTGATTTTCTCAATGCCCGGGGCACCCAGTGGGACGCGCCGCTTAAAGGCCCGCCGTTTGCCACTCCCGCCATTCCCTCCGCCGGCGAGGTGGATCTGCGTTCCTGGCCGGCATCGGATTTCAAGAGACTGACGGCATCCTTGCCGCCGTCCTACCCGGTTGTCGGCAGCAACAGTTTTGCGGTGGATGGGGCTCACAGCCGGGACGGGCATGCGATTCTCGCCAACGACATGCATCTGGGACTGGCGGTGCCGAATATCTGGTACCGTGCGCAATTGAATTATCCCGATCCCCGGCATCCGGGTGAACGCATCAGCGTTACCGGCGTGACGCTGCCGGGGCTGCCACTGGTGGTGGTGGGCAGCAACGGCCGTATCGCCTGGGGATTTACCAACAGTTATGGCGACTGGGTGGATCTGGTGATGCTGCATCTCAAACCCGATGACCCGAATTACTATCTAACGCCGCAGGGCTGGCACCCGTTCATCCATCATCGGGAGATCATCCGGGTGAAAGGTCGCAGTCACGTGGTCATGGATGTGCGGGATACGATTTGGGGTCCGGTGCTGGACTCGGATCACAACGGAGTGTTGCGCGCGGTGCACTGGGTAGCCGCTGATCCCGACGCCACCAACCTGGAGCTCGCCAACATGTCCGCCGCGCAGAATGTGCGGCAGGCCATGGCAGTGGCGAACCGCGCCGGCATGCCGGAGCAGAATTTTCTGGTGGCCGATTCCACCGGCAACATCGCCTGGACCATTGCCGGACGGATTCCGGTACGCACCGGCTATGATCCAGAATTCCCGGCCTATTGGGACAAACCGGGAGTGGGCTGGAGCGGCTGGCTCGCGCCGGAGAACTATCCGCGCATCCTCAATCCACCCGATGGGCGCCTGTGGACTGCCAATGCACGGGTGGCGGACGGGAACATGCTGCAGCAGATTGGCGACGGCGGCTATGATTTGGGAGCGCGCGCCCAACAGCTCCGTAATGATTTATCGGCCAAAGACAAATTCACCCCCGAGGACATGCTGGCTATCGAGCTGGACGATCGCGCGGTGTTTCTGGATCGCTGGCGTGCATTGCTGCTGCGGCTGCTGACACCGGAGAATGTCAGGGGTCATGTGCGGCGCACACAATTCCTTCACTACGTGGAAACCTGGGGCGGACGGGCGTCGGTTGAGTCCGTCGGTTATCGTCTGGTGAGGGATTTCCGCGCACGAGTGGATCAAACGGTATTCGGCGCGCTGACCGCGCCTTGCAAAAAGATCAATCCCAATTTTGATTACACGGTGCTTACCCAGCGGGAAGGCCCATTGTGGGCCATGGTTACGCGGCAGCCGTCCAATTTGCTCAATCCGAAATACAAAAACTGGGATGCTCTGCTGCTGGCAGCGGTGGATCAGGTCAGCCAGTCGTTATGGCTGCCGGATACCGGACTCGCGACCCGCACCTGGGGCCAGCACAACACGGTGCGCATCCGGCAGCCCTTGAGCCGCGCCTTGCCGTTCCTGAGCCGCTGGCTCGACATGGCGTTGGTGGAATTGCCGGGCGACAGCAACATGCCGCGGGTGCAGGGCGTGCGCTTCGGCGCGTCGGAGCGCATGGACGTGGAACCCGGACACGCACAAAATGGAATTTTCGAGATGCCCACGGGTCAAAGCGGTTATCCGTTGTCGCCGTTCTACCGTAACAGCGAGCCGGCCTGGGAGCAGGGGAAAGCCACGCCGTTTTTACCAGGGGCGGTACGCGATACGCTGGTATTTCAGCCGCCCGGTTGATCCAGCACCGGCGCGTTTCCCTTATCAAGCATACCGGACGTGGCATCCGGCAACGGGCGTTGCTCAAGCCAATTGATGAGCGCCTCCCAGTCCTGCACGTCCGTCCGGGTCTTGCGCGCGTCCATTTCGTGAATGCCCAAACCTGATTCGGACGCATGCACATAGTTCTGGGTATCGCGGAAACTGGCGACAAAAGGAATTCCAAGGGTCTGCAGGAAATGCCGCAGCTTTTCATAAATGAGGGTGTTCTTTTTCACGCGGTTGGCGATTACCGCCACGCGTTCGGTGCGCCGTTCAATGTGGGCCACCAACAAAAGATCAGCGATGCAGCGGGACACGGCATGGATATCAATGTCCGATGGCAGTACCGGAATAAGGATCGCGTCGGCGTCGCGGGTCAAATCCTGCAGGCGCATGGGATCGAGAGCCGCAGGTGTGTCCACGATAAGCCGCTCGGTGTCCGGGGGCACGCGCAATTGGAAACTGCGGGTAACCCGGCCGTTGCGTTCGGCGCCAGCGATGCCGGTGATGGCAGCAGGTTTATCGCCGCGATTCATGAGCCAACGCAGGCTGGAGGCCTGTACATCCGCATCCAGGAGCGCGGTGCGGTAGCCGTGGGAGGCGTAATAACCCGCCAGATTGGTGGAGAGCGTGGTTTTGCCGCAACCACCCTTGGCGTTGAGTGCCACGATGCGCATCAATGGCCGTACCGTAACCGCTTGTTCCTGGCCCTCCGGCTGGGTTACCGGGGTGTTCGCGGGTTTGGGATGCCACAGTTTCAGATTTAGCATGGAGCAATGATTAGGGTGCTGTTACGAAAACCGCTGGCCTGCCGACTGGCTAAATCAAGTAATTCCTTCCATACCCAAAGCTGGCATTTGAATATACATGATTTTACTATCTGAGAAGCACTCACTTGAAGGCGCTGGGCGTTTTTGCGAGTGTGGGCCATGGGCGCCGCGGCCCGGGTATACCCTGGCCGGGCGCCGCCAGGCACTCTCAATGAGTAGGGATATTGGGTCTTGGAAGCTGGAGATTCTCATCAAACAGTACGACATCTGTCATAACGTTCTCAGCTTCATGGGAAGTAACTGGGAAATACAGCCGTTATCCCCGGGCGGACGCACTCTGATGCATGCGGTGCTTGAGTTCGCGATGCAACACTGTATTTCACCGGCCATTGAGATGACCGCTGGGGGTGCGGTGAATGGCGCATGGGTCACGGGTGGCGCATGATTGCGCCCGCTACCGTCGGCTCTTGTCGAATCCCCTATGAATGATCTCACCACATCGTTGCGGCCGAAATTGGGTTTGGTATTGCCAGGCGGCGGCGCGCGCGCCGCCTATCAGGCGGGCGTCCTCAAAGCCATCGCGGAGCAGCTGCCGGCTGATGCGCCCAATCCTTTCCCGGTGATCTCCGGAACCTCGGCCGGTGCCCTCAATGCCGCACTTATTGCCACCCACGCCTTAAATTTCCGCAGTGGCGCCGAGCAGTTGGCCGGCATATGGGGGCATATCCACAGCCATCGGGTATTCCGTACTGATGCCTTTACGATTTTCAAGAATTCCATGTACTGGCTCATGACATTACTGCATGCAGGGTTCGGTCGGCGCAACCCCATATCACTGTTGGACAATACACCCCTGAGGCGCTTGCTGGAGCAGCACATCGTTTTTGCGCGGTTGCAGGAGGCCATCAATGCCGGCAGCCTGGATGCGCTGGCCATCACCTGTTCCGGCTATACATCGGCGCGGGCGGTCTCTTTTTACGAAGGCCGGCCAGATCTGAAGCCCTGGCACCGCAGCCGCCGTTTGGGTCAGCCGGTGGAATTGCGGCTTGATCACATCATGGCCTCGGTGTCCTTGCCGGCGCTCTTTCCGGCGATACGCCTCGGCCGGGAATACTTCGGCGACGGGTCGCTACGGCAGGCGGCGCCTCTAAGCCCAGTCGTGCATCTGGGCGCTGAACGCATTCTGGTGATCGGAGTGCGAAATGAACAGCCCACTAAACTGCCGGCAGAAGGCGAGACGGTGCCGTATCCGCCCCTCGGCCAGATCGCCGGCTATCTGCTGGACGTGATCTTCAGCGACAGCGTTTATGCGGACCTGGAGCGCCTGCAGCGCATCAATACCACCATCGGGCGTATGTCGCAGCAGGAGTTTCACGAACAACCTCTTAAAATCATTGATACTCTGGTGATCGTGCCGAGTGCGGACATTCGCGACATCGCGCGACGCCATATCTATGAATTTCCGCACAGCATGCGCCTGTTGCTGCGTGCCATGGGCGGTTTGCATAAAACCGGGAGCCAGCTGCTGAGCTATCTGTTATTCGAGGCTGGATATTGCCAAGAGCTGATAGAACTTGGCCGCCAAGATGGACTCGCCCAGGCCGACAAGATTCTGCAGTTCATAGCAGGGGGCGCGCATGCAACTGGCTGAGGCGGTTTATTTCAATTCGTTATGCCTCACCAGTACATCGCGGCCCAAGTCGCGGAAATGGGCGGCAAGCTTTTCAACCACATAGACGGAGCGGTGGTAGCCGCCGGTGCAGCCCACGGAGACCGTAAGATATTGGCGGTTGGAGGACTCGAACTGTGGAATCCAGTGTGACAGCAATGTGCTCAGGTCCTGAACGAAACGCTGCCCCACCGGACTGTCTTCCAGATACTGCGCAACTGCCGGATCCTTGCCGGTGAGCACCCGGAGCTTGGGTTCCCAATAAGGGTTGGGCAGGCCGCGGGCATCGAACACGAAATCCGAATCCCCGGGCAGACCGTGGCGGAAACCGAAGGACTGGAACAACAGGGATAGTCCACGGCGCTCGCCGCGATGGATGCGCGCACGCACCAGTTCGCGCAACTCGTGTACGGAAGTGCGGGTCGTATCCAGCACCACATCGGCCTCATCCGCGATAGCACCCAGCAGCTCGCGTTCCGCACGGATGGCCTCCAGGAGTGAACGACCCTCATTGGCCAGCGGGTGCGGACGGTGCGTTTCGTTGTAGCGCTTTACCAGCACACCTTCCTCGGCATGCAGGAACACGATCTCGCATTCGATGCCTTGGGCACGCAGGCGGCGTACGGTTTCAGGTACTGATTGGATGTCCTTGATGCGGTTGCGCGCATCGATGCCGATGGCCATATCGTGATAAGCCGGGTCACTGCTCAACAGGGTCACACTCACGAAATCCTGCAGCAGCCCGGCGGGGATATTGTCCACGCAGTAGTAATCCAGATCCTCCAGCATGTGCAGGGCCACGGATTTGCCGGAACCGGACAGGCCGCTCAGGATGACGAGACGCATGCTTTTCCCGTAATGTCAGTGGCGAAATTGAGCATGACGCTAGCATACCCGCTGGCGCCGCGCACGCAAAAAAACGGCGCATCCTGGGAGGCGCCGTTCCGGCCTAGTAAGGGTCTTATCGGGCTAGAGTGTGACATCCGTGCGCACACTGGCACGATCATTGTGGCCAGTGAGTTTTTCCTTGTACTTTTTGATTTGCCGGTCGAGCTTGTCGGTAAGGGCATCGATGGCGGCGTACATGTCGGTGTCCACCGCATCGGCGAAAATATTGCCGTGATTCACTTGCAGCTTGGCTTCGGCCCTGTGTTCCAGTTTTGACACTGTCAATATCACATGGACGCCGGTGGCATGATCAAAATGCCGCGCCAGTCGTTCGAATTTGTTCTGCACATAACTGCGCAGAGCTGGGGTGATGTCCAAATGATGGCCGGTGATGTCGATTTGCATGCTGTGCTCCTGATGTTCCTCATGTTGTCACCTCATTGCGAGGCGTTTGCGTTTGTGGGCCGGGGGAATGGTCATGGACTCACGGTATTTGGCGACCGTGCGTCGGGCCACGCGGATGCCGCGGCTCACAAGCTCCTTGGTAATGCGATCGTCGCTCAATGGATTGCTTGGATCCTCCTGGACCAGTAGTTTGCGGATCAAGGCGCGGATGGCAATAGATGAGAGCGCACCGCCATCATCTGTTGACAGTTCGTTGGAGAAAAAGTGCCGAAAGGCGAAGGTACCGCGCGGCGTGGCCAGATATTTGTTGGCGACCACCCGCGAGATTGTGGATTCATGCAGTCCCAGTTCTGCCGCCAAGTCCTTGAGCATCAATGGGTGCATGGCTTCCTCGCCGGAGTCGAGGAAATCCACCTGATAGCGCACGATGGATTCAGCTACGCGCAGCAGGGTCTGGTTGCGCATCTTCAGACTGCGAATCAACCAGCGCGCCTCCTGTAGTTGGCGTCCCAGATCAGCATTTTCACCTTTGCGCCGCCGGCCAATGGCCGCGGCATACATGGCGTTGACACGCAGACGTGGCGCGGTGGCAGGGTTGAGTTCCACCACCCAACGGTCGCCGCGGCGCGATAGCACCACATCCGGAATGATGAAGTCCACGGCGCTGGAAGCCAGCGCGGTGCCGGGGCGGGGATTGAGTGATTGAATAAGTGTGATGGCCGCAGTCAGTTCATCGTTGCCGGTATTCAACTGCCGGCAAAGCTGTGCATGCGCTTGATCTGCGAGTTCCTGAAGATGTGCGGCCACCAGCCGCAATGCCAGTTCTTGGCTGGCAGAAGGTTCCAGCTGGCGCAGCTGGATGCTCAAACATTCGCCCAAGTCGCGGGCTGCTACCCCCGGCGGATCCAGGGTCTGGAGATGGTGCAGCACTGCTTCCATTTCTTCCGCGTCCGGGCTGCTGCCATTGTCGCCGAAGGCTTGGCGCAAATCGTCCAGGCTTGCCGTCAAATAACCGTCCTCGTTGAGGCTGTCGATAAGCAGAGCGCCGATAGCCGCATCGCGGGCGCTTAAATGAGCCAACTCCAGCTGCTGGCGAAGATAGTCCTGCAGACTGATATCCACGGGCGCCGTCGGCTCGGGAAAATCCTGTTCACCACCACTGTCCCAAGACAGAGCAAGTTCGGCGCTATCCCATTCCGCAACGGGCAACTCTTCGGGCGCCTCAGAGGTGTGTTCTGCTTGCTGGCCGGGCGCGGGCGACAATTCGCTGGTTTCGTCGGAGGGTGGGGATTCATCGCCATCCTCGGCCTTTTCCAAGAGCAGGTTATGGTCCAGCGCCTGCTGCACCAGGTCACGCAGCTCCAGAGCGGACATCTGCAACAGCCCCAAAGCCTGCCGCAATTCTGGAGTCATGGCGAGACGCTGGGTCTGGTGCAGGCCTAAAGACGCTTTCAAATTTCTGAATCCTTATGATAAACAATGAGTTGGTGATTCTACGGCCCCTCGGGAGGGGATGGCTGCCCGCTGCCACCCTGGGCACCGGTGGGTGGCTGCAGCAGGCACGGACCTAAATATAGTTATAGCCGATAGACGTAGTATCGTCTATGAACATTCACCAGTGTCTACCCCGTAACGCAACTTGTTGAATCTCAAAAACTTGTGTATATCGGTTTCCAAGATATTCCGGGGACAACGTTGATAAAACGGGCCAGAATTTGATGAGCATTTCGCCACCCAGCGGACGCACCATACAGAAGCTTAACGATACGGAGTTACGTTCACTCGAACCGGCCGCAAAGGCTCGCAAGATTGCCAATGGTAGCGACTTGTGCCAGAGGTACATTCAACGGGTGCTAGCTTATGGCATGACTGCTTCCGTGTCGGCGAGACTTGAATCTACAGGCGTCCCTGACTTTTCTTGGATAGTATCACAGGCCAATACTATGGCTTCGGCGGGTAGCGCCATGTTGCAGATCGAGATTGAGTAGGAAATTGATGGCCGGTGGCTGGCGGAGATTCCCACGTTCCCCGGGGTCATGGCCTACGGTCTCACTGAGAAAGATGCTCGATGTCGCGTTGAAGCTCTAGCTCTGCAAAAATTAGAAATTTTGTTTTCTGGCAACGCAAAAATGGCCGAGGAACCGGAGCGTACATGGCGGTACGTGAGCGATGTACAGGAATGCACAAGTGCTGCGGGAGGCAGGATGCCGGGAGCAGTGATTCCGATCCAATACATTTTGCATTACTCTCAGACATCCTGTCCTTCATAATGTTAGGCCATCCAGGGTCAAAAACGCAGCAGGGGACAAAAGATCAATTTTTAGACCATTTGGGCGAGCGCTTTTCAAGGAAAGCGCTCAATCCTTCCTGGCCTTCTTCTGAAACACGCAGTTGCGCGATAATGTTCGCGGTCTTGCTGTGTAGGTTGCGGCGTGCCGAGGTGGACAGGGCCACCTGCCCGGCGATCAGTTCCTTGGCGGCAGCCAAGGCCTTGGGGCCGCCTTTGAGTAACAGCGTGATTTCCCTCTCCACTGCCGCATCGAGCTGCTCCGCGCCCACCACTTCGTGGACCAGGCCGATCTCGCGGGCCTTGTCCGCGTCCAGGATATCGGCGGTCAGAAAATAGCGGCGCGCATTGTGGGTGCCGACGGCCGCGATCACGTAGGGGGAAATCACCGACGGCACCAGGCCCAGGCGCACTTCACTCAGGGAAAATTTCGCGGTCGAGGAGGCGATGGCGATATCACAGCACGCTACCAGTCCCACACCGCCGCCAAAGGTGGCGCCGTTGACGCGCGCGATGCTGGGTTTGCGCAGGCTGTCCAGGGTGCCCATAAGTTCGGCCAGCCTGAGCGCGTCCTCGATGTTGCGCGCTTCGTCGTATTGGG
>Ga0307374_10014476_pt1 | contig 10739 bp, 10 predicted proteins | sample OX3MG_FD_202532 | JGI IMG/M metagenome (GOLD analysis project Ga0307374, IMG submission 202532) | Soil microbial communities from Risofladan, Vaasa, Finland - OX-3 | ecosystem: Environmental > Terrestrial > Soil > Coastal area > Acid sulfate soil | place: Finland: Risofladan, Vaasa | collected... | reverse complement strand
GGCTGCGGACCGGCGACATCGCCAGGATCGATCCCGCCGGCAGTGTCGAGATCGTCGACCGCCTCAAGGACCTGATCAAGTCCGGCGGGGAGTGGATCAGCTCGACCGAGCTGGAAAGCCACCTGGCGCGCCAGCCCGCCGTGGCCGAGGCCGCGGTCATCGCGATCGTCGACGAGACATGGGGTGAACGCCCGCTGGCGGTCCTCGTCGCGGCCGCCGGTGAGCAGATCGATCTCGACGTCGTGCGCAGCGGCCTGGCTCGCGAGGTCGCCAGCTGGTGGATGCCCGAGCGCATCGAGGTGCTGAGCGAGCTGCCGAAGACCTCGGTTGGCAAGGTCGACAAGCAGCGGCTGCGCGAGCGCTACGCCGGCGGCGACTGAGGCGCGCAGATCACTGCGCGGGCTCGTTGGCGTGCTGGAAGGCGGGCCGGGCCTCGAGGCCGTCGACGTAGCGGTTGAACTCGTCGAACCCGGCGAGCAGCTCGAAGCGCCGCGCGAAGCCCGCCACCGAGCCGATGACGATGTCCGCCGCGCTGAGCCGGTCCCCGACGATGAACCCCCGGCCCTCGACGGCTCGCTCGACGAGCGCTGCCCCGGCTCGAAAGCGCTCCGCGGCGGCGACCGCGCGCGGCGGATCCGCCTCGCGGCAATCGCGGACCTCGACGATCCGCGGCTCGAGCTCGGCCATCGCGAAGAGCACCCACTGGTAGACCAGCTCACGCTCGCGCGTGCCGAGCGGGAAGTTGAGCCCGGCATCGGGATGGCGGTCGGCCAGGGCCAGCACGATCGCCGCCGATTCGAACAGGTACCCGGCATCGTCCTCGATCACGGGCACGCGGCCGAGCGCGTGCCTGGCTACGTGGGCCTCGCTCTTGCGATCCGCGCCGGTCATCAGCGTGAGCTCGAACGGGACACCGATCTCCCCAAGCGTCCAGAGGACGCGCGTGGAGCGGCTGCGCGGCAGATGGTAAAGGCGGGTCGGAGTCGCGATCGACTCACCCTAGACGATCGCGCGTCCGCCGATTACGGCGTTGAGATCACGATCGCGCTGTAGTCGACCAGCGCCGTGCGGTAGATGCAGTAGTACTGCAGGACGGAGCCGGGCACGGTTTGCGCGGTCTCGACACCGACGCTCGTGCACTGCTTCCTGTTGCGGCTGGCTCGCCAGGCGGCCTTGCGACCGGCCTGGAGCTCGAGCGCCGGCACCCATGTTGGCACGGTCAGGGCGATCACGTCTCCCGCCCTGATCGCCACCGATTTGGTCAGCGGGAAGTCGGCGGTCTGCCCGAAATAGGGCTGGAGGTGGATCACCGGCGACTCGTACTCGAGCTTGTAGTCAAGGGCTTTGACCTGGCGGATCACGGCGATCGCGGCCTGCGAGGTCCCGCCCTCGTTGGCGTCGAAGTACTTGATCTGCGAGGACGTCGGCGAGCTGAGCGTGATCTCCCAGCCGACCAGCCGCCCGGCGGTCGTGACCTTGAACGGCGTCGCCGTGTCGCCGACCTTGACCTGCATGGCCGTCGTTCGCGAGACCACCGTGCACGGCGTCGCGGCGGTTCCCGGACAGCTCGCCGTCGCGTTGGTGTCGGGCGGGTTGGTCAGCGTCGTGATGACGGCGTATGCGGCGGCCGGGATCGCGAGCGCGATGAGCGCGAGCGCAAGCACGACGCTGAGGGTTCGTCTGCTCATCGGGCGGGTCGCAGATCAGAGTAGCGCTCGGTGGCGACGGCGCGCGCGATTGGGGCGCGCGATTGGGGCGCGCTCGCCGCCGCCATCAACGCTGCGAGTCCGCCGGGCCTCCGGGCAGCCCCGCACCGGCTCCGGGCGTCTCAGATCGGGTAGTGGCGCTCGGTCTCCTGGATCGTGATCCAGCGCAGCTCGGTGAACTCCTCGAGCGCGGCGTGGCCGCCGAAGCGACCCCAGCCGCTGTCCTTGACGCCCCCGAACGGCATCTGCGGCTCGTCGTGAACCGTGGTGTCGTTGATATGGCAGATTCCGCTCTGGATCCGCTGCGCCACCTCGAGGGCCGCCGGGACGTTCGCGCTGAAGACGGCGGCCGAGAGCCCGTACTCGGTGTCATTGGCGACCTCGATCGCCTGCTCGACGCCGTCGACCACGACGATCGACGCCAGCGGTCCGAACGATTCCTCGCCGTAGGCGCGCATCTCGGGGCTGACCCCGAGCAGCACGGTCGGCGGGTAGCACGGACCGGCCGCCTCGCCTCCGGCGAGGATCTCCGCGCCGCGCTCGCGCGCGTCGTCGACCATCGCGCTGACCCGTTCCAGCGCCGCCTCGTTGATCAGCGGCCCGATCTGCGTATCCGGGTCGCGCGGATCGCCGACGGTCAACGCGCTCGCGCGGGCGGCGAGCAACTGGCTGAAGCGCTCCGCCACCGAGCGCTCGACGACGATCCGTTCGGTCGACATGCAGATCTGCCCCTGGTGAAAGAACGCGCCGAAGCTGGTCGCCGCGGCTGCGCGCTCGAGGTCGGCGTCGGCCAGCACGATCAACGGCGCCTTGCCGCCGAGCTCGAGCAGCACGCGCTTGAGGTGACGTCCCGCGATCTCGGCGATGATCCGCCCGACGCGCGTCGAACCGGTGAAGTTGATGCGGCGGGTGTGGGGGTGGGCGATCAGCTCCTCGACGACCTCGGCGGCGTCAGCCGGAGCGTTGGTGAGGAAGTTGATCACGCCGGGCGGGACGCCGGCGTCGGCGATCGCAGCGGCGACATGGGCGTGCGTGCGCGGACACAGCTCGGAGGCCTTCAGGACAACGGTGTTGCCGAACGCCAACGGCGTCGCCACCGCCCGCGCCGAGAGGATCACGGGGGCGTTCCAGGGAGCGATCCCGACGACCACGCCGACCGGCGCGCGGACCGCCATCGCGAGCTTGCCGGGGATATCGGACGGGATGACCTCGCCGACCGTGCCGTAGGTCTGAGCCGCGGCCTCGCGAAGTATTCCCGATGCGAGCATGCAGTTGAACATGCCCCAGCCGAACGTTGCGCCGGTCTCCTCGATCATCGTCTCGGCGATCTCGTTCTGGCGCTCGATGATCAGGTCGGCGGCGCGTGAGAGCATCGCCCGGCGCGCGCCGGGGCCGGTCGTCGACCACTCTGCGAAGGCGGCGTGCGCGGCGTCCACCGCAGCGCGTGCGTCCTCACGGCCGGCCGCGGTGGCGCTGGTGGCGGCTTCGCCGGTGTAGGGGTTGCGCGTCTCGAAGGCGTCGCCCGACTGTGCGGCGCGCCACTCACCGTTGATCAGGAGCTGCTGCTCCGCGAGTCCTGTGGTTGCCATCTGCTCTCCCTTGTGTGGTTGATCGCGACGCTGCGCACGACAGAGGTTTGCATATCGATGACGTTGGGCGTGTGCGAGCGCGTCAGATGCTCAGTCCGCCATCCACCGCGACGGTTGCTCCGGTCATGAACGCGCTCTCGTCGCTGGCGAGGAAGACCACGACGTTGGCGATCTCGGCGGTCGTGGCGTGGCGCGCGAGCGGGATCATCTGATTGAACACCGCCGCCGACTCGTGCGCCGAGGCGCCGATCGCCTCGATCTCGATGGCCGTCTGGAAGGCGTTGTCGGTCGGTCCCGGGTGGATCGTGTTGACGCGGACGCCGGCCGGTGCCATCTCCTTGGCGGCCGTGCGCATCAGGCCGACGAGGGCGTGCTTTGACGTTGCATAGGCGCTGATGCCCGCGTCCGAGGTGAGCCCGACGACACTCGAGTTGATGATCAGGCTCGCTCCGGATCGCATCGCGCGCAGGGCGTGCTTGGCGACCAGGAACGGTCCCAGGACGTTGACTCGCAGCACCCGCTCGAACACCTCTTCGGGATATTCGGTCACCGGCGCGACCGTCCCGAAGATGCCGGCGTTGGCGAACGCGACGTCGAGCGAGCCGAAGCGATCGACGGCGGCCGCGACGGCCGCCGCGACGGCGTCGCTGTCGGTGGTGTCGGCGACGCGATAGCCGGCGCGCTCGCTGCCGAGCTCGTCGACCGCGCGCTCGAGCGCGCTGCCGTCGAGGTCGACGAGCAGGACCGAGGCGCCTTCGGCGACGAACGCCCGCGCCGTCGCGAGCCCGATGCTGCCGGCACCGCCGGTGATCAGCGCGCTCTTGCCCGCGAGCCGGGTCATGCCGACACCGCGACCTCGAGCAGCAGCGGCTCCTCGCGCGCGGCGAGCGTGGGAAGCACCTCGTCGAGGGTCGCCAGCAGCACGTCGTGTCCGGCGATCCGCCGCGACGGACAACCGAGCGCCTCGGCGATCGCGGCGATTCGCACGTTGTCGAACCGCGGCCAGGCGCCGGTGCCGCCGGCGTCGCGCGCGAGCGCGTCCATCACCGCGTAGCTGCCGTTGGCCATGACGATCACGAGCAGGCCGACACGGTAGCGGGCGGCGCTCCACAGCGCCTGGATCGCGTAGAGCGTCGAGCCGTCGCCGAGCACGGCGACGACCGGTCGCTCGGGCGCGCCCATGCGCAGTCCGATCGCGCCCGACAGTCCGAAGCCGAGACCGCCGTTGGCGTTGGCGACGAAGCCCATCGGCATCCGCGCCTGGAGCCGCTCGAGCAGCTCCGGGCGGCTCGACGGGCTCTCCTCGACGAGCACCGCGTCGCGCGGCAGGCGCTCGGCCAGCGCCGCGAGCACGTGACCGGGCACCATCGGCTCGCCGGCGGCGGGCGGGGGTGGCGCCGGCGGCGCCACGTGCAGCGGCGCCGCGGCCGGGTCGAACGGCCGCGCCGCGAGCAGCGCTGCGGCCGCCGCGGCAAGCGGTCCGGGAGCGCCGAGCAGCGCCAGCGTTGCGGCGCTTCGGTGCAGTTGCTCCGGGTCGGCGCTGACCACGGCGACCCGCGTGTGCGGTTCGAGAAACGGCCCCGGCTCATACATGTACAGCCGCAGCGCACCGGCGCCAAGGACGATGACGAGATCGTGCGGGGCGAGCGTCGCGCGCATCAGCGGCCGGCGCCAGTGGAGATGCCCGGCCCACAGCGGGTGATCCTGCGGGAACCCGGCGCGGTCGCCGAAGGCCTCCTGCCAGACCGGGCAGCCGAGTCGCTCCGCGAGCGCGACCGTGCCGGCCCAACCCTCGGGGCTGTCGCAGCCCGCGCCGACGACGATCGCCGGTGAGCGGGCATCCTCGATCAGATCCGCGAGCTCCGCCGCGGCGGCGGGGTCCGCGCTCGAGGACAGGATGAGCCGCTCGGGGGCCCCGACGGCGTCGGCGTCCGCCGGCTCGGCCCAGTCTCCCATCGGCGCGATCACCAGCGCCGGGCCGCGCGCCGTGCGAGCCTCGTGCCAGGCTCGGGCGATCGCTCCCGGGAGGTCCTGGGGGCGGGCCGGCGTGCAGGCCCACACGGGATAGCTGCCGGCGAGGCGATCGAGGTCACGACCGGTCAGGAACGGAGCCATCGCCGAGTGGGCGCGATCCTGCTGCCCGACGACGATCACCAGCGGCGCCCGCGAGTCGCGTGCGCCGGCGATCGCGTTCCCGGCGTGGCCAAGCCCCGGGGCCGTGTGGAGGTTGACGAACGCCGGGGCGCCGGTCGCGAGCGCGTAGCCGCTGGCGATTCCCACCACCGAGCCCTCGTGCAGCGCGAGCACGAACTCGAACTCGGCCGGGAGGTCGGTGAGGAACGGGATCTCGGTGGACCCCGGATTGCCGAAGATCCGCGTCATGCGGTGGTGGCGCATGACGTCGAAGGTGCGCTCGCGAACCGTGGTCAACTCAGGCATGATAGGTCGTCTCCAGGGCTGAGCCCAGCTGGGTTTGTGGGGCGGGCCACGGCGCTTGGTCGCTTCAGCCGGACCCGATGGTGAGGACGATGCGGCCGAAGAGATCGCGTCCCAACGCCGCCTCGTGCGCCGCGGCGACCTGCTCGAGCGCGAAGTGGTGAAACACCGGCGGCGGCGCGATGGTGCCGTCCGCCACGGCCGCGAAGACCTCGCGGGTGGCCGTGGCGCTTGCGCCCGTGCCGCCGATGATCGAAAGGTGGCGACGGTAGAGCGTACGAACGTTCAACGCGACGACGCCGCCGCCGTGGGCCCCGCACGTGACCAGCCTTCCGTAGGGCCGCAGCGTGCCGAGCGCAGCGTCGAAGAGCTCCGGCGAGGAGATGTTCTCGTACACCACGGCGACGCCGTGCAGTCCCTCGGCCCAGCCCGGTCGCGTGTAGTTGACGGTCTCATGGGCCCCGAGCAGTTCGCGGGCACGCTCGAGCTTCCAGTCGCTCGCGGCGGCGGCGATCACGTGCGCGCCGAGCGCGCGCGCGACGAGCACGCCGGCGATGCCAAGACCGCCGCCGGCGCCCATCACGAGCACGCTGTCGCCGGCCTTGACGTCCGCGGCATGGCGCAACAGGTTCCAGGCCACCGGGTAGCTCACGGCCATCGCCGCGGCCTGGTCGAATCCGACATGATCGGCCATCGGCTGCACCGATTCGGCGGGCACGACGACCCGCTCCGCGTCCCCGCCGTCGATGTGCACGCCGACCACGCGGTGGTCATCGCAGGCGTGCGTCAACCCGGCGAGGCAGGCCTCGCAGCGGCCGCAGAACAGCGTGCTCGTACAGACCACCCGGTCGCCGACGGCGAACTCCGTGACACCGGGCCCGACCTCGAGGACGACCCCGGCGGGGTCCGAGCCGGGGATCCGCGGCAGCTTCGCGTGGAAGTCCGCGCCGCGCGCACGCGCCTCGACGTCGAGGGTGCGCCCGACGCTGACGGCCCGCACGCCGATCACGATCTCCCCTGCGGCGGCGCGGGGATCGGGCCAGTCGCAGAGCTCGAGCACCTCGGGACCACCATGGGCGCGCACGACGACCGCCCTCACCACGCATCACCCATTGCCGCGGACAAGTCTATAGAGTTCGCGCCCGATGGCGCAGGCATTCGTGGCCAGCATTGACGGGCCGGATGGCCCAGCCGCCGCGGTTGTGCGCGACAACGTCGCACAGCGGATCCCGGGCGCCCGCAGCGTTCGGGCGATGCTCGGAGACTGGGACCGGTGGCTGTCGCGGATCGAGTCGGAGCAGCTCGACGAGCCGGTTGCCCTGGAGGACTGCACGCTGCTGCCGCCGGTCGTCGATCCGCCCAACATCTACATGGCGGGCGCGAACTACACCGACCACTACCGCGAGATGCACGGCCTCGCCGACGACGAGCCGGTGCCGCGGCACCCGGCCGGACCGTTCTTCTTCCTCAAGCCGACGACCAGCATGATCGGCCATCGCGCGCCGGTGGTGATCGGCGAGGGCGTCACGCGGCTTGACTGGGAGGTCGAGCTGGCCGTGGTGATCGGCCGGCGTGCCGATCGCGTGTCGGAGTCCTCGGCGCTCGATCACGTCGCCGGGTACACGATCGTCAACGACATCTCGGCGCGCGACATGTTCAGGCGCGAGGGCGCCGAGCCGCCGTTCACCTTCGACTGGTTTCGCCAGAAGGGCTGGGCCACGAGTTGTCCGACGGGGCCGTGGCTGCTGCCGGCGCGCGACTGTCGGGCTCCGGGCGATCTCGCGCTGTCGCTGCGTCTGGGCGACACGGTGATGCAGGACTCGAGCACCGCTGCCATGGTGTTCTCGATCGAGGAGCTGATCGCCCATCTCTCGCGCGTCGTGCCGCTGGTTCCCGGGGACCTGATCGCCACGGGCACGTGCGGCGGCGTCGGCGTTGCGCGCGGACGGTTTCTCGCGCCCGGTGACGTGATGCGCGCCGAGGTCGAGGGGATCGGCGTGCTTGAAAACCCGGTGGAGGAGGCCTGAGAGATGTCGGAGCTGATCAAACGTCCCGCACACGTCGCGCTCGAGGTCCCCGATCTCGACGCCTCGGTGCACTGGGCGACCACGGTGATGGGGCTGCGCGAGACGCGACGCGAGGGTGGCACCGCGTACCTGACCCACGCCGACTGCCACCACTCGTTGCAGTACATCGCCTCGGACCGTTCGGCGCTCGACCACGTGGCGCTCGAGGCCCACGACGACGCCGCCCTGGACGCGCTCGCGGCCCGGCTCGGCGCCGCTGGGATCGCGCTGCTCAGCGACACCCCGCAGGAGCACGGGCTTGCGCGCGCCATTCGCTTCGCCGGCCCGGCCGGCCACGTGATCGAGGTGTTCACCGGAATGGAGCAGGCGGGGCCGACCCACACCGGCACGGGCGTCCAGCCACGCAAGTTCGCCCACCCGATGCTGAGCTGCGAGGACACCGGCGAGACGGTTCGATTGCTCATCGACACGCTGGGCTTCCGGCTGTCCGACGACGTTGGCGACGGTACCCTGGTGTTCCTGCGCTGCAACCTCGACCACCACGGCGTCGGCGTCGCCCGCGGACCACGGACCGGCCTCAACCACTATGCCTGGGAGGTCGAGAACATCGGGGCGCTCGGTCAGCTCGGTGACGTGCTGGCCCGCAACGGCGGGCGCTTCATCTGGGGACCGGGCCGCCACGGAGCGGGTCAGAACATCTTCACCTACCACTTCGATCCGAGCGGGGCGATCGTCGAGTACGCTGCGGACCTGTATCGGGTCTGGGACGAGGCGACCTACGAGGCGGGACACTGGAGCCTCGAAGATCCGCGTTTCGCGAACCTCTGGGGACCCGGGCCACCGATCGAGATGATGGAAACGGCGACACCGCAGGTGTGATGGAGGCAGAGCCGCTCAGCGTCGACGCGGCCCCGGTCGGGGCCGCCGACATCACCGAGTCGGTGATCCGCCGCTTCGACACCTGTCCGGATCCCCGCCTGCGCGAGATCATGCAGGCGTTCGTCGAGCATCTGCACGGCTTCATCAGCCAGGTCGAGCTGACGCCCGAGGAATGGACCGCGGCGATTCGCATCCTCACCGCGACCGGCGACATCACCGACGCGCATCGCCAGGAGTTCATTCTGTGGTCCGACACCCTCGGTGTGTCGATGCTCGTCGACGCGCTGGCCAACCGGCTGCCGGCCGGCGCCACCGAGTCGACGGTGCTCGGTCCGTTCTACGTCCCCGGATCCCCCCTGCGGGGGTTCGGCGAGAGCATGCTGGTCGAGGGCTCCATCGGAACGCCGGCCTGGGTCCACGGGCGGGTGCTCGACACGGAAGGACAACCGATCGCCGGCGCCGAGCTCGACCTGTGGCAGAACGACGCAGACATGCTCTACGCGGTGCAGAAGCAGGAGGGCCCGGAGGACCATCTGCGCGGCCGCTACCGCACACGCGAGGACGGCACCTTCGCCTTCATCGCGGTGCGCCCGGTTCCCTATCCGATCCCCGATGACGGACCCGTGGGGCGGATGCTCAACGCCACCGGGCGTCACCCGTGGCGGCCGGCGCACATCCACGCCATCGTGCGGGCTCCGGGCTTTCGCACCGTCGTGACGCACCTGTTCGACGAGCAGAGCGAGTATCTGGACTCGGACACGGTCTTCGCCGTCAAGCCGTCGTTGTTGCGCAAGTTCGTCGAGCGCTCGGCCGACGATCCCGAGCGGCCGGCGGGCATCACCGGCGACTGGGTGTCGCTGGAGAGCGACATCGTGCTCGTCGCAGGCGACGGCGGCGCGCCGATCGTCGACTCCGGACGCACCGCTTGAGCGCCGCGTCGGCGCCACCGCGTCCCGCTCGCCGGTCAGTGTGGCTTGTCGACGTACACGCGCAGACTGTCGATCAGCCCGTCGGCGTTTCGCCGCGCGATCGCCACCGACGGCACGGTGTGGCTGTGGCCGTCGCGATAGGTGTAGACGACGTCGAACTCGAGAATCGTCGTGTCGCCCACGCTCCAGCAGCCGACCACGGTGTGCGCCATGTCGTGCTCGGCGTGTCCGGCGGCGAACGCGTCGCGTGCGGCGCCGCGCCCGCGCACGGGCGGGTTCGAGGCGAAGCGCAGCTCGATGTCGGGAGCGAAGTCGTTGACGTAGCGATCGACCTCGGCGGCGTCGACCAGCGCGTAGTGCTCGCGGACCCAGTCGGGGACGAGGGCGCTCTGGGGACGCGGCGTGGCGGGCGGCTCGGACATCGTGGCGGGCGGCGCAGACACTACTATCGGGCTGTGGCCGCTGCTCCGGTGAACGGGACTCGTGTCGCGCTGCTGGGCCTCGGCGAGGCGGGCCGGGCGTTCGCTGCCGACCTCGCCGCCGCCGGGATGGCCGTGCGCGGCTGGGATCCGCTGGTCGCGCAGGCGCCGGACGGGGTTCTCGTCGCGGCGAGTGCGCGTGATGCGGTGCGCGGCGCCGGTCTCGTGCTCAGCCTGAACGCCGCCGCGGTGGCGCTCGCCGCCGCCCGCGAGGTCGCGCCGGCCCTCGAAGCCGGCGCGATCTATGCCGATCTCAACGCCGCGGCGCCGTCGCTCAAGGTCGCCGTCGCGGCGGTCGTCGAGGGCGCCGGAGCGCGTTTCGCGGACGTCGCGCTGATGGGCTCGGTCTCCGGCAACGGCGCGTGCACCCCGAGCCTGGTCTCAGGATCCGGCGCGGCGGGTTACGCGGAGGCGCTCGAGGTGGTCCGCGCCCCGATCGAGGTCCTCGGGCCGGCGGCCGGCGAGGCCGCGACGCGCAAGCTGCTGCGCAGCGTGTTCATGAAGGGGCTGGCCGCGATCTCGCTCGAGGCGCTCACCGCGGCGTCGGCCGCCGGGCTCGAGCCCTGGATGCACGAGGAGCTGGTGACCGTCTACGAGCAGGCGGACCGGGCATTGCTGAGCCGGCTGCTCGAGGGAAGCCGGACCCATGCCGCGCGGCGCGTGCACGAGATGGAGGCGGCGCGCGAGATGCTGG
>Ga0307374_10014475_pt1 | contig 10740 bp, 8 predicted proteins | sample OX3MG_FD_202532 | JGI IMG/M metagenome (GOLD analysis project Ga0307374, IMG submission 202532) | Soil microbial communities from Risofladan, Vaasa, Finland - OX-3 | ecosystem: Environmental > Terrestrial > Soil > Coastal area > Acid sulfate soil | place: Finland: Risofladan, Vaasa | collected... | reverse complement strand
CGCCACGTGGCGGATCTTTGCCGGCGGCTGAGCGAGGCGGGCTGGCGCTGCCGCATCGCGGGCCCACGGGGTTCGCTGACACGAATCGCTGACTTCGGATCGCCGAGAGAGATCACGATGATTTCGCTGCCCCGGTGGGGACTACGCGGCGTGAGCCTACTGACGGACGCCGTGGAGATCCGGCGCTTCGTTTCGTCATCGGAGATCCTCCATGCCCATGGTTACCGGGCCGGCCTGACCGCGGCGTTCTCCGGAATCCCTGGTGTCGTGATCACCGCCCATAACCTTCCGCCGAGACCCGCGCTTCCCCTCGTCCGGCTCGCTCTCAACCGGGCGGACGCGGTCACTGCCGTCTCCACGGCTGTCGCCGACGCGCTGGTAAACGCCGGAGTTGCAGCCGGACGCATCAGGGTCATTCCCAACGGGATTGAGCTTTCGCCGCTCCCATCCGCGGAGGAACGATCCGCCGCCCGCGCCCCACTGCGCGCCCTGCTCCCCGCTTTTCCCGAGGGGCCGATTCTCCTGTTCGTAGGACGGCTCAGCATCGAAAAGGGAATCGATACGCTGATCGGCGCGTTTGACGATCTCGCGAAGTCGAAGCCGGATCTGGGCCTGGTGATCGTCGGTGAGTCTCCGGTGGAGGTCGATTTCCAGCGGCTCGTACCACCCCGACTTCAGGGCCGGATGGTTTTTGCCGGCCAGCGAAAAGATGCTCCGTCGCTGATGGCTGGCGCCGACGTGGTGGTGATCCCTTCGAGGTTGGAGGGGCAGTCTATCGTGGCCCTGGAGGCTCTCGCCTGTGGAACCCGGGTCGTCGCCTCAAATGTGGGCGGGCTGCCGGAAATGATCCGTCCCGGCGCCACCGGATGGCCCGCGCGCCCCGGCGATTCGGATGACCTTGCCCGGGCTATTAAGGAAGCCCTCGACGCTCCCGCCGACCGGTTCAGCGCCGCGGGCCGGACGCTGATCGCCCAAAAATTCGATGCCGCCAGCAGCTTCCGCAAAACCCTCGAAACGTACGAGGCGATAGGCGCCCGGACGGAGGACGAAGGACGGAAGATGAATGATGAAGGATGAACCAAACCCAGCATCACCGTCCCACCGTCCCAACGTCTCACTGTCTCACTGTCTCACCGTCCTCCCTCCGACGTCCCACCGTCCCACCATCTCACCGTCCCACCGTCCTCCGTCCACCGTCCACCGTCCACCGTCCAGTTTATGCCGGCATTTCCCTCCCCGCCTTTTCTCATCAAATTCTTATCAAGAAAGTCGTTCTGGTCCCTCGGAGGGTCGGCGGTTGCCGGCGCGCGGATGTATAATCTACTCACCTTGACGTTCGAGTCACCCCCTTTTCGCTTCAGAATCGCCGGTCATGGACGCCGCGAAGCGATCTTAAATGGGGGATAGGTTTTAGTGAGGAGATTTTATAATGCCTCGATTCAGTCGGTTCATCGCATCCGCCACCCTGACGGGCGCTGTCGCCGCCATGTCGTTTGGGTTATCGCCCTTTGTTGCGGCGGCCGCCGCTGCGTCCTCGGAAGACGCCGCCAGCTTAGCGGCCGCTTCCGCTTCGACAAAAACCATTACCGTGATAGTGAATGGCCAGCCTGCTTCAGACCTGGGTCATGCTCCGGTCATCCGCAATGGGTCTATGCTGATTCCTTTGAATGGGATTCTGGATCGTCTGGCGGCGACGGTGTCATGGCAGCCGCTAACGAAGACGGCGGATATTCAGAGGGGCGCCACGCACTTGCAGTTGATGGCCGGGTCGTTGGAAGCCCGTGTGAACGGAACCGCGCAAGAAATGGACGCGGCGCCTGAAGTCCTGGGTGATACGCTGATGGTTCCGATGCGGTTTGTGACCGACGAGCTGGGCCTCACTCATTCCTGGAACGCAGCGACTCGTCAGCTCAGCGTGGGACCAGGCGCCATCCCGATGTCGCACAGCGCAGGCCCGGCCACCGGATCTCCGCTCTCCGCCGGCGCCATCATTACGCCGGCCGCAGCGGGTGTTCCCGCGACCTCTAACGTGAATCGCCCCGCGGCCGGGAGCGAATCTTCCGATACGACTGCGGCCGGGCCCGGCGTCGATTCAGGGTCCGTGATTCCTGCCCCGCCTGCGAACGATTCAACGTCCACGGTCGCCCCCGCGCCAGGCGGCGATGGTGGGGCGCTGCTGCCGCCCGTCCTTCCGCCCACAGCGAATGGGGGAGCGATTCCTGGAACGACGGTCCCATCGACGGGATCAACGCCGCCGGCGCTGCCATCTAATCCCGCTATCGCGCCGGTTCCCGAGCCGGCGCCGGCTGCAGCCGTAACAGGCGAGTTGGACAATATCACTCAGAAGGATGGCGCGACGGTTCTCGAGGTTTCAGCGGCCGGGACGCTGACTCAATATAATGTCGCGGAGGGCGCTGCTGTTTACGCTAGGGAAGCAACGCAGCTCACGCGGCAGGAGATCGAGCTGAGTGGCGTTTACCCCGGCGACGAAGTGACGCTCCATCTCAACGACCGGCAGCAGGTAAGCTCCATCGAGACTTCTTACCGGAGCATTCAGGAGAAGATCCAGGCGGTGGCCGGAGATAAGCTGCTGCTTTCGAGCGGTGAGGTTCTGAATGTCTCGCCGAGGGTGACTGTAACCGGAAATGCGGGAACGCCTGGCGCCCTCGCGGATCTTACGCCCGGAACGCTGGTGACGCTCAGAATCAACCCGGTCACCAATCTGGTGTGGCGCATCGACGCCTCCCGACGGTACGTCGGCGAGGCGGGCGCGGCCGCTCTTACGCCATCGGTGGGCAATCTCAAGATCAAGGCTCTCGACGTTCAGGCCGCGGGGCCGTACCGCGCCGGTGACGCGGTGGTCGTCACAATGGAAGGCACGCCGGGCGCCGCGGCCGACATTACCGTTCCCGGCGTACCGGGACAGACGACTCTGAAAGAGTATGACCCCGGCGTCTACAAGGGAACACTCGTGGTGCCGCCGGGCCTTTCGGTCATTGCGGCGCCGGTCGTTGGACATCTCAGCCTCGGGCCCGACCGGGCTGTTCTCGCAGCGCAATCCGCCCAGGCTGTCACTATCGACTCCGCGGCGCCCGTGGTTGAGCAGATGGCGCCTGGCGACAACGCTTCCGTGACCAATCATAAGAGCGCCATCTACGCCGTCTTCGACGATCATGGTGGAACGGGGGTTGACCCGGCCAGCGTGCGGCTTCACCTTAACGGGGTTGACGTGACCGGGCAGGCGCAAATCACCGACCGGTTTATTAGCTGCACCGGAATTCCGCTTCCGGATGGCGTGAATCACGTGTTGGTGAGCGCCCGAGATAAAGTGGGCAACGCCGTGGAGAAGCCCTGGGATTTCACCGTGCGCTCTCTCTCTAACCCGATCCACAGCGTGGATGCTCATCTCGGTCGCTCGAAGGGAAGCGAAGAGGTCCGGATCACGCTCGAAGGTCGGGCTGGAGGGGAGGCGACGTTCGATCTCGCCGACTGGCGCGATCAGCCGATGAAGGAGACACACCCGGGCCGTTACGAGGGCGTTCTCCGGTTGGAACGCGGCGACCAGGTCAAGGGGCTGCCGGTCATCGGGCATTTGAAGATCGGCGATCGAGCCTCGACGATGCTTTCGAAGGACCTGGTGACCTACCTGGACACCCGGCCGGCCGCGCCGGTTATCGAAGGGCCGGTCACAGGCAGCGAAATCGAGTCGCCGCTGGTGGTTTTCGGTCATGCCGATCCCGGCTGCACCGTTCACGTAAAGGTCGAGTTCAACAACCGGGTGCTCTCCGTATTCGGTCTGCGCGGGATCTCGTCGCAGCAGAACGCAATCGTGGACGATACCGGCGCCTGGCGGACCGAGCAGCTTGGGCTGGGAACATTCATCCCCGGCCATCCAAAGCATCTGACCTATCAGATCATCTGCGAGTCGGTGAACGCGATGGGGACGTTGTCAAAGAAGAGTGAGATCACCGTCTACCGGGACGCGCATTGATCGATGGCTGAGATCGCCGACCGGGTGCAAGAGGTGATGGATCGGATCGCCCATGCCGCGCAGCGGTCAGGACGAGCACCGGACGCCATCCGGCTGGTAGCGGCGACAAAGGCGGTATCGCCGGACCGGATTCGGGAAGCGGCAGGGGCCGGCGTGCGGGCGATTGGCGAGAACTATGTTCAGGAGGCAATGGCGAAGCGACAGTCTCTCGCCGATCTCGCACTGGAGTGGCATTTGATTGGTCATCTCCAGACGAATAAGGCGAAGCAGGCCAGGGCGACTTTCGATCTATTCGAAACGGTGGATCGGCTTGAAATCGGACGAGCGCTGGCCCGGCGCGGTGGTCCGGGCGCTGGTCCAGCGCAGGCGCTGATCCAGGTTTTCCTGGGAGGCGGCGAACAGCGATCGGGAGTCCATCCCGAGGCGCTGCCGGAGTTGTTGGACGCTCTCGCAGCGGTGCAGGAATTGGAGCTGCGCGGGCTGATGGGTGTTCCGCCTGTAGTTGAGAATTCGAGTATTGCGGAGACACGGCGGTATTTCGCCCGGCTGCGAGAACTCTTTGAAGCCGGGCGAAAGGGCAGAGAATCAGCGCGCTGGGACACGCTCTCAATGGGAATGAGCGCCGATTACGAGGCCGCCATCGAAGCGGGCGCCACCAGCGTACGGGTGGGAACGGCAATTTTCGGGCCCCGGCCCGTATGAGCGAAGGACGAAGGCCGAACGACGAAGGACCGCCAAAGGATGAAGGAGCTCAAAAAGACGAAGGATGAAGGATAAATCAAACCCTAACACCTAGCACCTAACACGCAACACCTATTACCTACCGCCTAACACCTAACCCCTAACACCTATCACCTAACACCTATCACCTAACACCTATCACCTATCTCTGGCAAGGAGAACAAACATGGCGAATCGCCACGCGGTATCCGAAGTCGACAATTATCAACAAGAGGAGGAACGGCCCGGCATGTGGGGCTGGGTGAAGAGCTGGTTTGGCCCCGATGACTCCGAAGCGGAGCGTGAGCCTCACGACGCGGACTCGAGCATCCCTTCCCGCCGGCATCAGCACACGTCCAGCTTTCTTCCCCTGGGCGGCGCTCACCGCGGATTGCGTGTATCGGTGCGGCTCAACGCCACAACGATGGAGGACGCGCAGGAAGCGGCGGACAGCCTGAAGGACCGCAGCCAGGTTATCCTGAATCTGGAACACGCGGACGAGGGCATGGACCGGCGCATCTTAGACTTTGTTTCGGGCGCCTGTTACGCGCTGGATGGAGGCTACCAGCGAGTTGGCTCGAAAGTGTTCCTGTTTGCTCCGAGCAACATCTATATTGAAGTAGAGGATGAAGCCATTAATGGCAGCGTTCGGCCGCCGACGTTCATGGCGCAGCAGGCGTAATCGCGCGGCGAGAGTTCATACGGGCATTCACTCCGGCTATGATGCCAGTGTCGCAAGCGTCTCTGCCTGTGTGGTCATGATGCCAGTGTCGCGGGCGTCTCTGCCTGTGTCCCGCCGCCGCGCGAGGAGATCCATTGAAACCGCTCGAAGAGTGCAGCATCGGTATGATTGGCGCGGGCAAAATGGCCAGTGTGCTGGCCCGGGGCTGGATCAACGCCGGCCTCGCGCCCGCGTCTAACATCGCGGCGTTCGACATCGATTCGGCGGCGCTGCAAAGGGCAAGCCGGGAGATCGGTATCACCGCGGCTAACAGCAACCGGAATGTCTGCGCCGGGAAAGAGATCATCGTCATCGCCACGAAGCCCGCGGCGGTGGTGGGAGCGCTCTTAGAAGTCGCGGAAGTCCTGCGGGCCGGGCAGTTGGTGGTCTCCATTGCGGCGGGGGTCACGCTCGCGCAGATCGAGGGAGCGCTGCCGGAAGGGGTCGCAGCCATCCGGGTGATGCCGAGCACACCGTGCCTGGTTGGCGCAGGCGCTTCGGCCTACAGCCGGGGGCATGGCGCCACGGCGGAACAGGCTGAAATCGTCGGCCGGCTGTTTCGAGCGGTCGGGACAGCGGTGGAGCTGCCGGAAAGCCAGATGGACGCGGTCACCGGGCTGAGCGGCAGCGGCCCCGCGTACATCTTTATCATCATCGAAGCGCTCGCGGATGGCGGCGTGCGCGCCGGGCTCGACCGGGCGACAGCGCTCCAACTCGCCGCTCAGACGGTCTTGGGGTCGGCAAAGCTGGTCCTCGAGACCGGTGAGCACCCTGCCAGGTTGAAGGACCAGGTCGCTTCGCCGGCCGGCACAACCATTGCAGGTCTCGGCGTATTGGAGAGCCGCGGGGTGCGCGGCGCGCTCATGGACGCGGTGGCGGCCGGCGCCGCCCGTTCGGCAGAGCTGGGGACCAAAAAATAGTGATCGTTCTTCTGCGCCTCTGCCATTGGATAGTGTTCGGCTATGCGTGGATACTTGCCGTCCGCGTGGCCGTCGACGCCGTCGTTCTGTTTGAGCTGTCGATCAGGGAACGGCTGCTCCCCCTGCAGAATATCTTAGTGGCGATCACCGATCCCGCTCTGGAGCCAATCCGCGCCGTGATCCGGCCCCGCAACCCCGATCAGATCGATCCCTCCGCGTTCATTGCCGTCATCCTCTGCATCGCGCTCGACTTCCTGATCGTCGCGGTCACCGGCCGGCTTTGATGCGTAGCGGAAAAGCCGCGACACCGAAATCCCATTGGTGGCGCAGGTCTCCGTGCCTGTGCATGACCGGCCCGCACATCGGCGGACGGGCGCAGCTTTTCATCCCTGACTGAACGCGAAACAACCGCGTGAATTGTGCTAAAATGTCCCAACGCATTTCGAGTTCATACTTCGGCGGTTGGCGTTCGCGGAACACAAAAGGGGCCAGGGAATGGCGTCGCAGAATGGAATTATCGCTGCCGGACCTTCCGAACTGTCGCAAGCGATCGCTGCGCTGGAACAGAGATGGGCTGAGATCCAGAAGCGGCAGAAGACGCGCGATTTCAGGTCCGCGCTGTGCGCGATCCCTGCCTTTATCGGATCGCTGATCATCTTTTTTATCAGAGCCCATCCTTTATGGGAGCAATACCTTGTTTTGGGCGTCAGCAGCGGCCCGTCCGCCGCGTTTGCCCTTGTGACGAGCATTCGGATCCTCAAAGGGCCCAATCCGGAGTTGATGGTTCTGGCCCGGAATCTGGCGAGTTTCGACGATCCTGCAATCATCTGGCCATTGCTCTCGACGCTGGATTCGCTCGACCATCCAACATTCTGGGTCGTGGGCGAAGCGTTGGGGAGGGTGCTCGGCCGGGCCGGGGAGTGGAAGCGAAGCGTATGGACAGTCGAGGAACGGAAGGCGCTCGAAGAAGCCGTGAAATGGCTCGATGGTGGGAGCTATCGGCCAGATCCCGAACTCGCGGAGACCGTGAGGCGGGCGCTGGCGCTTGAGCTTCCATCAGCGCGCCCGGTCCCTGCTCTAACGGGCGCGCGGGCTATCCCACGGTGGCGTTCCGCCCCGCGGTCTTAGAACCGCAATCAAGATGCCCCGGTGGCTCCCCCATTATTGGGGCGTTGGTATTCGTGTTGGACGCGGCGTTCGCGATGGGCGCGGCGTAGGGGCGAAGCATCCGCCGGAGGGGTTACGGGCACGAGAGATCTGATGCGAATGCTTCGCCCCTACAACGTCACGGGTCAACCGGGCACGGGTTTCCGACGACTGCTTCGCCCCGCGCCTTTGGAGCACCCATGAAACTCCTGTTCCCTGCCTTCCCGCCGGCCAAGGCCGGCCGCCTTTCTACCATCCGGCGAACTGCGTTCGTTCTTTTTCTGCTCTTGCTGCCGGCCGCGGCCTACGCCGACGCCGGGACACCCATGATGTGGGCGACGGCGTTCCATCTCGTCATTGGGAACCTGTTCATCGGGATCTTCGAGGGATTGCTCGTCGCGTGGTTGTTTCATCTGCCGCGGCTCCGGACGGTTCTCCTCGCCATCGCCGCGAACTATTGTTCAATGATCGCCGGGATGTACATCCTCGGTTACGCCTGGACGTTGGCTGAGCGGGTGTTTCCCGGGGATCCACCGCTGTACGGCGCGACGCTCCGGCTGGCGGCCACCGGCGTTTTCTCGTGGATGCTGTCGATTGTTCTGGAATGGCCATTCTACGCCGCGGCGCCGCGGCGCAAGGAACGTGGGTGGCGGCGCGGATTGACCGTCTCGCTTGTGGCGCAGACCGCGTCTTATGCTCTGCTTGTTCCCTATTACCTGTCCATGGGGAATCTCGGCATCTTCCGAGAGACGCATATTCAGCACGATCTCTCGTTTGCGCACCGTCCGCTTTCCGCCGTCTATTACATCGATTCGCACGATGACTCAATCTGGCGTGTGCTCACCGATGGCAGCGATCGCACGCTCGTTCGCAGAGCGCCGGCCGGGAAGCCATACCTGAGCCTCTCGCTGCGGCCCGGCGCCGCGCCAGGAACCTGCGACCTCTGGGCTAATGATTCCGAAGGAGAGCCCACGACGCGCATCATCAGGTCGATTCCCGGGCGCGGTGATTACAGTAACGGTCAGTCTTTGGCCTATGTGGGCGAGGAGCTTCGGCCGGCGGGTACATCTTCGTGGAGCGTACATGAATGGTTCGAAGAGGGCCGCTGCGATGGAATTGACGTTCTGAATCATGGCCGGTTCGAATATGCCCTGGCGGCGGATGAAGTCTTTCTGATGTGGAAGCTTGGTTGTGAGACACTCCTGCCCGGGGATGATATGGTGTTTGACCTGTGGGGGGATGATAGCCACGCGCAGGTGATTCTCTTCAACCTGCACAGCCGGCGCCTGGCCGTCCTGGCGGATGGATGGACGCCGGTCGTGGTGGCGCCTATTCAGCGGCGGCCGGCAGCCAGACGGTAAAGGTGGCGCCCTGGCCGGGGGCGCTGGATAGCTCAATCCGGCCGCCGTGCGCTTCGGTCACGTGGCGGGCGATGGAGAGTCCGAGGCCGGTGCCGCCGAGATCGCGGGATCGACCCCGGTCGACCCGGTAGAACCGCTCAAAAATGCGGGAATGATGCTCGGGCGCAATCCCGGGACCCGTATCGGAAACTTCGACCACGGCCCACCGGTCCGCCAGCGACATCCTCGATCCGGCGAAGATTCGGGGACGCGCCTCATCTCCGGAAGCGGTCCGGGCACGGACAGTCACTGCGCCCGCCGGCGTATACTTCAGGGCATTCTCAAGCAAATTGAGGAAGACCTGGCGGAGCGCCGAACGATCCGCCATGAGAGTTGGCAGTTCGCCTATCTCGGATCGAAGCTCCAGGCCAAACGCCGCGGCGCTGGGCTGCTGCTGCTGGATGACTTCCTCGAGCAGCGCGCGAAGATCTACCTCAGCGCGATCCAGTCGCCCCGACTCGTAACGGGCGAGGTCCAGGATATCATCCGTCAGGCGCGCCAGCCGATCCACCTCACGAATGATGATTTCAGTGAAATCGACGGCGGTCTTGGGATCCACCGGCGCCGTGGTTAACACGGTCTCGGCCATTGCGCGAATCGATGCTAGCGGTGTGCGCAGTTCGTGCGACACGTTCGCGATAAAATCCCGTCGCACCGCGTCCAGCCGCTTCTGCTCCTCCTGGTCCTGGAAGACAATCAGCGCGCCTTGAGGACCCTCGCTTAAAGGGCTTACACGCGCAATCAGGTGTCGCCCGGAGTGCTCCAGATAGAGGGGGATAGAGCCGGCCTCGCCCCGTGCAGCGGCTGATTCCACCATTCGCGCCAGGACGTTATGGTGAGTGGTTTCGAGAACCGTATGATGGAGGATCGCCTCCAGCGGCCGTCCCAGGACGCTCACCGCCGCGGGATTCGCCAGAACGATGCGCCCGGCGACATCCGTGAGGACCACTCCGTTCATCATGTTCGCCAGCACGCTCTGCGTGCGTGCGCGCTCCCGATTCGCTATTTCTGAGGCCTGGTCCACACTGTCCATCAGGCCGTTCAGTCTCGCCGCCAGGTATCCGAATTCATCATCTTCTCGCACGGGGAACGGCCCGACGAGCCGGATAGCGGGCGCCGATGACCCTGCCGCTGCGAGCGCGCCCGACGAGAGGTTGTTTCGCTCGGCGGAGAGGTTTCCCGCCACCTCTGCCAGTTCCAGAACGTGCAGGTGCTGCGTCCTCAAGTAGAAGAGCGCAATCGCTGCGGTGATGAACCCCGCTCCCGTCAGACACAGCGCAAGAACGTGGATGCGGCCGGCGCCGGCCAGCATATAATAGAGGTCCGCGGCGAGGCCAACTACTGTGACGCCAATCAGACCGCCCGTCCAGGCCAGGCTGGATGGAATTCCGGGCGGGAGTATCGGGTGAACCGGCTTTCGTCGCGGCGTAAGGGGATGGCGCGCCGTCGTGGAGGTTCCCGGCGTCGGTGATTCCGGTTCCAGACCTGCTCGCTGCGTTGTCATCCTCGGAACCGGTACCCGAAGCCGCGCACTGTCTGGATATACTCCGGCGCGCCGGGGTCCTTCTCGATCTTCTCGCGGAGCCAACGGACATGCACGTCGACCGTGCGCTCATCGATATACGAGCTGTCGCCCCAGGCCAGCCGCAGCAGTTCCCGACGAGAGAGGGCTTTCCCGCGCCGCTTCAGAAAGACCGAAAGAAGCTCGAACTGTCGCGGCGCAAGCGCAAGGTCTTTTCCCCCACGGCTGAAAGTACGGCGCGCAGGATCGAGCACCATGTCATCACAGACCAGCGGCTCCAGATTCTCCTCCGCCGGGTGATCCGAAGTCCTACGCAGAAG
>Ga0307374_10014472_pt1 | contig 10741 bp, 9 predicted proteins | sample OX3MG_FD_202532 | JGI IMG/M metagenome (GOLD analysis project Ga0307374, IMG submission 202532) | Soil microbial communities from Risofladan, Vaasa, Finland - OX-3 | ecosystem: Environmental > Terrestrial > Soil > Coastal area > Acid sulfate soil | place: Finland: Risofladan, Vaasa | collected... | reverse complement strand
CGAACCAGTTTCAATCCACGCCCCCGCACGGGGGGCGACGGCAGCTCGGCCAACCTGCACGAGCTACTGAACTTATCATGCCCTTTTCGCAGACCCTGCGCCAGAGAATTTTGATTTACCTGTTCCGCCGCAATGAGTTTGCACATCTCCAACCATTGCAATGGCTTCCGACAGGCGCGAATCTCACGGTATATGCGTGCATACTTGGGGTTCGCGTCCGGCTTTTGGCTCTCCGCCAAGCGCGCGTCTAGACGATCAAGGTGCCTTCGGGGTCGTAGGTCGGTTTCGCTCCGGCATGTTCGACCCGGCGCTTCCATTCCGCGCCAAGGAAGTAGAACCGGAGGCTGTCCTGGGCTGCATCCGCTTCGGCGAGGAGCCGCGCACGCAGACTGACCCACTGCACCGGATCGACCAGACATTCGAAAACAGAGTTCTGTACCCGCTGCCCAAAGTCTTCGCAGGCCCGCGCCACCCTTCGCAGGCGTCGGCGGCCTGCTTCATCTTTCGTGCTGACATCATAGCTGACAAGCACCATCATCCTGAGGTTACCTCCAATTTCAATCCCCCGCCGGTACATCGGGCGCGAACCTGTTGCACTACCTCCAGAAAAAAGCCGGGTACGCGTCCAGACCACCGCGAAGGTGGCGGGCCAGCAGAAGCGCCTGCACATACGGAATAAGGCCAATGGGAATGTTCTCACGCAGGAACGGATGCTCAATTTCCTCCTGTTTGCGCTGCTGCCAGGCGGCGATCACTTCCTTGCGCGTCCGGTCATCCATGGAGACACCACCTCCAGCTTCCGTGGTGAACCCCGATGCCTGCACCTGTCTTCGATTGATGAGGGTCAGCACCAGTCTGTCGGCCAGATGAGGTCGCATCTCCTCCATCATGTCGAGCGCAAGGCTGGGGCGTCCAGGACGGTCGGTGTGGAGAAACCCGACAGCAGGGTCGAGGCCGACGGATTCGAGCGCGGACTCGATGTCGTGGCGCAACAGCGCATAGACGAAGGACAGCATGGCGTTGGGTCGATCGAGCGGCGGCCGGCGCGAGCGACCTTTGAAACGGAACGCTTCCCCCTCGCCCCCGACAAGATCGTTGAACACTGCGAAATAATTTTGTGCGGCGACGCCTTCGTGGCCGCGCGCCTCATCGACGGAGCTGGCGCTTCCGACGGCTGTGCCGATGGAACTGAGCTGGTCGGCCTTGGCGCGCAGTCTGTTCTGGTGTTCTGGCTCATTGGTTTCTCGAGCGCCGCGCAGTAGAACCAGCCGACTATTGGCAATTTTTGCGGCGACGATGGCGACGACGATGGGCAGGGCCGCGTCGGGCGAATCGGCGATTCGGTACTGCTGACGGCGTAGCAGGACATTACCGGAGACAGGGCCGGTGACACGCGCCAGGAAACGGCCATGTTCCGTCAGCAGCGACACGCCGACGCCGCGTTCGCAGCAGAGACCGAGGACGAATGGACTGCAGCTGACCTGCCCATAGCAGACCAGGCCCTCGATGGTGTGGATGGGTAACCGTAGCCGCACCTCATCGCCGACCTTGACCGAGAGGGTCTCGCCATCGCGGTGGACGTAGGCGCCCTGCGTGGTGACGTGCAGCGTGTTGAGCAGTTTTCTCATGCGTCGGCCCTTAGAATGCTTCCTCATCTCTGGGTGTGTCTTGAGACAAGCTGCGCATCTGCCGGTCCAGCCACTTGCGCGCGCCGGTTGTTCCGTCTGTGGAGTCCGGGAGGCAAACGTCGATCAGTGAGCAACTGCGGCATTGCGATCCGGGTTGCGCCGCGGGCGTGGTTCCGGCGCGAAAGAGACGGTGCATGGTAGCGGCGAGAGACTCGGTCCGGCTGCGTAGCTCGGCGATAAAAACAACTTCCAGCCGACGGCGTGGGCTGCCGTAGAAAAAAGCGCCACGCGGAATGGCAACGCCGAGCATCTCTTCCAGGCACAACGCCTGGGCGCATAGCTGCACGGCATCGCAATCGTTGGGCTTGCGTTTGCCTCGCTTGTATTCCACCGGGTAAGGCTCGGGCTTGAACTCGACCACATCCGCACGGCCGGTGAGCGCGAGACGCTTGGAGCTGAGCCACATGCCGCGCACGGTGCGAACCCGGTCGCGGCGGGACTGACCGGGCAGATCCACGGCTTCATGCAGGAGCCGGCCTTCCGCCGTCAGCAAATTCTCGTGCCAGACCTGCTCCAGATGAATCAGTCCCCATTGCCGAGGACAGAATGCGAGATGCTGCAGTCCGCTGATCGGGAGACTGTCTTCGTCGGGTTCGGACATGCTCGCACCTCGCGGGTGTTCTCTGTCAGGGAGAAGGAAATTCAGAAACCGTCAATCTCTTCCGGAACGAGACTTTTCAGCGGATCCAATGTGTAGCTTCCGTCCGGCGAGGGCCGCAGCGAACGATGCACCTTGGCGGAGGAATACTGTCCCGCCCTGGAGTTGTGCCGCCACCAGAGCACCTTGAGCACCTCCATGCTTCCGTCGGGGCGCGCGGAAGAAGCGTCGTTCTCAAACAGCTTGGGCAGAACCTGCTTGATGATCTCGGCGTCCGCGTCGCTAAAGCCGGTGCGCTCTGCAAGCTGCGGATTCATGCTGCCATAGAACACGTACACGGCCTTATCGACGCGATGCTTCATGCCCATGGTGTCGGCGCCGCGCTTGGTACCGTCCCCGTCGCCGGAGACACTTTTCGTGATCTGGGTGCTGGTCACGTCGACCGGGTCCAGACTGAAGGCGGACTGCACCGTGACCGGCCCGCGAATGGGGATGGAAATACCAGTATCGCCTTCCTCCTCGGAGGCTTTCGTCTTCGACTTTTTCGGCAGCGCAAAGAGCTGGCCGAAGGCACGTACGTCGAACCATGTTTCATTGGCCAGCCTTGCGGTCTCCGCTGAACCGAACTTGCCTCCGAGCTTTTTCTCCGCGCGGTCGCGGAGGCTCTTCGCATCGTCGTTCTTTCTGTCGTCGGATTGCACGAAGATGGATTGGCCGGACTCCATCAGGCGGTCGCGCATCTTGCGCTTCAGGCAGACGTCGGAAATTTCGCCATAGCCGGTGTAGTCGATGCGCGGACGGTTGCCGTTCAGCGGATCGCCGTTCGGGTTGGCATGTTTGACGCGGAGAATGACGGCGAAATCGATCTTATGCTGCAGTGTGCTCACTATAGGTCTCCTTGCTGATGTGTAGTGTCATGGGTGGCGTCGGCCTGTCCTTCTCCGGAGTCGGTGACGCGTTTCGCATTCAGCGTGGCGCGCTGGCAGTGGTACCCGAGAAGAAACTCGGCCTCCAGGCGCCCCGGACGGGTGAAGTCATCGCCCTGAAACTTCGCGGCAATTTCATCGAGCTGCGTCTTCCATACGTGCAACGCTCCGCCGCGGCTGCTTCGCAGGCGCGCCATGTAAGGGCCAAGCGCCAATTCTATGGTGCGCCAGGTGGAAGCCGGATGGTCGGAGAAGCGCTGCATCAGCCGCTCGGCGGTGGTGTCACGCTTTTCGCCTTGCAAGTAGAGTGCGTGGCCTTCAATCTTTTCCGCCACGGCCAGAAGTCTGCCGAACAGGTAATCCCGGGTGGTGCGATGTTCTTCAAGCGACATGGAGTACTCCTTCTTTTTTCTGCTTCCACGGACCAATGCACACGCGATGCCCAGCGTGCGCTCCCACTCCCAATGTTCCTGTCCGGCGCGGTTCGCCGCGCGTTGTGCGCAGGCCTGGACCAGATCGCGTGGAATGGGCCGCTCATCGACGATGCACGGCAGCAGTCTTTCCACGGTGGACTTGCGCAGCTTCTCATCCACGCGCCTGCCGTATGCCGCATCGGCAATATCGCGCGGTGCCGGGGCGCCGATGAAGCGGCGGTCCTTCCCCATGTTCTGAGGCCACGCCATTTTTTCGTGCCACTCTTGTATGCGTGTAAGAAACTCCGATCCGGATAATTCGCGATAGTAGGTGATCGCCATGCGGCCCGGCGTGGCGGAGTCGAGTGCCATCACTACAATGTCCTCGCGGTCCGTGAGTTGTGCCGCATAGCCGGCGATTCGATTGTTCAGCCGTTTCGCGAAGAGCTGGCCGGCGTCGCCTTCATACGGTTCCAGCAGGTCGTCCGATCCCGCGATGACGGGCGGCAGCGGCTGCCCGGCGACAGCCCATGCCACGATGACCTGATCGCCCTGTTTGTATCCTTGTCGCGCAATGAGCCATCGCAGCGCGTTGTGCGCCTTCTGCGTTGGAATGCTGCCAACCCCGTAGGCTTGTTCCGACGAATCGAAGCGGCCTCGGAAAGTGTAGCCTGACGCGTCGTTCGACGAAATGAGTTTCGCGCCGTCCGCACCGTGCCGTAGACGTTTGGGATGGCTGGCTGCTGGAGTAAGTTCCTCGCCAGTGACCATGCACAGCGATTTCTTCCCATCCCTGCCACTGACGAACCGTGCCCATGAATGCTGGACTCCTTCATCTTTCCAGAGATTCGAGCCGAGCTTTCCCGGCGTCTCCACGCTCCAGCGCACGAACGCATCACCGGCATCGCGTTTGCCGGCCTTGGCCGTCAGCGACTTGAAAAGGGGCGGAGGAGCGCCGTTCTCGGGCGGCCACTCTGTCATCAACTTTCCTGCCGCATCGCAGGGCAGAAGCCCCTCGCGCACCAGATCTGCAATCACCGTGCCGCCTTCAACATACCGCAGCACGGCCTGTACATCTGGATTCGGCTCCACTGCTTCCCAGTCGCGCAGCTGCTGGAGATAGAGGGCGTGTTGAGAATCCTTCTCTCCGCCGAAACTCTTGTAGTCCGCTGCCACGTATTGCAGCTTGTCCACCAATGGATGCGCGATCGGGCCGGAAGTCCTTCCCGCGGAGTCCTCGGTTGCGGGAATGAAGATGGTTTCTTTCGGAACCACAGCGGCGCGACGGAACTTTCCGGCGCTGTCGAGCGTGATCTCCAAATGCGTCTGCTGCTCGGTGTGGTAGACAGGCATCAGCGGAGCGTCCTCGAACTGCTCCAGCCCGGCGCAGCGGTCGTAGGTCTCGTAGAGTTTTTGTATCCAGCTCACGCCGCGCCTCCTGTGCTGGCAGCATACTGCAGTGTTTCAGTCTCGACGTACTTGAGATTTTCATCCACGTCGAAGCGTTTCGGCGTCATGACGCGGATTTCCTTCTTCAGGCGGCGCGCATCTCGACGATGAAAATCAACGACCCCGTTGACCAGCTTCGGGTCCCAGAAGATACTGGCGAGCTTGTTTTCTCCAGTCTCATCCGGATAATCGAAGCTATGAAACATCAGGCCATACTGCAACTCGCCCGCGTCGTCGTAAGCGCCTTTGCCCTCGCCGAAGATGCATGGCCCCACATATCCCTGGCAGTCGCGGGTACCGAGAAAAATGTCTTGCCGTCCGCCACGTTCCAGGCTGCGCTTTGCAATTTCAAAATGCTTGCCATCGTTGCGGTCTTTTTCGAGCTCCGGGCGGTGCATATTCCATTCAAAGTGTGCCCGCACCTGATACTCCACGCTCGGTTCTTTGGTGACAGGATCGGGATCGCCGGTCAGGTAGGTATAGATCGCCAGCGTGTTCCCGCCACTCACATAGTCCAGAGGCTTCATGCCCTTGGTCTGCGTGCGGATGCGCTTCATCACCCGCACCTGATCGATGTGCCAGATGAACGTCGGCTTCCAGTAGATGCTTTTCGCGATGCCCTTCAGGGCTTCATACGTCGGCAGATGGTAGGAGCATTTTTCCCCGCCCACGCGGGTCAGCGGATCGGTGAACATCGCATAGCGCCCCCAGACGCGGAACTCGATGGTGTTCTTCGGCGTGTCATACATGCAGCGTCTCCATTCTTCCCTTCCCTTCCAGGTCAAGGCCGTACTCCTCGGAGTAAAAGCCAGGTTGCAGACACAGCACACCGGTGCCGGGCTGTGCCTCATCCAGAGCGCCCTTCTGTTGCAGGCTTGAAATTTCGTGCGGAAATAGATTGACGGAATACTGCTGCGCCTGCCGCAACAAGCGAAATTGCCGGTCAAGATCGCGTGTGGAACACAACAAATTCACGACTGACTTTCCCGCCTCTCCAAATGGGACGACCACTCCCTGGGTCACGTTGTCGATGGCGCGGAATTCCCGCGCCGCGCTCATAAAAGATTGCATCAGTCCGCCGGGACGCGGATGTGGCTGCGGACCATCTGCGACCGCCATGCCGTTTCGTCCCAGCATACGCAGCAGCGTGTCGTCTCTTTCGGCGGGCGGATGTTTCACCTTATAGTCCATCAAATGTTGCCGGTCAAAGAAGTAATACTTGAAGAAGTCGCTCATCTTTTGCGGATCGGACAGATCGAATTGAGCGTCGCCCATCGTGTCCTTCCACTCGTCGAGAATTCGCTCCGTGATTTTTCGTGCGCTGGCGATCTCCTCAAGACCTTTCGGCAAAGCTGCCGCCAATCCCACGATGTGCACTCTTCCCGAGTTGCGTTCCCCGTTGCGATTGCACCGGCCTGCCGCCTGCGCGATCGAGTCCAGCCCGGCAAGATCGCGGATGACTGTGGCGAAGTCGATATCGACGCCCGCTTCAATTAACTGCGTGCTGACACACAGGACGCGCCGTTTCTCTTGCAGGGCCTTCTTCATTGTCGCCAGCGTCTGAAGCCGATGAGCGGGACACATGTGCGTGCTCAGGTGTCCCAGGCAGCCATCTTCTAAATTCTCATGTAGCGCCTCGAGGCGCGCCTTGCATGCGGAGTAAATCGCCAGCGCATCTCGCTTGGTGTTCACTACCACAAGACAGCTTCCCTCGCCGAGCGTTTCCGCCACTGCCAATTCGGCGACCTCGGCTGGTTGCCACCCCCCTGCCTTCTTCGTTTCGTCGAAAGTCTCAAATCTCTTCAAAGCGCGGAACAGCGTCGATGGATCTCGCATCAGTTCCGCATCGTTCGCTAGCTGGATTGCGCCCTTCGCCTTGTCCACCCGATCCAGCAACGGCTGCGTGGCCGTGCACAGCACAACAGTCGATCCGCACTGCTCCACGAGGAAGTTCACGGCGTTGTTGAAAAGGTGAACGGTCCGGATTGGAAGCGTCTGCACTTCATCAAAGACGATGACCGCGTTGGCCAGCGCGTGCATCCGGCGCACCGCGCGCGTTCCTGCCGCAAAGAGCGTCTCCAATATCTGGACGGCCGTGGTGAAGACCACCGGTGCATCCCAGTTCTCCGCCAGCACGCCGCCGCGCCAACTCTCATTGTCCGGGGCAAGGTTGGAATGATGTTCGAGCACGATGGACGCGAAAGCGCATTCCTCCGGTTCCAGCACCTTCCGCACAATTTGTGCGTTCTGATCAACGATGGAGATGTAGGGGCTGACATAGATCACCCTCTCCATCCCATGATGTTGGGCGTGATGCAGCGCGAATCGCAGACTGGCCAGCGTCTTGCCGCCACCGGTGGGCACAGTCAGGGTGTAAATTCCTTTGGGCCGTTCCGCACCTTCGAGACAGTGTGTCGAAACCTGCCGCCGCAAACCGTTTACCTTTCCCTTAGGCGAGAACTGCGCCAAACGATTTTCCAGTCGCCCGATCAGATCGATCCACGGCGCATAATTACTGTGCTGACGGAAACGGGCGATGATCGGCTTTTCGAAATCCGCGCTGTCGATGCGATCAGCATCGATCAGGCAACTGAAGAGTATCCGCGCGAGCAGGCCCCGCTGAAACGGCTGAATCACTAGGTCGCTTTTCGCTACGCGGTCGCTGTTCTTCTCGCGGATACGCTTGCATGCGTCCGTGAGTTCCAAAACTAAATCTGGATCGGCCAGCAATGCTTCGATGCGTTCTCGGACGACCGCATCAGCGTTGCTCCATGCTTCCGTGCGGTGCGTGTTGGCGTCGGTCTTGTTCAACCTTCTACTGAGATCGTCGCTCCCGTCCGGTTTCACGCAATCGATCAGCCCCGAATGGTGCGATGCGATGCACAAAGCAAGGAACTCGGCAGCGTGTCTTGCTTGGCAGGTACTTAAATTGTTGAGACTGTTCCAAACGATCTGCGCGCCTGCCGTCGAATGATCGACGCTGCCCCTCGCGGACAAATCAGGCTCCATTGCCATCGCTTCGTTGAGGGCCTGCTCCTGAAGATATTGCTGGAATGCCTGCGAGTATTTGCCGAGGTCATGTATCAGACCGATCAGTTCTCCGGCACGCGCCATTCCGATCTTTGCTCCCAAACGGGCGCTGATGGCGGAAACCTGTAGCAGATGACTGCTCAGGAGTTGGGCGTCCCCGAAACTTTCCAAGTGCGCAAGATAAGACTTCTTCTCCATTGACGACACAGTAGCTGAAATATTCTTTTCCTCTCTACCAGGACAGGCCAGTCGCGTGCGGATCGATGATATGCCCTTTGCACATGGCTCACGCGATTTTTTCTGCCCAACACCTCTGCGACGGTAGCTCGGTGCCTCCGGTGTAAATATGTAACCCCAAATGTGGATCGGTTTAGACCTTCTGCGAATGGCACTCTCACTGGTTGAGTGGGTGTTTGGTGAAAGAGAGTATTCGGCAAGAATAAAGCTATGAAAACTTCGTTGCATGTACCGTTCGCACAGCTTCCGATTGAAGCTCGTGTCCTGTTTGCGATCTACGCCTCGGCGGCTCTGGTGCGTTTCCGTTCGCAAATCCCAACGTTAGGCAATCTCGCAGCAGGCCTTGAAAGGATCTGGAACGCAAACAGACTGACCCTCGTCGACCTTTCTGATCCATACCGTATGACCGCACTCCTTGAATCGCACGTTGCCGCGTTGGCAGCGAGATGAAGATGAAATGGCTGCCTTCTGTAAAGGTAGCTGGCGTAGGAAACGAGGCCAATAAAAACGTCAGATCCAAGACTCACGCATCCCGGGCGCCGCAGGTTCTCGCGCTCGGGGTACGTGGTTCGTATACTGATGGAACATGTCTGAGACTCGTGACAAGCGTCGCCGGACCGACCTCGATCTATTTGTGCTGGCTTTGATCGATAGCGGGATTTCGACTCCCTACGAGTTTCAGAAAGCGGCCGGGCTTTCACCGGGAGCGACGATTCCGGCGCTCCAAAGACTATTGGAAGCCGGGTTCGTTCGCCAGGGAAAATCAGGCGCCCGACGCCGAACGGACCACAGCATCACTCCAGCGGGCAGGAAATTTCTGAAGAATGGCTGGCGCAGTCTCATCGAGGATGGTCCCAGCGGCGATCTCGATGCCGATCTTCGAGTTGCCCTGTTGGTATTGTGGGCGGGTGGCAAACGCCAGTTGGCCACGGACTTCCTTCAGCAATCAGCTTTGAAGAAATTGGAATCGATCGAATGGCTGCAAGCGGAAGAGGAGAACAGTTCCGTTTCTTCGCTGGCGGATTGGTATGCCAGGCTACGGTCGAGTTCCACGAAGGCACTCCTGAAAGCGGAATCCGCTGCGGCATTGAAATTGGCGAAAGGATTGCCCGCGAGACTTCCAGCCAAAGCCGCCCGAACAAAGAGTGTTGCCAAGCCATAGAACGCAAGACAGTTCGGCAATTCGCTGAAGGTAGGGAATGATTGCGCAGCCGTGGCGGCTATTTCTGTCGGGCAGCAAGCCGATAGCGCTTCCATTGACCAGAGTTGTAGGCCGGGGTGAACTCCGATGACTTCGCTCGCTGTTTCCAGGACACCTCAGGCCATTCCCGGAAATTTAGGCCCTCTGGCCATTGGTCAGGGCTACCGCCCTTGGCGCGGTGCTCGCCTTTGCCGCGGGTCGAGTAAACCCCAAGCTGAATCGCCAACGCCGTCCCAAGTTGCTTGAAATGCACTTTCGAGCCCGCGGCTTTGCTCTCCTCGAGAAGATATCGCGCATCGTCCAGCGTCATCAGGTTCGTATCCGCGCGTGGTCCGGATTCGCCGCCAATCGCAGTCCACGCGATCTTGTTCTTCCGCAGCATGCGCCGAAGATTCGGCAATGCCTTGCGCAGTGGAACATTCATATCGGAAACCCAAGGCTCGAATGAGATCCACTTCAGCCCTGCGTCCGTGGCGCCAAGATGTTCGATGCGCTGCATTTCGATCTCCGCTCCCGAACAAACGGAAACGCCGAGCCACAAATTTTCCGGCCAGGAGCCGAACTCAGCCAGGACGGAATCGTTGAGTGCAGCCAGTCGATGGCTGCGCTTCGTCAACACTTGAAACTGATGCCAGTATGCCGCCCGGAAAACCCGGACATGTTCCAGAATCAGTTCCATTGGCAGAGCGTCGTGCAGGAGGTCGGAAAATTCATTGACGAAGATCATTTTCGGATCCCGGTCCGTCAACACTGAATACAAATGCGCCGGGTCGAAGAGTAGTTTGCCTGTGAAGCGACCATTCTTTACCAAGCCGTTGAAGCTCCCGTCGCCGTTTCGTTTCGGATTGCACGAATTCCGGTAGACTCGGCCCACGGCGTAGCACAGCCGGCAGCCGACGGAGCACTCCACGCAACCGTACAGGCTGTTGAGCGTTCCGTCGGTCCATGAGATTCCGGAGGAATCCAGACTCACGCTGCCCCTTGCTTCGGCGGCTTGGGCACCAGGGTTGGACGGCCGAATTGCCGCAGTTTGCGTATTGGCGCCCGCATGGAGTTGACCAGCAGTTCGAGAATGTACTGCAACTCCGCATCCCGCTGCTCGGGCGCCGCAGATCGGTACCGGTCTTCAAAAAGCTTCACAACTCGCTCGGCGAATGCTTCCAGGTCGGGCTTGGGCGCTGCTTTCTTTGTCTTTTGCA
>Ga0307374_10014471_pt1 | contig 10742 bp, 7 predicted proteins | sample OX3MG_FD_202532 | JGI IMG/M metagenome (GOLD analysis project Ga0307374, IMG submission 202532) | Soil microbial communities from Risofladan, Vaasa, Finland - OX-3 | ecosystem: Environmental > Terrestrial > Soil > Coastal area > Acid sulfate soil | place: Finland: Risofladan, Vaasa | collected... | reverse complement strand
CCTCGAGCGAATTGCCGGCCAGTCTCGACATCGAAGCGACCATGGACGAACTGGACGGGGCGGTGATGAGCGCATTCGTCCGAGCCCGCAAGCCAGGCCCCAAGTAGGGCGAGCTACTGCGGTCACGTCCTCATTGCCGCCACGGAGGCCGGGGTCGCCGGTCTAACCGATGATGCGGACTATCGACCGTGGAGCGAATCTGGTGATCGCCACGGAGTGCCGAACTGCCTCACCTACCCGATGGCGGTAGATGACACCCTCAACCCGAAAGTTGGCCGCGCTTTTTGAGGCACCGAACGGACGGCAGATCCGTCGGGCTGAAGCATCTGCCGTCCGCTCGGACGGACAATCTGAACGAACCAATCCAACCGCTCGCGTCCAGCCAGCATCCGACCGTCCAGGCTCAGAAGAGTGTGACCATGACCCGGCCGATTGGGGCACCTGAGTTCTAACAGGGTGCGGCGCTGACCTACGGCCCTACTCGTAGGCGCTGACCAGGAGCACCATGAGGGCAATGGCTGGGAGCACAGGGTTCGGGTCGCGATGGATGGCATCGAGACATGGAATGCTCCTGCCCCTAGGGATCACGATGTCCGGTCTCGTTGCGGGCGGCCTCCTCCACTGGGCTGGGCTTGGAGCTTGGGGAAACCTGGTCTGGACCATCGTCGCCGCCTGTGGGATCGCCCTGTCCGTCTACACAATCGTCGGGAACATCCTCCGAGGTCGACTTGGAGTGGACGTCATCGCCCTCCTGGCGCTGGCGGGTGCAGTTGCCGTCGGGGAGTACCTTGCTGGCGCTGTGATCGCCGTGATGCTCACCAGCGGTCGAACCCTCGAAGGCTGGGCTGCCGGTCAAGCCCGCCGGGAGCTTCAGGCGCTGCTCGAACGAGCGCCGAAGTCCGCTCACCGCTATCAGGATGGCGGCCTCGCTCTGGTCGCCGTCGAGCACGTTGTACCCGGTGACCTCCTCCTCGTATCTTCGGGAGAAGTTGTGCCCGTGGATGGCTCACTTGTCTCGTCCTCAGCCGTAATCGACGAATCGGCCCTCACTGGGGAATCGCTACCGGTAGAGCTCCCCGCGGGAGAACTCGTGCGCAGTGGGGCGGTCAACGCCGGCTCCCCCTTTGACCTGCGAACCACGACGAGTGCGGCTGATAGCACCTACGCCGGTATCGTCCGCCTCGTCGCTGAGGCCGAGGATTCACAGGCTCCGGTGGTTCGGCTGGCCGACCGCTATGCGCTTGGCTTCCTTGCGGTCACACTGCTTGTTGCGGGGGTCGCCTGGTCCGTGGGTGGTGCAAGTCGAGCTGTGGCCGTCTTGGTCGTGGCAACGCCGTGTCCCCTGATCCTGGCCGCACCAGTGGCGATGGTCTCGGGGCTCTCCCGAGCCGCCAAGCGAGGAGTGATCGTCAAGGGCGGCGCAGTCCTCGAACGCATGGCCACCTGTACAACTCTGCTCATCGACAAGACAGGAACGATGACCATCGGGCACCCTGCCCTGACCGAGATCGTGTGCGCCGACGAGTCGAGGTCCGCCGGAAAAGTTCTCCAACTGGCCGCATCCCTGGACCAGGTCTCCCCGCATGTTCTCGCCAGCGCCGTAGTTCAGTCAGCGCTGGAACAGAAGTACGAACTCTGGCTCCCAGAAGAGGTCGAGGAGATACCCGGCCAAGGCATCCGCGGAACTGTGTCCGGCCATCGGGTGACGGTAGGGAAGGCGTCTTGGACGGGAATGACCGGCACGCCACCCTGGGCCCGATCGGCACGTCGTAAGGCGGCCCTCGACGGAGCCCTCACGGTGTTCGTGGGCATCGACGGACTCCCAGCCGGTGTCTTGGTCTTCGATGATCCCCTGCGGCCTGATGCTGCTCGAACCCTTCGCTGGTTACGGAAGACGGGGATCACCCGCATCGTGATGGTCACCGGTGACCGGACTGAGGTTGCCGAGACCGTCGGCGCGGTGATTGGAGTCGACGAGGTGTTGGCTGAGCGCTCACCAGGTGAGAAGCTCGACATCGTCAGGCTCGAGGCGCAACGCGCTCGGACGATGATGGTCGGCGATGGCATCAACGATGCACCCGCACTCGCCCTGGCCGACGTCGGGGTCGCTCTCGGTGCACGAGGGGCGACCGCGGCGTCCGAAGCTGCTGATGTGGTTCTCGCCGTCGATCGATTGGACCGGTTGGGTGAGGCAGTGGCGATCGCCCGGCGTACGCGGCGGATCGCCCTCGAGAGCATGGTGGCAGGGATGGGATTGTCGCTGGCAGCCATGGGTGTCGCCGCAGCCGGCTATCTCCCCGCTGTCTGGGGCGCAATGCTCCAAGAAGTCATCGACGTCGTTGTCATTCTCAACGCCCTTCGCGCGTTGCGAGGGGACGTGACAGAGGTCCGGCTCGGTGAGGCGGATTCCTTGCTGACCCAGAAATTCCAGGAGGAACACCTGGCCATCCGGCGCGACATCAGTCGCCTCCACGAGGTTGCCGATTCCCTGGGGTCGCTCGATCCTGATAGGGCCCTGGAGGAGGTGAGGGGTGTCCAACGCATGCTGATCGAGGAGGTCCAACCTCACGAAGAAGCCGAAGAACAGGAGTTGTATCCAGCGCTCGGACGATTCTTTGGGGGCAGCGATCCGATGGCCACCATGAGCCGAGCACACATCGAGATCACCCACCAAATCCATCGACTAGGTCAGCTCATCGACGACATCGGGCCGAGTGGGGTCGACGAGATTGACCGCAACGAGTTGAGGAGCCAGCTCTATGGCCTCTACGCCATACTCAAGCTCCACACCGCCCAGGAGGATGAAAACTATTTGTCACTCGGTGACAAATAGCCCCAAGGGACCGGTCTGGCACTGTCAACCCTTCGGTGACCGATCGAGAAACCGCCGCCAGTTGACAAACGGTAGAAAACAAACGGCAGCTAAGAACACAACCTGGAGAGCGATCGACCAGGGTGATCCAAAGATCTGCCCGATGACGTTTCCGAGCTGTTTGTCGGCCAGCGTTGCCACACTTACATAGATCGAGTAGCTAATCAGGCGACCGAAGAAGAAGGCCACCGTCAAGAGCCCGAGGGGCAGGTCGAGCAGCCCGGCCGCCAGGAAGAGTTGAGCCGACGGCAGCGGTGACACCACGAAAAGCCCGAAGAGCGCGACGGCCCCAACCCGCTTTCGCTCGATAAGGGTCCGAGCGTCCTCAAGGTTGTCCTTCATCCGAGCGGGCATGCGACCCATGAAGTGGTGTGCAACCCGTGCGAGGAGGTACCGGCCGCTCATCGCGGCTACCGCACCAAGCAGCACCAAGGCGATCGGGTTCAGATGCCAATGGAGCCGGGTGAAGACCAGTACTGCCCAAGTGGGTGGCCCGAATGCCGGCAGGAGATTGATGCCGAAGATGATTGCGATGAGAGCCACATAACGCACGCCGCTAACCTATGGCAACTGAGAATCACCAGCTCGCAAAGCGGAGTGCAGTGAATCGTGAGGAGCCATTGAGAGCCCTAATGCTTGTTGCGGTTCACCATGCGAGCGGAATTGGACCAGCGTCAGGGGGCTACATCAGCACGCGTTGAGCATGATGTTCCAACCATGTTCAACCACATAGGTGGCCGTGAAGTACACACCTTGGATCTCCCCATCAAAGGTCCTGTCGTAGCCTTGTGGGGTGACTGGTACGGCGTAGATGGTTGTAGGTGGCAAATCCTTGATGACCATGCCGCCACAGCCGGCACACCCGTTGTTGACCTCATCGATCCACACGAAGCGTACGGCGAGCTCCTCGGCTGCCCGTGAGTCAGATGCGACTGGCGTAAGAGGCGGAGTTGAGGCCGCGAGCGTCCGTGCCGACTTCACGTCATCTGCGAATTGGGCGGCCGGCGCAGCGCCATTGCGCAGGCAATTGATGGACTCTGTGTCATCGTTGCGCTCGACGCCGTTGAACGCACTCCGGCGCGACACCAAGTCGTTGTAGACCACCAGGACTGCTCGCTCCAACGTGGGCGGAAGCCCAGCGGGAATTGCGTTCTTGGCCCCGTTTGGATCGACAGCAGCAATGGCATCCCGTGCAGACTGGTCGAGAACGATCTTGTCCCCGCTGATGACGCGGTTCACCGCGACAGCGGCCGCCTTCAGCTTGACGTCCACGTCGGCTGCGGCCGTGAAGAAGGGGGTCAGGTCGTCCAGAGCGCTGGGCCCATGTGTGGTCGTCGTGGCTGGGAGACCGGAGCTAGGGCGAGAACTCGTCGTCGGACCCGATGATGTGCCGCTCCCGCAAGAAGCGCTGGCCAGCATCACCAACGCGATTGCCGCCAGCGGCATCTTGCGCATCAGGACCCCCCGTTGTTGGGCAGCACTTCTCGGTGCTCTGTCCATCGTCGGGCGGGAGCGCCGCCCCCGGTAGGGTCGGAAGTCCTGACCAGAGAGGGCGCGCTCTGAGCCGATCATTGTGCGGGATGGCACCGAGGCGCCGGCCGCCCCCTGAGCTCGAGCAGGCGGCACGTGAACTACACCCACGCATGCCGGTTACCGAATGATCCTTGCCTGTTGATCCCCGACGACCCAGTACGTCCCTTCCCGCAGTGGTTCCCGGTCCCGAATCGGCCACAGGCGCAATCCGCGTGTCCACGCACGTCACCGGTCCCACGCTGCGGATGATTGCCATCCGCGCAAGCCGACTCCTCTCAAGCGAACCGTATTCGGATGACCGACGCCGCCGTCACCGCTCCATTCTCTGCGGAGATTGTGTAGAGCACGACCGCTCCGTACTTCGTGGTGGCTTTTGCGAACGCGAGTGTGCCGCTGAACGGACCCATCGCCGTGCTCCCGCCGGTGACGTAACCCACACCCAAAGGCGTGCTGCTGTCGTCCTCGCGGACCTGCGTCTGAACGGTGCCCTCAAACGCCACGCTGGTCCCCGTCAACGTCACTGGAGACGCGATCGATGCGTTCCAGACCGGTTCGGTCAGATTGATGGCGGCTGTTCCCGCTCCAAGGACCCACCACGAGTTGTCGGAACCGAGTTCCCTGACCAGGACCGTCGTCACCGGCCCAGCGGGGCTCAGCTGGACGGGCACTTCACCCGAGCGAGCATCACCTTGCTGGAACGGGCCGAGCACGGGATCGACCACGTGGAGGTAGTCGGTCGCGAATCCTTTGGCCGCTGCTTCCGGCGTCGGGTAGCGGATGCTGCTCGCCGCCGTCGGCCATACCGCTGTCCATGTGGATGATTGAGGCGATGTCGTGCTCGTCGTTGCCGCGACGGTTGTCGAGGTCGACGATGAATTCGGAGTAGTGCTGCTGCAAGCAACCGCCCCCACCGAGAGTATCCCCAGCGCCACGGCGATTCTGAGACGTTGTCTAGTCATGGTCCTATGGTGTAGTCAGACACCGAGCCTTCGGTAGAGCAAGAGGTCCCGACAGAGGCCGTCAAATGGGACATGCGTTCCACCAGCTGTGGCATGAGTCGCCAGGTGCAACCGCTGCCATCGATCAATGTCCTCCGGGGAGTGACCGTCGTGCGTGAGTTCCGATCTCGGCGATACGCTGCCCCATTCGGTCAAGATGGCAGAATGCGGCGGGCCGTCAGGATCGCCGCATTCGATGGGCTTCCGTCGAGTTCCTTGGTCCTGGGTGGCTCAAAGCCGTGCATCAGCTCATAGTTGGAGGGCGACATCGATGAGTGGCCGCCGAGGCAAGTCGATCCCTGAGTCGGCATGAGCCGCAGGTCCTCGGGCGTCCCCCGGGCTCTCGTGGCGATAGGAACGAGTCTGTTCGCTGTGGTGCTGGTCCTGAGCAACGAACCGTTCGCCTCGACATCAGCAAGCGCTCAACGGGTGCCGGGCGGCCCCAGCGGGACTTACCTCGTCCCAGCGGGTATCCACAGGATCAAACACGTGATCATCATCGAGCAGGAGAACCGGTCCTTTGACAGTTACTTCGGGACGTTTCCCGGCGCCGTCGGCATCCCGATGAAAAAGGGAGTCCCGACGGCATGCATTCCCAATCCGGCGCCCAAAGGTTGCACCAGGCCTTACCACGACACCGCCGACATCAACGGAGGCGGACCTCACGGCGAGAAGAACGGTGAGGCTGATGTCAACGGGGGGAGGATGAACGGCTTCATTGAACAGCGGGACCGGGCGCCCAGGTGCCCGAACATCCCAAATCCGGCCTGTAACCTCATCGAAACCTCGAGTCCCGATGTGATGGGCTACCACACGGCATCGGAAATACCCAACTATTGGACCTATGCCAAGGATTTCGTGCTGCAGGACAAGATGTTCGAGCCGGTGAAGTCTTGGTCGGTGCCCGACCACTTCTACCTGGTTTCAGGATGGTCAGCCAAGTGCAGGAACGCCAAGCCCTCGAGCTGCGTCAACGAGATTGCCAACCCCGCGACTGTGGTCCAGATGCAGTTGGCGGTCTCTCAGGCACTCAGTACGGGCACCACCAACATCATCGCCGCCTGGACGGACATCACCTGGCTTTTGCACATGAAGCACGTGTCCTGGGCGGACTACATACAGACGGGGCAGCAGCCGGACTGCGCCAATGACTCCGCCGACGTGTGTGCCAAGGCGCGCCAGAATGCCAACACCCCTGGCATCTTCAACCCACTGCCCATCTTCGAGGATGTCCAAAAGGATGGCCAACTCAAGAACATCGTATCCTTGGACTCCTACTTTTCCGCAGCCAAGGCGGGGACCCTTCCTGCCGTCTCTTGGATTTCACCCTCGGTGGAGGACAGTGAACACCCGCCATCGAGCGTGCACCAGGGTCAGGCCTACGTGACAGCGATCATCAATGCCGCCATGGAGAGTCCCGACTGGAGTTCCACGGCAATCTTCTTGCAGTGGGACGACTGGGGTGGCTTCTACGACAACGTGGTTCCACCTCAGGTGGACCAAAATGGCTACGGCTTACGAGTTCCGGCCCTGGTGATCTCGCCTTACACAAGGGCGGGCTACATTGACCATCAGGTGCTTTCGAGCGATGCCTATCTGAAGTTCATCGAGGACGACTTCTTGGGCGGGGCCAGGCTCAACCCGAAGACCGACCGGCGGCCCGATCCGCGACCCGACGTCCGTGAGAACCAGCCTTCCCTAGGGAACATTGTCAATGACTTCAACTTCAACCAAGTGCCTCGTGCCCCAGTGCTGCTTCCGACAAACCCGCCCACGGACTCCCCCTCGATTCCGACCTCCTTCAACGGGCAGGGCCCATGCGTCGGATGCACCGCAACACCACCAAGCGTGTGAAGACATGTGCTGGAGAGTGGACCGCCTGGGCGGGTTCGTGTCGCGTCCGGATAGCTACCGTTACCGACTGAGCCGAACCGTGAATGTGTGATGTTCCCTAAGCCGTGCACACCCGGCGGAATCAAACCAAGGACCTTTGTGGCCGCGAGTGCTCTCGTTGCGCTGGCGCTCGTTGCAAGTTCGTGTAGCAGCGCCCCCTCGCCGCCGCTCGCACAAGTCGTGCGGGCAAGCGGGGGACCCACCGGCAGCTACATCGTCCCGCACGGCATCCACAAGATAAAGCACATCGTCGTGATCATGCAGGAGAACCGGTCTTTCGACTCGTACTTCGGCACCTTTCCGGGAGCCGACGGGATCCCCACGAAGAACGGCGCGCCGTCGGTGTGCGTGAATGACCCCCAGACGGGGCAGTGCGTAGCACCCTACGTCGACCATGCGGACGTCAATGGGGGTGGCCCGCACTCGGCCCCGAATGCCACGGCCGACGTCAACGGTGGTCATATGGACGGATTCATCGCGCAGGCCCAGCTGGGTCGGAAGGGCTGCATCAACCCGAACAACCCGGCTTGTACCAACTCGGCGTTGCCCGACGTCATGGGCTACCACACGCACAGCGACATCCCGAACTACTGGACGTACGCCAAGGACTTCGTGCTGCAAGACAAGATGTTCGAGCCGAACGCCTCATGGAGCCTTCCGGCACACCTGTTCCTGGTCTCGGAATGGTCGGCCTACTGCGTCCAGGTCGACAACCCGTCGAGTTGCCAGAACTCGCTCAACACCCTGAGACCCGAAGTGCCTCCGCAATCGCCGGCTGTCTATGGGGGCCAGGCAGGCCCGACGGGCCGCGCCGCCCACCCGAGGCACCCGAACGCGCGCATCGTGCCCGGACAGCCCGACTACGCCTGGACCGACCTCACCTACCTCCTCCACAAGGAGCGCGTCAGCTGGGGCTACTACGTGGTCAGTGGTACCGAACCCGATTGCGAGAACCCGGCGGCGCTGAGCTGCACAGCCGTGAGCCAGAACGCCAATACGCCCGGGATCTGGAACCCCCTTCCGTGGTTCAATACGGTGCAGGCCGACGGCCAGCTCGGCAACATCCAGGACGTGAAGAGGTTCTACGAGGCGGCCAAGAGGGGGGCTCTGCCCGCGGTGTCCTGGGTGACGCCGTCGGGCGCCGTGAGCGAGCACCCGCCGGCAACCGTGAGTGCCGGGCAGACTTACGTGACAAGCCTGGTCAACGCCGTCATGCACAGTCCCGACTGGAGCTCGACGGCGATCTTCCTCACTTGGGACGACTGGGGCGGCTTCTACGACCACGTGGTGCCGCCGACGGTGGACGAGAACGGCTATGGCCTGCGCGTCCCCGGGATCGTCATCAGCCCCTATGCCAAGAAGGGCTACGTCGATCACCAGACGCTCAGCTTCGACGCCTACGACAAGTTCATTGAGGACGACTTCCTCGGCGGCCAGCGCCTCGACCCGGCTACCGATGGCCGACCCGACCCTCGGCCCGACGTGCGGGAGAACGAGAAGATCCTTGGAAATCTGGTCGATGATTTCAACTTCGATCAAACTCCGCGGGCACCCGTGGTACTTGCAGTCCACCCGAAGACGACGCTGACCGGAACACCCAGACCTTCTTGACTCTCAGCTGCGCAGAAGGCGGGTGAAGCTGACGGATAGGCGACAGGCAGTTCCACCGGCTATCGCCTATTCCTGTTGTGCCTGCTTGAGTCGGGAAGGGGCCCCACCCCCGGAAGGGTGCCCAAATCGGGCCGCTCTGGGGCGGGCGAACTCCAGCAAGCAGGTCATGGCCTCGAGTGGTCCACAGCCGGCCGATTGGCGCACCTTGGGCAGTCTCGGGGAACCGGCCGATTGATGGGTTAGGCAGCGAGAAATCGGCTCCGCTAGATCGCTCAATGCAGTGCCCGGCGTCTGGGTGCGCTTCTGCGCCACCTGCCGCGGGAGATGCTCAACCCTTCCGGGGTGCCGATGCTGTCCGTGGGACTTCGGTCCAGCGGACAGCATCGCCCGAAGCCCATTGAGTTCTGTCAGGACGCTCACCGATCGGAGGGAGGGCTCGACAAGATCGCATCTCTGAGGGTGACGCGGACACAGGCTCCACCGGTTGGTGTGTTTTCGGCGACAACTACACCCCCATGGGCGCTCACGATCGACGAAACGATCGCGAGACCGAGGCCGGCACCGCCGTGGTCTCGAGACCGACTGGTTTCGGAGCGCCGGAACCGCTCGAATGCATGCGGGAGGAACGTCGGGTCGAATCCTGGTCCGTTGTCCGCTACCTCGAGCCAGAGATCTCCTTCCATGGCTCCCGCACGCAAGTCGATGACCGAGCCATCGGGGCAATACCTCAGTGAGTTGTCAACGAGGTTGTCGATGACCTGCCTCATTCGGTCCGGGTCTATTCGAGCCCGAAGTCCTGAGGGAGCATCGACCCGACAGGTCATCCCGTGCCCTCTGACCCGAGGTTCTACGTGCCCCATGGATTCCACCAGATAGTCACGGACACTTAACTCTGCGGGGAAGATTTGCAACTGACCCTGATCGCCTCTGGACAGAAGGAGCAGATCGTCGGCGATTCTAGTGAGCCGAGCGACCTCTTCGGCGGCAATCATCACGGTGGACATGAGCTCTTCGCGGGTCCGACCGGCCCTTTGCGCCAGCTCCAACTCGCCCTGAAGGACGGCAAACGGTGTCCTCAGCTCATGACTGGCATCAGCGATCAAGTTTCGTTCGCGCTCCATCGAAGTCCGCACCCGCACGAGAAGCTCGTTCATAGTCAGCGCAAGTGCGCTGATCTCGTCATGTGTCCGCGGAATTGGAAGTGTCCCGGGAATGTCGAGAACTGACAAATTCGAGACCTCGATCCGGAGCCGTTCCACTGGCTTGAGTGCCGACCTTGCCAGGAGGTAGGAACCGGCAGCGGCAAGCAGGACGAACAGACCGCAACCGATCACCAACTCAGTCGTCACCCTGCTCACGGTTGCGTCGTAGGTCTCGAGTGACGCTCCGACGATGACGATCCATCCGCCTCGACCGGGCAGTGGTTGCGCAAGGATTCGTTCGTGTTCACCCGCTCGCGTCTGGGTGATGAGGACCGGTTGAGCCTTGGCTCTATCCACTTGCTCTGCCGAGATGATCGGCACCCCGGGCGCGTCCGCGCTTGAACCGCGCACCTTTCCTGAGGCGTCGACCACTTGAACGACGTACTCCGGCGCATTTGTGCCAGAAGTTGAAATCGGTATGTGCGAACCTGCGCTGAGGTAGCTCGAAGCGTGGGAGGCATGGGCGGCCAATTGTGAATCGACGGAGCTCAGCAGGGAAGAGGAGAGCGCAGACACGAACAGCCAGGCTCCGAGAGAGAGCATCAGTGCCGAAGCGATCGCGAAGAGGAGGGCGAGCCGAAGGCGGATCGACATGACCTACTGGGTATCCTCTGCCCGCAGGCGATACCCCAT
>Ga0307374_10014469_pt1 | contig 10742 bp, 10 predicted proteins | sample OX3MG_FD_202532 | JGI IMG/M metagenome (GOLD analysis project Ga0307374, IMG submission 202532) | Soil microbial communities from Risofladan, Vaasa, Finland - OX-3 | ecosystem: Environmental > Terrestrial > Soil > Coastal area > Acid sulfate soil | place: Finland: Risofladan, Vaasa | collected... | reverse complement strand
TGCTGGCACCGTTCTCCAGGTTGGTCACCGTCAACACCGTGCCGAAGGGAAGGGTCGGGCTGGCGCACGTGCCTGCTGGAGCTTCTGAATACCACGTGGCTTGGCCGCGCTCGCTGTTGTTCACGATCACCGGGACGGGCCTGGCGATCGTTGTGGTCGTCGTCGCGACGGGAATCGGCGCTGCGGTGACAGGCGTCACCACCGGCGTCACACTCGCGGACGTCACCGGAGGAGCCGGAGCCGAGTACGCAACCAGATGGGATGGCAGCAAGACATCGTCAAGGCGCGACGGGGGCAGCACCGGTGACGTCAGTGACGTCAGTGACGTGAGTGCCTGTGCCGATACCGAGACATGCGTCGCATGCGTCGGTCCGTTGTGCAACAAGAGGAGGGGAGCACCGAACAGACCGCCACAGAGTCCCGCGACGACGATGATGCGCCTCCCTTGAGTGCTCTGTGTCCGCAGGGCTCCACCCTTCTCCGGGGACAGTGCACCCGCGCCGACACAAAGACCGGCGGGGGAATGGGGAGACAATAGGGAACTTTCAGCGCGGCGCGCAAATGAGAGATGGACGCCCGCCTTTTCCAGTGCTATTTCCCCAGGTCAGCGGTGGAAGACACCGTGATATTTATGTGAAATCCCTGGTAGACACCATAATTTGCGCCAATTCAACCGTATATTCCCTGGTCACAAGGTTCTCGTATTTTACAGAACAACGCGTGGATTAGGAGCCGAGCGCAAAAGCAGAAACAGCGGCTTCCGCTGAGCGCTCACGTACCTCGTCGACGGAGCATCCCTTCACCTCGGCGACGGCTGCTCCGACCAAAGGGAGCAGTGATGGTTCGTTCGGTCGTCCCCGATGAGGAACCGGTGCAAGGAACGGGCTGTCAGTCTCAACGAGCAGACGCTCCATTGGACAGAGTGCCGCGGCTGCTCGCACGTCCGCTGCATTCTTGAACGTGATGATCCCGCTGAAGGAGATGAACATGCCGGCTCGCAGGCATCGCATGACCTCGTCGGGACCTCCGGTGAAACAGTGCAGCACCGTCCGCTCCGGCACCCCCGATCCCTCGAGGACAGAGAAGAGGTCGTCCCACGCATCGCGCGCATGAATGATCAGCGCCAGGCCGTGCGCGTGAGCCATCGCCACCTGCGCGGCGAACGCGTCGCGTTGCGCCGCGCGTGGCGAGTGCTCGTAGTAGTAGTCCAACCCGCACTCGCCCACCGCGACGACGGCACCATCGCCCACGGCCTTCTCCTGCTCCAGGAGACGGGCAACCCCGTCGGTGCCCTGCGAGGCTTCGTGCGGGTGGAGCCCGATGGAGCCCCACGCCCTGATCGCTCCACAGCCGACGTTCGAGATTCCCCGCGCCAGGGTCAACGCCTGGGACGAGGTGGTCGTTCCCGTGCCGATACAGACCAGCCGGTCGACCCCCGCTTCGGCGGCCCGGTCCAGCACGGCGGTCAGATCTTGGTCTCCGTCGCCCCCTTTCCCACCCCCCAGGTACTCCTCCTGCACGTGGCAGTGGGAGTCGAACCAGCCGCTCACCCTTTGCGCCGGGGGAAGAGCGGGTCGCCCTTCACCACTGGCGCCCCGCCCGGGTAGCCCCCCCACGCCGTGTCACGGGGCACCTGGGCTGCTGTCAGGTCCCCGACAACCCCGATCCGCCGCCAGATCTCGGCCGCCGTCGCCGGCATGGCCGGTGCGATCAGAAGGGCCACGATCCGCAGGGCCTCCAGCGCGTTACCCAGAACGGCGCTCACCGCGGGCCCCGGATCCATCTTCCATGGCTCGGTTGCTTCCAGTTCGGCATTGGCGGCGCTGATGAGGCGCCAGGTCGCCTCCAGCGCTTCGTGTGGCGCCCAGCGGGCCCACGCTTCCGTTGTGGCCACCACGACGTCGCGCGCGCCAGCCGCCATTGCGCTCTGTGGGTCGGGGGATGGGCCGATCCCGTTGCACTTGGAATGGACGACGGTGGCCACTCTCGACACGAGGTTGCCCAGGTTGTTGGCCAGATCAGAGTTGTAGCGACTGACGATCCCCTCAAACGAGAAGTCGCCGTCCCCGCCCAGCGGGACGTCGCGCAGCAAGTGGTACCGCAACGGGTCGACCCCGAACTCATCGGCGAGAGACAGGGGCGACACATCGGTGATGCGCAATTCGCGCGCCTGCTCCCCCTCGCCAACCATGCCCGACTGAATGAGGGTCTTGCCCAACTTCTGGCCGCCCATCAGGAGATACCCGTGCACGAAGATTTCGGCGGGGGGACTGATACCGGCTGCCATGCACATGGCCGGCCACCACACGCAATGGAACTTCAGGATGTCCTTCCCGATCAGATGGTGCGCGGCACCCCACATCGACTCAAACCGTTCCTGATCGGTCCCGTACGACGCGACGGTCAGGTAGTTGATGAGGGCGTCGTACCAGACGTAGAAGACGTGCCCGTCATCCCACGGAACGGGCACACCCCAACTGAACGAGGTGCGCGTGATTGAAACGTCCTTCAGGCCGCCTCTGATGAAGCCCAGCGCCTCGTTCCGCTTTGAAGTCGGGCGGACAAAATCCGGATGGCTCCGGTAGTAGTCCAGAAGCGGTTGCTCGAATTCGCTGAGACGGAAGAAGTAGTTCTCCTCCGCCATCTCAATAACGGCCCGCCCGTGCACTGGACATTTGCCGTCACTCAGCTGCTCCTCGGTGTAGTAGTCCTCGCACGACACGCAGTAGAGGCCGGTATAGGTACCGAGCTCAATGAAGCCGTTGTCGTAAATCTTCTGGAGGAACTGCTGGACCGCAACGTAATGGCGGGGCTCGGTTGTGCGGATGAAGTCGTCATTGCTGATGTTCAGCCGCTGCCAAGCCTCTTTGAAGCGTGCGGATGTCTGGTCCGTCCACTCCTGCGGCGTCGTGTCGTGCGCCTCGGCCGCCTCCACGATTTTGGCGCCGTGCTCGTCCGTGCCGGTCATGAAGAGCACATCGTCGCCGAGGAGCCGGTGCCAGCGAGCGAGGGCATCCGCATTGACCGTCGTGTACGCCGTGCCGACGTGCGGTGCATCGTTGACGTAATAGATCGGCGTCGTCAGGTAGTAAGGCGGCATCGCCGGTAGCGTACTGGCGTCTCAGGACTCCACGACATCTCCCCGCAGCCTGAGGACGGCCTCGTACACCCGCCGTCGCGCGACGCCCATTTCGGCGGCGAGCGTCTCGGCAATCTGCCGGGGTCCCTCGTCGGGGCCGAGCCGCAGATGGGCGCGAACCGCGTCGTCCACCTCCTCGTCGCTGGGTGGCTCACTCGGTGCCGCACCGGCAACCACGAATACGACCTCGCCCTTCACGTCGCGTCCGGCCCAGGCGGTGACCGCGTCGGCCGCCGTCCCCCGCCACACCTCTTCATGCACCTTCGTCAGCTCCCGCGCCACCACGACATTCCTTTGCGGGTCCAGGTCTGCAATTTCCGCCAGCGTCGCACCCACTCGCGACGGCGCCTCCAGGACGACCGTGGTGCGACGGTCGGCCAAAACTGCCGCCAGCCGTTCCCGCCGGTCCGCGCCCTTCCTCGGCAAGAATCCCTCGACACAGAAGCGGTCGGTAGGAAGGCCGCTCACGACGAGAGCCGCCACCACCGACGACGGCCCTGGAACGACACTGACGATGTGACCGGCGGTCGCGGCGGCCCCGACCAGAATGGAGCCGGGATCGGATATTCCCGGGGTTCCCGCGTCACTGACGACCGCGACAGTCCCTCCGTCGGCCAGGCTCGCCAGCACCCGCTCCACCCGGGAGCTCTCGTTGTGACCATGAACGGACAGGAGCCGATGGCCGTGCGCGCCACCCGCGGTAATCCCTAGGGCGGACAGGAGGACCCGAGTCCGGCGCGTGTCCTCGCAACAGATCAGGTCAGCGCTTTCCAGCACCTCGCGGGCCCGGATCGACACGTCGCCGAGGTTCCCGATCGGCGTGGCGACCAGCACCAGACGTCCAGGCCTGCCTGATTGCCCCGGTTGCCTCACTCGACGGCGCGGATCACCAGCTGATCCCCGACCCTCACCCCCCAGCGTTCCCATGACCCAGCCTCGGCCTCCAGGACGCTGTGCACTCCCCTGCGGGGGAATGCCACCCGCCAGGGCGGCATCCTGGCCAGCCGGAGGACAACCAGTTCGTCGGTGAGAAAGGCGACATCGACAGGAAACTTCATCGCCACGGTGTGGAGGGACCGCACCCCCGGCAGATGCAGGGCGCCTTCGCATCCCGGCCGACCGCGCAAACCCTTGGCCTTCTCGCTGAACGAGTCAGCCATCTCAAGGGCGCAGATCACGTCGCCGTCCCGCAGCAGCCATCCGGACCGCATAGACGACCGAGGCTAATGGAATCGCCACTTCATGCGGTCGGTCCATTCGTCACCGGATGGCGCCGTACCCGTTCAGAGACAAGTGGGCATCTGGACTACGCTGTTACCCTCATGTCACGACGAACGGTGAAGCGCAAGCTCAGGGCCAAGAAGAAGGCCAACCACGGCAAGAAGCCGAACTGCGGGCGGGGCTGAGCCCTCAGCAGTTCAGCCGGGCCAGACAGCGCCCCGTTCCCGCAGGACCCCCGCCAGGGTTGTCGGCAGATCGGAAATGATGCCGTCGACCCCGAGATCCAACAGGCGCTCCATGGCCGTGACGTCGTTCACCGTCCAGACGTGAACCGCTTTGCCCATGCGATGGGCCGCGTCCACGAAGGCTCGGTCGACGATCACCAGGTCACCCTGTCGCTCGGGGACCTGGTAGGCAACCGCCCGCGTCTCGGGCAGCGATGTCCCCTCCTGCACCGCGCGCCAGAATTCGGCGGTGGCCATGGTCCCGGCGGAGATCGGCACATCGGGCGCAAATTTCGAGAAGGTGTCCGTCGCCGGATCAAGGAATGACGCCACAATGACGTCGTCGGTGCGATCGAACTCGACAAGCAGGTTGGCGAGCGACTCCTCATAGGGCGCCACGATCGGGGCCGTCTGCTTTATGTCGAGGTTCAACAGCACGCCGGGGAATTGCTCGAGCACCTCGCGCAACGTCGCGATGCCGAAGGCTGGGTCGCCGGGTGCCCGACCGCGATACGGATACTCGCTGACATCCCGACCCGGCGTGACGTCGGCACCGGGAATGAACCAGTAGGAAAAGTCCAACGCACGGAGCTCCTCCAGCGTGAAGCTGGCAATCGGACCAATTGCACCGGTCGTTCTGTCGACGGATGCGTCGTGGCACACCACCAGCTCGCCGTCTGCCGAGGCATGCACATCAAGCTCAATGGCCGTCGCCCCAGCCGCCAGTGCGTGACGGATGGCGTACATGGTGGAGGATGGTGATTCCCACGCCCCGCCCTGGTGGGCGTACGCGATAACCCTCCGCTCCAACCACACCGTTGACGTGTTCATTCAGTCCGATGGTAACGGCCGCGGGGGTAGCCTCTGCTCGCCGTGCTCGATCACCTCCTCATCGACCTCATCAGGACGATCCGCCGTTCGTTCGAGCAGGCACTCCTGCAACGCCAAGCCGTTGAGGAGCGATTCCAGGTCGACGTGTTCCTCGGGGACATTTCTTGGGGGACGTCGTACAGCCTTCCCGGGGAGGATCGACCGCCGAGGGTACGGGTCGACATTTCCCTGGACTGGCCCACGTGGAGCCAGACCTCGTACCGCAGTTGGCTCATCGGTGAGTCACCTGAGGAGCTCCCCGAAGTCGTCTTTGAGATTGCGCTGAGGGTGCAGCGGCTCGCCGATTCGCCCAACATGGCCGCGGTGCTCCTGGCGCTTCCTGAGACCGGGCCCCTGCTCGGCAGTGATGCGTTGCGGCGAACCGCTCCGACGGTGGAGCAGGTGCACGCCCCCGATCGCGTGTACTGGGCTCTGGAGGTGATGTACGAAGGATCGTTGCGACTCACCGAACAACAGCTCGACACCACCGATGAAATCGATCCGGTCATTGACGAGGTGACTCGCTGGGTCTCGTCGACCCTCATCGCCCTGACTGACCTTCCCTTCACGTTCCTGCCGCCCGAGGAGGACGGTTGAGGGGAGCGGTCTGCCGGGCCGCCGTCATCGGCATCGCACTCAGTGGCGCCTTCAGCGCATGCGGTTCCACGACCTCGACGGTCACTTCACCCCCCACCACCGATCTCTCCCTCACGCTGACCACGCAGCGCTCGCCGGTAGGACACATTCTGGCGACCGGGGGCGGGGGCACGCTCTACGACTTCGGGCCCGATTCCCCGACCCATAGCGCGTGCCTCAACGACGGCTGCGTCTACCAGTGGCCGCCCTTGATCGTCCGCGGTCCGGTCAGCGTCGGCCCGGGGGTAAACCGCTCATTGGTCGGCACCCTGAAGCGACCGGACGGAAGTACGCAGGTGTCCTATGGAGGTCACCCGCTGTACACGTACCGGCTCGATGTGAAAGCGGGCATGGTGACGGGACAGGCCATCGACCAGAACGGTGGGCCCTGGTACGTGCTCTCACCTGCCGGCAGAGAGGTCAGGACGACCTTCTCTGTCAGCGGCTGAGTCGCGTAGTCACGTCTCCGATCAGGTGACAGTCAGGGTCGCCACGGTGGTGAACGTCCCGCCCACCGAGTTGGACCAGAGGGCCCGGTACTTGTAGCCATTCTGGCCCGAGGTGGTCGAGAAACTGTAGGTGGTCGAGGTCGCCCCCGAAATGCCGGTCCACGTCATCCCGCCGTCGGTCGACATCTCCCATTGGACCGTCGGGGCGGGGTTCCCCGACGCGGCGGTGGTGAACGTCGCGGTGTTGCCGTGCACGACCGACTGGCTCTGCGGGTTCGTGGTTACGTCAGGCTGACCGCCCACAGTGAGGACTGCCGCCGCCGTGGTCGCGGTGCCCGAGTTGTTGGCGAACACTGCACGGTAGAAGCCGCCGCTCTCGCCCTGCGTGGTCTGGAACGACAGCGTCGTCGAGGTGGCGTTCGTAATGTTCGTGTAGCTGGCGCCCTGGTCGATTGACACCTGCCACTGGACTGTCGGGGCAGGGGTCCCCGTCGCGGCGGCCGTGAACGTGGCCGTGGTTCCCGCTGCCGGATCAATGCTGGCCGGGTTCTGCGTGACCGCGGGAGCGGTGTTCGGAGCGGCGGAATAGGGAGCCGCGCCGACGATCAGCGAGAAGGACTGGTCCCCGCCGTTGTACGCGAGGGTGGGGTTGGCATCACCGAAGGACGCCGTCTTGAGCGCGAACCGGTTCGGTGAGTTGGAGAACAACCAGTAGCCGCCATTGTCCTGGGAAGCCGCCATCGCCTGCCAGTTGATGCCGGAGATGCCCGCCGCCGAACCGTAGTAGACGGCGTCGCCGTAGTTGAAGACGCCGCCGTCCGACGCGACCACGCGGAAGCCAGCGCCGCTCGGCGTGCCCACCATGAAACGCATTGGCGCGTTGAGCTTGCCGGCGAACGACGGCGCAATGAACGTGACGTTGAAGTTGAACGTGCCGCCGTCCGACGCCACCAACCAGTACCCTCCGGAGGCCGAGTCGACCGCCATCCCGATGACGGGGGCATTCAACCTGAGGTTCCCCGTCGAACCCTGGTATTTCGCATCACCGAACGTGAAGATCCCACCGTCGGAGGCCACCAGGTAGTAGCCACCACCGTCGGGCGTACTCACTATCCCGACGATTGGGGCGTTGAGTGGCTTGCCGCCCATGGAGCCGTAGTACTGGGCCTGGCCGAAGGTGAAGACACCGCCGTCCGACGCGACGAGCCAATACCCCGCCCCGCCCGGAAGGCTTGCGATGCCCACGATCGGTGCGTTGAGCGTCTTGCCGGCCATCGAACCGAATGGGACCACTGCGCAGTTACCGAGACCTCCGACCGACTCCGACGTGATGGAGCCATCGGCATGGGCCAACAGGACGTCATACGACGAGCACGTTGCGGTGGCGCCGGCCTCGGCGCCCCCCAGCACCGTTCCCCCGATCACCATCTGACTTGCGGCCAGCAGACCCACGGCCATGCAGGCCGAAGAAGCCAACAGCCTTACGACGTTTCTCATCTTCATGGGACCACTCTCCCGCCTCAAGTCAGTAGAACCCCTCGGCGGGAGACGATACCGCCTGGGGGACGCGATACAAGTGACTTCACCCGGCCTGTCAATTGTTGAAGCGGAACTCCACGACGTCCCCGTCTCGCATCACGTAGTCCTTGCCCTCCATGCGAGCCTTGCCGGCGGCCCTGGCTGCCGCTACCGACCCGGCATCCGTGAGATCGCTGAAGCTGACGACTTCCGCCTTAATGAATCCTTTCTCGAAGTCCGTGTGGATCACGCCTGCTGCCTTCGGGGCGGTGTCACCGACGTGGATCGTCCAGGCCCGGGCCTCTTTGGGCCCGGCCGTGAGAAACGTCTGGAGGCCGAGGGTTGCGAAGCCGGCATGAACCAGCTTTTCCAGGCCCGACTCCTCCTGGCCGTAGCTCGCCAGCAATTCTTTGGCTTCGCCTGGTGGCATCATCGCCACTTCGGCCTCTATCTGCGCGCACAGGACGACGGATCCGGAGGGCACCACGCTCGCCTCCAGACGGTCCGCCAACATGGCATCGCCCATTGCCCCTTCGTCAACGTTGAAGACGTAAATGAACGGCTTCGCCGTGAGCAGGTGCAGTTCGTAAAGGAGGCTGACGTCGACGTCGCCGGCGGCCGACGCGCTCGAAATCGTCCTCCCGTCGTTGAGGATCCCCTCCGCCGTCGCGGTCGCCTCCGCCGCGGCCTTCAGCTCGGGCCGGGCCCGAGCCTCCTTGGCCAGCTTGGGTAATCGCTTCTCTATCGTCTGGAGGTCGGCCAGGATCAGTTCGGTGTTCACCGTTCCGATATCGCCCTCGGGATCGATCCGCCCGTCAACGTGAATGACATCGTCGTCGTGGAAGACCCGGACCACCTGGCAGATGGCGTCGCTCTCGCGTATGGCAGCCAGAAATTGGTTGCCCAGCCCTTCTCCTTGTGACGCACCGCGCACGAGGCCCGCGATGTCCACGAAGGTGACCGTCGCCGGCACCAGAGGGGCGCCGTCGTACAGTGCGGCCAGCTGTTCCAGGCGCGGATCGGGCACGGCGACGACGCCGACATTGGGATCGATGGTGGCAAACGGATAGTTGGCGGCGAGGACTTCGTTCTGCGTCAACGCGTTGAACAGCGTCGACTTGCCCACATTGGGTAATCCGACAATGCCGATGGAGAGCGCCATCCGGGGTTTGCGCTACTGGGGAAGCAGGCCGGCCACTGAAGCCGACTCTCGTAAGTCGGCTTCGGGGCGGGCGCCGGTGTGGGAGATCACCTCGGCTGCGCACAATCCGCCCAATTGCGCGCTTCTCACCGGGTTCATGGAATGCGTCAGGCCGTAGAGAAAGCCGGCCGCGAAGAGGTCGCCGGCACCGGTGGTGTCGACGACCTTCTCGACTGGCGCAGCGGCCACCTCTTCGGGCCCTTGGGCGGTCAGCACCACCGAGCCCAGCGCACCCCGCGTCATCACCACGAGCAGACCGGTCTCCTCGGCTGCCTCCAGCGCACCGGTGAACGAGGTGGCGCCGAAGAGCATGGTGATCTCCTCCTCGTTGCCGATCAGGATGTCCACGTCGTCGAGGAGCAGGTCGAGGAATTCGCGCTGGTGGCGGTCAACGCAGAACGGGTCGGAAAGCGACAATGCCACCGACCCGTCGGCGTCGTGCACGGTTGCCGCGGCATGGCGCATCGCCTCCTTGGCGGCGGGCACGTCCCAGAGATAGCCCTCCAGTAACACGACCGCGGCGCGCTGCACCATTGATGTCGGTACGCCCGCTGGAGTCAGGGTGGACGCCGCTCCGAGGTAGGTGCCCATTGTCCGGTCGGCGTCGTCGGTGACCAAGACCATGCAGCGGCCGGTACCAAGCAGCTCCGCGCCGGCGGAATCGGAATACGTGGGGTCGTACTCGACCCCGGCCGCCCGGAGGTTCTCGACGTAGGTCTGGCCGACGTCGTCCTCCGCCACGGCGCCGATGTAGCCGGCCCGACCCCCGAGTTCAGCAAAGCCGGCCGCGGTGTTGGCCACGGATCCCCCCGACACGAAGCGCGGGTTCTTCATGACCTCCTGCACCTCTTTGGCCTTGGCCAGGTCGATGAGGGTCATCGACCCCTTGACCAGTCCGGATTTCGCCACCAGCTCCGCGGTGGTGGTCTCGAGCACGTCCAACAGCGGTGACCCGATCGCCACCAGGTCGAGGGCGGTGGCGGCGTCACCGCCGTCAGGGCTCATTGCTGAGCGGTCGGCATGCACGGTGCGAGAACCTACTCGCAGGGAGCCGGGTAGCCTGCACTGATGCCCGATTCGTCACCCTCCTCTTCGGCAACGCCGGCTTCCGAGGTGTTCCGGCTGCCCCGGACCGTCGACCCTGTGCGGTACCACATTGAGATAGAGCCCGATGTCACGTCGGCCAGTTTCTCGGGTTCGGTGGACATCCATGTGGTGGTCAACGAGCCCGTAGGCCAGGTGGTGCTCAACGCCATCGAATTGGCGGTCAGCGACGTGGAGATCCGTCCCGTCGGTGGTGCGCCCATCGGGTGCTCGGTGTCGTTCAACGACGACCTCGAGCAGGCCGTCTTCCATCCGGCCTCGACGGTGCCTGCCGGACCAGCCACGGTGAGCTGCCGATTCACCGGGACCTTGAACGACAAGTTGCGTGGCTTCTACCGTTCCACCTACAAGGACGAAGCCGGCCACTCCCACACCATGGC
>Ga0307374_10014467_pt1 | contig 10744 bp, 10 predicted proteins | sample OX3MG_FD_202532 | JGI IMG/M metagenome (GOLD analysis project Ga0307374, IMG submission 202532) | Soil microbial communities from Risofladan, Vaasa, Finland - OX-3 | ecosystem: Environmental > Terrestrial > Soil > Coastal area > Acid sulfate soil | place: Finland: Risofladan, Vaasa | collected... | reverse complement strand
GCGGCGGTGCCGCGCCCAGCAGTGACGTCACCTCCGTGGGCTTCACGTTTAAGGGCACGTCAGTTCTGCCCGGTCCAACGCTCGGCTACGAGATCGGTACGGCGCCCAACGGTTCTGTCGAAATTCGAGTCGACGTGACGGTGCAGTGGTACCCCCAGAAGTCCTTAAGCGCCGTCGTGCGCGCCGGCGCCGTGAAGTTGGTGGTCGTTGTGAACCGTGGACGCAGCGTGACATTCCATCCCATTACAAGAGTGTTCACTACGAATCAGACGACAGTGAGTCAGATTCTCGCCAAGGTCGACGCGCTCGAACCAATCGACCCCACCGTGGCGTCCACGGCGCCGGTGGTGTGCGCCTGCTCGATTATCTCGAGCTCAACGATGACCCTTTCGTTCTTTGACGCGAGCGCGAATCGTCCCTACGCGACGGCGGTCGCGCACGGCGGCGGTGGCGCGGTCACTATTCGCCAATACAACCACGACGGCATTCCCACGGGCACCGGAATGGTCGCCGGAGGATCCAACCTCACCACTTGGGTCGCGAAAAAGCTCCACATCAGCCATCCAATCGTGGCGTCGCTCCCCTAAGCGCGGGCTTGCACTCATCTCCCTGGAGTGGGTTGACGAACGACTGGTCGTCAGTTTTGAAGAGCGCCCCTCGAACCACCTACTCGGTTCGACGCTCCAAAAAGAATGCCCGAAGTAGTTCGCTGGACTCATCGGCCAAGACGTCATAGGTAATCGAGGCCTCGTGCAACAGGCGTGGATCGCGGAGAAGGTTGTAACGAGAGCCCACGGCACCCGCCTTTTCGTCGCTCGCACCGATCACCACTCTGGCCACGCGCGCGTTCAAGAAAGCGCCGGCGCACATGACGCACGGCTCCAGAGTGACGTACGCCGTGACGCCGTCCATACGCCAGTAACCTCGTGCGTCCGCGGCACGCCGCAGGGCCACGAGCTCGGCGTGCGCCGTTGGATCGCCATCAACCTCTCTTCGGTTCTCCCCCACGCCAATGACCACGCCGCCCTCGACGAGCACGCAGCCCACCGGGACGTCGTCGTGCGCGCCCGCGCGCCGCGCCGCGCCGAGCGCATCGCGCATAAAGCGTTCGTCGTCACCGTCCATGACGTCGAAGCGTAGGACACGACGAGCACGCCTAAAGTCCCTTCGCACCTGCGTTGTAGACTTCTCGACGGAGGGGTGCGAGAGCGGCCGAATCGGGCAGTCTCGAAAACTGCTGTGTCTACGGGCACCGTGGGTTCAAATCCCACCTCCTCCGCCAGCGAGAAACGGGTGACTTCGGTCACCCGTTTCACGTCCTCGTGACGACCTTCAAGAGCGCCAGTACGCTTAGAGCATCTGTTCTAGGTCGAACTGTTCCAGGAGAGCACCATGGTTTCATCAATTGAGTCGTCAGTGGGCACCGAGCGCAAGGTCGTCACCGCAATACCGGGCCCTAACTCCCAGGCGTTGCACGTTCGCCGCAAGGCCACCGTCAGTGCGGGACTGACCGTGGGCTTTCCGGTCTACATCGAGCGCGCCGAGGGCGCCATCGTGGTCGACGTTGACGGCAACCATTTGCTGGACATGGGATCGGGCATCGCGGTGACGGGGATCGGTCACGCCGTGCCGGCGCTCATCGACGCCGTGAGCCAACAAGTCGCCCACTTTACCCACACCTGTTTCATGGTCACACCGTACGAGAGTTACGTCGAGGTGTGTGAAGAGCTCGCGGCACTGACCCCGGGTACCTTCGCCAAGACGAGCGCACTCTTTAACTCCGGCGCCGAGGCGATCGAGAACGCCGTCAAAGTGGCGCGCCTCGCCACCGGTCGTCCGGCGATCGTCGTGTTCGAGCACGCCTATCACGGCCGCACCAATTTGACGATGGCCCTGACGGCAAAGAACATGCCGTACAAGGACCGTTTTGGGCCCTTCGCCCCCGAGATCTACCGCGTGCCCATGAGTTACCCCTACCGCGACGGACTGAGCGGCGCCGACGCGGCCGCACTCGCGATCAAGATCATCGAGACCGACGTCGGCGCGAAGAACGTCGCGGCCCTATTGATCGAACCCATTCAGGGCGAGGGCGGCTTTGTGGTACCGGCGGAGGGATTCCTGCCGGCACTTTCGAAGTGGACGACCGATAACGGCGTCGTCTTCATCGCCGACGAGATACAGAGCGGCTTTTGTCGCACCGGCGACTGGTTCGCCGTCGATCACGAGGGCGTCGTACCCGACCTGGTCGCCACGGCCAAGGGCCTCGCCGGCGGCATGCCCTTGGCGGCGGTCACCGGTCGAGCCGAACTCATGAACGCGGTCCACGAGGGCGGGCTCGGTGGCACCTACGGGGGCAACCCCGTCGCGGCGGTGGCGGCGCTGGCCACGATCAATACCCTCAGAGATAACAACCTCGTCGCCCGAGCTCGGGTGCTAGGCGACATCATGCTCGCGTCGCTGCGCTCGCTCCAGCGAGACGTCGCCATCATCGGTGACGTGCGCGGTCGGGGCGCGATGGTGGCCATTGAGCTCGTCGAACCCGGCACCAAGACACCCAACGCCGCGGCCACGAAGGCCATCGTTAGTTACTGCCAACAACACGGCGTCATCGCCCTGACGTGTGGCACCTACGGAAACGTCGTACGCCTCTTGCCCCCGCTGATCATCAGTGACGAGCAGCTCAACGACGGCTTGAGCGTGCTGGGCGCCGCCGTTCGCTCCGTTCACTAGTACTTCACTAACGACCGAGCGAGGATTCGACCGAGAGTACATGAGAACAGTCCCTGCTCGCGTGCGCACCGGCGTGCGACTCGTCGCGACCCTGGGTGTGGGCGCGCTCGTGCTGGCCAGTTGCGCCAGTACGCCCGTGGCGAGTCCGCGTCTCAGTGGCACGCCGGCCCTCAGCATCTCGGTTCCCCTTTCGGGCGTGGGCTGCACCCTCATCGACGTCTGTCTCGCCGTGGGCACGTCCAGCGCCAGCGTCGGACCAACCGCCGTGGGCGAGTTCAGCACCCCGGCCGGACGTTGGTTTGCCCTCTCGCTCCCCACCTCGCCCTCGCCGCTCATCACTTCGATCGCCTGCTCGCAAAGCAGCTGTCTCGTGGCTGGCTCTCAACCCGGTCGTGATCTCCTGTGGCACTTTGACGCGACGAATCACGCGCTCAGCGTTGCGACGCCGCCGCCCGGAGGAGTCGGTGTCGAGGCGCTCAATTGTGCTGGACTCAACTGCGCGCTCGTCGACACGAGCGCGCAAGTCGGCGTTCCGCGTTTTAGTTTCAGCGCCGACGGCGGGCTGTCCTGGACGAACCCACTTTTTATGAGTTGGGCGAAGGGCGACACGGTCACTACCCTCGCCTGTGGCGCCGTCTTTGACTGTGTCGTCGGAGCGCTTTCCCCACAACACCAATTTGTGCTCTACGTGACCCGCGACGGCGGCGTCACGTGGAACGAGCGAACGACGCCGCGCGCGTGGACGACAATGACCTCACTGACGTGCGCGCAACTTCGCTGCGTGGCACTCGCGAGCACCGCCCACTCATCGCTGTTAATCCGTTCCAACACGTTCACTCGAGCGTGGACCGACGTGTCGCTCGCCCAGCGCGCGAACGCCCTGGCCTGTTCGACCTGGTCGACGTGCGTCGTGGTCGGCCAGCGCGCGAACGAGACGCCCTGGCTCGCCACGGTACACAAAGGCACGACCCTCAGTGCGTCGCTGCGTTACGTGCCCACGCCGCTGCTCAGTGTGGCCTGTGGCACGAAGCGATGCGCCGCCATCGCCGTCACCACATTGGTGAACGTGCCATTGACTGCGGCGCGGCGCACCTAAGTCTTGGGCCACATCACCTATGAAAGGCTGGCGGTGTGAGTTTTCCTACGCCTGAGGCCGTGCCCGCGGGTTGGTATCCCGATCCGTCCGGGACTCGTCAGTGGCGCGTGTGGACCGGCTCGAAGTGGTCCGAGGTCACGCGGCTCTACGGTGAGTCGAGCGTGCCGGCGCGGCTCGCGGCCAATTTGAGTCTCGTGCAGGCCCTCGCTCGAGTGTGGAGCGTAGGCGTCGTGGGCGTCGTGGGGGGACTCGGACTCTTAGTCGGCGTGCTCGCGCACTGGCCCGGCACGGCCCATCCCACGCCCGAATGGTTTGCCCTGATAGCCAGTAGCACCGCCGTAACCATGCTCGCGGTGGGTTCGGTTGTGTGCGCCTTTGGCGCGAGGGAACTTCGGGGCCACTGGTCGATGGAGGCCTTCATTCCGGGCGTCAACTTTCTCCTCGTCAGCGCCCTCGTGGCCCAACGACTCCGACGGCCCTCGTTCGTGCGTAACACGGCCGACGTGGTCTTACTGACGGCCTACGCCGCGTCATCGCACGCACACGCGTGGTTGGGTGTGGCGCCAATGATCGTCGCGTTCTCTCAGACCCTGTGGGTGAGTGCGCTCGTCGATCAACTAAAGGGACCTTCGACGGTCGAAGCGAGTGCACCGTAGGATGGCTCGAGTGTCGTCGCGCGACGGGGCCACGGAGGGCTGACGATGTACGAATGGTCCGAAGAACACCAGGCCCTCATCGACGTCGTTCGCCGCTTCGTGGACGAGGAGATCCGACCTCACCTCGACGATCTTGAACACCACGGCGTGCCGCCCTTTGAGATATTACGAAAGATGTACGACGTCTTTGGCTTGCGCACGATGGCCCAGGAGTCGTTTCAGCGTCAACTCCAACGAAAGATCGCCGGCGATGGATCCTCGAGCGAGCGTCGAGCCAACGACCCGGCGCTGACCTTGATCCCCACGATCGAACTCTGCCGGGTAAGTCCTGGTCTCGTCACCTCGCTCGGGGTCTCGACCGGACTGGCGGCGGGGACCATCAACAAGCTCGGCACCCCCGCACAGATGGAGCGTTGGGCACTCGACTTGATGACGCTCGACAAGGTGGGCGCCTGGGCCATCACCGAACCCGATTCGGGCTCGGACGCGCTGGGCGGGATGCGCACGAGCGCCGCTCGTGACGGCGACGGCTACGTGTTGAACGGTCAAAAGACGTGGATCACCAACGGCCCCTACGCCGACACGATCGTGCTTTACGCCAAACTCGACAACGGCAGCGGCGAAGATCAGCGCCAGCGTAAGGTCCTCACCTTCGTGCTCGATCGGGGCATGGAGGGACTCGAGCAGTCCAAGCCCATGCGAAAAATGGGCCAACACGCCTCGCCCACCGGGGAGGTCTTCCTCAGCGACGTGCGAGTCGGGCGCGATCGACTGCTGGGCGAGAGTGAAGAGACCAAGGGCGGGGGACGCCAAAGCGCGAAGGACAACTTCGTCGCGGAGCGCGCGGGTGTGGCCGCGATGTCGCTGGGCATCATTGAAGAGTGCACCCGCCTGGCCATCGACTACGCCAAGAACCGCACCCTATGGGGCACGCCCATTGGCGAGTTTCAGCTCATTCAACTCAAGCTCGCCCAGATGGAGGTCGCGCGCGTCAACGTGCGCAACTTGGTCTTTTCGCACGTCGAGCGCACCAACGACGGGGCCACGCCGAGCTTCGCGGAGGCTTCGGCGATGAAGCTCTACGCCGCCCAGGCCGCGTGTCAGGTGGCCGACGACGCCATTCAGATCTTGGGCGGGAACGGCTACATCGCCGAGTACCGCGTCGAGCAACTCAGTCGAGACGCCCGAGTACTGCGAATCTACGCCGGCACCGACGAGATGCAGGTCATCGCCATCGCGAAGGATCTCATTCGTTCCTAGCCAGCGCGTCACGTAGTTGTTGCGCGACGCCCGTCCAACCCTTGTACGTCTGCACCGACGACGGCGCGCTCTCCAGGGCGAACACCAGCGCCGGCACGAACGTTTCGTCGTTCTCGCGTAACGACGCCGCGGAGGCAACGTAGGTTCGAATAGTAAAGACGATCGCCTTGGTTTGGGGTAACTGGCGTAACGTCTGGCGCTCGACCCGAAAGAACCAATCGGCGAGACCGCCGCGGGGCGAGGTGCGCGCCCCGAAGGGCTGGTGCAGTACCGGACTATCGAGCAACGTCCAGTTCAGTCGCCAGAACGACCGCTCGGGTGTGAGCCGATCAAAGAAGGCGCTCGTGGGTCGCGCGAGCACTTGGTCGTACAGCGGCACCGGTGAGTGAATCTCATCGAGCGTCGTACCGATCTTCGTCGCCAAACTCCATCGCGAGGGAAAACAAACGCACGCCGCGCGGAGTCGCCACGCGTCGTCCCTCACCAAGACGCAAAGGTCCTCTTGCACGAGGCGACTGGCTGCGACGATGGGATGCTCGCCCTCGGTGGGAGCGAGGGTCAGTTCCGGACGGTAGGTGCGAAGGAATTCCCGGACTTCTTGCAAGAGTTCGAAGCTCGCCTCGTCACCTTCGGGATTGGTGGCCACGACCACGTCGTAACTTTCCCTCAGAAGAGTCGCCTTCAGGGCCATCTCCTCTTCGTAGTGTCCGTCAATCTCAAACCATGTCGAAGGATCAAGTGGCCGAAGCCCCATCGCCAGACGCCAGCCCTTGGCGTCGAGAGGCAGGTAGGGAAACGGCGGCGTCATTTTGCTACCGGACCCGGCGACGCCCGACGATCGGGCCGCTCACGAGATGGGCTCCACCCCCCTAATCTGGCACGTCCCTACGAACCCTTTTAGCGCACCACCAGCAAATTAGTAGTTGATACATGTTACATTTAAGTTAGTATTAGATATGCCCCGTAGCCAACGGGCGCGTAGTTCACGCGCCATCGCTAACGACGAAGCCATTCGCGAAGCCGGCATTGCCGAAGTCCTTCGCGTGGGGGTGGACCACGTCTCGTTGCGCGACGTCGGTCACCGGGCCGGACTTACCCATGGGGCCACCTACGCGCGCTACGAAGACGTCGATGAACTCCTCGTAGACCTATGGAACTCGGTACTTTCCTACCGGGCTATCTCGATGTTTGAGCTGTGTATGACGGCGGCCGAAAAGCCCCACGCCGACACGGTTGGCGCGGTCTTTGAACTCCTTCGCGACACGCAGCCCGCTGACATGGCGTGCGTTCAACTGCTCCTGACGGCGCGGCGGATACCAACACTGCACGAAGAGGTCGAGCCCTTCATCCACGACTATCTCGAGCGAGAGTTGTGTTCGTCACCTGACGTGAGCCCCGTTCACACTCGCGGCATAACCATTTTTGCTCTATTGATTGTCCAGATCATGGCCGACCGACAGTTCGGTCAGGACGAGAACTACCACGCGGTGCTCAAGACGTTGTTGCTCGATACTCTCAGCACTGATCCCAACGACGTGGGCGAGGTGCAGCTCCGCGATCGTGACGGTGGCATCGTCCCGGCGCCGGGTGACGATCTGCGCACCGAATTGGCCCACGCCACCTTCGGCGTCGTAGGCAAGAGTGGCTACACCCGAGCCACCATCTCACGAATCGCTCGACGCGCCAACTGCTCACCGGGCGCCATCTACAAGTTGTACCCCTCCAAGGAGGACCTCGTCATCGCCGCGTTTCACGATCTCATGCGGGCCCGTTGGATGAGAGTCTCGAACTTTGTCAACGTGCTCGAGGAGGGTTCCATCACCCAACTGCTCTACAACGCGACGAGTACCACCAACACTGTGCGACAGAGTTTCACGTTAGAGACGGCCCTCGCCTCAGCACAGAGTGAGCGGCTTCGATTGGCCATTCTCAGCCAGCTCAGCGAGCTCCAAGCCCTCATCCCCTTGCTGACCAACCTCAGCGACGATGAGAGAGCCCGCCTGGGCTACCTCATTCGCTCAATCATGTTCATTACCATCGGCGTGACTTTCTTGTCGACGGTCGTTGGTTCGATGCAGGGCACGAACTTCAATCAGTTCGCCGAGCCCTTTCGACGCGCCATCTTGAAAGATGGCGTACCCACCTGGAGTGAGATGTCGCGCCAGATCCTCGAACTGATCAACGCGCGCGGGTACTAGGTACTGGCCTTAGGCGGCGACGCGCCCGTCAGACCCTCCAGTCGATTCAAGATCCCCGAGATGACCTCGTCTTGCGCCAGGAGATGCTTTTGGATCTCTTCGGCTTCCTTTAGAACGGCCTCGGCGTCCTTGTAGGTCTCTTCGGCCCGTTTATCGGCGGCCTTGGCTTGGATGTTTTGGCCCACGATGATAATCGGTAGCAACACCAACTGCAAGAAGCTACTCGAGAGCCACACCACGACGAAGTACGTCCCTTGATGGATGGCCGAGGGCAACGCGAAGAGCGCGATGATCGTAAAGACGTACGCGCACCACATGGTGCCCACGACCAGCGTAATGCGAAGACCAAATTTGGCGTTGATCCGAACGAAGACGTTGTCGTCTTTAATACCTCGAAAGTCACGTGTCTTGATCGGCTTCGCCGCGGTCTCGAGTTCGCGCGCTCGCGGGTGACGAGTGTAGTGATAAATGTTGGGCACGTCTCAATTCTCACACCCGCCGAAACGCGGAGTGGTGATTTACGAAGGTCCCCTAATTCTTCATCAGGTCCGGTGACGTCTCCATGCCTTGACGCCAGACCGAACGCGCGATGATCTTGGTCGGATCGGCGCGATCCTTGTAACGCAGTGCGACGTCACGCACCTCCTCGAGCAGTCCCTCCGAGAGGCGCGTCGGGCTAAGCCCGAGCGCCAAGAACTTCTCCCGACTTACGTTGAGCTCATTCTCGACGGCTTCGCGTCGAGGGTTAGGCAAGAACGCCACGTCCACGCCGGTCAACTTTGAGATGAGTTCGGCTAACTCGCGCACTCGGTGAACCTCGGTGACTTGGTTGAAGACTAAGGTCTTGTCGCCGCGCGCCGGCGGATTCTCCAGGGCGATCTGAACGCAACGAACGGTGTCACGGATGTGAATAAAGGCCCGCGTCTGACCGCCCGTGCCGTGCACGGTCAAGGGGTGACCGATGGCGGCCTGCATCAAGAAACGATTGAGCACGGTGCCGTAGTCGCCGTCGTAGTCGAATCGGTTGATGAGCCGTTCGTCGCGCGCGGTTTGGGGCGTTTGGGTGCCCCAGACGATGCCCTGGTGCAGGTCGGTGACACGCAACTGGTCGTTGGCGCAGTAAAAAGCGAAGAGCAGCTGGTCGAGGGTCTTGGTGAGGTGATAGACCGAGCCGGGATTGGCCGGGTGGAGGATTTCGCGCTCGATGTCACCGTCGGGGGTCGGGACCTTGACGGTGAGATAGCCCTCGGGGATCGGGGCGGAGCCGGACCAGCCGTACCCGTAGACGCCCATGGTGCCCAGGTGGACTAAAGCGACGTCCAAACCGCTGTCCACGATGGCGGCTAAGACGTTGTGAGTCGCGCGCACGTTGTTGTCAACGGTGTATCGCTTGGCCGCGGTGCTGCGCATCGAGTACGGCGCGGCACGCTGTTCGGCAAAGTGCACGAGGGCGTCCGGGCGGATCTCTCGTAGCAGTGCCTCAAAGCGCTCGAACTCCTCCGCCAAGTCGAGATGGACGAATCCGATCTCCTTACCAGTGAGCGCCTGCCACACCCGACGTCGCTCCCCGATCGGGCGAATCGGAGTGAGCGACTCGACCTCGAGTTCAAGGTCGATTTCGCGCCGACTCAGGTTGTCAACAATCGTGACCTCGTGTCCGAGATCCGACAGATGCAGCGACGTGGGCCAGCCACAAAACCCGTCGCCGCCGAGAACTAGTACCTTCATGAAAACTCCTAATTGCGTACGTAGGAATGACGACCGAAGAGGCCGCCGAGCCCCCTAATTGAGGGTGCCGTGTCGCTCAAGACTACCAATGAATCACCCCCGCACCCGTGGCTCGATCAGTAGGAAGAGCGGCACCGAACCGTGCGCGACGCCGACTTCGTCGAAGTGTCCGTCGTGTGGCAAGTCTCGTCTGCCCGGTCAGAGCTACTGCGTGAGTTGTGGAACGAAGTTCGCTGACGGCTAGGTGAGGACTCGCCAGTGAGGGATGGAGTCACATTCGTTGCACTTGAGGGGTGCATCGCTTTACGCGAGAGAGCCGTTCCCAACGTACCGATCTGCTCTTTTTGATCGTTTTTGGCGTGGCCATTGGCTTCGCCGAGGCGGCGGTGGTGTACTAGCTGCGCCTCCTGCTTCACTCTCGCGACGACTACTCGATCGCCCGCTACAAGGTCGAATTGAATCTGGGAATCATTACCTTCGTCTCACCCGTACATACGCTCATGGTCAACCACCGAGTCAGTGACATTTGAAGTGACGCGCGAGAGCGCGACCCTCGTCATGCCGATCTCTCTCGCCTACGAGGCGGCCAGCAATTGGCGCCAGCGAATCGGCGCGTTCCTGGTGAGCTTCGCCTGCTGGGACCTCTCCTATTACTTCTTACTTCTTCCTCAAAATCTTGGATCATTGGCCCCGAAGTATGATGACGAAGGACGTCTTTTTCCTCATTCCTGTCACCTCAATCGGCCCCGTTCTCACGCCGAGCGTGATCTCGATCGTGCTGCTCGCACTTGGTCTCAAACTCTTTGCGGACTGACCCGTGGTGGAATCGACACGAAAATGACTCGTGCGTCACCGGCTCCTTCGCGACCGAGGCTGATCGAGCCGCCGTGGGCGACCTCACGCTCGCAGGGCTGATGAACTCACTTCGACGTAGTCGTGGTCGCCGCCACGACTGGGCCGGTGTGCGCGGCGTTGCACGCCCTCGGGTCCCACGGCTCCAACGCGGAGCTGACCGCACTCGGGGCGCTGAACTGGGGGTTCGTCTTCACCCCGGGCGGGTCGTAGATCGTCGTCGT
>Ga0307374_10014465_pt1 | contig 10744 bp, 6 predicted proteins | sample OX3MG_FD_202532 | JGI IMG/M metagenome (GOLD analysis project Ga0307374, IMG submission 202532) | Soil microbial communities from Risofladan, Vaasa, Finland - OX-3 | ecosystem: Environmental > Terrestrial > Soil > Coastal area > Acid sulfate soil | place: Finland: Risofladan, Vaasa | collected... | reverse complement strand
TCGTCGAACATCTTCTGGAGCTCAGGCCGGGTCTGATGAGCGGCGGCCGTCTCCAGGATGTGCAGCCCGGAAGGCGGCGCCCCTGCCATGGCATCGAGCGAGATTACGGCTTCTTCGCGAGCCCGAAACGACTCATAAAGCAAGAAGAGGAGCGTGATGGCGAGGGCTGCGAGGGCTACGCCCGTGGCGCTCTCGGCGATGATCGCGAGCCGGGCCAATCCCTGCTCCGGGACGAAGTCGCCGTAGCTGAGAGGAACGAGAGTGCTGGAAGAAACGTAGATGGCGGTCGGGATGTCCTTGATGACAGGACGGAACTCGCCGCCCAGCCCGCTGATCGCCAGGCCGTAGCCCAGCGTCAGCGCCGAGGCCCACACCAGGAACAGGGCTAGCAGCGCCAGGGGTGCGAAGGAGGCGAGCCTCGCCTCGCTGCGCTCGACGCGGGAGGTGCGCTGGCTGACCCACCTCCAGATCCGCCACGCGGGCCGGATCAGGATTCGGGCCAGCTGGATCTTGCCCACCGCCGGCCGAGGCAGGACCACGGACTGGAAGAGGTCGTAGAAGACGGTGAGCACGATGACGACGCCGGCGGCGACTTCAACACCGTGGAGCAGCGCCGTCACCCCATTCGCCAGGCTGTGTGATTGACGAGCGTCATCCCTGGATCGTAAATCCAGGGCTCGCTTTCAATCAGGAGGTGGCGTAACCCTTCTTCTGCAGCATGTCGAGAATCTCCCGCTGCTGCTGCAGCATGTCCTTCTGCTGGGTCAGCATCTGCAGCTGCTGCACGTTGATCGCGTGCAGCGTGGTCAGGGTGATGTGGTCGGCTTCGGCGCGGGCATCCTGGCTGGCCGAGATCACGTTCTGTCCCACGATGATGATGGGTAGCAAAACCAGCTGGAAGAACGTCTGGGCGATCCAGGCGACGATGACGATGACGTTGTGGGTCGCGATCGCGGCGGGCAACGAGATCAGCGCGATGGCCGCGAACACGTAGGCCGTCCACATAGTGCCGACGCTCCGGGTGATCTTGACCGCCAGCCAGGTGTTGAACTGCCCGACCGCTCCGGCCCCATGCACGGCCTCGTGCCCGGCCCGAGAGGTGATCAGACGGGGTTTGTGCAGGGTTGGCTCGGCTTTGGCCGCTGCGTAGGCAGCGCGGTGTGCGCTGTCGGATTTCCGCCGTTCCGCGTGCTGTTCGGCCAATTTGCGGCCCTCCATCTCGGTCCGTGAAGCTAGGACAATGACAATCATGTCGAATCCGCCGCCGGGTGGCGGCGCTCGGCAAGGCGAGTTTCAGCGTGCGGGACCCAGAGGAGACGAAGCGATGGCAGGCGACACCAAAGAGGCATGGGAGCAGTTCCAGAAAGACATGAAGGCGCTGGGCGGCCAGCTGCACCGGCAATACCGGAGCACCGCAGACGAGTCGGCATCCGCGGACGTGAACCAGTCGCTCGAGAAACTGCGGCAGGCGGCGGAGTCCGTTTTCAACTCGCTCGAGGCCGCCTCGCGCGACCCCGAGGTCAAGGCCGGCACCCGGCAGGCGGCCCGATCATTCGGAGCGGCGCTCGCGGAGACCTTCCGAGAGGTCGGCGACGAGATCGACAAGGCCCTCCGCAAGCCACCGGCGCAATAGCGACCCGGAGTTCATTCGCAATCGGACGCCGGCTCGCCGCATTCGGGTCGGACGCCAAGACGACCGAACCGTGAGCGGTGCCTGGCAAACCAGCGGTAGGCCCTGGCCTCGACCATCACGAAAGGCCTGAGCTGGAGGGAACGTCCGAGTGCCCCCGCGACGCCCCCGAGCTCGCCAAGCACGACGTTGACCGCCGCGGCACCTTCATAACGCCGGCCCTGCTGATCGACGGCCCACGCGCTGCGGTCGGCCTCCTCCCTGCTGATGCCGTAACGAGCCAGCGCGCCCCGAGCTTGATTGGGGATGACCAGCACACGGCCGGCCCGGTCGCGCCGGCGGACCCAGCGCGCCGTCCTGGTGCAGACCGCTCAAGTGCCGTCGAAAAGCAAGACGACCCGAGGACCGGTCAGGCCAGGACCTCCTGCCGCTGGGAAAGGTGGCCGATCGCCTGCTTGCGGAACTCGTCGAATCCCTCGGCCAATCCCTTGCGCAGGATGCGCGCGCAGGCGGCTGCCGAGTACAGGCGTGGGATGAAGACGAAGTCAGCCCCCGCCGCGTAGAACTCGAGCGCCTGCGGGATGTGGTCCGTCGTCAGGACCATGCGCGTATTTGGCGCGTTGGAGCGGACGTTTCTCATGAGCTTGATGTTGTTCGTCCCGCGAAGCACGTCGTCCGTGATGCTCGATACCACGAGCTCGGCATGTTCGATGCCGGCGTGGCGCAGGGTGTCCATGTGAGCGATGTCGCCGTAAACGCACTTGATCTCCTTGCGTCGCAGCTCCCTCAGCACAGTCGGGTTGAAGTCGATCACGAGGATCTTCTCAATAAATTGGCGCGCCTCGCTCGCACTTCCTTCGTGCTCGAACTCGTAAAGGATCGAGCTGGTGTCGCGGAAGAAGCCGAGGAAGATGACCGGCTGATGCATCTGCTCGAGCTCCGGGGACATCGCGCTCGAGTCGAGGTCTTTCAAGCCGACCGCCTTGAACGCCGACCCCAGGACTCTCTGGATGGGATGGCTGAAGTTGATCATGTACGTCGACACGACCGAGGTGATTGCGAAGGTGATGATGACGATGGTCAGCACGTCCGACGAGATCTGCTGCGGATGGATCGTCACGCCCAAAGACGCGATGACGATCGAGAACTCGCTCACCTGCGCGAGGTTGATGGCCGGCACGATGCTGGTGCGAAGGCCAAGCCGGAGCGCGTAGAGGATGGGCACCACCACTATGCGGCTGACGATCACGAAGGCAGACGCTGCGAGAGCCAGCTCGAGCACCTGCAGGCTCGGGATGGTGATCTGCATCCCGAGAGCGACGAAGAAGAGCGTGACGAAGAAGTCGCGGATGCTGACGGCCTTGGCGACCACGTCGACGTTGTATGGGAAAGTCGAAAGGCTCACCCCGGCGATCAGGGCGCCCATCTCTCGAGACAGGCCGATGAAGCTGGCCGCCCCGGCGAGGAAGAAGCACCACCCGAGCCCGGACACCAGCACTAGCTCCGGCGCCTTGGCGACCATGCGGAACAGGTGCGGCAGGATGTACTTGGAGATCGCAAAGCCGCTCACTACCAGGACGGCGCCGCGCCACAGCGACCCCGCTAGCGGAAGCAGGTTCGGGTTCAGCAGGTTGGGCTGCACGGCCAGCATGGCGACGGCCCACAAGTCCTGGATGACGAGCACTCCGAGCGAGATCCGGCCCGGCAGAGTGTCGAGCTCGTACTTGTCGTTCAGGATCTTGACCACGACCAGCGTGCTCGACAGGCTCATGCACGCCGCCAGGTAGACCAGCTCGTAGTTTCCTGGGCCGTTTCCCACTCCGAGGATGGCGAAGAAGCCAAGGCCGAGCGCAACGCAGATGGGCACCTGCAGGGCTCCGGTGAGGAGGACCGCCGGGCCGCCCGAGGCCATCTTCCTCAGGTCGATCTCCAGGCCGATGACGAAAAGCAGCAGGATCAAGCCGATCTCGGCCACGGCCGAGATGCTCCCCTGGTCGTTGACGAACTTCAGCAGGTGGGGCCCGATGATCACGCCCGTCGCGAGGTAGGCGATGATCAGCGGCTGCCGGAACCGCCACGTGACGGCGGCGATGAGAGCAGCCGCGCCGACGCAGATCCCGATGCTAGAAAGCAGGTCGGTCGGTACGTTCACGAGCGCGCGACCGCGGGCCGGGTGGCGTACCCGTCGAGGTCGTCGGCGCTGACGCGCGCGATAGACGCGTCCGCCGGGTCGGCCAGGACCAGGAACCGGGGGTTGTGCAAGGCTTCGATGAGGCTGTCCGCCGTCTGATCCGCCACCGGGACCTTCTCCTCTAGCGCGTCCTGGTGGCGAAGCCAACGGCCCATGCCGCGCGACCGGGTGTTCTGACCGAGACGCAGGCCTTTGGACTCGAGACAGTAAAGCGAGACGTAGAGGCCGGTGCCGCTCAGCTCATGCGCCAGGCCGCGCGTGAAGGTCGCCAGCGCCGCGTACGCGCTGTCATATGGGACCGTGAAAGGGTCCTGTGGCGCGAGGCCGCCAAATGGAATCGTGTTGACGACGTGACCCGAGCCACGAGCCTGCATGTGAGGCAGGAACGCGCGCGCCGCGCGGACGGGCCCGAGCAGGTTCGTCTCCAGCATCCAGGTCCAGTCGGCGGTGGTCATGCGGTCGAGTCTGCCCTGCAGGAACACGCCCGCGGTGTTGATGAGGATGTCGACCTGGCCCATGGCCTTGATGGAGTCGCGTGCCAGCGAGCGGACCGAGACGTCGCTGCGAACGTCCGTGGAGAGCGCCAGGGCAACGTCCGCCGTGCCCAGCGCGAGGATCTCGCCAACGGTACGCTCCAGCCGCGCCGCGTCGATGTCGGCGACGATGACGCGAGCCCCCTGCCGGGCCAGCCCTTTGGCGATGGTCCGTCCGATGCCGCTTCCACCACCAGTGACCACCGCCACCTTGCCGCCGAGGGAGCCGCTCGGCACAGGCTCTTCCGGAATCATGTCCGGGTAGCTTGCTACATGGCGCGCTGCGCGGCAACGAAATCGACGCGAAATTGACCCGGCCGAGATCGCTTGGCCCCGGGCGGACCCTAAGACGTCGGGGATTGATGCCTCGTGATTTCGAGATCGGTTCAGGACTGCTGGAGCACCATCACCGAGCGGTCCTGCGTGGTGACCGTTCCCTTGACCTCTTCACCGGCGCCGTCGGGCTGCAAGCGCGCGGTGTCGAGCACCACCCTCGATGACTCCCCGAACTCGCCCGGAATGACCCAGTCGACGGATTCGGAGTGGGCGTTGAAGAGCAGCGCGAACGACTCGTCGACGACCTGCCGGCCGCGCTCGTCTTTGGAAGGGATCGCCTTGCCGTTCAGATAGGCACCCAGCGATCGCGCGTGACCGACGTCCCAGTCCTGGTCCGTCATCGCCTCGCCGTCCGGCTTGAACCATCCTATGTCGACGTTGCCGCGGATGGGCCGGCCCTGGAACCAACGCCGGCGGCGGAAGATGGGATGCCGGCGGCGAAACGCGATCAACCAGCGTGCGTACGTCAGGAGACCTTCGTCAATGGCGGACCAGTCGATCCAGGAGATCTCGTTGTCCTGGCAGTACGCGTTGTTGTTGCCCTTCTGACTCCGCCCGAGCTCGTCCCCCGCGAGCAGCATCGGCACGCCCTGGGACAGGAGAAGCGTCGCCAGGAAGTTGCGCTGCTGCTTGGCGCGGCAGGTCAGCACCTCCTGCTGATCGGTGTCCCCCTCCGCCCCGCAGTTCCACGACCGGTTGTGCGACTCGCCGTCGGCGTTCTTCTCGCCGTTCGCCTCGTTGTGCTTCTCGTTGTACGAGACGAGGTCGCGCAGAGGAAAGCCGTCGTGAGCCGTGATGAAGTTGATGCTTGCCACCGGGCGGCGTGTGTCGCTCTGGTAAAGGTCGGAGCTGCCGGTGAGCCGTGACGCGAGCTCGGCCACCGTCGCCGGCTCTCCGCGCCAGAAGTCGCGGACGGTGTCGCGATACCGGCCGTTCCACTCCGACCACAAGGCGGGGAAGTTTCCGACCTGGTAGCCGCCCTCTCCGATGTCCCATGGCTCGGCGATGAGCTTGACCCGGCTGACGACAGGGTCCTGCTGGATCAGGTCGAAGAAGGTGGACAAGCGGTCGACCTCGAAGAACTCGCGCGCCAGCGTGGCAGCGAGGTCGAAGCGAAAGCCGTCGACGTGCATCTCGGTGACCCAGTACCGCAGGGAGTCCATGATCAGTTGAAGCGCATGAGCGTGAGCCACGTTGAGGCTGTTCCCGGTGCCGGTGGTGTCGTAGTAGAACGTCGGATCCCCGGGCACCAGGCGGTAGTAAGCGGCGTTGTCGATGCCCTTGAAGCACAGGGTGGGACCCAGGTGATTGCCCTCCGCAGTGTGGTTGTAGACCACGTCGAGGATGACCTCGATACCGGCCGCGTGCAGGGTCCTCACCATTGCTTTGAACTCGTTCACCTGCTCTCCGCGCTGCCCGGAGCTCGAGTACCCGTTGTGAGGCGCGAAGAACCCGATCGTGTTGTAGCCCCAATAGTTGCTGAGTCCCATGTCGCGCAGGCGGTGGTCGTCCACGAACTGGTGGACCGGGAGAAGCTCGACCGCGGTAACGCCGAGAGAGACGAGGTGGTCCACGACCGAGGGATGGGCGAAGCCCGCGTAAGTCCCGCGCAGGTGCTGGGGCACGTCGGGATGGCGGCGGGTGAACCCCTTCAGATGGGCTTCGTAGATGACCGACTCGTGAAGGGGCGTGTCGGGCGAACGGTCGGCGCCCCAGTCGAAGGTGGGGTTGTGCACCACTGACTTGAAAACGTGGGGAGCACTGTCCTCGATGTTGATGGTGGTCAGGTTGTTCGGATCATGCCCGTAGCAGGACGTGTTCCAGTCGATGTCTCCTTCGATCGCCCGCGCATATGGATCGAGCAGGAGCTTGTATGGGTTGCAGCGGATTCCGTTCTCGGGCTCGTACGGCCCGTGGACCCGGTAGCCGTAGCGCTGACCCGGCCCCACGTTGGGCAGGTAGGCGTGCCAGGAGAATGCGTCGACCTCCTCCATTCGGACGCGGCGCTCTACGCCCGCATCGTCGAAGAGGCAGAGGTCGACAGCCCTGGCGACCTCGGAGAACAAAGCGAAGTTTGTCCCGCCTCCGTCGGAGGCCGGTCCAAGTGGATAGGCGCGACCCGGCCAGACGTCGATCCGGCCGCCGGGAATCTCAGACACCTGCTGCGGAAATCTCCAAGATCACGACACTCGATCGTGGCAGGCTCAGGGCCCGGCCGCGCTTCCTTATCGAAGTGTGAGATGCCAGGAGAACCTGCGCGCCGGGACCGATCTCGCAGCGCCACGCTCGCTCGCCCATGTTGGCCATCAGGCTGATCGCTCCCCGTCGCAGGACGAGATGGCGATCGCTCTCGTCGAGCTCGACCTGGACGGGTGCATCTCCAAGCCGGCTTCGCAGCCGGATCAGGTATCGGTACCACTCAAGCATGTGGCGATGGAAAGGCTGGTCGAGCTCGCTCCAATTGAGCTTCGACCGCTCGAATGTGGCCAAGTCCTGCGGGTCGGGCACCTGGTCGGGCCTCCAGCCGAACGCGGCGAACTCCCTGCGGCGCCCTTCCGAAACCGCCGTGCCCAGGCCCGGGTCGGCGTGGTCCGTGAAGTACTGGAACGGGCTGCTCGAGGCCCATTCTTCACCCTGGAAGATAAGCGGTGTGTATGGGGCGGTGAGCAGCAGCGCCGCCGCGATCTTGAGGGCTCCCTCGTCGACCAGGTGACCCAGCCGCTCACCGGCCGCGCGATTGCCGACCTGGTCGTGGTTCTGCGCCCCCACCACAAGTTGGAAGGGCGCCACATCCCTGTTGTTGGTCCCTTCGGTGATCAGCCGTCGAGCCGAGCGCGGACCCTCGTAGATCCAGCCGTCGCGAAGCGCCCTGCCCAGCAGCTCAAGCGAGCCGAAGTGCCGGTAGTAGCCCGAGCGTTCGCCGGTGAGCGCCGCGTGCAGCGAGTGGTGCCAGTCGTCCGACCAGGCGGCGTCGAGGCCGTAACCTCCCAGCGCGCGGGCGCGCACGAAGCGCGCGTCGTTGACCTCGGTCTCCGCGACCAGGACGACAGTCCGCCCGAGCTCCGCTCCCAACGCATCGACCTCGACCGCAAGCTGCTCGAGCATGTGGGTCGGAGACTGGTCCACGATCTGCTGGACGGCGTCCAGCCGCAGCCCGTCGACGTGATAGTCGCGGATCCACATCAGCGCGTTGTCGATGACGAATCGCCGCACCTCCTCGCTTCCGGACCCGTCGAAATTCAGTGCTGCGCCCCAACCGGTGTGGTGCCTGTCGCTGAAATACGGTCCGAACTCGGGCAGGAAGTTGCCGACCGGGCCGAGGTGGTTGTAGACGACGTCGAGCAGGACCGCAAGCCCGGCGGCGTGGCAGGCGTCGACCAGGCGTTTGAGCCCGGCTGGGCCGCCGTAAGCGTGGTGAGCGGCGAAAAGCGCAGCGCCGTCGTAACCCCATCCACGCAGGCCCGAGTACTCCGCCACCGGCATGAGCTCGATCGTGGTGACGCCCAGGCCGACCAGATGCGGGATGTGCTCGGCGACGCCGTCGAAGGTGCCTGAAGGCGAAAAGGTGCCGGTGTGCAGCTCATAGATGATCGACCCGGCAAGCGGCCGGCCACGCCATGCGCCGTCGTACCAGGCGTGTGCCGTGTGATCGACCACCTGCGACAGGCCGAGCACGCCGTCTGGCTGGGACAGCGAGCGCGGGTCGGGGCGCGCCTCTCCACCGTCGAGCGAGAAGCCGTAGCGCCTCCCGGCGCGAGCTTCGCGATCGGAGACTTCCCACCACCCGGACTCCCGGTCATGCATCGCGAGCCGGCGGCCGTCCAGCACCAGCTCCACGCGCCGGCGGTCCGGCGCCCACACCCTGAACGTGTGCATCAGCGTTGCGGTTGGGCGAGGACGGCGACGGGGAAATCGGCAAGCAGCGTACGGAGGGCGACAGCGGCGCCGCCCTCGAAAGCGTGGCCGGTCAGGACGTCGCTCCACGTGCCTCCGGGCAGCTCGACCGACGTGTCGCCCCACTCGCCGCCCAAGCCCACGAGGAGGCGCGGCACTGCAACGACGAGCCTGCCCCTTGCGAATGCGACGACGTGGCGAGCCTTGGAGCCGGTCGCGGCCATGGGCTCGTAAGGGGCGCCGCCGAACAGTTCCGGGCGTTCGCGGCGCGCCTCCAGGAGTCGCGAGATGAGCCACAGCTTGGGCGCGCCCTCGTCGGCGCGGGCCATCACGTCTGACGCGCCCGAATTGCCCATCTCGTCGAGGAGGCGGCGCCGAAGGCTGTAGTCGACCGGCCTGCGGTTGTCGGGGTCCACGAGGCTGAGGTCCCACAGCTCGGAGCCCTGGTACAGGTCGGGCACGCCGGGACAGGTGAGCAGCAAGGTCGAGTGGGCCAGCGAGTTGGCGCGGCCGAGAGAGACCAGCTGGTGGCTTCCGATGAACGCCTGGAGGTCGCCGAGAAACTCCGCATCCGCCAGCACGCTGCTCGCGAACTGCGCCACGGCGTCCTCGTAGGCGGTCACCGGATCCATCCAGGACGTGTGCGTCTTGGCCTCGCGCGACGCTTTCTGCAGGAACTGCGACACGCGAACCACATCGATCGGCCAGGCTCCGACCAGAGTCTGGTACATGAGGTATTCCAGGCTGCGATCGGGATAGCCCTGGGTGCGATAGCGCTCGTTGTGCTCGGCCCAGCGGCGCACCGCGGCGTCCCATTCGGCAGACATCTCTGAAAGGAGGCTGAGCCTCGCTCGAACGTCCGCGCTGCGCTTGGTGTCGTGTGTGGCGAGGGTGAGCATGGTGGCCGGCCACCGCAGCGAGATGCGCGAGCAGAACCCGTGGAACTCATCGACCGTGTGACCGAACCTGCCCGGGTCACCGCCGACTTCGTTCAGCGAGACCAACCGGTTGTAGCGGTAGAAAGCGGTGTCCTCCACCCCCTTCGCCATCACCGCCGGCGTGAACTGCTGGAACCGGCCCGCGAACTCTGACTCGACCTCGCCTTCGTGCTCCATCAGCAGGAGCCCACCGATGAACGTCAGCAGCTCGGCATCGATATCCGGGCGGCGATGGGCCGCGTCATCGACCGCCTGCCCCACTCGCGCGCGGTCGCCATCGCTCACCGCGCCGGGGCGCACATAGGTGCGGTATACGGTGAGCGCGGCGGCGATCTCGCGAATCGCCTCCTGCAGCTCGCCGCGCGTACGGTCTCGGTGCATGCGGTGCCGCTCGCAGATGTCGACGAGGAGGCTGGTCAGGCGCTCGAGATCGGGGATCAGGTCCCTGACCATGACGTCCTGCTTCGCCGCCCTGACCACGTCCGGATAAGCCAGCGAGTCTCCTGTGAAGGCGTGGTACAGCGCCGTCATCGCCGGTTCGTTTTCCGCATCGACGAAGAGACCGTCGACATGAGCGATGAAGTCGTAGCCGGTCGTTCCGTCGACCGGGAAGGAATCGGGCAGCTCCTCGTCGTAAGCAAGCACCTTCTCGACGACCAGGTATAGGGCGGGGGCGGCGGCTCGGATCTTGTCGAGGTACGCCTGCGGATCGTTGAGCCCGTCGACGTGGTCGATTCGCAGCCCTCGCACCTGCCCTGCCGCCACCAGCTCGAGCACGAGCCGGTGTCTGTCCATGAACACGTCTTCACGCTCGACGCGCAGGCCGATCAAAGTGTCGACCGTGAAGAAGCGCCGGTAGTTCAGCTCGGCCTGCGCCGTACGCCAGTAGGCGAGCCTGTAGTGCTGTCGCTGGAGAATCGCGTCTAGGGCGCTCTGGTCGTCACGGGCGGCGTCGAAATCGACGCCTTCCAGGGATTCGGTCGAGATCGGAAACACCTCGTCGTGGTAACGGACCACGACCTCAGAGTCCTGGCGCTCGAGGATCAGGTGTCCCGCCTCGAGCTCGCGGCCGTAGCGGTCGGCAAGCACGCCCAGCAGTATCTTGCCCTTCATGTGGGACAGGGCGGGTTCCCAATCGATGTCGAAGTAGCTTGCATATCGGCTCGAGCGCCCGTTGCGCAGGATGTCCCACCACCAAGGGTTGGCGCGGCCCGCCGACGCC
>Ga0307374_10014462_pt1 | contig 10745 bp, 8 predicted proteins | sample OX3MG_FD_202532 | JGI IMG/M metagenome (GOLD analysis project Ga0307374, IMG submission 202532) | Soil microbial communities from Risofladan, Vaasa, Finland - OX-3 | ecosystem: Environmental > Terrestrial > Soil > Coastal area > Acid sulfate soil | place: Finland: Risofladan, Vaasa | collected... | reverse complement strand
ACAGGGCTACAGCTCTACGCGACATCCTTCCCGTAGAGCTCGAAGTAGGGGATGACCGAATAGAGAGGCCAGCCGGCGTGGTGCCGAAGGTGATAAACCAACACGCGATTCTGGAAGGTCTTTCCGACTGGCCACACTTGCTGGGCTATAACCGGTTTGCGGCCAAGCCAGGAAGCCAGACTCTTCTTATGGTTGGAAATGATCCCCTCCTAGTCATTGGCGAGGTGGGCGCGGGTCGGGTCGCAGCATTCGCGTCCGATTGCGCACCTCACTGGGGTAGTCCTGAGTTTCTCGCTTGGAGCGGCTACCCGACGTTCTGGAACAATCTGGTCAATTGGCTTTCCGACACGCACCCGGTGAATCAGTAGACAACGATTAACCTAGGACTGATCAGAAGTCGGATCACCTGTCCCGTTAACCACGGTCCGTCGACTCGCGTCACGCTGCCCGAGCTGTAGTGCACAGAAAATCCACCCTGGGCGGTAACGTGTCCCGTTAACGTCTCCGCTAGCCATCCGTTGGGCGACTTCACGGAGTTGATCGTTGGGGTGGCAGATCACCGCCTCCCGAATGAAGGCCGGTGCCAGAAGGGGATGAGCTAGTAGTGTCCAGAGGATCTTCTGAATAGCCTTCACCGTTGCCGTGACCGGCTCGGCATAGCCGTCTTCATGACCCACAGGGCTACCGTCGTATGGTCGTCGACATTCAGCGTCACCCGTCGCTCGCCCGTGAGCATTGGGGTAATCAACGGAGCGGCTGCCATCTCGAGACGCGACATCCAGCCGTTGTTGCACTCGGCACACACGATTTTCGCCCGCCGGCTGAACGCCGGGCGCCTTTGTTCAACCCAGGAATCCTCGTCTCCGACCAAACCAATGCGTTGGAGGCCCAAGGTCTGGGAAGACGGCTTTAAGCCACCCGGGCCACATGTGCTCTTGCGTGAGGGGGCCGACTCGACCGCAGAAGGCACATGGTCGCGGCCCGCGTCTCGGATGCGGTGTGGGACGGCATAAGTGGATCGGTCATGCCGCCCTCGCATAGACGTGGTGAAGGCCGCCCAGGATCGGTCGGCTAACGACGTCGCCATGCGATATCGACGGACTTGGTACCGGTGTCTCCAGCTCGATCGTGCGATGAGGACGATCATGGTTGTAGTAGCACGCGAACTCCGTGAGTAAGGCGAGCAGATGCCGTTCATTCAGCACGATGACGTGGTCAAGGCTGCAGGAGGGCAATAGTTGATCCGCCCGGTGCGGACGGACTTTTGCCGCCCCACAGGAGCACAAGGCTGATTAGTTCGAGCATCGTCACAGGGTCGCCGATCTCGCCGGATTGAGTTTTGCCCTCCTACACCCCGGCGCGAGGTCCACGGACGCTCGATCTGGAACGCTCAGGGCGGGGGTACCTACCTCCGCCCTGCCTCTTCCCTCGCGGGTCTCCGCGCGGTCAGGGAGAACTCGGAGATGTAACCGCAACGAAGGAGCCGCCCCGGGCGCGGCCCCCCACGGTCACTCTCTACGAGTGAAGTCTGAGCAACAAACCTCCCAAGTAGAGTCCGAGTAGAACGAGTCGCGCGTCGATCTGCAGGTCGAGTTTCAGTTTGATGGGGCTTTCTCACGGGCCGGTCTGGCCCACGGTTGCGTCACCGCCCGCCCGGGAGGTGGAGCGCCCTCGCAGGATACCGAGCCCTCTCTCAGGCGGGGAGTAGCTTATTTACCTCGACAAATAGCGTTTCGAAGCGGTCTAGCGCTTCCGAGACTCCAGGTAGGGTCGACCCGATCCCGGATTCGATAAGGAACGCAGCCGGACGATAGTGATCGAACTCGGGAACCGTGTCGGGCAGCCCGCGAAAATGCTCCTCAACCTCAGCGACAACGCGCTCCGGCGAGCCAGCCTTCGGAGTTGCCGGCAGCGCCTGCTTGCCTTTCAACTCGAATGCCGCGTTCACAAGCGCGACATCCATCTCGCGATCAACGATGTCCTCGGTGCCTTGGAGAAGCTTCGACTCACGGAGGTCCCGGACCTTAGTCTTGTCACCCGGTTTGTAATCCGTGAAGATCGCAACGTTCAGCCGGTTCCCTCCAAACAAGGTCATGAATCCGGCTACCTAAATCGTCCACCGTTTGTCCAAATGCTCGCGCTTGGCTTCTCAGCTTCTTTCGCGCCCTTTACTAACCCTGCAAGCGCTCAGGTTTACGAATTGACGCAGTTGTTGAACTCGCTCCTATGGCTCGTCGTGGCGGCAGATGAGTGGCTGGTTATCGATGACACGGTGTCGCTAGAAACGTTGCGCCACGAGGGCTTCCCCCGGTTGCGACTCACCGGAAGGAAGCCACCTACTGACCTCAAGACCCTGACTAGCTTCCTTCGGAACGCCGTGAGTCACGTCAACTTGGACTTCGTCAGCGAGATGAGCCAGATCACCGAGGTCAGGCTGTGGAACCATTGGCACGGAAAGCTGACCGAACCGCACACTGCAGACCTAGTCGTCTCAGTCGGGGAGCTCCGCAAGCTTGCCGACGTTCTTCCAAAGCGCTATGGCTTGCTCGAACCTGCGACGGGAATCTTGAAATTGCGCCCCGATCGTCTGTGAGAGCGTCCCGGCTCAGACGGGGAGGGCGAGCTGTCCGGCCATAGGTGCCGCGGGCACATCGGCGATCACAACCAGCTTTCGACCGCCACCCTCGTTGACGTGGTCGACTAAGCGGTAGGTTCCCTCTATCCGAGCCGGCAAATTGAACATGAAGAGTTCTGGAGCCCGCCGAATCTCCCGCTCCTCAATCGAACTGACGGATCTGGCAAGCAAGAGGCCATGGGCGAGCCAATCGGCAAACGATGAGGGGACTGCGATCTGCTCACCCCGAGTGCTCACGGTACTGCCCAGCCGCCCTTGGAGTACGCGGAAGTGGCGCAGCGTGCGGACACATTTCCGCACTCCGACGTCGACCGACGTCCGCTGGCCCCAACTTTGGTACATCTGGCCACGCAGGCTCGTTGTGCTGGTTTCGCCGTTCAGTGACATCTGCCGGCCGACCTGAGCACATAGGTCTCCAAAGAACTTAGTCGTCGCAAACAGAGCGCCCAAATGCAAGACACGACTGTCGGTGTCGAGGTCGGTTCGGGTTGCCCATCCGATCATGGCTTGAGCTCGAGCTGGGGGTCGGATCCATATACGAGTCAGTGCCTTCCTCGTCTTTAGCATTGCTTCTCCAGAGGGAATGATCTCTCGGAGTGCTACTTCAAGCAGCCGCAAGCTATCTGCATATGGCGTCCCAGCTCTAGCAATTCTCAAAGCGATGTCCATCATGTCGGGTGTCAGGGCTCTGTCCAAGATTGGCCTGTCGCTCATGCTTCCACCCGCGCTAGAGGAACTATTACCTCATCGAAACTCAAGCTCCCGTGCGACATCCGCGTGCCGGCATTGAAGTAACCACCCCGCGCGTTGGCGAATCTTGGAAAGAAGACGCCAGCCGGTATTCCGGGCGGGTCCCAATCTGTTCCCTCCGAATCAGATGAATCGCGGAGCGTAGCGCTCTTGTAGAGCCACACCCTGGTTCCAGCCATATCGACTTCCAGGCCGGGACTCTTCGGGCGGCCAGTTGCTTCCGCCTCGATGTTCCCGTGGTCAGAAGTAATCCAGACTTCAAAACCATCTGCTGACGCCTGCTTGACCAACCGATTCAATACTCCATCCTTGGCCCAGGTCCGGACTCCGGCCATCATTTGCATTTCTCCGAGCACCTTGGCGCCGTGCATTATCTCGTCGACAGCGCTAATCACACATCCCTGCACGTTAACGTCGTGCGGAGCGGCGAACTCCCCACTAGCGATGCCCTGGATCTTCATGTACTGAGAGTGATAGACGGCACCTTCTTTGATCCAAAAGTCACGCCACCGCCTGCTCTCGTGAGCCGTTGTTTCAATGGTGTCCGGAAAGCTCAGCGGAAGACGACCAGCAAAAATTGCCTGGCGCGACACCGGAGTGATGGTCGGCACCATGGCAAAGGAGGCACCTTCCTCAAGCACTGATATTCCGCTGCCCTCGCTAATGATCTGCCATTGAGCGAAGCCCATACCATCGATCACGATCAACATGACGCGACTTGCGCGGCCTTCCCGTAGACGGCGGGCGAGGTACGGAGCAATCTTGTTAACCGATCGCGGCCAAGGATCCGCGCTGGACATAGCTGATTCAAGTCCGTGGCGGAGCCACGCCCTAAACGGCTGGTCAAGCTCACGCCATTTGGCCCAGGCGGCCGCTCGTAGTGGGTCGTCAGAAGGCACGCCCTCGCCCATGGCGGTACGTACCGCGCCCCACCACTTCGCGACTTGCACCCAACCCTCGTGACTCGTTGGCAACGGTGCGGGCTCTGCCAAGAGGTCCTGGGTGCGTTCGACCAGTGATCGCACTCGCACTCCAATGGACACCCACGCAGGCAAACGCTCGTGGGAATGGATCGCTGCCTTCAGCAGGTGCCTTTGAAAAAGCAATTGGAGGGTCGGCCCAACGGCCGTCATCGTTTCGTGGTGCCGGCTGTCTGGCCCATTCGTCACCCAGTCATCCCACGCAGCTTGAAGAGGCCCAAAGTCCGGAGGAGTTTGAGCAAGGGCGGTTGCCGCTGGATCGGAGAGGCGCGGCGTGAGCAACCGCCATAAAGAGTCAGGTACGTCGCTCCGAATCCTCAACTCGACGAGTCCTGCTAGCTGCTTCGCTTGTGTTGCCCGCCGCGAGAGAGTCACCGACCACACGCGTTCCAAACAAGCACCTATCGGGTCGGAAACGTCGTTGAGAGACTCGACGGCTGGGTCGCTTTGGTGATTTGAGATATCTCTCAATAGGTCGACGTACTCGGTGGGCACCGGCGGCAGAACTCGAACCACCTTGCTGGCTACCTCGATGTCCCAAGGCAAGTCTCGCGGTTGAGACATGTCTGGCGTGTGAACGACTGCAGTGGCCGCCCCATCTGCCCGATCGTGTTGGACCGAATTTTCCCACCAACGCCGGAGCTCATACCACGAGCTGATCCACGCCGGAGCTTGGACGCCTTCGAAATCTTCCTTGTTTAGAAGCTTGTCAGGATCCAGAATTACGCTAGCTCGCCGGTCGCCGTTCATGACGGGCCTGAGAGCCCGAGCGATCCACGCCCTCACGGCCCGGTGCGCACCAAGAGACACAACCGCACCCATGGCACAACCGATGAATCGGTCCGGGCCAATCGCGAATAGGGGCCATATGCATGATCGAGGCCCTGCCGATGCAACACCGCCCAAACATCCGGATCGGGTGGCTCTCCACACGTCACTTCGATCCCTCGAGCTAACGTCTCCCAGATCCGGGTAGCCAGGTCTGGGCGGACTCCTCGGCCATCCTGGTGAAAGAGTGCGAAGAAGTCTCGCAGGGGCCCTTCTTGACCCGCACGCACCTCCCATAAACTCCACCAGCCGTTCTCAGCGCCCCGGATCAAAGGCACCGGCTCCGCCGGGGACACAGTTGGCAACCGACCTAGCAGGCGCAATTGGTCGTCCTCGGGTTTTCGTTCGGCGAAGGCCCCAAACGCCTGATTGGCTGCGGCGAGCAGGGGTCCCAACCTCGCATCTGGCTTCTGCATGGGCTCGGCTGCGACCGAGTGCATCAACTCTCCCATTGGACGAGACTCCCCCACCTGGTCGCGCACCTGCTTATCAATGGTTGCGGCCAATCGATCTATCTGTTCCGGATGCAGAATCGCCTCGGCATATAGGCGCTCGACGTGCGAACTCGCGTCTTCCAAAACCTCTGTTCTCTTGTCAACCCCCAGCTCGCGGAGGATGTTCTCAAGCTTCTCCTCCAATATCTCCAGGACGCGTTCGTCGATCGTGTTTTCGAGCACAAGATTGAAGGCCCGCACAGGGTGGGCTTGGCCAATTCGATCGACACGGCCGATCCGTTGCTCGATCCGCATGGGATTCCAAGGCAGGTCGTAGTTGACTACCACGTGAGCAAACTGGAGGTTGACACCTTCGGCTCCTGCATCGGTAGACACGAGGACTTGGATGTCGCGACTAAAATGGTCTTGCGCAATCGCGCGTTCACTCAAGTCCATCTGACCGTTGATTCGCTCCGCCGGGATACCCGCGCGATCCATCATGCCGATGAGCATCTCTTGGGTGGCGACAAATTGAGTGAACACTAGGACCTTCAAGGCGGGATCACCCTCATCGCGTTGCAGTTTTCTCACCAACTCCATGAGATAAGTTGTCTTGGAGTCAACCCCGGCCGCTGCTCGCCGGGCAAGGTCAAGTAGGAGTTCGACCTCCGCGCGCTCATTCTCCCAAGCCGCCCCCTGCGCAGAGATTAGCCCTGCGAGTTCTTCATCCTCGGTCAACTCACCCCATTCTTCGGCTTGTTCTGGCAGCAAGCGAAGCTGCGTCCCCTCCTCCACGATTGCGGCCAAGCGCCGCTCCAAGGCTCGCTTAATCGCCGCGGTACTGGACGACACAAGCCTCTGCATCAACAAGACCAACAGGGCGACGACGGGCCTGCGCTCCCGCAGCGCGCGGGCATAGCCGTGACGGACGTACTCAGTAACCGCATCGTAGAGAGTCTCTTCGATTCCTCGGTTGCCATATGGAATGACTTCGAGTCGACTTGAGCGTGGCTGGAAGAGCGGCTTCCCATCGTTGCTCACCGCAGCCCGTTTCTCTGTTCGAATCAGACGATCACCCACCCGCTCTCGCGTAATTACCTCCGCATCGAGAAAAGTCGCATCCAGGAGGCTCAGCAGGCGTCGAAACGCATCGGATTTACCGGAGTGTGGAGTTGCGGACAGCAAAAGAACGTTCGGGCAAGCCTGCGTGAGGGCACGGGCAAGGTCGTGTCTCGCCACTTCGTCCACGTTGCCGGCGAGATGATGCGCTTCGTCGAAAATGACCAAGTCCCATCCCGCCGCAACAGCGGCGTCAAAGCGGAGTTTGTTGTGCGCTCTTACGCGATCATCATCCCAACCTCGACGGCGACGAAGGGGTTTGATCGAATCAAAGGAACAAATGACCTGATCAAAGTCTGTCCACGGGTCTATGCCGCCATCGAGAGCCATCCCACCAGGACCGACCCGCAAGATGTCTTCGCCGAAGTGCCGTTTCATTTCAGCTACCCACTGGAGCTGCAAGCCCGGCGGAGCGACAATTAGCACTCGATTCACCAGTTGTCGAGCTTTCAGTTCTGTCCAGATGAGCCCGGCCTCGAGTGTCTTACCGAGCCCGACTTCATCTGCGAGCAGGAGACGAACGGGCAGCTGCCGAATCGCACGCTGCAACGCCGTCACTTGATGAGGGAGTGGGTCGAACAAGCATCGCGTCAATTGGAGTTCGGCGGAGGTCCAAGGACGCTCAGAGACCGGTTTCAGTTGATCAGCCGCAACTCGGACCAGGCCGTCGGAGGAGGACAGAAGTACATCTGCGGCCAGCTTGCCCCAAAGGTCCACTCGCTCAACAACCCGCACCACCTCGCGCCGACTTGGCAGCCATGCCCATTCGGTGTCCGGAGGCACTGGGCCCGTCATATCAGCGGAGTTGACTCTCGGCGACCTTGTAGTAGTGGTGCAGGCCAGGTTCGTCTGCATAGAGCTCATCTGGGAGCCGCCCCCCTACGCGCGCGATCGTGGCGTAGTCCCTACGCGCCCAAGCCTCCTTAAACCCGGCGTATATAGCCTCACTACGAAAACGGTCGAGTTTGCCCTTCGAATCGGCGTAAGACGCGAATTCCTTGATCAGAGCCTTCGCACGCAGTCTGTCCAGATCCTCGGCGCGCTTTGGATCAGGTACGTACCAGCGGCCCGCCTCGTCCTGAAGAAAGTTCTCTTCTAGTAATTCCTTCAGGTCAGGAAGAGCTTCCCAGTCGGCCACACCATCTTGAAGCTCGGTTAGGAACGGGGGCTGAATGTCAGCGTATGACCGAGGTTTGGTCTTCAACTGCTGCCTGAGCCATTGGACCGCCGAGGCTTCGTTAGTTATGAACAGCTCTGTCTGAAGTAGATCCTTGACTGTCAATCTTGCTCGCTCGTACTGCTCCACCTGAGAAGAAAGGAAGTACATGCCGTCGCGCATCGGGAAACGCTGGTCAAGCCCTTGGTAGAACTCGGCAGCTGTCAGCGGGAAAGTCACGTGGTGATGAATGTGGAACGCGAGCACGCGATCATATAGCCGGTCAGGCAGCCGCTCACGGACAACTGCCACCTGACCCCGCTTTCCAACGAAGACCGGTAGCTTACCGAGATGCTCACGAATGAATGTCCAACCGCCATCTGCGGATCCTGCCGACAAAGAGAATTGCTTCTCAGTGTCCTCGCCTGGCTTGTATGTCGAGATGATGAGATCTCGCTTGACGGCGTTCTTGGCGGTTACCTGCCGGTAAGAGAGGACCTCCTTATCGATCACCCGCGTATCGGCTACCACGAAACCGGCCGTAGAGAGTGCCGCCTGAATCGCCAGCCATACCTCGTTACTTGAGTTCGAGAATTCCACTGTCATCCAGCGGCCCGCCTTGAGCACACGATGAAATTCTTTGAAGCACTGCTCCATTAGGTCCTGGTACTGAGCGATAGACCGCCCAATCCGACGACTCTGGTTCACAATGGCTTCCTCAGCCGAGTCTTCCAGTACCTGGTGCCACGATTCGACTAGGTAGCCGAGGTCCGCGTAATAAATGTTCGACCCAAAAGGTGGGTCTACAAACACGTAGTCAATAGAGTTATCCGCCGCAGGGACCTTTGTAGACGACCCTGTTGCGATTTTCACCTGTCCGAACTGTGCGGGGCTGGCCGTCCAGACTTTGACGAGGGAGGCCCGTTTTCCCATCGGGGGACGTGACCCCACCAGGTTGTACCGAATGGAGCATTCCGAGACTAAGGCGGGGACGTAGTAGACGCCGCTCTGATACTGGCTAACCTGCGAGAAGCCCTCAGGACGATAACGGTTCATCCAAGACAAACCCCAGAATGCCTGCTCGATCCAGAAGAGCAAGCCAAGGCGCACAAGGGGATCTGCCTCGGACATGGCGCTCGACCACAGAGCTGATAGAGACACTAATGCGCGATCCGACCAGAAATGGTGAATATGCGTGAATCCCTTCTGCGGTAGAGGAGCCCGTTCGTGTGTCATGTGCATGAATGGCAGCTTCTGCGTGGGCACCCACCCCGGGAGAGGTGTGGATGCAATCCGACGCAGGATGCTTAGGTCCGAGTCGTCGGGGGGTTTCGAATATGTCTGCTTCCCGATTCTGTAATGAATTCGCACGGGTCTGAACTCGACCCTCTCAGTAGTGTCTCCAGCCAGGGTCACGATCGGGATCTTTCGTCTCTCCACGCGATCCTTTGTGAGTTCGACCCCGCACTTTTGGCATCGAAACGTGTCGGAGACTCCTGCGGTCCGTTCGTCGAAGGCTGCGTCGTAGAACACGATCTCCGAGGCGCACATTGGACAAGTAAAGACTTCAGACCACACGGTGTAGTCGATTTGTGCTTCCCGCCCGTTCGTGTGTGTGGTTTTGTACATCCACCCAAATTTCGCGTCGAACGCCTCGAGAAGTTCTGTAGAGCGACGATCAAACTCGCGCGCATCAATTGGCAGATTGAGTCCTGCCGCTATGAAAGTGGCGGAAGGGGATAGGTCCTGAAGCACGGCTCTACGTGCTCCCCATTGAACAGGGCCCATCTCGGCTTCAATCTCAGTCCGCGTTTCCGCATCTGGTTGGGCGCACGCCTGAGCGGCCAGCCCTGCCATGCCGGTCCCGCAGAAACCGTCGAGAACAACATCCCCGGGTTTGGTGTAGTGCAGGATGAATCTCATGATCGCGGGATAAGGAACTTTGGTCGGGTACGAATGAGCCTTGTAGAAGAGATTCCCCTTGCCTTCGGAGATGTCAGTCGAGAAGGGGCCGGGATCGGGTCGCTCCTCGTTAGTCAACGGTGGTTCCGTCGCCTCAAGCCAAGCTCCGATGTACGGGCTAGGACATGCCGTATAGCTCGGCGGCAATGACATCCTGAGGATCGCATCGTCAGTGCCAGCGGGGAATCCTGGCTCTCCCCGCAGCCGGTCAAGCCAGCTCGCGAGGTCTCCGTCGGCCCCGGGGGCGGCCGGGCTAATCTCCGTCAGAGCCATTGTCGGTGTCGGGAATGATCCGAACCTTCTCTTCAGCTGCTCCCGCAGCAAGTTCAGACACCAACGCCGCGAATTGACTTCTTAACTCGTTGAGCGTCGCCGGGGCATCGTTCGGGAATAGGGCTCCCCAGACTTGGTTTCGAGTGATCCGCCGCACCTCAAATCCGCCAAGGGCATCGTTCAAGGCGCGGACAAAGTCGTCTGATACAGGCGAAGGAAGTTCGCCTGTTTGCAAAAATGCCTTGATAGTCGCTCTCTGACCGGTTGGAAGAAGACCTACCGCCTTTTCCAACTCCGGAACTTTCATGTTCTCGACCAGAGTCTCAATCCAGTTCTTCCGGAGCTGGTCGAGCTTCATCTCAATATCTCCGAGCCGTGTAGCAGCTGAAGGACCGGTGATGGGGCCCGGCAGATAGTTGGAGTCGGGTAATCGAACGCTCTTCTCGAGGTCTTTCTCGTCCCAGAACTTGATAACAGGTAGTTCGACAAGTTGCTTCTCCAGCGAGGCAAATACGCCACCAGGTAGTAACGAGACGGCTGCGAGCTGCTTGACGTCGCGGTAGCGGTCACCTTCCAGCAGCTTGCGTTTGCGCTCGTCTGCTGTGGCG
>Ga0307374_10014461_pt1 | contig 10745 bp, 11 predicted proteins | sample OX3MG_FD_202532 | JGI IMG/M metagenome (GOLD analysis project Ga0307374, IMG submission 202532) | Soil microbial communities from Risofladan, Vaasa, Finland - OX-3 | ecosystem: Environmental > Terrestrial > Soil > Coastal area > Acid sulfate soil | place: Finland: Risofladan, Vaasa | collected... | reverse complement strand
CGGCAGCACCACGGCGAGCGCTTGCGCGGTCCGGCCGGACGTGTAGATGGCCGGGTCGAGCGACGAGCCGCCGTCGATGATGCCGATGACGCTGAGCTTGACCGGCTGCCCGCCCACGCTTGGCCGCACCCAGATGGTGAGCGGGTCTTGGGCGGACCGACTCCCCAGTCCCGGCGCCAGCACCATACCGCCGAGCAGGGAGGCGCTGACCACGGCCGTGCCGGGATGGTCGCGCACGGCGGCCCAGGCGCTCGCGGTGTCGTAGCCGCTGGCCGGGCGGTCGATGCGCGCCTGAATGCCCTGGAGGAAGCCGTCATCGAGGACGGCCAGGGTCGACCCGTGCCAGCCGCTGTCGGGCACACCGATTTGCACGATCTGCACGTCGAGCGGCGTCACCCCGCCGACCGCGCTGAAGGCGCCCAGCGCGACCGTCCTGGTGCCGTCCAGCGCGGCGACCATGTCGCTAATCGGCTGTGACCCCGACTGGTCGGCCCGCAGCTGGAACCCGGCGATGGGCGGCTCGGTGCCGCCGTAGGCGGTGGCCAGGGCGTCGATCAGGGTGAGGCCGGCGACGACCGTGAAGATGACCATGCCGAACATCACCACCGCCATGCCCGAGCGCCAGCGCTGCCGCGTCATCTCCCCCGCGGCCGGGCGCACGACGGCACGCAGCCGCGCGGCCGACGCGAGCGCGCGGTCCAGCAGTCCGAGCAGGGGGCCAAGCATGCGGGCGATGGTGGCGGTCGCGGTCACGATCAGCACGACCCCGGACACGGCGACGGTGACGGCGTCGGAGCGGGTGTCGCCGAACGGCGTCGGCAGCGCGCTGAGGGCACGAACCCAGGCGGCGACGACGCCGACGATGAGCAACGTCACCAGCGCATCGCCGACGATCTCGGCGCGGCGTGCTGAGCGCCACGAACCCCCGCGCTCCAACACGGCTGCCACGGCCAGTGTCCAGCACGCCAGCCCGAGCAGCGCCAGCGACAGCGCGACGGGCACCACCAGCGGGTTGCGCGGCTCGTAGAAGCCCGGCGGAAACCGCCAGTGGTGCCAGACGATGCCCGCCGCGAGGATGAGGAGCCCGCCCGGTAGGGCAAACCAGTCGCGGCGCTCGTCGACCAGGCTACCGCGCGTGGCGGCCACGATCTCGGCGCGGCTGACGCGCCAGGCCGCCGCGACCATGGCGGCGAACGTGAGCAGCACTCCGGCCGCGAAGGCGACCAGAATGCTGCGCGGCTCGACGTGCAGGGCGAGGTGCAGCCCGTAGGTCGCCAGAGACCTGCCGAGCAGCCAGGTCGTCAGCAGGGCGGCGCCGACGCCGGCCACCGCGCCGATCGCGGCGCCGGCCAGGTCATAGGACAGCCCCTCGAAGAGGAACACCCCCATGACCTGCCGCCGGGTCATGCCCAGCGCCCGCATCGTCGCCAGGGCGGCCGCGCGATCGGCCCCCAGCAGCGAGAAGACCAGGAAGACGAGCAGCGCCGCGGCGAAGATCGAGAAGATGCCGAGCACCAGGAAGACGGCCGTGACGACCGAGCCGACCTGGTTGGCCTGGTCGAGCGTGGACTGCTTGACCGCGAAGACCGATAGCGAGCTGGCACCGCGCAGCGCGCCGAAGATCGCCCCCCGACCGCCCGTCGGGACGGCGCGCGCGAGCGAGAAGAGTTGGCGGCGCACGGTCGGGTCGGTCACCATGCCGGCGAAGCGATCCGTCGTCTGGGGCCGGGCGGCCTCGACGCGCAGCGCCTCGACCTGGCCGCGATCGGTCGCGCTCAGCCCGCTCTCCGCCGCCAGCAGCGCCCGCTGAGCCTCGGGCTGGGCTAGATAGTCGTGGATCTGTCGGACCGCGTCGCGGTTGGCGAGGGCGACGCGCAGCGCCTGGGTGGCCGCGTCGCTCAGGAGCACGCTGTCGGCCCCGCCTCGGTTGGCGACCAACACGGCGTTGACCTGACCGGCCGCGCCGATGGCCAACTGGTAGCTCGCCAGCGGCGCGATCACGGTGGGCTGGGCGCCGCCGAGCGCGTCGCCCGCGGCGACCGCCGCGACGCGCACATCCCAGGTGACGCCGCGCGTCTGCACCTGCAGGGCGCGCCCCGCCGCCGCGCCGAGGAGCGCTGCCGCCGGCTGATTCAGGACCACGTCACCGGCGGGGAGCCCGGCGAGGGACACCGCCGTGCCCGCCGCTGTGCTCAGCGCGCCGAAGCCGGACGGGTAGGGAGCCGGTACCGCCATCAGGAGCAGGCCCGACTGCGTCTCGCGCTTGGCCGGGTCGACCACGCTGACCTGATCGACGATGGCGGGCGTGACCCCGGCGACAGACCCGTTACCCCGCGCCGCGGCCAGCGCGGTACCGGCCGTCGCCTGGTCGAAGAGTCCCAGGCCGGCCGTGGACAGGCCGCCGAGCCCGCCGTTGACGAGCGCCCGCGCCTGGTCGCGCGTGCCGGTACGGGGCGGGTTCAGCGTGACGACCTCGTCGACCGGGCCAAGGCTCTGCGACACGAGCGCGCGCACGCTGTAGCCCATCGTGTCGCCGGTGCCGAGCGCGCCCGCGATGACGGTGGTCGAGAGGGTGAGGCCGAACACGATCAGCGCCGCCCGGGCGCGGCGGCGCGCGATCTCGCGCGTGCCGAGCTTGAGCAGGATGGTGACCCGCCAGGCGAGCAGGGCGAAGCTGCCGAGCAGGATCGCCAGCGCCAGCATCAGCCCCGTACCCAGCGCCCCGAGCGGCAGCGAGAGACCGGTCAACCGTGACCGCCCGCCGCCGGATCGAGCGGCATGCTCGCGCGGTGGAGGAGGCGCGGGCGCGCCGCCTCGTCGGCCACGACCCGGCCGTCGCGCATGCGGACGACCCGGTGCGCGCTGGCGGCCACGTCGGCCGCGTGCGTGACGACCACGAAAGTCTGACCGTGAGCCAGGTTGAGCGTTCGGATCAGCGCCATCACGTCCTCGGCCGACTCGCTGTCGAGGTTGCCGGTCGGCTCGTCGGCGAAGACGATGGCCGGGCGGTTGACCAGCGCCCGGGCGATGGCCACCCGCTGCTGCTGGCCGCCCGAGAGCTGCGCCGGCCGGTGCTCGACCCGGTCGGCGAGGCCCACCGCATCGAGCATGCCGAGCGCGCGCTCACGGGCGGTGCGTCCCCGCACGCCGCCGATCAGCAGGGGCATCTCGACGTTCTCGAGCACGCTGAGCGTCGGGAGCAGGTTGAACGACTGGAAGATGAAGCCGGAGGCACGGGCGCGCAGGCGAGCGCGCCGCTCGTCCGAGAGGTCGCGCAGCGGGACGCCCGCCAGCGCCACCTCGCCCGCGAAGTCGGTCTCGAGCCCCGCCAGGCAGTTGAGTAGCGTCGTCTTGCCGCAGCCGGACGGCCCCATGATGGCGACGAGTTCGCCCGGCTCGATGCGCAGGTCCACGCCGCGCAGCGCCTCGACCACCACGGGCCCGGCGCGGTACGCCTTGCCGAGCCCGCGCGCCTCGAGCGCGGCGGATCCGGGCGGGTTCGGGACGGGAGCCGGCCTACGGAGCAGTCGATGCAGCATGGTTGTCGATGGCTTTCAGCACGAGGTCGGCGATGCGTCGGTAGCCGGCGCTCGACGGGTGGAGCCCGTCGGCGCTGACGTACTCGGGATGGTGCGCGAACTCGGCGCGCGCGGCGTAGAGGTCGACCAGCACGGCACCGTGGCGGGCGGCGGCGGCGGCGATCACCGCGTTCCACCGCTGCACCGTGGCGTCGAGCGCCGCCGAGTCCTGGCCGTTGAAGGCCGGCAGCAGCCGCAGGTCGGGCAGGTCGAGGACGACCACGCGCGTCCGGGCGCCGCCGAGCCTACCAAGCAGGCTGTCGAGCTGGCCGCCGAAGGTCTCGAGCGACACGCCGTCCCGCAGGTCGTTGACGCCCGACCAGAGCGTCACCAGGTCCGGATGCGTGTCGACGGCGATCGGCATCTCCTGGGAGAGGACGTCGGCCAGGGTCGCCCCGTCGATGCCGAGGTTGACCAGCTGCGTGCCCCGCGTGCCCGTCGGCAGCCCGTCACGAACCAGCGGCACCCAGCCGTCCGCGGCGGGCTGGTCGGCTCCCACGCCGACGGCGTCGGAGGCGCCGAGCGCCACGTAGAGCACGGGAGTCGCCGCCGCGGCCCGGCCCTGCCAGAGCCACCAGGAGGCCGCGCCCAGCGCCAGCAGCCCGACGACGGCGATTGCGGCGATCAGCTTCAGACGTGATGCCATGGGAGCCTACTCGCCAGTCAGGTCGCCCGCGGGACACCGATCGTGCGCCGGGGTGGGAAGGCAGAACCGCCACAGCTGAACCGTGTGGCCACGAGAGTCCAGCGTCCCGAAACGTCGTAGCCGATACTCTATCACGCTGGCGCTGACGGCGGGGCACAGGCGCGCGCGCCGGTCGCGCCGCGGGGTCGCCGCCGGTGGTAGCGCGCTACCGGTGCAACCTGGCTGTGCGACTGTGGGTCCCGGCTCCGCGTGGCGCGGCCGGGTGGCAGACTGTAGGCGGTGCGCCGGCCGGCGGCAGGCTCGGTCGCGCGGCGCGAGGGCGTGTAGAACGCGCATCGCGATCCGGAGGAGGGGTACGGTGGACTTGAAGGTCCGGGATGGCACCGAGCAGGACGGCACGGCCGAGCGCATCGGCATGGCCTGTGGGGCGATCATCATCGCGTTCCTGGCACTGATGGCCATCGCCGCGGTCGTGGTGGTTTTCGTCTGGATCCGCTCCCACATCCCGTAGGGATGGCGTCGGCACCAGGGGACGCCGATTGGTATGAAGACGTCCGACACGCTCCCAAGGCAGCCCAGCCGAAGGCAGCGAGGCGGCGTAGCTCGACCGCGACTGGATCGCCGGCAACCTGGGCCGCCACGAGCGGATGCTGACGACGCGGGCCATCCTGGGTGATCGCTCCGCTCACTGCGCCGCACCTGCGTACAACGGTAGGCCGGGGGCGAGCAGGAAGTCGCGGCGGTTACGGGTGACGAGCGTCAGGTCATGGGTGGGGCCGCGGCCGCGATCAGCAGGTCGAGACCGCCGACCTGCCGGCGACGGTGGCACGGCAGGGACCCCGCGCGATATCGAAGCGCTCGACGACCTGGGTCGAGAGTCGCGAGATCTGCACGCCAGCCGCCGCCCGCCCGCGCTTGACCTTCCCCGCACCCCACCCTATCGTAGCCGGCGTCGAGTCTGAGCACATGCCGCGCGGTGCGGGCAGAGCGGGAGGGTGACATGCGGACCATCGCGATCGAGGAGCACTTTCTGCCGACGGCCATCAGGCGTGCCGCCGCGCCCTCGCCGTCCGGCCCGGCCGTCGAGATCAACCTCGGGGCCCGCCCCGCCACGTTCCTCGACCGGCTGGCCGATGTTGGTCCCACGCGCCTGGCCGACATGGACGCGTCCGGCATCGACGTCCAGGTGCTCTCGGCGGCAGTCGTCGGCCTGCCCAGCCGCGGGATCGCCCCGGAGACGGAGGTTCGACTGGCGCGCGAGGCCAACGACGAGCTGGCGGACATCGTGCGCGCCCATCCCGACCGCTACGCCGGGCTGGCCTTCCTGCCGCTGCACGACCCCGTGGCCGCCGCGGCCGAGCTCGAGCGCTCCGTGACCGGGCTCGGCATGAAGGGAGCCATCGTCAACGGCACCACCGACGGCCGGTTCCTCGACGACCCGGTCTTCGAGCCCGTACTGGCGAGCGCGGCGCGGCTCGAGGTTCCGATCTACCTGCATCCGGCCCCACCGCCGCCCGCCGTCTTCTCGGCTTACTTCGGCGGCCTGCCGGACGGCGTGGCCGACGTCCTCTCGCGGGCCGGCTGGGGCTGGCACGTCGAGACCGGGCTGCACAGCCTGCGGCTGGTCGTCGCCGGCGTCTTCGACCGCTTCCCGGGGTTGCAGATCATCATCGGGCACATGGGGGAGAACCTCCCCTTCTCGCTGGCACGCGCCAACCAGACGCTCACGCCCGTCGCCGGGAACCTCGAGCGCCCCGTCGCGGAGTACTTCACGACGAACTTCTTCTTCACCAACAGCGGCTACTTCACCGTGCCGCCGCTGCTGTGCGCGCTCGAGGTCGTCGGTGCCGACCGCCTCATCTTCGCCATCGACTACCCGTTCAGCTCCAACGAGCAGGGCCGCGCCTTCCTCGACGCCATGCCGATCAGCCCCGCCGACCGGGCGAAGATTGCCCACGGCAACGCGGAGCGACTGCTCAAGCTCTGACGGTCCCGCCAACCCGGCGAATCACCGCCCGTCCGGGCGGCGCGCGGCGCTCGCGCCTGCCTTGAAGCGCGGCGCGCCGCGACGTAGAGTGGGGAGATTTGGTCCGAGCTGATCGAAGGGGTGAACGGTCATGGCGGAGCAGCGAGAGCGCGTCGAGCGGGAGCCGACAACCGAGGAGGAGCTGCTGGCAGCCACCGTCGGGGAGCTCGTGCCCCTGTCGGGGCCGATCGAGGTCGTCGACTACGACCCGGCCTGGCCCGCCCTCTTCGCGCGCGAGGCCGCCCGGATCCGGACCGCGCTCGGCGAGCGGGTGGTCCGTCTGGAGCACGTCGGCTCGACCTCCGTCCCCGAACTCGCCGCCAAGCCACGCATCGACATCCTGCTGGTCGTGGCCGATTCGGGCGACGAGCCGGCCTACGTGCCGGCCCTGGAGGTCGCCGGCTTCCGGCTGGTGATCCGCGAGCCGGACTGGTATCAGCACCGCGTCTTCAAGGGCCCCGATATCGACGTCAACCTGCACGTCTTCTCCGCCGGCTGCCTGGAGGTCGAGCGCATGCTGCGCTTCCGGGACCACCTGCGGCGGCACGAGGCCGACCGCCGCCTGTACGAGCGAACCAAGCGCGACCTCGCCCGGCAGCCCTGGAAGTACACCCAGCACTACGCCGACGCCAAGACCGCGGTGGTCGAGGAGATTCTGGCCCGGGCGCGTGGGAGGAGCAACACGGTGGGAGGTGAGCAGCGTCCGGCGGTGCGCTTCGCCGACGTCGACCGGCGCGGTTATCGCACGACGGACGTGCGCACCGGCTATGGCGAGTGGGTGGCCACCTACGAGCGGACCGTCGAGGACGCGATGGATATCGCGCTGCTGGAAACTCTCACGACGCCATCATGGGCCACGCGGCGGCGTGCCGCCGACCTGGGCTGCGGCACCGGCCGGACCGGTGCCTGGCTGCTGGGCCGCGGCGTCGCCGCGATCGACGGTGTCGACCTGACCCCCGAGATGCTGGCGGTCGCCCGATCCAGGGGAATCTACCGCCACCTGATCGAGGCGGACGTCGCCGCGACCGGGCTGCCGAGCGCGGCCTACGACCTGGTGACCGTGTGCCTGGTCGACGAGCACCTGGCCGAACTGGCTCCGCTCTATCGCGAGGCGTTTCGGCTTGTGGCGCCCGGCGGGGTCCTGGTGCTGGTGGCGTTCCACCCGCACTTCATCATCGCCGCGGGCATGCCGACCCACTACACCAGCGCCGCCGGCGAGCCGGTCGCCATCGACACGCACGTGCACCTTCTGAGCGACCACGTGACGGCAGCGCTGGCCGCCGGGTGGACACTGGCCGAGCTGCGGGAGCGGGTCATCGACGACGCCTGGATCGCGTTGAAGCCCAGCTGGGAGCCGTTTCGCGGCCATCCTATCGCGGCCGCCTTCGTCTGGCGCACGCCGGCCTGAGCCCCGCTCGGCCGGGGCGGCACCGGTTGGCAATCACTCCTCGACATACCGCTTCAGGCGGCCGAGTGCTTCGTCCCACTGCCGCGAGATCTGATCCAGCGAGCCGCGCGCCCGGACCAGCCGTTCGGGGTCCAGCTCCCAGAGGTGCTCGCGCCCCCGCCGCGCGTCCCGCACGAGGCGCGCGGCGGCCAGCACGTGCAGGTGCTTGGTGATGGCCTGGCGGGTCATCGCCGATCCGGTCGTGAGCCGGGCGATCGAGAGCGGGCCGGCGGTGCTGAGGTGGTCCACCAGCGCGAGCCGGGTCGGATCCCCGAGCGCCGCGAAGACGGGCGCGGCCTCCACCAAGTTTGCGGAGAGCGAGTCAGGCGGCGACATGGCGCCCGATGTTCACCAGCTGACCGGCCCAGCCCTCGCTGTTCATCCGGAAGGCCTCGCTTCGGCGCGCCGCCGGGATGCGATCGAAGCCGGACTCGACTACCGTCAGCTGCGTGCCGCCGGCGATCTCGTCCAGCCGGAACTCGACCAGCGTCGTCGGCTCGCTCGCGTAGTCCACCGCCGGGTCGACCGCGTAGGGGTGCCAGCGATACGAGAACAGCCGCTCCGGCTCGACCCGCTCGACCAGCAGTTCCATGGTCAGGTGCTCGTACCCCGGCGTCGTGATGTGGCCGGTGACCCGGGCGCCCGGCGTTAACGCGCCGCTCAACCGGACGCCAAACCAGCTACCGAACTCTTCCGCGTCGGTCAGCGCCCGCCAGACGCGTGACCGGGGCGCGCGCAGGACCACGCTCTTCTCGATCCGATCCGTGTCCATAAGCAACCTCCTGGTTGCATATTACGTGATGCCCGTCGAATGTGCAAACGGTCGGGCCGTGCGCGACCGCCGCGCGCTATCATTCGGCACCGGCCGCGTGCTCTCGGGCCGGGCCTGGTCTCGAGTCTTCGGTGATCGTCGGCAAGGGGACGCGATGTCGCGGATGAGCCGGTTCGTGCGGCGCGATCGCTCGACCCTCGGGGCGCGGGCGAGGCCGGCGGTCCGCGCCGGAAGAGCCTCCGTGGGTTGCCCGCGGGCGCGGACCGTTAGCGGGTCGTCGACGGCACCAGACCGGCCTCCGCCCGGCCGCGGGCGTGCGCGACTGGCCCTCGTCACCCTCGCCCTCGCCGCGCTGCTCGTGTCCGCGGCCTGCCGGGCGATGGGTCAGGGACAGGGCGGCGTTGCCGGCTCGGGTGGGGCGGTCGCGGACGCCAACGTCAGCCTCGTGTCCATCAGTCCGTCACCGCCGACGATGGGTCCGGCCGAGATCACGATCGCGCTGGCCAGCGCGATCGGCCAGCCGATCAGCGGAGCGAAGCTCCAACTCCAGGCGGACATGGCCATGGCCGGGATGCGCGCGGTGAAGGGGGACCTGATCGACCAGGGCAACGGCCGCTACCTGAGCCACGGCTTCGCCTTCAGCATGGGCGGCAACTGGATCCTCACCGTCCACGGCACGCTTGCGGATGGGACGACGGTCGACCGGACGCTCCCCCTGCCACCGGTGGGCGGCTGGACCGACCCGTAGTCGAGCATTCCGCCGGCCGGCCGGGCACGACTGTCCCCCGCCCTCCGAGCGAGCCATCGGCCGGCCATCAGGGACTCCTTCGCGCTTCAGCAAGAGGCTGCTGGTCCAACCTCGCGTGGCGCCTCACGCCGGGCACACGCAGTCCCTCACCATGCCCGTCTACCCAACGGGCGACCGAATGGCCGATCCCCTCAGAGTGAGCGAGAAGTGAGCAGGAAATGGGCTGTCGCGTGAGCCATGCACGGGCCTACGATCCCGCCATCGGTGGAACGATCGTTCGACGGGAAAGGGGGAACCGGGTATGGCCGTTATCGCGCACGTCGTGCTCCGTGGCGTCTCGCCCGCGGTCTATGATCGCGTGCGGGCCGAGGTCGGCTGGCTCGAGCGCACGCCGGATGGGGGTCTGACGCACCTCGCATGGTGGGAGGGCGACGACAATCACAACCTCGACGCCTGGGAAGACGAGGCGGCGTTCAATACCTTCGGCGCCGAGCGTCTCGGCCCGGCCATGGCCAAGCTCGGGGTCAACGTGCAGCCCGAGGTGACGTTCCAGCCGGCGCACGAGGTCTTCACGCCGCGGGTGCTCCGGCTGACGCGCTAGCGATCGTGTCCGCGTTTCCCGGCCGGGACGGGCCGGACGGGCAGGGTGATGTGTCGAATTGGAGGGGATTCCATGCGCATGCTGCTACGGGTGACCATCCCGGTCGAGAAGGGGAACCAGGCGGTGCAGGACGGGACTCTGCAGCGGGTCCTCGAGGGCGCCATGAACAAGATCAGGCCGGAGGCGGCTTACTTCTCGACGATGGGCACCGGGAAGCGGGCCAGCTTCTTCGTCTTCGACATGGCCGATCCGTCGCAGATTCCGGCCATCACCGAGCCAATCCTCCAGGGGCTCGACGCGGAGGTCGAATTCTGCCCGGTCATGAACCTGGATGACCTGATGCGCGGACTTCAGGGTTTGGGGTAGGTCGGTCCGGACGCGGCGCCCGGGAGATCGTCGGGCGCCCCGGAGATCGTCAACCGCGGAACCACGCCCCCACCACTCCGTGGCGTGTGCCCGATGCGGCCTCTGGCGGTTTAGAATCGGTTGAAAGGGGTTCACCATGCCACGTTACTTGATCGTGGGACTCGTGCAGCTCAAGCCGGGCAGCCGCCCGGCCGCCGAGCAGATCGCCGATCAGGGTGGGGCCGGGATGGCGCAGTTACCGGGCTTCGAGAGCGTCACCTTCTTCCTGGACGAAGCCCGCAGCGCCTACGGCGCCGTTAGCGTGTGGGACTCGCGCGAGGCCGCAGAACGGGCCGACGCGGCGCTGACGCCGCAGTTCGAGCAGGCCTTTGGGGATCTGCGCGATGGATCGATCGAGTCCAGCATCTACGAGATCTACGAGCACCAGCGGTAGGCCCGCGCCATCGCCGGAGTCGTCAACGCCCGGGCGCCGTGCCCGGGCGTACGCTTGTCCGCCTGTTCGATGGATGAGCCGGCCCGGTGACGCGGCTCGCGCGAGCCGGTGGGCAAACCGGTTCGTCC
>Ga0307374_10014454_pt1 | contig 10747 bp, 7 predicted proteins | sample OX3MG_FD_202532 | JGI IMG/M metagenome (GOLD analysis project Ga0307374, IMG submission 202532) | Soil microbial communities from Risofladan, Vaasa, Finland - OX-3 | ecosystem: Environmental > Terrestrial > Soil > Coastal area > Acid sulfate soil | place: Finland: Risofladan, Vaasa | collected... | reverse complement strand
GGTCGCGACGCTGGCGACCTTGACGGGCGAGCCGGCGAGCGCGGCCTTCGCCTCGGCAACGAGCGCGGGATAGACGCACAGTGCCGCGACGGGCGGGATCGTGCGGTCGCCCGGGAGCGGTTGCATCGCCTTGACCGCGAGGGCCCGGATCTTGCCCGGGGTGTCCTTTCCCTCCAGGGTCGTGAGGTCGATCATCCGGATCGCGAGGTCGAGCGCCCAGAGCTTGCTCGCCTTCTTGATGCTGCGGGTGCGCAGGGCGGCGACGCGCTCCTCCACCCCGACCTGATCGACCGCCGTGACGCGCCCGAGGAGGCTGCCGAGCGCCCGGGCCCCGCCGCCGACGAGCGGCCCCTGCCAGGCGCGGATGAGCTCCTGGGCTCGCTCCTGTGTTCGCTCCTGGGCGGCACGGTCGGTCGTTCGGGCGGCGGTCGTCATCGGAGGGCGAGGATACATCGGGTTCGCCCCCGGTCGTGCCTATCTCCCGGCGCGGTCGCGCGGCAGTGGCGGGAGCCCGCGGCGACCGTCGATGAGGAAGTGGCGGAACCACGATCGGACCTGGACGAGGTTCTCCGCCCGGCGGAACGGCGTGCCGGAACGGGTGAGCTCGTGGCTTTCATCCGGCACCCGCATGAGCCGGACCGCTCGCCGATGGGTCCGCAGGGCGGAGAAGAGCTCCTCGGCCTGGGTGATCGTGCAGCGGAGGTCGCGCTCCGAATGCTGGATGAGGAGCGGGGTCACGATCCGCGGCACATAGGTGAGCGGCGAATGGTCGCGCCAGAACGCGGGGTCGTCCCATGGCGTGCAGCCGAACTCCTCGAGCCCGAACTCCGTCCCGCCGATGTCGCCGGCGAGGAACTGCGAGACGAGGTCGACCACGCTCCGGGCGGTGAACGCGGCCCGGAATCGGCGGTCGTGACCCACGATCCAGTTGGTCAGGTAGCCGCCGTACGAGCCGCCGGTGACCCCCAGCCGGTCGGGATCGGCGAGCGCCTCCTCGACGAGCGCCTCCACCCCGGCGAGCACGTCGCGCATCGGACCCGGGCCCCAGTCGCGGAAGTTCGCCGCATTGAACGCCTCGCCGTAGCCTTCCGAGCCGCGCGGGTTGCAGTACCAGATCCCGATCCCGGCGCCGGCAAGCACCTGGAACTCCCAGTACGGCGACCAGCCATAGAGGGTGTGCGGTCCGCCGTGGATCTCCGTGACGAGCGGCGCCGGATGGACCGGGGTTTCGGGGCGCCGGATCGGTGGGACGTACCAGCCCTGGATCGCCCGACCGTCGACCTCCGTCCATCGCTCGATCGGGGTGCTCAGCTCGAGCTGCGCGAGCGTCGCCGCGTTGAGCGCCGTGAGTCGGTGCGGCATCCCGCCGCCGCGCTGCGCCGGACCGATGTCCGCCACATCGAGCGCCCAGGCGTCGGTCGGCTCGGTCGGCGACGAGCGCAGGTAGGCGATCCGCGAGCCGCCGCCGGCGGCCTTCGGAAGCGTCATCTGGTCGAAGGCCGAGATGTAGTGGCGGTCCTCCGTGAGCCGGACGAGCTCACCGTCCTCGACCGCGATCCGCCACAGTTCGTATGAGCCGCCGTACGGAGCGCTGAAGGTGATGGAGCGGCCGTCCGCGGCCACCCTGAGGCGGGCGGACTCCCCCGGCGTGAGATCGCTGCCCATCGAGGCCGCCGCCATGAGGTCATGCCGCCCCGACAGGTTCCGGCCGCCGCTCGCTCCGCTGTCCGAGCCGTCCCCTGCGAAGAGCCAGAGGTCGTTGCGGGATCCGGCGCGGGCCGGGTAGCGGTGGCCGAGGGCCGCGAGCGTCCGGCCGTCGGGCAGCCACGTCGGGTGGTCGAAGGTCGCGTGGCCGGCGTGGGTGACCCGCGTCTCCTCCCCCGTTGCGAGGTCGATCACGTACAGCTGCGAGTGCCAGCGGTGATCCCGATCGGGGCGCCGATCCGTGACGTACGCGATCCGCCCGCCGTCAGGCGACCAGGCCGGAGACGAGATCGCCGTTCCCGCGGTCGTGAGGCGGCGCGCCGCGCCGTCGGCCGCGTTGACGACCCACAGTTCCGGCTCCCGTCCCGCGACGAAGCCGAGTCCGTTGTACTGGTACCCGAGCCGATCGAGGAAGCGGTAGTCGGAACGACGTGGCTCGTCCTCCGCAGGTGACGAGGCCTTTCCGCGCCGCCGCGCGTCCTCCGCCCGGGTCGCCCCGCGAGAGGCGGAGAGGACCGCCAGCCGCGAGCCGTCCGGAGACCAGGTGAACGCGGTCACGGCGCGCGGCAGGTCCGTGACGCGGCGTGCCTCGCCGCCGTCGAGCGGCAGGAGGTGGAGCTGGTCGATGTCCTCCCGATCCTCCGCGTCCCCTGGCGGATCCTCGGTCACAAGACGGCGGTCCGAGATGAAGGCGAGCGACCGGCCGCCCGGGGCGAACCGCGGGTGGCGGTCGTGCTTCGCCCCGATCGTCACCTGTCGTGGTGGAGCGGAGCCGTCGGCGGGGACGAGCCAGATGGCGTGGCGATACTCGTCGTGGCGAGCGTTGACGGTCTGGACGGTGAAGGCGACCCAGCGGCCATCGGGCGAGAGGCACGGATCGGTGGCGATCCGCAGGTCGTACAGGTCGGCGGGTTCGGCCGGTCGGGTCACGCAGCCGAGTGTAGCGGCTACCATCGGTCGACGATGACCGACCAGCTCTCGCTGCGGCTCGAGCCGGACCTGCCGAACCTCCCGTCGGACCTCCGGCCCATGTTTGCACGGCCGGCGTCGGCGCCGTTCGACTCCAGTGAGCACCTGTTCGAACCGTCGTGGGGCGGCGAGCGGGCGCTCGCCTTCGTCGAACCGGCGGACCGTGGACCGCTGCGCCTGCTCGACACCGACGGGCGTGACCTGGCAGGGCTGTTTCCCGAGATCGCCGACCTGCCGACCCGTGTCCTGGCCCGCTCTGCAGTCGTCGATGGCGAACTGGTCGTCGTCGACGGAGCCGGGCGGCCAGACGCGCCGGCCCTTCGCGAGCGACTCACCGGCCGAGCGGGTCCGCCGGTCGCGTACCTTGCCTTCGACCTCCTCGTCCTCGACGGTCGACCGCTCCTCCGGCTGCCGCTCGAGCGGCGACGGCGACTGCTCCGCGACGTCCTCACCTCCGGAGACTCGGTCGTGGCCGTGCCGGCGATCGCGGGCGCCGGCCTGGCGCTCCATGCGGCCATCCAGGCGCAGGGCATCGCGGCGATGATGGCCCGCGTCCGGACGAGCCCGTACCTCGCGGGCGTGCGGAGCAGGCTGTGGCTCCGGATCGAGGCCGGCACCGGTCCGCCGGCCGCGGACGTCCCACGTTCCGCGGTCGCGGCCGCTCCGGCCCTGCCGGTCCTCGCCCTCATCCGGCGGCTTCCGTTCGACGAGGAAGCGTAGGCGCGAGTCAGCGGCCAGCGCTGGTCGCCTGCCAGGATCAGCGGCGACGAGCGGCGGCGAGGAACGTCCGCAGGCCCGGCCGCTGCCCGTACATGAGCACGCCCACGGTGTAGACACGCGCCGCGATCCACATGGCGACCGCGATGGTGGCGATGAGGATCCCCGCCGCGATGGCCACCTCACCGAGCGAGGCGCGCCCCTCGGTGAGCCGGACGAGCATGACGAACGGGCTGAAGAACGGCACGAACGAGAGTGGCGCGACCCACGTCGCGTCGATCGACGAGACCGCGAACGACGCGCTGAAGTAACCGATCATCGAGAGCGCGATCATCGGCATCGCCACCTGCTGGACGTCCTCCTGGCGGCTGACCAGCGATCCTGCGGCCGCATAGAGGAAGGCGTAGAGGGCGAACCCAAGGACGAAGAAGGCGAGGAAGCCGGCGAGGATGCCGACCGACAGGCCGGCCAGCGGCGGGCCGGCGCTCTCCGCTCCGAAGAACGTCCGCCCGATCGGACCCTGGGCGACCAGTCCGACGAACCCGGCGCCGAGGAGGAGGGCGTACTGGGTCAGGCCGGCCGCGCCGACGCCAACCACCTTGCCCGCGAGCAGCTGGAGGGGCGTCGCGGCACCGAGCATCAGTTCCATCACCCGACTCGATTTCTCCTCCGCCACGCTCGTGGCGATCCACATCCCGTAGCCCATGATCGTCATGAAGACGAGGATCACGAGGACGGTCGCGAGGATGAGGTTGCCGACCGCCTGGACCGCGGTCGGCGCCGCCGCGGAGCCGTCGAGCGGCTGGATCGCGAACGACCCGATGAGCGATGAACCGCCCTCGGCCACGCTCGCCCGGGCGAGCGCGTCGCGGGTAGCGATCCAGGTGGCGGCGAGTCGCAGATAGACGGCCTGGTTGCCGGTGGGGCTGAGATCCGAGCGGACGTCGAACGTGAGTCTCCCGTCCGCACCACGCCCCACGATCATCACCGCCCGCAGCTCGCCTCGTCGGAGCGCGCCGATGGCGGCGCTCTCGTCCGTCCAGGCGCTCACCGCGAACGGCGGGGTGGCGCCCGTCGGTCCCGCATAGGCCGACAGGATCGACGTCGCGTCGGAGACCGGATCGGTCGCCAGGGCGGCTCCGTTGACGACGATCGCCACCTTGGCCTGGCTGCCGCGCTCGACCGACTGGAGGACCACCGGCGCCTGGCTGAGGGCGAGCACGACGACCGCGAGGATGATCGTCGAGACGACGAACGCGCGGCGGCGAACCCACTGGAGGTATTCGCGACGCGCGATGAGGGCGGCATTCCGGAGGGAGGTCCGGGGCAGCGTCACGATGGCGCACCGGGGGCCGGCTGGCCCGCCTGCCCGTTGCCGGCCCACGCAGCGAGGTGTCGCTCGTCGGAGACGGGCCGCCCGACATGCTCGATGAAGATCGCCTCCAGCGATGGGTCCGCGATCTCGAAATGACGGACCGGGCCGTGCTCGAGGGCGCTCGCGAGGATCGACCCCGGTTCACGTCCCCGGCCCACCTCGACCTCCGTGTAGTCACGACCGGCCCGAACCACCGTGACGCCCGGCAGCGACCCGAGCCAGGCGAGATCGCCACCGTCCTCGAGCGCGATCCGGACGAAGCGCCTCCCGCTCGCCCGCCTGACGTCGGCGAGCCGTCCGCCGACCACCACCCGCCCGCGGTCCACGATGGCGATCGATTCGCACAGTTCCTCGACCGTATCCATCTGGTGGGTGCTGAAGATGAGCGTCTTGCCGCGTTCGCTCAGCTCCGCGAACGCCTCCTTGAGGAGCGCCGCGTTGACCGGATCGAGGCCGGTGAACGGCTCGTCCATGATCAGGACTTCCGGATCGTGGAGGATCGCCGCGATGAACTGGACCTTCTGCTGGTTCCCCTTGGACAGCTGCTCCGCCTTCCGGTCGGCGTACTCCGGGATCCGGAACCGCTCGAGCCAGCGATGGACGTCACGCCGCGCTGCCGCGGCGTCGACGCCATGGAGCCGGGCGAAGAAGACAAGCTGGTCGACGACGGTCATCCGGCCGTAGAGGCCGCGCTCCTCCGGGAGGTAGCCCCACGTCCGGCGCGGCAGCTCGCTCGTCGGGCACCCGCGCCAGGTCACCGTGCCCTCGTCCTGCCGGAGGATCCCGAGGATGATCCGCATCGTCGTCGTCTTGCCGGCGCCGTTCGCGCCGAGGAACCCGAACACCTCGCCGGGCTCCACCCGGAACCCGACGCCGTCGAGGGCAAGGACGGAGCCGAACCGTTTCGTGAGTCCGTCGATGACGAGCGACATGGGGGGAGGATAGACGGCGAAGGCGGTCAGGCGACCCAGGACGTTCGGCGGATCGTCCGCATCGCCTCCGCGATTACAGCGGGCCCGAGCGCGACCACGGCGACGAGCAGCCAATCACGCCCATCGAGCGGGACGGCGCGGAACGCATCCGCGAGCGGAGGCACCATCGGGAGCGACGCCTGGATGAGGATCACCGCCGCGCAACCGGCCGCGAGGAGCCCGTTCGGGCGGAGTCGGCGGATCGGCACGCTGAGACTGCGGTTCGAGTAGGCCCGCACCGCCTGGCCGGCGACGAGCGCGGTGAAGGCGAGCCAGCGTTCGTGCGCGAGGCCACCACCGCCGATCTCCATGAGGACGAGCGCGGCGATCGCGCTGAACGAACCGGCGGCAACGATCCGGGCGAGGAGGCCGTTCGTCAGGATCGGTCGGCCGGCCGGCCGAGGCGGACGCGCCATGAGGTCCGGCTCCGCCGGTTCGCGCTCGAAGGCGACCGACGTCGAGAGGTCGATGAACAGTTCGAGCCACAGGATCTGGATCGGCAGGAGCGGTTGCCCGAAGCCGGCGATCGTCGCGATGAGGAGGAACCCGAGGAGGGCAACGTGGGTCGACACGAGGAAGACGAGGCCCTTGCGGACGTTATCGACGATCCTGCGGCCCTCGCCGAGGCCGTACATGAGGGTGACGAACGAGTCGTCGCCGAGGACCAGGTCGGCAGCCTCCCGGGCGACCGCGCTGCCGCTGCCCATCGCGACGGCGACATCGGCGCCGTGGAGGGCCGGCGCGTCGTTCACGCCGTCGCCCGTGACCGCCACGATCCTGCCGCTCGAGCGAGCGACCCGGACGAGCCGCTCCTTCTGTTCCGGAGTGCTCCGGGCGATCACGTGGAGACCGCGCAGCTCGCGACGGAGCCGCTCGTCGTCCCAGCCGGCGACCTCGTCGCCGGTCACGACGCGATCGTTCTCGAGACCCGCCACGCGGGCGATCGCCGCGGCCGTGGCCGGGTGGTCGCCGGTGACGACGAGCACCTGGATCCCCGCCCCGGTCGCGACCGCGAGCGCCTCGGCGACGCCCGCTCGGATCCGATCGGCGAACCCGATGAGCGCCGCCACGGTCCAGTCGAGCGTGGGCCCGTCGAGCGCTCCCTCCGGGTTGACGGCGATCGCCAGGGCGACGAGTCGCTCGCCACCCGCCGCGGCCTCGTCGACGAGCGCTCTCCATCGTGAGGCGACCTCGACCGCCGTGTCGATCGCGAGTCCAAGGATCGCCTCCGGCGCTCCGAGCGCAAGCGCGACCGCCGTCCCGTCGCCGCGGCGCGACAGGGTACGGGAGAGGGGTCGCGCCGCGGAGAACGGGACGGCGGCGATGAGATCTTGCGGGTCGAGGGTGGCGTCGCCGCCGAGCTCCGCGACGGCCGTCGCGATGGCCCGGGTGAACGATCCGGCGAGCGCGCCGTCCGCTTGGCTCCAGGCGTCGTCCTCGGCGCGGAGCGCCGCCTCGAGGATCGTCCGCCGGCGGTCGAGGTCGACGACCGGGCCTTCGAGCGTCCGGATCGACGCCACCGCCAGGCGGTTCTCCGTGAGCGTACCGGTCTTGTCCGTGACGATGAGGTCGATCGCCCCGAGCGTCTCCTCGGCGTTGAGGCGGCGGACGAGGACGCCGCGGCGGAGCAGTCGGAACGCGCCGAGACCGAGGATCACCGCGAGCAGGATCGGTGGCTCCTCCGGGATCGCGGCGATCGCCGCCGAGACGCCGGCGAGGAGGTTCTCGCCGGCGGGCTGGCCGCGGAGGAAGCCGAGTCCGGTGACGAGGGCGATGAGCCCGATCGCGACGACGAAGAGGATCCGCACGAGCCGGTCGAGTTCCGCCTGGAGCGGGGATCGCCGCCGTTCGGCGCTGGCGAGGCGCCCGGCGATCCGCCCGAACTCGGTCAGCGGTCCGACAGCGACGACGATCCCCTCCCCTCGGCCGCCGACGACGCTCGTCCCAGCGTAGGCCATCGAGCGACGGGCCGCGAGTGGCGCGTCCGGCGGATCCGGCTCGACGAGGCCCGCTTCCGGCAACGACTCGCCGGTGAGCACGCTCCGATCGAGGAGCAGGCGGTCCGACCGGCGCAGCCGAAGGTCGGCCGGGACGACGTCGCCGGACCTGAGCAGCACGACGTCACCCGGCACGAGACCCACTGCCGGGATGTCGAGGGCGACATCGGCCCGGCGCACCCGGGCGGTCGGTGCGGTCGCCGCGTTGAGTGCCTCGAGCGCTCGATCGCCGCGATATTCGGTCAGGACCTCCGCACCGACGATCGGAACGAGGCCACCGAGGACGAGGAGTCCGTCACGAACCTCTCCGAGCGCGATGGCGAGGATCCCCGCGACGAAGAGGAGGAGGACGAACGGCTCCGTCGCCGCCTCGACGACCATGTGGAGGATCGACTCACGGCGGGTGGCCTCGAGCGCGTTGGGGCCGCTCTCCCGGTTGCGGCGAGCCACCTCGTCCGAGCCGAGACCGCGGGCCGGATCGACGCCGAGCGCGTCGGCGACAGCCGCTGCCGGGGCGGCGTGCGGATCGGTGGGCATCATCGGGGCGATTATCGAGCAGCGTGCGGCACGCCACGGCGCCCAGACGCGGCGGCGAGACCGGGGCGCCGAAACGCGGACTCGCGGACGCGGCCGCCGGACTTGCGGTTCGATGCCGCTACAATCGATCGACGATGCCCGATCGCACGACACCCACCCGGATCCATGCCGATCGGACCGCCGGAACCCTCGAGATCGGCTGGGCGGACGGCCACCTCACGACGTTCGGATCGACGAGCCTGCGCTGGCTCTGCCCCTGCGCCTACTGCCGGGGCGAGGCCGGGATGCCCGGCTGGCTCGACTCGCGGCCGACCCTCACCACCGAGCAGACCCGGCTCGTGGACCTGCAGCTCGTCGGCCAGTACGCGGTCGCCCCGACCTGGGGTGACGGCCATCACACCGGCTATTACCCGTTCGCCATGCTCCGCGATCGCTGCCCCTGTCCCGCCTGCGTCGCGGAGCGAAGCGAGGGGCAGGACCGCGCGACGGGCCATCCGGCCGGTGACGATGCCGATGCGACGCGTCATGCTGGACACACTGACCACGCCCCACTCGCCACGACCCCGGAGGGACCGACCCGATGATGACCACGACCGCCCCGTACATCGCCGGCTGGCGCGTCCAGGAGACGAAGGGCCAGGTCTTCGGGCTCGTCGTCCGCAGCCGCGGCCTCGCCGGCAACTTCGCGGCCGGCCTGCGCTCGCTCGTCGGCGGCGAGATCCACGAGTACACCCAGCTGCTCGAGGACACCCGCCGCCAGGCGCTCGATCGGATGATCCAGAACGCCACGCTCATGGGCGCGAACGCGATCATCTCGTTCCGCTTCGATTCGTCGGAGATCGGGCAGACGATGTCGGAGATCGTCGCCTATGGGACCGCGGTCGTCGTGGTGCCGGATGCGGCGGCGGCGCAGCCGCTGGCCGAGTAGCGGACCCACGACATGCACGTCGCCGTCCGGATCCTCGTCGCCGTCGTCGCTGCCCTCCTGTTCGTCGCCGGCCTCGGCGTCATCCTCGGCGGCGCCGCGCCGGGAGTTGGGATCGAGCTCGTCGTGATCGGTGGGGTCGGGATCCTCGCCGTGGCCCTCGAGCGCGGCCGCTACCGCTCCGAGCAGGCCGAGCGCTCGTCCGCGCCGGCCGGCCCGGGAGGCGGCGAGACGGACGCGGGCCTCGAGCCTCGATTCCAGCGGACCGGCGAGGCGTTCATCGATCCGACGACCGGGCACCGGATGCGGGTCTGGCTCGATCCCGGCAGCGGCGAGCGACGGTACCGCTCCGAGGGCTGACCCGCAGCTCGCGTGGTTGTCGCGCTCGCGTCCCCGTCGCGCCCCACCTCTCGTGCCCCTACCCAGTGCCCTGAACCCGGCGCCCCGAGCCTGGCTTCCCGGCCTCGCGGGGCATCCGCGTCATCTGCCAGTGGCCGTGGCATTCGCCCGGCATTTCCGCACTCGCCGGCCAGCCAGCGCCACCCGCGGGTCGCCGTTGTGCCGCGGGGGCACGGCGCTGGCGGTCGCCGAGGCGGAGCCGGGCTCGCAATCGCGGCGAACGCCACCCCCGGTGGCATCTGCACCGCATGCGTGCCGGGCAAGCGGCGGCCCAACACCCGGCAGCCGGACCAGCGGCCGCTCAACGCGAGCCGGTGGCACGAGCGACCCGCGGAAAACGGAACCGGCGCGCCGCCGGGAGCGGGACACGGAACGACGCAGCCCCGGAACGGATCGAGCATCGTGCTACGATCGGCGGCCCCGGGCACGCCGCCCGGGACGATGCTGAACCCGTCGATGGAGTCCCCCGCCGGATGACCGCGCTTCGCCCGGGTGTCGCCCGCTCCACCGGCGCCCGCTCCCGCTCGCGGCGCCCGCTGGCGGACGCTCCGTTCCCGTACCTCAATCGCGAGCTGTCGTGGCTCGACTTCAACGCCCGCGTCCTGCACGAGGCTCGGGACGAGCGCAACCCGCTCCTCGAACGGGCCAAGTTCCTCGCGATCTTCGCGAGCAACCTCGACGAGTTCTTCCAGGTTCGGGTGGCCGGCCTGCGCCAGCAGGTGGCGGCGGGGTCGGCATCCGCATCGCCGGACGGGCGAACCGCGGCCGAGCAGCTCGCCGAGATCCGGCCTCGCGTCCAGGACCTTGTCACGGAGCAGTCAGCGATCTTCGCGACCGTCCGCGGCGACCTTGCGGATGAAGGCGTCGCGATCGTCGACTACGACGCCGTGCCCAACCACCACGCCCGGCTGCGGGAGCGCTTCATCGAGGAGATCTTCCCGGTCCTCACCCCACTCGCCGTCGATCCGGGCCACCCGTTCCCGTACATCAGCACGCTGAGCCTGTCGCTCGCCGTCGGGATGCGCGACCCGGAGACCGGCGAACGGCGCTTCGCCCGGGTCAAAGTGCCGCAGATCCTCCCGCGCCTGGTCGAGATCGCTCCGCAGACGTACGTCCTCCTCGACCAGGTGATCGAGGCCAACCTCGACCTCCT
>Ga0307374_10014450_pt1 | contig 10750 bp, 8 predicted proteins | sample OX3MG_FD_202532 | JGI IMG/M metagenome (GOLD analysis project Ga0307374, IMG submission 202532) | Soil microbial communities from Risofladan, Vaasa, Finland - OX-3 | ecosystem: Environmental > Terrestrial > Soil > Coastal area > Acid sulfate soil | place: Finland: Risofladan, Vaasa | collected... | reverse complement strand
GACGGTCACGGTCATTGATTTGCCGTTGCGCAGGACGGTGAGGATGACGCTGCTCGACGGGCTCTTGCCGTCGACGTAGCTGCTGATCTCCTGGACCGAGTGAACCGGATTACCGTCGACGTTCGTAATGACGTCGCCACCGGTCGGCAGCGAGTCTCGCCCCGTGGAAGGCGTGGCGCCTTTAAGGCCGGCCTTGTCGGCCGGGCCGCCCGGAAACACCTCCACGACGTAGACGCCGGAGGTCGCCGGCAGGTTAAGCTGCTGGGCCAGATCCGGCGTCAGGTCCTGGCCGCTGATCCCGATCCAGGGATGCTGCACCTTGCCGCCGGACTCGAGCGTCGAGAGGTACCGACTCAGCGTGTCCGACGGGATGGCAAAGCCGACGCCCACCGAGCCGCGGACCGGACTCTCGATCTGCGCGACGATGCCGACGACGTTGCCCGCGGCGTCGAGGAGCGGTCCGCCGCTGTTGCCGGGGTTGACCGGCGCATCGGTCTGAATCATGTTGGCGATCGAGCGACCGTTGACGCTCGGGCGCGTCCGGCCGAGCGCGCTGACGATACCGCTCGTCACGGTGTTGTGCAGGTTGAAGGGGTTGCCGATGGCGACGACGGGCTCCCCGACCGTTACCGCGCTCGAATCAGCTAACCTGAGCGGATGGAGACGATTCGAGGCCACGGCGACTTTGACCACGGCGAGATCGTCGCCCGGGTCCTGGCCGACGATCTTGCCCGCCGCGCTGCTCCCGTCGCTGAAGATCACCTGGAGACTCTTCGCCCCCTCGACGACGTGATCGTTGGTCACCACGTTGCCCTGGTTGTCGACGACGAAGCCCGAGCCGGCGCCAGATTCCGGCTGCGACCGCGGGCCCGACCCGGTCGAGTTGACCGTGGTGACGATGCTGACGACCCCCGGATTCGCCACCTGATAGACCGACTGAACGACTGACGTCGTGGCGACCGGGTCCACCTGGCTGGCCGACTTGACCGGCGCCGCGCTGACACTCGCCGGCGCGCTGCCAACGGGCGCGGCGCGAACGAACAACAGCACGAACGCGGCCCCGAGCACCGCGCCGAGAAGGGCGCCAATCGCCGTGCGAAAAACTGTCATTCCTCACTCTCCTTGGGAAGAGAGGAGCCCGCGGGAGGGGAGCAGGTGGATAATTGGCCCCCGGGGGCCAATTATCCACCTGCTCCCCTCCCGCGGGCTCCCCGGCAAAAGCATCAGGCCGCCGACGGCAGGTACACGGTAAAGGTCGTGCCGGTGGCCACGTCGCTTTTCACGGTTACCCGACCGTTGTGCGCCTGCACGATCTCTCGCACGATTGCCAGGCCGAGGCCGCTGCCATCGTCGGACCGTGAGCGGTCGACGCGGTAGAACCGCTCGAAGATGCGATTGACGTGTTCGGGCGGAATGTGCGAGCCGGTGTTGTGGACCTCGACGGCGACCCAGCCTGCGCTCGGCTTGCGCCTCGCCCGACCGAGATCCGAGATCGACGGGCGAGCCGCCTCGCTGTAGGCGCGGACCTGGACGGTCCCGCCGGCCGGCGTGTGCTTGACGGCGTTATCGAGCAGATTCACAAAGACTTGCTGCAAGCGATGACCGTCGGCCAGCACGGTTGGCACCGGCGGTGCGGATAGCTCGACCAGCAGCCCGGCGTGCGCGGCCTGCGGCTGCACCTGCTGCACGCACTCCTGGAGCAGCGCCGGCACGTCGAGACTCTGGCGTCGGATGTCGATCTGGCCGGATTCGATCTTCGACAGGTACAACAGGTCTTCGACCAGGCGATGCATGCGCTCGGCCTCGGTGCCGATGATCCGGGCGGCGTCGCCGTACTCGTCGGACGTCTTGATCGTCCCGTCGACCATCGCCTGGGCGAATCCTTCGATCGAGGTCAGCGGCGTGCGCAGGTCGTGCGACACGTTCGCCAGCAGGTCCCGCATCGTCCGGTTCATCTTCCCGACCTCGCGGGCCATGGTGTTGAAGCTCGTGGCGAGCTGGCCGACCTCGTCGTGGCCGCGCACCGGAATGAACTGCTCGAAGTCGCCGGTGGCCATGCGCTCGGACGCCCGGGTGACCTGGCCAAGCGGGCCGGCGATCGACCGCGCGAGCAGGACGGCGACGGCGATCGAGATGATCATGGCCAGAATGGCCGCCGCCAGGAGATCCGGCGCGAGCTGGAGCCAGGCGCTCGTGATCGTCTGGGCTGGCACCGCCAGGACGAGGTTGTTGGGTTGACCCCGCGTGGGGCCCTCGTCGGTCCCGACGGCGACGAACGTGAGGGGCGGCTCGCCCGGTGGCTCCAGCGTTCCCCAGGCGACCCGGGACCCCGCCAACTGCCGTCGATCGTCCGACGGGGAGGGAAGATACTGGCCGATCAGCGTCTTGCCGGTGTCCGAGACGATGCGGTTCTGCGGGTCGACCAGCAAGAGACGCAGCGGCAAGTCCGACGCCTGCGCCTGCAAGAATTGGTCGATCTCCGCGGGCGATGCACCGTCGTGCTCCAGCCGGCGGAGAACGAACGACATCGGCACGGCGAGGTAGCCCAGCTGGTTCAACCGCAACTGGGTCTGGTACTGGCGGACGAGGTAGGTGAAGCCGATGCCTGCCAGCGCCAGCGACAGGAAGATCACGACCGCGTACGACGCGATCAGTTTGGAGCGAAGGCTGCCGAACACCTCAGGCGACCTCTTGATTCACCAGCTTGTAGCCGACCCCCCAGACGGTCTGAATCCGGCAAGTGCTGCCGGTGAGCTTCTCGCGCAGCCAGGTGACGTGGACGTCGATGGTGCGCGAGTCGCCGAGGTAATCGTATCCCCAGACGAGGTTGAGCAATCGCTCCCGGTCGAGCACCAGCCCCTCGTTCTGGGCAAAGGTGAGCAGCAGGTCGAACTCCTTCGCCCGCAGCGTCACCGATTTGTCGCCCACGGCGACCTCCCGCCGGGCGGGGTCGATCCGCAGGTTGCCCAGCGTCAGCGCCTGCGGCGGCCGATCGGTCGGGCGCGCCCGACGTAGCACCGCCTTCACTCGTGCCACGAGCTCGCGCGGGTTGAACGGCTTGCAGACGTAATCGTCGGCGCCCACTTCGAGGCCGACGATGCGGTCGACGTCGTCGGAGCGCGCGGTGAGGATAATAATCGGCACGTCGTTGTCACGCCGGATCTGCTTGCAGACCTCGAGGCCGTCGATCTGCGGCAGCATCAGGTCGAGGATGACCAGGCTCGGCTTGGTCTGCCGCGCCTTCTCCAGCGCGTCTTTGCCATCGTACGCCACCTCGACCTGATAGCCCTCGTTGGTCAGGTACATCCGCGTGAGCTGGACGATGTTCTTCTCGTCGTCGACGACCAGAATTGTGCTCATGGTCCACCTTTTTTCCACGACACCACTCGATCGTACGAGTTGGTGTAGGTCAACGACGTCGTACCGGCGGGCACGACGTTCGACCCGTCACGATTCATGATATACAAATTCCAGCTCCCTGAGCGATCGGATGTGAAGATCAGGTGCTGGCCGTCCGGCGACCACGCCGCCGACGCGTTATTCACCGGCGCGGCCGCCATGGTCGCGCCGTTCGTCAGGAAGGTGACGCCGGAGCCGTCCGGGTTCACCAGGCCGATATCCCAGTGGTCGTGGTTGAGGGCGGTGAAGGCGATCTGCCTGCCGTCCGGCGACCAGGTTGGCGTCGTCATCAGGAAGTCGGTGTTGGGGATGGGTGTCGCCGCTTGCGACTGGCTGGCCAGATAGAGGCCGTTGTCGCCATTGAAGACGAGCGTCTGGCCATCCGGCGACCAGCTCGGCGAGTAGCTGTGGGACGGCTGGTTAGCCGGGAGCCAGGCCGTCTTGTCGTTCAGGTCCAGCACGACGACCTGAAAGAAATCTTCCATCGACGAGTTGTCCGGCTTCATGATGTAGCCGTCGTAGCGGCGATAGAAGGCGAGGCGCGTGCCATCCGGCGACCACGCCGGGGAGCGCGCGGCAGGATCGGCGTACACCTGGTGCGCGCCCGAGCCATCGGCATTCATCACGTAGATGCCGGCATTCTGGCCCCAGACGGCGTAGGCGATCTTCGATCCGTCCGGCGACCAGGTGGGGTCCATGCCCTGGCCGACGACGTGCTGCTCGGTCTCGTCGAGGTGGGAGACGATCAGATTGCCGCCGGGCCGACTCTGGAAGACGATCTGTCCGCTGCCCACGTCGGCGAAGGTCGCCGGCGCCGTGGCGGAGACGGGGCGCGTCGCGTCCGGCGAGACCTGGTCCATCGAGAAGATGTACTCGTCGCCGAGCAGGCCGAGGGAGATCTGGTACCGCGGCGGGAGCTCCGGATGATCTTCCATGCGCGCCCGCTGGAACCGCTGGATCAGGAAGCCGGTCGGACCGGTGTACGGCTCCGAGGTGGGATAGCCGAAGACCATCAGGCCGCCGTGGGCGTTGAAGAAGTCCCGAAAGGCGCCGGCGATGGTGTGGCCGGTCCGCGGGAAGTAGGTGCGGCTGGAATCGGTAGGCGACGGAATCTGACTCGCCGGAATCGGCGGATCGCCCGGCCCCATCACCGCGTCGCCGATCAGCATCAACTGGACGTTGTACGGCGGCGGATTGTTCGGCCAGCTCTCCATGCGCGCGCGCTGGAAGTACTGGACGATACGGCCATCGCTGACCACCTGCTCGGTCCGCGGGTAGCCGAAAATGTCCAGGCCGCCGTGCTGGTCGAAGAAGGTCAGGAAGTCGCCCTGGACCCAGTGGCCGGTCTCGGGAAAGTACCGCGCGGCCGGCGCGGCGAACGACGGCGTGGCCGGCGCCAGCACGCCGACCAGAACGATCGCGACGATCCAAAGGCAGAGCTTCCTCACAATTCCCCCCACTCTCATTCATAGCGCAGCGCGTCGATCGGGTGCAGCCGCGAGGCGCGGAGCGCCGGGTAAAACCCGAAAAACAGGCCGATGGACGCCGACACGCCGAAGGCAAGGATCACCGAGTTGACCGACACCACGGTCTGCAAGTACTGGCCGTCCACCGGGACGCTGGAGAGCACCCGGGCGATGCCGACACCCAGCAGCACGCCGATCATTCCGCCCACCAGACTGACCACGACGGCCTCGACCAGAAACTGGACCAGAATATCCTGGCGACGCGCCCCGACAGCCCGTCGAATGCCGATCTCACGGGTGCGCTCGGTCACCGAGACGAGCATGATGTTCATGATACCAATGCCACCGACGACGAGCGAGATGCCAGCGATCGCCCCGAGCACGAGGGTGAAAACGCTCGTCACCTGGCTGAAGAACCGCAGGATGTCGTCTTCGCTGGTAATCGTGAAGTCGTCCTGGCTGACGTGGTGCCGTTGACGGAGCACCTGCCCGATGCCAGCGGTCGCCTGGGCCATCTGCGTGGGCGACGCCACCTTGACGTTGATGTCCTCGACGTTGCGCAGGCCGCGCGTGGTGAGCTGAGAATACACGCGCTGCTGCATCGTCGTCAGCGGGATGAAGACCTGATCGTCTTCGCTCCCGAAGCCGGTCGCGCCCTTCGGCACGGTCACCCCGATGACCTTGAAATTCTCCCCGATGCGGCCGTGGACGCTGATTTTGACCGTCTGACCGACCGGGTCCTGATCTGGAAACAGGTTGCTCGCGACCGTGGGACCGAGCACGATGACCCGGGATCGCGCGTCCAGCGCGTGCTGGTCGAGGAACTGTCCGTCGGCCACCTGGAAGTTACGGACCAGCGCGTAGGAGGGCGTGGTGCCGGTGATGCGCGTGTCCCAGTTCAACCGATTGACGATGATCTGTCCGTACGCGCCCAGCTCCGGGGCAACCCCGACGATGGGCAGGTCGCCCTCGTCGGCGATGGCGAGAGCATCTTCGTAGGTCAACGTCGGGAAGGAGCCGGCCTGCTGGCGGACGCCGGCCTGCTGGCGGGCGCCGGGCTCGATGAACAGCAAGTTCGTCCCGAGCGCCTGGATGTTCTGGGTGATCTCGCGCTGGGCGCCCTGCCCGACCGAGATCAGCGCGATGACGGCGCCGACGCCGATGATGATGCCGAGCACGGTCAGGATGGCGCGCAGCTTGTTCGCCAGCAGCGCGCGGAGCGCCACGCGGACGCTCTCGAACACGGTCATCGGCCGGTGTCCGTGCTGACCGCCGGGTGCGCCGGCCGCGAGTTTGCGTTCGGGGCATCGCTGAGAATCGATCCATCGCGAATGTGGATGATCCGGCGCGTGTGCGCGGCGATGTCCGGCTCGTGCGTGACGAAGACGACGGTGATACCCTGCTCGGCGTTCAGTCGCTCGAAGATCGCCATGATCTCTTCGCTCGAACGGCTATCCAGATTGCCGGTCGGCTCGTCGGCCAGGATCAAGCTGGGCCTGGTGACCAGGGCGCGAGCGATCGCCACGCGCTGCTGCTGCCCACCGGAGAGCTCGGTGGGCCGGTGGCGAACGCGGTCGGCCAGCCCGACCCAGGCGAGCGCCTCCAGGGCCTTCTGGCGCCGGTTCACCGCTCCGGCGTAAATCAGCGGCAGCTCGACCTGTTCGAGCGCCGTCGTGCGCGCCAACAGGTTGAACGTCTGAAAGACGAAGCCGATCCTGCGGTTCCGAATGGCGGAGAGCTGATCGTCGGTCAGGCGGCTGACCTCGGCGCCGTCGAGATAGTACTCGCCCGACGTCGGTTGATCCAGGCAGCCCAGCACGTTCATCAGCGTCGTCTTTCCGGACCCGGATGATCCCATGATCGCGACGAGCTCGCCCTGCTCGATCGTCACGGAGACGCCCCGGAGCGCGTGGACTTCCTGGGTGCCGATGCGATAGACCTTGGTCAGGTCACGGGCGACAATGACCGGCTGGCGGACCGCCCCTTCGCGGTCGCCAGCGCGCTGGGCGACAGTCACATTGCTATCCCGATCCACCGGCGAACGGCGGCAGCACCGAGGACGTCACCGGAATGACGACCGGGTCGCCTTGCTTCAGCCCCGAGAGAATCTCCGTCGAGGTGTCGTCGCTGACGCCCACGGTGACCGGGTGCGCCACGATCTTCGTCCCCTCCAGGACCGAGACGATGCGGCGGTCCCCTTCGGTCCGCACCGCGCGGTTCGGCACCAGTAGCGCGTTGTTGTGCCGGGCGAAGACGATGTCGGCGTTGCCAGTCATGCCCGGCTTGACCCCGGCCGCGTTCTTCAGCGAGATCGACACCAGGTAGGTCGCGACGCCCTGCTCGACCGAGGCGCTCGGGGCGATGGCCACCACTTTACCCGCGTAGGTCTTGCCGGGGAGCGCGTCGAAGGTCACGTTCGCGTCGTAGCCGACCTCGACGCTGGCCACGTCGGTCTCGTCGACGCTCACGTCCAGCCGCAGGTCGTTCGGATCGACGACGCCGACGACCGGGCTGCCGCCCGTCGCCGAGACGACTTCGCCGATATTCGAATTGACCGCGCTGACGATCCCGTCGAATGGCGCTTTCAGGGTCGCCCCGCTGAGGTTGTACTGGGCCAGCGCCAGCTGCGCCTTGGCCTGATCGACGGCAGCCGTGGCGGACTCGACGTCGGACGGCGTGTAGGGAGCAGACGCCAGCGCGAGCTGGGCCTGTGCCTGGGCGACTGCCTGGCGTTGCTGGGCGACGTCGGAGTCGCTAAACGGCTGCTTCTTCAGGTCGAGCGCTTGCTGGGCCTGGGTGACGGCCGCCTCGGCCTGGACGAGGTCCTCCGAGACCGGGGCTGCCTGCAACTGGGCCAGCTTGACCCTGGCGCTGTCGATCTGCGTCTGCGCGCTGGCGACCGTGGCCTGCGCCGCCGCGACGTCCTCCGGCTTGGCCGGCTCCTGCAGTTGGGCCAGGCTCACCTGCGCCTGCTGAAGCGCCACCTGATCCGACGCGACCGTCGCGTTCGCCGCGTCACAGAGGTAATGCGGATTGACCGGGTTGCAGGTCCCGTCTCGGCTGGCCTGGGACGACCAGAGCTTATCCTTCGCGTCCTCGACCGCCAGCTGGCCGGCCTGGATCGCGAGCGGGTCGGGCGGCCGTTGCAGCTTCGCCAGGCTCGCCCTGGCGTTGGCGAGCGTCATCTGGCCCTGATCGACGGCCGCCTGCGCCGCCGCCAGGTCGGCCGGGAGGCTGCCTGACTTCAGCTCTTTCAGCTTCGCCTGGGCACTGGCCAGCGCCGCGGCGGCGGAGGCGACGTCTTCGGAGCGGCCGCCCGCCAGCATGCCGTCCAGCTTGGCCTGCGCCGCGTTCAGCGCGGCCTGCGCTGCCGCGACGTCGGCCGGGCGCGGACCGGCCTGAACGGCGTCGAGCTTCGCCTGGGCGCCATCGAGGCTCGCCTGCGCCTGCTCGACCTGGATCTGCAATTCGGTCGTGTCGAGGCTCGCGAGCGTTTCACCCTGCGTCACCGCATCGCCGACGCGGACCGGGATCGTGACCAGGCGGCCGCTGGCCCGAAACGAGAGCTTCGCCTGAGTCCACGGCGCGACCTGGCCAGTGCTGTTGACGACGCCGGTGATGGTGCCGAGTTTGGCCGGCACGGTTGAGACGGCCGGGACCGCCGGCTGGGCCGGGCTGAGCAGGATGTAGACGAGATACGCGATGACCGCGACGATCACGATGACGATGCCCCAGAAGACGGAGCGATTCAAGCCCAGCGGGCCCCGGCTCAGCGATCGATCCGCGGTGACTTCGGCGAGTTGCATCGGCGTTGCGCTCCCATTTCCCGCCAGCCCGAGCGGCTGGCACCGAGATCAAGATACGGGCGCCCGTCGTGGACGGGGTCCCGGAGCGTCTCCCCACGAGCGGGTCGCGTTCCGCACGCCCGGCCTGGCACGATTATAGATGCGGGCAAAGGGACGGGTCAACTTTACCGGGGAGCGTTCGGGGGCCAATGCGCAAAGGCACGGGATCCGTTTGGACTTTGGACCACGAAGATCACGAAATGGCGCGAAAAGCTCGCGAAAAGATTCGGACGCGCCCCCTAACCGGCGCCTGCTTGGGCGGAGAAGCGGGCACGCAGCGGACGCGGATCGGGTTTCCGGTGCATCAGCAACAGCCGTTTTCGGTGACGTTGAGCCGGCCAGCGTGGAGTCCGTAGGGTGGCAGCTTGTCTGCCGTCGCCCGGCCCTGGTCGAGCGACGAAGCATCGCGACGGCAGACAAGCTGCCACCCTACAGACTCTGGGCCGAGCATAAGCTCAATTTTTCAGAAAGTCGCTCCTGCTTCAGCGCGGATTCCCGTGGTGAACTTGTCGGATGCACCACTTACCCCCAACAGCGGACTGAGCCCGAGGCGAGCGAAGCGTCGCGCGGGCTGCGCGACTGCCGCGTGGGGAGCATCTCCTTTTCGCGAGCTTTTCGCGGTATTTCGTGATCTTCGTGGTCCAAAGTCCAAACGGATCTTCCGCCTGATCGCCCGCTACTCGACGCATGTGTGCCGTTGCCAGTCGTCGTACTCTTCAAAGCGGCGCAATCCCGGTGCGCCCATACGCCACGAATACGGCCAGGATCAGCAGAACCAGGTTGATCGGCACCTTCGACGTCTCCTGACGCGACACGTGGAAGATCGCGGCGCCTACCTGGACGACGATCAGGCCCACCGCGGCCGCCACCGTCAGCCACGGGAGGATGCCGGTCGCGAGGGGCAGGACCAGCCCCAGCGCTCCGAGAAGCTCGGCGACGCCGATGAAGCGGACGAAACCAAGCGGCACCGCGTGGACCCAGTTCATCGATTTGCCGAGCGATTCCAGCGGTTGGGTAGCCTTCATGGCGCCCGCGAACAGATACGCAAGGGCCAACAGGCCCTGGACGATCCAAAGGGCGACGTTCATCGTCATTTCTCTCCGCGTTCGCGATGTCTTGATTCGGTTCAATCCTTCCGGGGATGGTGGGCAATTGTTCTTGAAGCGGCTGCCGGCACCCGCTTCAAGAACAATTGCTCACCATCCCCGGAAGGATTGAACGCCAGATGTTGAATGTGCAACACCTGTCGTCTATCATTGTACCGTCGGATGGCGCGCGAGACAATCTACAAAGCTCGCGGCGCGTCGTTTAGGCAACAGACGACGAAAAGTGCCGGGATAGTGCGGATTGGCGGCGGTCCGCACGAAGAGGGCCAGGTGAACGAGACCGACCGGCGCGTCAAGCGGACGCGCAAGCTGCTGCAGGATGCCTTTCTGGCCTTGATGGCCGAGAAGAGCTTACAGGCGATCACCGTTCAGGACATTGCCGAGCGCGCGGACGTGAATCGAGCAACGTTCTACGCCCACTTCGTGGATAAGTATGCCTTGCTTGACCACGTGGTGGGGGAGTGGACTCGCCAGACGTTGGCGAGGCGTGTCTCCCCCGAGTCGCCGTTCACCCAGGGGCATCTGTATGCACTCATCGTCGCCGTCCTCGAGGGCCTCGCGGAGTTCCACGGTCGCTGCAAGCCCTCGGACCGCGACCTGGGCCCGCTGATCGAAGCGCGCGTGCAGAGTGAGTTGGAAGGCTTCCTCTCGGACTGGCTCGCACGGGCCGCGACGACCGAGGTGGAATCTCGCGTGAGCCGAGCGACCGCCGCGACGGTGCTGAGCTGGGCCATCTTCGGGGCAGGTATCGCCTGGAGTCGCGGGACGAGCAAGGTGTCGGCGGAAGAGATGGCGCGGGAAGTCCTGGCGCTGTTCGGTGGGGGCATCGGACGCCTGGTGAAAGAGTCGTCTCGGGTCAGCCGCGCCTCTGACGGGTTGGCCAGCGAGGCGGCTTTCCCGAGTTAGAGGGTGTCTGAAAGGTGACAGTTGGTGG
>Ga0307374_10014448_pt1 | contig 10751 bp, 5 predicted proteins | sample OX3MG_FD_202532 | JGI IMG/M metagenome (GOLD analysis project Ga0307374, IMG submission 202532) | Soil microbial communities from Risofladan, Vaasa, Finland - OX-3 | ecosystem: Environmental > Terrestrial > Soil > Coastal area > Acid sulfate soil | place: Finland: Risofladan, Vaasa | collected... | reverse complement strand
CCGAGCAGGCTCTGGCTCTTCAGCGCGGTTGAATACACTTCCGGCGAGCCGGTAATCGGCGCTCCGCCGTTGCCTGCTCCGCTGCCGAAGTCGGTATAAAGATATTCAAGTCCCAACGAGAGCTTCGGCGTGATTTGATATTCAAAGCCGGCGCCGGCGGTCCAGCCGTTGAGCTGGGTGCCCTGCGAACCCGTCGAAAATGCACCGAGCTGGGAGGCACCCTGCAGCGGTGAACCGACGCTCGCCGAGGCGAAGCCGCCCTTGACGTAAGGCAGCCACTGCCCGAACGAATAACCGAACTTGCCGGTCACGGTGCCGAGCCAATTCATGTTCGGCGACCAGCCGCCGGCGGTGAATGCGGGCAAGTAAGGCGCGGTGAATCGGCCGTCGAAGTTGGCCGCCGCCAACGAGCCTTCGAGTCCGAACACAAAATTTTTGGTCTGGAAATTGTAGCCGAACTTCTCGTTGGTCGGCGTCGTATTGGACGCGGTAAATCCGCTCGTCGGCGCAGTCGTCCATGGAATGGCGTCGGAGCCGGCGCCGGAATTCGAGCGCAGATAAAAGCCGGCCCAATCGGGCTGTGCCTGCTGCTGCTGCGGCGCGGCGGTGAACGAATTCAGTTCGAGCGCGGACGCAGCTTGCGCAAAGCAAGCACCCACGCAGCTAACAATCAGCAAAGTGCAAGCGCGATTGACCAGCACCAGCTTGACCTCATGCGCGGACGCGAACACTCCGACACTGGAGCCCGACGCAGGATATCCGCGCCGCCGAATCCGCATACCTCGCCCGCGACAATAATATACCGGCGGGGCGCTTTCGGTCGATGCTGGATCGGAACGCGGTGAATAGCCTAACCCGTTATAAATGCGAGGCTTTTTATCATCGTCGAGTTTTTCACGGCGGGTGTTGTAAATATGGCGCAGGATAATCGCCCAATTGAGCGACTCGCCTCAAGCACGCACCGCCTAAACGAAAGCGCCGCCGGACTTGGCCGGCGGCGCTTTGCAAAGCTAAGGCTTGCGGTCTTTTAGAACCGGAAGCGGACACCTGCCGTTGTCGCAAGGTTATTGCGAGCAATATCACCGTTGGCGATGCCGCCAAACGCCGCCGAGTACATGGTGCCGATATAGGCATCCCACTTCGGCAGGAACCGCCAGTCAAGAACCATCGAATACACGTCTAACCAGCCTGCACATTGCGAATGCGCCGCGGTATTGGCGCAAATGCCGGCTCCGTTAACATACTGGCCCTGGATGTAGTGATAGTAGGCACCAATGATATCAAGATCTCTGGTGATACCGTACTTGGCACCTGTCCACACGATCTGGAGGATTTCGTTGTTGCAACCAGTGCCCGTTCCGCACGAAACATTGAACCCATTGTTGTTGATCGCGGTACCGGCAGCGGTCAGCGCGGCACCATGTAGCCCACCTGCGCTGGGGTCGGTGAACAAAAACCCGTCATCCCGGAAGGCACTCTGTGGATCGCTCGGATTCGAGAACTGGATCAATTCGTAGCCGGCGTAGAGCGTGAGCGGGATGCCGGTAGGGCCGGACGGCACAACCGGTCCTTTACCCACGATCGGCGCCGAGCTGTTTCCCCACGAACCGAAGTTCCATTTGAGGAGCGCCATGCCCGCTAAATTGTTGGAAAGCGTCGCCTTGAGGCCGCTGGCTGCGCCACCAGGGAACGTGGTTGGCCAGCCGTTGGTCGTGCCTTGGCCGACGAACGTTGTTCCAATATTAACCGCGTCTTTTTCGTAAGTGCCGATCAAATCCCACGAGATCACGCCGGGCATCCCATGCTTGATGTCCCCGCCGATGCCGCCTGTGACTGCGCCGTTATTGGGGTTATACGCTCCAAGGCCGCCGTTATTGCTCCATAAGCCGAGCGGCTGCGCCATGGCGGACAGCCGGAAGTCGCCGATATTTTCGCGATACTTAATGGCCGTGGTCCAGCGGGCATCTTCGGTGTCGCCGGCGCCGGCGGTCTTGCCGGAGAAGCCGATTGCCGAGAAGGCGTATGAACCGCCCATCGGGTCGTAAGCACCGATGCCGTCCGTCTCCAGCGTATTTTGCCGGCCGAAGGTCAGCGTGCCGTATACTGGCTGACTAAATCCGACATACTGATTGGTGTTCAGCCAACCCCAGCGGCTGGAGTCGATCGGCAACAATTGTTGATTCTCCGGCACGCCGATGCCGTTCTGCATCGCCTGCGGAGCGTTGGCGAGCAATAGCGAATATGGGTCGTATGCCAGTTCACCTTGAGCAATAAACGACCAGCCGCCCGGAGCGATCGGTTCGACAATCTTTACACCGACGTTCGATTGGCTCAGGCCGTTGGGGCCGAGACCAAATCCTGCATTCCGGTTGGTCGCATTCGTTCCACCACCACCAACTAAGTATGAGGCGCCGGTCGGGAAGTTCCGATCAAACGGCGTACCATGGGTCTGGTAGGTGCCACCCAAATCGACCGTGCCGTAGACGGTCACGCCGTACCAGGTCAGCGGACACTTCGTGAAAAAGAAGTCGTAAGCGCTACCGCACGACGCGGTCGGCGGCGGCGCATAAGCCATCGGCGCCGATTTAGCCACCATCGGCCCGTCGGCCAACGCGCTTGTCGCGTAAGTTGCGCCGACCAGAGTTGCCGCAGCGGTCAGAGCTGTGACCAACCCAAACTTTTTGGCCTTGCCCGCGCTTCGATTGACGACCATGTCCCCCTCCACCGTTTGAATGCCCCAGAATTTGGTGCTCACAGTGGTAGGTTTCGCGCATGACAGTTGGATGACGTTTGGTTCCTTGCTCGACCGATTCCGGACGCTTGGTGGCAAAAATGCCACTCCGGAGGTGGCAGCATAGACGCGTCCCGACGGGAGTTCTTTGCAATGAACTGCGGAAGACGCCGCGCAATCCGCCCCCTGCTTCCAGCCGAAAAAACCGGTCAGCAACGCGCGGAAATAGATCGACCGTGGGGCGACGCTGATCTGCGCGTTGGCGCTTGCCCGACGCTATAGCGCTGCCACAAATGAAAAGCGCCGCCGGTATGGCCGGCGGCGCTTTAAGTTTGAAACGTCGCCGTATGTTAGAACCGGAAGCGGACGCCGACGGTGGGATCGAAGTTATTGCGAGCCTGATAGCCGTTCGCCATTCCGCCGTTCACCTGGGAGAACATGAAGCCAAAGTATGTGTCCCACTTCGGCAAAAACCGCCAGTCGATCATCGCCGAATAGGCATCCATCGTTCCGAAGCAGTTGGCCGGTGTTGCACCTGCGGCGCAAAGGGCAGCAGTTGCCGTCCCGAAGGAAGGTTGCGTGTAGTGATAATAGGCACCGACCACGTCCAGGTTTTTGGTCACCGCGTATTTAACGCCGGTCCAAGCAACGTAAACTGTCTTAGCGCCGGCAGCAAACGCCGTGTTAGTGATGACCGTGTTGTTCCCGCAGGGTGCACCTGTGCAGTTCCCCCCGATACCGGTAAATAGTGTCTGCGGATCGCTCGGATTTGCGAAAGTGATCCACTCGAATCCGCCGTAGAAATTAAATGGACCATTGTGGTATTTCGCCAAAGCCATGAAGCTTTGGTCATTCGATATGGCGGCCGTCATGGGAGCCCCAGCGAGCGCACCGTCTGCCACGCCTACGGCGTCTTTCACCCAGCTATAAATGGCATCGAGCGACAGCACGCCGCCCGCCAGGTTCGCGATATCGCCGCCGATCTGCGCTTCGTAATCGGCATTCGACGCATTATTTTGGCCGTAGCCGCCGATTTGCGCCAGCGCCGCGAAACGAACCGGGCCGACATTGACCCGGTACTTAGCGGCTGTGCTGATTCTGCAATCTTCCGTATCGCCTTCGCCGCAGGTCAGGCCCGACCACCCGATCGGCGAGAACGCGTATGAGCCACCCATCGGATCGTAAGCAAGGACGCCGTCCAGCGTCAGCGCGTTCTGCCGGAAGAACGTCAGTGTACCGAAGGTGCTTGAACTCACGCCCAGATAGCCGACCGAATTGTAGAACTGCCCGGCGCGGCTTGAATCGCCGTTGGTGCTTTGTGCTGCAAGCGGAATACCGCGGTTGTTGTAGACCGACCCGGGCCCATTGGCGGCCTGTAAGGAATACGGATCGAACCCAAACTCAAGTTGAGCGACAAAGGCCCAGCCGGGAGCGAACGGCTCGTTGATTTTTACACCGACGTTAGACTGGCTCAGCCCGTTCGGCGCCAAGCCCCACATCGCCTGACGATTAACTTTTTGAAGGAAGTAGGCCTGCCCAGCCGGTTGCTGCGGGTTAAATGGCGCACCGTGCGTTTCGTAACCGCCGCCCGCATCGACGGTGCCGTAAACGGTGACTCCGTACCAAGTCAGCGGGCAGGCCGAGAAAAAGAAATCGTAGAAGCTGCCGCAGCTCGCGGCTGCGGCAGGCGCCAGTGGCGCCTTTGTCAACATCGGCCCGTCGGCCAACGCGCTTGTCGCGTAGGTTGCGCCGACCAGAGTTGCCGCAGCAGTCAGAGCGGTGACCAAACCAAACTTTTTGACCTTGCCTGCGCTTTGATTGACGACCATGTCCCCCTCCACCGTCATGACTGCGATACCGAGAATTCGGCATTCAGCCCGTGGTAATTCCCCGGATGACAGTTGAGTGACGATCGGTTCCCTAATCAAGAGTTAGCCACATTGTGCAAGCGGATTACGGAGGGTCATGGCAAAAATACAACGTTGGAGTCGTTGTAATACAACGTTTTTTAATGCGAAACGCCAAAAAGTGTATAAAAAACTCCACTTTAACACCTCGCGCGTCCGAAGGCAGGCGCGACAAGCTCGAATGAGCGGAGCCTCGTTGTAGTCATTGCAATACAGCGCGCATCCGACGGAAGTTCTTTTTGCTGTGAAAACGCCAGTTGATCTGAAACGCCGAAAACGGCGCAACGGCAAAAAGTCGCGCGAAGCTTTTTGCAAAAGCTGCTTTTGAGTGCGTCAGCGAGCCGGATTCGGCGCGACCAGGCTCTTGAACGCGGCCGCGATCGCCGGCAACGGCGGCGGGATCGGCGCGAACACCTGGTAATCCTCCCAGCCGCTGCCGAGCGATTTGTAGAGCGTCACGAGCTCCGCCGCGGCGCTTTCCTGCGCGGAGACGTACTGCTGCTCGATCTCGAATTCTTGCCGCTGCGCGTCAATGACGTTGAGCGAATCCGTCAAGCCGCGATCGAAACGTTCGGTGGCAAGCGTCACCGCGCGCTGCGCCGCGGTCAGCGCATCGGCGAGGTGACGCAGGCGATTTTGCAGCGCGGCGTAGGCATCGACCGCGGTGTCTACTTCGCGCACCGCGTTGAGCACGGTTTGTTTGTAGTTGAGCAAAAGTTCGCGGTTGCGAAAATCGGCCTTCTCCACAATCGCGTCGAGCCGGCCGAAATCCAGCAGCGGCGCGACCGCGCCCGGGCCAACCGACCAGATCGGATTGATCGCGGCGGCGGTCTGGCCGATCCCCTGCTGCCAGCCGAGAGAACCGATCAGCACAACGCGCGGAAATAGATCGGCCGTGGCGACGCCGATCTGCGCGTTGGCGCTGGCCAATTGCCGCTCGGCTTCGACCACGTCGGGCCGCCGGCGCAACAGGTCGATCGGCAACCCGGACCGGATCCGTGCCGGCAGCGCCGGCAAAATTCCGGGCCGAGCAAGTTTCTTGTCGAGATTCTCCGGAAACTCTCCGAGCAGCACGGCGATCACGTAGCGCGCAGCATCGATGCGAGCGACCAGCGGCGCGACCTGCGCCTGCAATTGCGCCAATTCGCGCTGCGCCAGCGTGACATCGAGCTCATTGGTGATGCCGCGGTTGTAGCGCTCGTGCACGAAGTCGACGTATTTCCGCGCGACATCGATGTTCTTGCGCAGCACCGCGACCTGCATTTGCAGCGCACGCAGATCGAGATAGGCGCGCGTGACGTCGGCGACCAAAGAAATCAGCACCATGTTGCGGGCTGCCATGGCGGCATCGACGTCATATTGCGCAGCTTCAATGGCGCGCCGGAATCTGCCGAAGATGTCGATCTCCCAACCGGCATCGAAGCCGACGATATTGGTAACGCGCGTGAAGCCCGCGCCGTTTTCGGCGGAGACGAGCGGCTGCGACACGCGCGAGCGCGCCAGATCGCTGCCGGTACCCAGCGCGCCGCCTTCGCTGGCTCCGGCCGCCGGCAACGCCGCGCCGACAATCACGGCTTCCTGCGCGCGTGCCTGCTGGATGCGATTGAGCGCGATTTCCAGCGTCGGGCTGCCGGCGATTGCGCGATCGATCAGCGAATCGAGTTCGCGATCGTGCAACGTGCGCCACCATTTGGTGCTGGAGACGGCACGGCTTGAGGCGACCTTGGACGACGCCGCGGCGATGAAGCTTGCCGGCATCGGCGGCTCGGGCGCCTTATAATCAGGACCGACGGAGCAGGCCGCCAGGCCGCAGGCGATGATGCCAAACGCGAAAAAGTAGTTGATTTTGACGCCGAAGAGTCGGCGGCCACCGCAAAGGTGAGCAAGCTGGGCTGACGCCGGCACGGACGGTGCACTCCACTCACGGAAGCGACGACGGCTTGGCACTATGATGCCATCGGCGAGCGCTGACGCGGCACGCCTCGATCGTCTGCGGATGGTGTGCCCCCGCGGCGGAGAATGGGCGGTTTTGCATAAGGCTGCAAGCGACTGTTAGCCGCTTGTCCCCGCCACTCTGGCGCTATACCGCCGCCACAAATGAGAAGCGCCGCCGGACTAACCGGCGGCGCTTTGCAAAGTTCAGGCTCGTAGATTTTTAGAACCGGAAGCGGACACCGGCGGTTGTCGCAAAGTTGTTGCGCGTGATATCGCCATTGGCGAGACCACCATACGCCGCCGAATACATCGTACCTAAGTAAGCGTCCCACTTCGGCAGGAACCGCCAGTCGAGAAGCAGCGAGTACGCGTCCAACCAGCCGCCGCATCGCGAATTGCCAGACGCCGCCGAAGGCGAGCAATTAACATTCTGCACGAACGTATTCTGGATATAGTGATAGTAGGCGCCGACGATGTCCAAATCTCTGGTGATGCCGTATTTGGCGCCGGTCCACATCACCTGGAAAATCTCATTGGTGCAACCGGTGCCCGATCCGCACTGGCTGTTGAACGCGTTATTGGCGATCGTCGTGCCATTAGCCGAAAGCAAAGTGGCACCCGCGTTCACGAAATTGAACGCGAAGCCATCGTCCCGGAAAGAGCTAGTCACCGCATCGCTCGGGTTGGAGAACTGGATCAGTTGGTAGCCGGCGTACAAAGTGAGCGGAACGCCGGTGGGGCCGGAAGGCGCAACAGGTCCCTTACCCACGATCGGCGCTGTGTTTCCCCACGAGCCGAAGCTCCATTTGAGGAGGGCCATGCCGGCCAAGTTGTTGGAGAGCGTCGCCTTAAGACCGCCAGCGCCGAACAAAGTAGGCCAGCCTTGGGTGTTGGTGGCGCTCGCAGGACCTGGGAAGAGCGTCGTCCAATTCACCGCGTCTTTCTCGTAAGTGCCGATCAAATCCCACGAGATCACGCCGGGCACCCTGTGCTTGATGTCGCCGCCGATGCCGATTTCGACCGCGCCGTTATTGGCGTTAAACGCATTATACCCAGCACCACTGGCGCCGCCGCCGAATAATCCGATCGGCTGCACCATGGCCGAAAACCGGCCGTCACCGATGTTGACGCGATACTTGATCGCCGTAGTCCAGCGGCCGTCCTCGGTGTCGCCAGCGCCGCCGTTCTTGCCCGAATAGCCGATCACCGAGAAGGCATACGAACCGCCCATCGGATCGTAGGCATTGTTTCCGTCCAGCGTCAGCGCATTTTGCCGGCCGAAAGTCAGCGTGCCTGCATTCATTGAACTCACACCGGCATAGTCCTGCCCCGCCAGCCAGCCCCAGCGGCTCGAGTCGAACGGTGCGGCTTGACGATTCTCTAGCACCCCGATGGAGTTAAATTCCGCCTGCGGCGCGTTGGACAACAGCCCCGAATATGGTTCGAACGGAAGCTCGGCTTGGCCAACAAACGACCAGCCCCCTCCGAGGGATTCCTGGATCGTGACGCCTATCGTCGATTGGCTCAGCGCGTTCTCGCCGGCGAAAAACCCGGCCGACCGATTTGGCGCATTCGGCCCACCGGCACCAATCAGGTACGCGCCACCGGTCGGGTGGTTCGGGTCGAACGGCACGCCATGCGTTTGATAGCTGGCGCCCGTATCGACGATGCCGAAGACCTTAATCCCGTACCAACTCAACGGGCAGGCCGTGAAGAAGAAATCGTAAGCGCTGCCGCAAGAGGCGGCTGGCGGCAGTACATACGTCATCGGCGCCGCTTTGCTCAGCATCGGGTCGTCGGCCAATGCCCCCGTCGCGTAGGTCGCGCCGACTAGCACCGTGGCCGCCGCAATGGCGGCGGAAAAACGAAACCCTTTCATGAAACCCCCTGCCCCGTAACAGCGGGTTCGCCCGCTATATCCCATAAACTATAGCGCAACGTTGCGTTTGATAGTACATAACGAGCTTGTCAACAGACGGCGGGGCGCCGTCAGCACGTGCAGTCGCGCGGTGTGACATCCCTGCAACAACGGAGTCTGAACTCGCAGAGCTTGGAGGCGGTGGGATAACCGAATTTTTGTAGTATTTTCAATGCTAGTTTGGATGGCGACGGCTGGAACGGCGTTCGCGCAGGAGCCGGTCGGCTGCGACAAGTTCAAATGGCCCATCGATAAAGAGCGCGCGTTACTGGGCGCGGCTGTTGCCGTCGCTTCGGCAGGCGAGGTCGGAAAACCCCTTTCGGGCGCGGCGAAGCTGCCGCTCGTCCCGTTCGCAGAGGCGAAACTGCCGACACCGCCCGGCCGTCAGCCGAAGTCGCCGGATTCCTATGCGGAGTTCGTCCGTTACAGAATTCTCCCACAGTTTCCGCTTCTTGGCCTATCAGCTGTCATACCGTGCGCGAGTATATAAAACAGGTCGGCTTAGAACGTGCGAGGTCGATGGCGCTCGCCGCAGGAATGACACCGGCGCAGGCGCAAGAAGCAAGGCGCTGTCTCGTCAAACCGATTTGAGCCAAGCCCTTCTGCGGCGAACGAGCGCAGGGCCCCGCTGTAATTTGTATCGCAAATAAATCTCCATCCGCTTGCGATCGTTGACCGGAAGCACCTGCCAAGGTCAACGAGCCCCGAGAAGAGACCGATCGTCGTTGCGATCGTTCATCCGAACTTCTCGGAATTCTCTTTTTGCGCGATCGTATGCGTCGACGTACTCGACCAAAGTCGTGTGCGATTTTGTCGCAAACGCGCGTGCGCCGCATCATTGTGACGACGGCCGAGCCCGTTGCTGATAAACAACCGCGCGCTTTTCAGATGACTTGCCGCAGCGCCGCATTATTTCGTTTGCACGAGTCGGCCTTTCAATCATGAGCAATTTGTAATTCGTGCGCAGGCATGTGCGGACATAGAGTCTCACTATCGATTGCTTGGGTTCGCGTTCGGCATCTTCCCATCCTGACCCAAGAGAATGGAAGGAGACTTCGATGCGCAACAAAATCATTGCTCTTGCTTCCGCTGTCGCACTGGCTCTCGCGATGACGACCAGTGCGATGGCCTTTGGCCATGGCGGCGGCGGACACTTCGGCGGCGGCGGCGGCCACTTCGGCGGCGGCGGCGGCGGACACTTCGGCGGCGGCGGCGGCGGCGGCGGACACTTCGGCGGCGGCGGCGGACACTTCGGCGGAGCTCATTTCGGCGGAGCTCATTTCGGCGGAGCTCATTTCGGCGGAGCTCATTTCGGCGGAGCGCATTTTGGTGGCGTCACCCGAGGCTTTGCCGGCCGCGGCTGGCATGGCGGATGGGGCGGCCACCGCTACGCTGGGGGATACGGCGGTTACGGGGGTTATGGGGGTTATGGCGGGTATGGTCCGTATTATGGCGGACTCGGGTTGCTCGGCCTCGGGTTGGGCGTCGATCTCGGGCTCGGCGGCTATTGTCCGCCCTATTACGATCCGTACAACTACCCCGCCTGTTACGGCTATTAGCTGGTAGTGCCGGATAAACAGTTGCCTCCTCGCGCCTTTCCGCGCGGGGAGGCGTGTTTGTTTGAGCCTGAAGATCCAACATAAGCGCGTGCCCACCGATGGACTTGACGAGGTGTACGCACGCTTGTTGACCAATCAAGGGGCGTTAATCCGGGAGCGCATAATGGCCGCTGAAAATGGGCATCTTGATTCTGAAACACTAGCAGTTTTGAAGGCCGTCTTTGATGAGGCTCGTCGTTCCCTGCCACCGCACAGGCAGACGCAAGAGTTTCTATCGGAGCTGGCCGCTCGCATCTTGAAACTCGCGGGGCAACGCCGACTGGATTCAGCAGAGTTGCGCGTCCGCGCGCTCATGGAAGCGGCATCTCCGACCCTCGGAATTCACAAGTAAATCACCTTGCGTGTTTAGATCAGGCTTTGCGGTGGCTAACCCGCGCCGCCGCTACCGCCTGCCCGATGAACCTAATTCGTTCACCCAGGAAGGGGCGGGAGGCGATTTTCGTGTTGGATCATTAGCCGCCGTTGTTGGTCGTCCGTACAATATCCGCCCACTCCCGAAACCGATATCGACAGTCTATGAGTGCACCGCCTAGTGGTCCGATTCTAACATTCGCATCCGTATTCGGCAGCTTCTCATGCGAATGTTAGAATCAAAAGGACCACTAGCAAATATAAGTCTTAGTGGAGCTTTGGATTTGACA
>Ga0307374_10014445_pt1 | contig 10753 bp, 12 predicted proteins | sample OX3MG_FD_202532 | JGI IMG/M metagenome (GOLD analysis project Ga0307374, IMG submission 202532) | Soil microbial communities from Risofladan, Vaasa, Finland - OX-3 | ecosystem: Environmental > Terrestrial > Soil > Coastal area > Acid sulfate soil | place: Finland: Risofladan, Vaasa | collected... | reverse complement strand
CGGGCCTGGCCGAGTTCCGGAACCCATCACGACCACCTTTCGCCGGTGGCGCCGGCGCCGATCCGCTGAAAGAACCTGCCTGGGGGCCGGTCACGCTCTGCGGCCGGGATCGGGGTCCGATGGTCGCTGACCTGGAGCTGGACATTTTCGGATTCCACCGTGGACTCGTCTGTCGCGCCTGCTGGCGGAGGGTGGAGAGATGGCTCGTGCCACCCGCTCCGGCGGATGGCGAGGATGAGGTGGTCGCCTGGGCCGTCGAGACGGTCCTGGAGTTCGGTGAGGCGCTGGTCGAGGAGGTCCCGGTTCCTCGGCTGGAGTCATTCCGCCGCCGGGTCAGGTCCCAGCTGAAAGCAGCGATCGGCGGAGCGGTACGCACCCAGAAGCTCGGGGATGACGCAGTCTGGGTCTGGTCCGCGCTGGTCCACGACGCAAAGACACCGGAGCGCTGGCAACAGGAGCTGCGCGCCGCCGCCGACAGGATGGACTCCCTCGTTACGGGACAGCCCGTACCCCCGGCCCGGTGGCGTGGCAGTTGGAGCGACATCGCCGGTTAGCCGTCGGCCAGGATGCTCATGAGCACAGAGGCGACGGCCTCGCCAATGGTGATGCCGGCTTCGGCGGCCCGCTCCTCCAGCCGGTCGGCCACCTCGCCGGGCAGCTCGATCGATAGGTCCAGAGCCCGCCATGGCGCATTTATGGCGCATCCATATTCTTCCATGGGGGTTCGCCGCTGTTCGGGCACCCCGGCTGAGCTGGGCTTTCTCTCCGCAGCCGTTCGCTCGCGTTCGACAAAAGCCCTGGTGTGCTGTTTCCCAAGCTGAGAACGCGAGTTCGATTCTCGTCGCCCGCTCTCGGACATTTTCACCGAAGTCACCTCTCGGGTTCACCGAAGGTGCCCGTGGCGACTACTTAACCAGCTAGCTGTGACGGGGCTGGAGCTCCCCATGCTGGGTCCGGCAAGGGCCTGCGCCTGGGGACCGTCGCCAGGGGCCCTCGATGACCGGGCGCAGTGGTTGGGCGGCGGTGGACGGTGCTACTCGCTCCGGCGACGTCGGCGTTTCCGGGGAGCGAGTCCCTCGGCCAGGCGAGCGGCCCGTTCGGCCTGGCGGGCTCGGAAGGAGGCGAGCAGACGCAGGTTGGTCACCACCGCAGCTGCCGCCCACATAACTAGGTTCTTGCCCGACCCATCATCCGACACCAGCCCCGGGCCATGTTGGTCCGCGAGGAGTCCTTGGTGGCGGCGAAGGAGCGTTCCGCCGCCGTTCTCCGGGCGTAGGAGACCCGATGGGCGGCGCTGGGATAGTCGTGCTTCTGGCGGGTCTTGGCGTTGACCGACGGAGGCACAGTGATGGTCGCCTGCACGCAGCAGCGGGGCGGGGACTCGGGGGGAGAAAGGATCTCGGGGTGTTCGAAGGACGCGCTCATGGAAGCGGGCTTTAGCGGACAGCGCAGCTTTCCCGCCGAGGCCGGACAGGCGACGCGGTGATAGCCCTCGGTGTCATCGGAGCTGATCCGGCCCAGCTTGTAGAGGCCGAGTTCCACACAGGCGCGGTCATGGGCGGCGAGCTGGTCGGAACCCCATCCCCGCCCCGGCGGCCCCAGCTCCGCCAACCCTTTGGGCAGCGCCGGGCAGTAGAGGTTGCCGTTGACACCGTTGGCGAGGATGGCTCCTTCGAAGCTGCCCTTGGGCCCTCTATCCGCTGGGTGCGGTCCACCACCAGCCCGGCGCCGGCGGCACGCAGTGGTCCGGCCCACTTGCTCGCCACCCGGCTGGCATAACCCGCGTCGGCCAGCACATCGGCGATGCGAACTCCGGCGCCGGCCATGGCGGTGATCAGTCCGGTTATGACTCCGACGGGATCAATGTTCGGTGCCGACAGGGTCACTCGGCGGATGAGGTTGGCGATGGGGGGTCCGGTCTCCTCGGGGACCATGGTGAGAACCTGGGCGTAGTAGCCGAAGAACAGCTCGGTCTTGGTGCCGGGGGTATTGACGTTTCGGTGTCCCCACGAGGCGTCGGCATCGGCGGGGCTCTCCCCTTCGGGTCGGGGGCGGGCCCAGGAGGCCAGATCGGTCCAGTCCACCGCCACACTGGCACTGGCCGCTGCGACCTCGGCGGGGATGGTCGCCTCCAAGATGGCATCGAGGCAGACACCCAGCGCATCGCCCGCCGTGGCGTCCATGGCCTTTATCCAGGTGTTGAAGGTCCGTTCCACTTGGCGGTAGGTGAGGAGATGGCGGCCGTTCTTGACCGCCACGACCACGCCCAGGCGGGCCTGGTCGGACGGCCCCAAGCCGACGAGGGCTTCGTGCACCCGCACCAGCTGGGCCGGGCGGTCATCGCCAAGAGCCAGGAGGATGCCGACCAACAGGCTACGCACACAGAGCTGGCGGGGCCGGCCTCCGGTGGGCATGGCCGCTTCGGCGGCCTGGGCCACCCCGGAGGCGTCCAGGATGGCCTCGAGGTCCGCCAGGGTCGGTCTCAGGCCCTGCCCCCCAACGCCGTCACCAGGCCGGCCTCATCCAACGGAGTGAGGAAGCCCACCAGATCCGACAGACCCTGGGCGCTGGCCAGTCCGGCCCCAACAAGCAGAGCCCGAAGCCCCATCCGGGCGAGGTGGCCCACCAGCCAGGTGGAGCGCAGCCGGCCGCCCTCGATGCGGGGCTGGTTGATCCCTCTGGCCCGGGCGGTGAGATCGGCGCTCAGGTTCTTGCGGGCGGGAGTCACGCCCCCGCAGATGAACCTCTCCCCGGCGTAGCCGGCGGCGCTACTTAGGAGTTGGTGATAGGCGGGATCCACCGGCACCGTCCGGGCCCGGGCCCCGCCCACGTCGAGGACCAGCCCACCATGGGCCGCCCGCAGCGAGGCACCGGTGATGCCTCTCAGCTCGGCACCGACAATGCCGGCGCCCAGACCGAGTCCCAACAGCCCCGAAAGCGCCATGCGCCGGGCAACGGTGGGCTGGGTGGCGGCCTGGGCCAGCAGGGTGGCCACCTCGCCGGGCGAGTAGGGGGCCTTGAGTCGGGCCCGAGGAAGGCCCCGGGGAGCGGGGGGATGCGGAAGGCCAGGCACGGCACGCCGCGCCACGAAGCGCAGATTGGTCCGCACGCTGCGCCGGGTCGTCTCCGGCCAGGGGCCCATGCCCACCGCCACGTAGCGCTCGATCACCGAGGGGTGAAGGATCACCTCCGGGCAAGTCTCCAGGCCGACGCTTTGGGCCCAAGCACCGAGCCGGGACACGGACCAAAGAAGGGCCCGGGTGCGCGAGGCCGGAGGCGCCGCCGCCGCCACAGCCCTCCGGGCGGCGTCGGCGACGGCGGGGGATATTCCCTGCCCACGCGGCACCCAGGTGGCGATGCTGGCCTCCAGCTCGTTCCGGTTCATCGGTGAGTATTAATACTGTACGATCGGGCATCAATGGTGGACCCTGGGCGCGAACCTGGGGCCATGGCCGGCCCCAGACTGTCTCCTGAGGCCCGGGCCATCCGCGCCGAACTGGCCCGCATCGGCCCGGTCCTGCCCGGGACCGTGACCCAGCGCTACACCCGCTGCGGGCGGGCGGGCTGTAGATGCATGGCAGATCCTCCCCAGCCCCATGGGCCTTATTGGTCCTGGACCCGCAAGGTGGCCAACAAGACCGTGACCCGCTATCTGAGCGAGGAGGAGTACGCCGATTACCGGGGATGGTTCGACAACGCCCGACGCCTACGTGAGCTGCTCGGCGAGCTAGAGAAGGCCTGTCTGGCCGCATTGGAGTCCGACCATCGACGGGCTGGGGATAAACCGCGCCCCAAGCGCCGCTAAGCCCGCGATGACCATTCGCAGGACCGACCATCCGACCAGGTCAGACCCTTAGATTTAGATTTAGATTAGGTGAAGAGCTCTCTCGACTCGTCTCGGCGTCACCGATCCTTACCTCGGGCCGCGAGCAGGGCCTCGACGGCAGCAACGGCGTCGGAGGCCCGCCCTAGGAACGCGACGGATCCGTGCTCGAGCACGATCGCCCGGGCTGCCAACCCGACGATGCGGTCCACATGCTGCTCGACGACCAGCAGCGCCGCACCCGCCGAGTGGATGCGCCGCAGGTTCTCGTAGACCACGTCGATCACTGCCGGGGCCAGCCCGAGGGACAGTTCGTCGGCGACCAGAAGCCTGGGCGGGACGACCAGGACCTTGGCCAGCGACAGCATGCGCTGTTCCCCCCCGGAGAGGTTGGCACCCTTCTGGTGCCGACGCAGGGCCAGGATAGGAAACGCTTCGTAAGCCTGCTCCAGGCAGGCCGCCAGACCTCCGCGGCTCACCCGTTGGCGGAAAGCGAGCGTCAGGTTCTCTTCCACGCTGAGCCGGCCAAAAACACCGCGGCCCTCGACGACGTGAGCCACCCCGGCCCGGGCCAGCCGGTATGGCTGTTGGTTGGTCCGATCCACGCCTTCCATCGTCATCCGACCCTCGGTGACAGCCAGCAGGCCGCTTACGACCCGGGCGACTGTGGACTTGCCGGCTCCGTTAGAGCCGAGCAATGCCACCGCCTCCCCGCGGCCGACTGCAAAGCTCACCCCGAACAGGGCGCGATACGGGCCATACGAGGCGCTCACTCCCTGCAACTCCAGGACCGGAGCTCTCGCGTCGGGCGCCGGGCCCCCGGCCGGCTCCGCCAGCGCCTTCACGTGTTGGTCCCGAGATAGGCGCGGCGGACCCGGCCATCGGCCATGACCGCGTCGAGGGAACCCTCGGCTATCACCTGCCCGAGATCCATCGCCACCACGCGGTCCGCCACCCGTCCCACCATCGCCAGGTCGTGCTCGACGAGGAGTACGGCCATCCCGCGCCGACGCTGGACGGCCCGCAGAGTGTCGGCCAGCTGGCGGGTCTCGTGGACGTCGAGGCCGGACGACGGCTCATCCGCCATCAGCAGCCGGGGCTCGGCCACCAGCGCCCGCGCCAGCTCGACCACACGACACGTGCCCAGACCGAGGGCGGCCACCGAGGTGTCGGCGCGGTCGGTCAAGCCGACCAGCTCGAGCACGGCCTCGACTCGGGACAGCTCGTCGGGCCGCGGTCCCGCCCTGTTCAACAGGTCCTTCCACAACCGGCCCTGGCCGCTCCTTGCCCGCTCGGCCACGATCAGGTGGTCTCGCACCGACAGCTCCGGGAACAGCTCTATGCGCTGGTAGGTGCGCCCGATGCCAAGCCGAGCTCGGCGGAAGACCGGCATCCGAGCCAGAGACATCCCGTCGAAGGAAACCGTACCGGAGTCGGGTCGCACCTGACCGCAAATGCAGTTGAACAGGGTGGTCTTACCGGCACCATTCGGTCCGACCAGTCCTACCGTCTCACCCGCACCGACGTTCAGATCCACCCCCGCGACGGCCATTACGCCGCCGAAGGTTTTGCGCAGCCCCCTTGCCGTCAGCAGCGCGCCGGAGAGTCGGGTCGGAGCCTGGCCCTGGTCGACGCGCGCCGAGGCCTCAGGCATGCTCGAAGATCCGTTTCTGCCACCACAGCGTCGACCGCGCCTTCTGGTACTCGACCACGCCCTCGGGATGAGCCGCGTAGGTCAGGGCCCCAAAGGCGAAGCCGACGAACACCAGACTGGACCCGCCGAAGCGCGCGGGGAGGTATGTCAGTAGCTGCTGGCTGACCACGAAGCCGATGCCGCCCTGGATGGCCCCTTCAACCGTGTTGACACCGGAGGTGACGACAATTACGACGAAGGCCACCGACAGCTCGTAGCTCCACTGCTGCGCATTGCCCACCTGCTGCTGGATGGTGAACACCGTGCCGCCTATCCCGGCTAAGGCCCCGGAGAGGGCGAATACCGTTAGCCGCTGCCGGGTCAGGTTGATCCCGATGCCGGCGGCACCGGCCTCACTGCCCCGCATGGCCGCCAGGAACCGTCCGGTCGTGCCCTTGCGGACCAGATTCACCACCACCACGCCGATGACGAGCACGACCATGGCGAGCACAAAGAGGGCATGCCCGTTGGGATTGAAGAAACCGAACGGCGCGACCCACTTCGGTTCCAGAGACAGGCCGGTGGCCCCGTTGGTGATCGACGTCTGGTTGAAGACGGTGTTGTCGAAGAACAGTGCGGCGGCCAATGTCATCAGCGCCAGTCCGAGCCCTCGCAGACGCAAGGAGCATATGGCCAGGGCCACGGCCACCGCCGCGGCCAGGCCCGCTCCCACCAGGCCGCCGACCAGGAGGTTGAAGCCCAGGTGGCGGGCCAGCTGGGCGGCCGTGAAGGCGCCGACGCCGGCAAGAGTGCCCTGGGCCAACGACAGCTGACCACCCATGCCGGTTATGAGGGTGATCGACAAGAAGATGGCGGAGAAGGCCAAACCGGAGTTGAAGACGTTCTCCCAGGTCCGAGGCATCCAGGTCAGCATCGAGAGGATGAAGGCCGCCAGCAGGGTGTACCAGGCCAAGCGGATGGCCCGATCCATCGCGGGCAGCCTTATGGCGCGCAGGGACGGAGGCGGGGGTGGGTCGACTGACGCCAGTGGGTCGCGCTCTGAGTCCAGGATCCGCAACCCGGGGACGACCAGGAGCGCCACGGCCAGGACGATGAATGGGAAGGATGGCAATACCGCCGAGTACAGCCACGACGAGGTCGGTAGGTAGCCCTGGAACACGGCTTCAATGACTCCGACCAGCACTGCTACCCCGGCTGCGACGGGCAGCGAGCGCAGGGCCGCCCAACCGGCGGCTGCTATGGCCGCGACCATGAGGGTGGTGTAGTCCTGCACCTGGACCTGGGCGAACAGCGGCGCCAGGAGAACCCCCGCCAGACCGGCGAGCACGCTCGAGACCACCCACGCCACGGCCACCACTTGACCGGCGTTGATCCCGTCGAGCTGAACCAGCCGGCGACTTTCCGTGGCGGCGCGCATCTGGAGGCCCAGTTCGGTAAAGCGCAACAGCGCGACCAGGGCGACCAGGACAAAGGCCGTCACCACCATCACGGCCAGCTGGGCCCCGTTGATCGGGGTCCCGAAGAGGTGGAAGTAGACCCGGTCGATGTTCCAGAACACGCTTGGGGCATTGAGGAGGTTCTGGTTCCCGAAGATGACCGGTAGGAGGGCCGGAATGCCCACGAATAGGCTGAGCCCGGTGACGATCTTGGCCATGTTGTTCGTAGCGGGGATGCGCGAGAAAAGCAACCGGTCGAATAGGAGGCCGAGCACGGGAGACATGACCAGGACGGTCAGGACGAACGCCGCCCACGCCGGGAGATGGTGGACCTGGGTGGCCCAGGTGTACACGAAGGCCGCCGCATACGCCTGGGCGCCGTATGCGAAGTTGAACACTCCGGTGGCCTGGTAGGTGAGGACAAGCCCGACGGCGAAGAGCGCGTAAGTGCAGCCAAAGGGGATGCCCGGGATGGCGAATCCCGCGAACTGCTCCACGACCTGGCTACTCGTGAGTCATCGGGCGGCCGCCCATACGGCGCTCACGACCCCGGGGTGCCTGGCGGAGGGGTGACCGTGGCGGGCTTGGCCACATCGGCCCCGAAGCACACAAAGGCCTGGTTGTTGTGATCGAAGGCAGGTACGAAGCCGTCACCCTTCACCGCGATGAAGGCGTTGCAGTAGGGGGGCGTGACATCGGCAACGGCGTGGAGTTGAGTCCAGTTGACAGGGGTGGTCAGGCCTCCGGCCGTGAAGTCGGTGATGTTGTTCGTGAGGGCAATCACGTTGGCCTGGGTCAGGTCGCGGCCCGCCAGCTTCACCCCTTCGGCAAACAGAGCCGCCGACTCCCAGCCCTGAATAGCTACCTCGTCGTACACCCACTGGGGCTCGTACTTCTTCATGGCCTCCAGGTAGGTCACCAGACCGGGGTACTTGGAAGGAGCCGTGGTTCCATAAGAGAAGGGAACGTGGGCGATGCTGAACCAGACGTTCTGCATCAGGCTCTGGTACTGGTTCAGCGTGGGCTGGTCGTCTCCGTTCAGCCATAGCTGCTTCACCCCCGTGTACCCGTACTGCTGGATGGCCCGGGCCATGGAGATGTTGTCAGTGACATCCATGCACGTGACGATGGCGTTCACTCCCGCTCGCTGCATGCGCTGGACGTCGGGGTCCACGTTGCCGCCGTAGGCCACGTTGTAGTCGGTATATCCGACCTTGATCCCGGCCTGGGACAGACCGTGTCCGAAGGCTTCGCAAGAGGCGTTGGAGGACGTCACCCCGAGGGCCACCAGGCCGACATTGGTGGCGTGAACCTGCTGCGCCCACCAGTTGATCGACGGCTCCCCGTCGGCGTACACCTGGACGGAGCCCCCGGCCCCGAACAGGTTCTGGCCCGGTGACCAGTTGCCCGTGACGTTGTAGCCGTAGACCGGGGTACCGGTCTCCAGGAAGATGTTGGGGGAGAAGAACGCAGTCGCCACTCCGACGACGGCAAAGACATGGTCCTGGTTGATCAGCGTGTTGGCCAGCTGGTTGAACTGGCTGGGGTTCCCGCCGTCGTCAAGGCTGTGGGCCATGACCAGCTTGCGACCGTTGACCCCACCCTTTGCGTCTATGTATTCGAAGTAGGCCTGGACACCGGGCACGAGAGACTCGAAGTTGGATGCGATGGGGCCAGTGAGGGTCGAGATGGCACCCACGTCGATGGCGGTGGGAGTCACCCCGGGAGCAGTCGAGGGGCCGCCGCTGGCCGCCGAGGAGGTGGTCGAGCTGGCTGTTGGGCCGGAGCTGCTGCCACACGCCGCCAGGGTGGCGCCGGCCACCATCACCGCGGCGAGCCGAGCGCGCCGGGTCTTGTGAAGCCATTCACCTGTCCGCATCACGGAGCTCCCTCTCCTGTCGTTCTCACAGGGTAGAAGCAGAGGAGGAGCCCCATGCAGCCGCGGACAGAAAGGCGGTCGGTCAGGGATGTGTCGTTCTGATTCGGACGGCTGGAACGGCTCCTGCCAATTCGACAATGTCGCCTGGGTCCGTGGTGACCACTAGACCACCTCCCTCCGGCACGCAGACGCCCACGACGTGGGCGTCCACAACGCGTTCGCTGCCGACGCCGGATGCCTCGAGGATGGCGCCGACCTGGCGGGCGAGACTGAAGTCGGTGTCGACGAGCCTAAGGGCGGGGCGTTCACCCCGAACCTGATCATGGCGCGCCACCGCCGCTTCCACGGCTCGGGTACGGGCTAGGCCTCGGGCCACCTCGGCGCAAACAATGGTGGGGGCGATCACCTCCCGCCCCCGGCGGCGTGATTCAGCCAGCAGGGCTCGGAGGTGATCCGACGGCCGGTCTGCGGCAAGTCCTTCCAGGCCCCCGGCGTCGAGTACCAGGGGAGGGCCGCTCACGCCGCACCGCGGCCTCTGGAGGACGGGGCCCGCATTGCCTCCGAGCTGGTGGCGTCCAGGTCATCGAAGGCCGCTCGAGCGGCTTCGATGGCTCCCTGGCTGACCGGCCCAAACGTGGATTCCCAGCCAATAAGGAGGCGGTCGAGCGCGGCTGCCCGGGATCGACGCTCCACTTCGGTGACCAGAGCAGCGTTGACCACGGAGGACACCGACTCGTTTCCAAGAACCGTTATGGCCTCGACCAGTTCCTCATCTACCGTGACGGTTATCTTCCTCTTTGCCATACCTATATACTACCTCCCCGTTGAACCAGTTGGGTCGTGCCGCCGACCCTCGCCCAGCTCGATCTTGAGAGCGTCTTGCCACTGATGCCGGGAGCGCCGATCGAGCAGGTGGTAAACCGATGAGGTGGATACCCGATCCGGGTCCCGGGCCGGCTGCTCGGGGCCGGCGGTGAACACCGGCACCGGACCGCTGGCCGGCCAGACCTTCCTGGTCACCGGAGCCAACACGGGCATCGGAAGAGCCACCGCCATCGAGCTGGCCCGGCGGGGCGGCCGGGTGCATCTGGCGTGCCGGTCCGAAGCCAAGACCGCCGGCGTGGCCGGCCAGCGCGGTTTCACCGCTGACGGATTCGAACTCTCCTTCGGGATCAACCACCTCGGTCACTTCCTTCTGACTGCCCTGCTGCTCGGCCGACTTGGAGAGAGCACGCCGGGCCGCGTGGTCATGGTGTCCAGTGGGTCGCACTACCAGGCCAAGGGGATCGACTGGGAGGCGGTCCGCCGTCCTACCCGGAGCCTGACCGGCCTGCCTGAATACGCCGTCTCCAAACTGGCCAACGTGCTTTTCGCCCAGGAGCTGGCCCGCCGATGCGCCGGCTCCGGCATCACCACTTACGCACTCCATCCTGGGGTGATCGCCTCGGATGCGTGGCGGCGGATGCCGGCTCCTCTGCGATTCACGATGAAGCTGTTCATGAAGTCCACGACCGAGGGGGCCAAAACTTCCCTCTATTGCGCCACATCGTCCGAGGTGACGGACAGCTCGGGCCGCTTCTATGACAACTGTCAGGAGAGAGAGCCCAACCCGGTTGCCACCCCGGAACTGGGTGCCGAGCTCTGGGCCCGCAGCGAGAGTTGGGTCAGTACGGATTCTGTTTGACCCAACTCACAGCTCGGCGCGCAGGGGAGTTGGCTATCCCACCCCGGCTATCTCCTCGGCCGCCTGGTCGCCCACGCCCAGGTAAGCGGCGCGAACCAGAGGGTCGCTCTGGATCTCGGCGGGGGTTCCCGACGCCAGGATCTGTCCGAGGTCCAGGACGTAGAGGCGGGAACAGACCGCCATCACCAACTCGATGTCGTGCTCGACCAGCAAGACGCCCAGGCCGTCGCCGGACAAGCGGGTGAGCAGGCCCCCGAACTCCTCGGACTCGGACTCG
>Ga0307374_10014442_pt1 | contig 10755 bp, 9 predicted proteins | sample OX3MG_FD_202532 | JGI IMG/M metagenome (GOLD analysis project Ga0307374, IMG submission 202532) | Soil microbial communities from Risofladan, Vaasa, Finland - OX-3 | ecosystem: Environmental > Terrestrial > Soil > Coastal area > Acid sulfate soil | place: Finland: Risofladan, Vaasa | collected... | reverse complement strand
GGCTCGCCTCGTCGTCGATGATCCGGAGCAGCTGAGCCGCCTCGGGCGGGGGGACGGCGCCCGAGCGGAGCATGGTCGCGGCCCCGCAGATGCTGGTGAGGGGGGTGCGCAGCTCGTGCGACACGGTCGAGACGAAGTCGTCCTTCATCCGGTCCAGCTCACGCTGCTGGGTCACGTCGCGGAAGACGGCGACGGTGCCGCCCAGGTCGCCCGGCAGGGGGTGCGCCTCCATCGCCAGGAGGCGGTCGGCACGATGGCCGACCAGCCGGGCCTCGCTCACCCCGGTCACCCCGTCGGCGCCGGACCGAAGGGGGTCCGGCGCCCGCGCCTGGGTCACCGCCGGCAGGCCCGCGGCCGCGACCGGGCGGTCGCGCTCGTCACGCCAATCGAGGGTGCCGAGGTAGCTGGCGAGGTCGAGGCCGGGCCGGCAGCCCGGCAGCAGCGCGGTCACCCGCTCGTTCACGCTGGTGACCCGCCCGCGGGCGTCGCAGACCACCACCGCCTCGTCGAGCGCCGCCAGCGTGCCCCGGAGCTCGCCCAGGAGGCAGGCCTGCTGGGTCGCCAGCGCGGCGAACGCCGCCAGCGCCTTCAGCGTCTCCTGGGCCTCGATGCTCAGCTCGGGCCGGCCGCCGTGGACGACGAGGAGGGCGGCATCGGCGTGCCCGACCACGTGGAAGGGCAGGATGCTCACCGAGTCCGCGCCCGACTCCGCCGTGTGGACGGCCGCCACCGTGGCCGGCTCGCCGCCGACCACCTCCTGGGGGGCGGCCCGCATGGCCGCCTCCAGCAGGGGGACGTCGCGGCCGGGGCTGTCGGCGACCACCGCCCGCAGCCGGCTGGTGCGCTCCGTCTCCCCCTGCCAGGCGATCCCGGCGGCGTCGGACTCGGTGAGGTCGCGCGCGGCGGTGGCCACCTCGTGGAGCAGGCGGTCGAGATCGCCGGCGGTGCGAAGGGCGGTGGTGATCCGCCGGATCCGCTCGGTCGCCATCCGCCGCCGCTCCCCCTCGGTGCGGGTGAGGAAGACCAGTCCCAGGAGGAGGACCTCGAGCGAGAGCGGGATGGCGGCCCAGCCCGCGTACCAGGTCGCCGTCCTCGGGGTGGCGAGGAGCAGGCAGGCCGGGGCCGCGAGGAGGACGACGCAGAAGACCTGCACCCAGGGGGCGAGCGGGTCGGCGGGATGGCGCAGGCGCAGGCGGGTCCAGGTGACCAGCGGGAACTCCATCGCCACCAGCGGGATCACCTCCAGCACCCGGCCGGCGAGGGTGGGACGGCCGAAGGAGCCGAGGTCGGGCAGCAGCGGGGTGAAGACCAGCACCGCGGCCAGGAGGGCCAGGCCGGTGAGGACGGCGAGCCCCCCGGCGGCGAGCGGCGCTCGCCGCACCATGTCGCCCCGCAGGCGGCCGTCGGGATCGGCGGGCGGGGTGGCGGCGACCGCCACCGCCAGGGTGGTGAGCGCCAGGATGACCAGCCAGGCCCCGGCGGAGGCGGGCTCGGAGCCGATCCCCCCGGCCCCGATGACCCCAGGGGTGACGAGGGCGGCCGCGCCCAGGAGGACCGCCACCGTGAGGAGGGCGCCCCCCAGGAACTGGGCCCAGTCGCCGTCGGGGGCGCGCCCGCGCTCCAGGCTGACGATCGCCGCCACCACCGCTCCCACCGTCGCCACCGCGACGGCGGAGGGGATCCACCACCGGATGCCGTGTGCCGCCCCCAGCGGGATGGCGGCCAGGACCGCCAGGCCGGCGGCGAGACCGAGGCCGGTGGCGAGTGCCGGCCCGACCGCGCGGAGGGCGCCGCGGAGGACGGGGACGGGGTGGAACGGCGTGCTGGGCATGGCGAGTGGGGTCTCCGGCCGGAGCGGGCGGGTTCGCCAACCCTACCGCCCTTCCGGCGCGGGCGGGCCGCCCCCGCACGCCGGCGGCAGCCCGCCCTCTAAAATGACGGCATGGAAGTCGGATTTGCCCCTCCCCCGCCCCCGTCGCTGGCGATGCGGATCTCCACCCGGGCCCACTACGGCCTCCGGATGATGACCGAGCTCGCCAAGCACCACGGGCTGGGGCCGCTCAGCCTCACCACCATCGCCCGCACCGAGCACCTGCCCCTGGCCTACCTGGAGCAGCTGGTCACACCGCTGCGCCGGGGACACCTGGTGGAGGGGACCAGGGGCCTCCACGGCGGCTACCGGCTGACCCGCGACCCAACCAGCGTGACGGTGCGGGAGATCGTCGAGCTGCTGGAGGGTCCGGTGGCGCCGGTGGAGTGCCTCGCCGAGGGGTATGCCCCGGGCAGCTGCGTGCGCGAGCCGGCCTGCCTCTCGCGCGGCCTCTGGGGCCGGCTGCAGGCGGCCGTCAACGACGTCCTCGGCGGCACCACCCTGGCCGACCTCGTCCAGGAGGTGCCGGCCTACCGCCTCCACCCGGTGCCGATGCTCCCCACCCAGGGTCAGCGCCGCCCGGGCGGCCGGGCCGGCCCTCCAGCCCCGTATCCACCCGAGGCCGCGGAGGTCCTGGCATGCCCGACACGCTGACTGAGGTGGCGACCGAGGTGCTCGAGATCCGGGGGCTGGCGGTCGAGGTGGGCGGGAAGCGGATCCTCGACGGGGTCGACATGACGGTCCCCCGGGGCGAGGTCCACGCCCTCATGGGACCGAACGGCTCCGGCAAGTCGACCCTTGCGTACTCGGTCCTCGGCCACCCCCGCTACCGGGTGGTCGCTGGCGACTGCCGCTGGCGCGGCGAGAGCCTGCTGGGCCTCCCCACCGACGAGCGCGCCCGGCGCGGCCTCTTCCTGTCGCTCCAGTACCCCACCGCCATCCCCGGGGTCTCGGTGGTGAACTTCCTGCGGGCCGCGCTCAAGGCCCAGGGCAAGGTGCTCACCGCCCGGGAGCTGCTGGGAACCCTGCGCCGCGAGATCGGCGCCCTCAAGATGGACGAGGCCTTCCTCTCCCGCTACATCAACGACGGCTTCTCCGGCGGCGAGAAGAAGCGGATGGAGATCGTCCAGCTGGCCGTCCTCCGGCCGGCCCTGGCCATCCTGGACGAGACCGACAGCGGCCTCGACGTCGACGCCCTCCGCACCGTCGCCGAGGGGGTGAACCGGGTCCGGGGCGCGGACATGGGCATCCTCATCATCACCCACTACCAGCGCATCCTCGACTACGTGACCCCGGACCGGGTCCACGTGATGGCGGCCGGTCGGGTGATCGCCTCCGGCGGCCGGGAGCTGGTCGACCGGATCGAGCGCGAGGGCTACGACACCCTCCTGCGGGCGGCCGGGATCGAGCCCACCTCTTCCGAGGGCGCCCCGGTGACGGCGTGAGCTCGCCGGGTCGTCCCCGGCCGCCGCTGCGGGCGGAGCTCGCGGCGCGTAAAATACGACTCGTCAAGTAGGATTTCCATCGCCCCGGATCCGGGGCGTTCACGCGAGGCACCACCCCCCATGGCCGTAGCCGCCAAGGACCTGACCAAGGACTACCAGTTCGGATTCAACGACGGCGACGTCTTCGTGTTCAAGGCGGAGAAGGGCCTCTCGCCCGAGGTGGTCGCCGACATCTCCCGGCGCAAGAGCGAGCCGGCCTGGATGCTGGCCTACCGGCAGAAGTCGCTGGAGCACTTCCTGCGCCGTCCCCTGCCGACCTGGGGCGCCGACCTCAGCGGGCTCGACTTCGACGACATCTACTACTACGTCCGACCCGCCGAGGAGCAGGGCCGGACCTGGGACGAGGTCCCGATCGCGATCAAGAACACCTTCGACCGGCTGGGGATCCCCGAGGCCGAGCGCAAGTACCTCGCCGGGGTCTCCGCCCAGTACGAGTCCGAGGTCGTCTACCACTCCATCAACAAGGACCTGGAGAAGCAGGGCGTCATCTTCTGTGACTGCGACACCGGACTGCGCGAGCACGAGGAGATCTTCCGCCAGTACTTCGGCACCGTGGTCCCGGCCAACGACAACAAGTTCGCCGCGCTCAACAGCGCGGTCTGGTCGGGGGGATCGTTCGTCTACGTGCCCAAGGGGGTCAGGGTGGAGATCCCGCTGCAGGCCTACTTCCGCATCAACAGCGAGAGCATGGGCCAGTTCGAGCGCACCCTCATCATCGCCGAGGAGGGTAGCTTCGTCCACTACGTGGAGGGCTGCACCGCCCCCACCTACAGCCGCGACTCCCTCCACAGCGCGGTGGTGGAGATCATCGCCCAGCCGGGGGCCCACGTCCGCTACACCACCATCCAGAACTGGTCCACCAACGTCTACAACCTGGTCACCAAGCGGGCGATCGCGCGGGCCGGCGCGACGGTGCAGTGGGTGGACGGCAACCTGGGCAGCAAGGTGACCGCCAAGTACCCCTCCATCTACCTCATGGGCGAGGGCGCCCACGGGGAGATCCTGTCGGTGGCGTTCGCCGGCGACGGCCAGCACCAGGACGCCGGCGGCAAGGTCATCCATGTCGCTCCCAACACCACCAGCACCATCGTCAGCAAGTCGGTGAGCAAGGGCAGCGGGCGCACCTCCTACCGGGGCCACCTCAAGGTCCACCCCAAGGCCAAAGGCGTGCGCAGCAACGTCCGCTGCGACGCGCTGCTGCTCGACGAGGCCGCCCGCAGCGACACCTATCCCTACATGGACGTCGAGGCCGACGACGTCGAGATCGGCCACGAGGCGACGGTGAGCAAGGTCGGCGACGAGCAGCTCTTCTACCTCGAATCGCGGGGGATCCCGGAGGCGGAGGCGACCGCGATGGTGGTCAACGGCTTCATCGAGCCGTTCACCAAGGAGCTGCCGATGGAGTACGCGGTCGAGCTCAACCGCCTGATCGCCCTGCAGATGGAGGGAAGCGTCGGCTGACGCCGGGCCGCGGGCCCGCGGCGGCGGCCGGTCCCCCGGCTCCGTCCGGGCGCCCGCCCGACCGTCACGCCGACCAGCACCGCCGTGACCGCGACCCTGCCGACCGGACCGCGCACCGCCCCCGCGCCGCTCCGTCCCAGCTGGGAGGAGCCGGCGCGGCTGGCGGCGCTCCGCGCCGCCGGGGCCGAAGCGGCCCGGGATCTCGGCTGGCCCTCCAGCTCCGAGGGCGAGGACTGGCGTCGCACCCCCCAGATCGACCGTCTCGACCCCGGCCGGTTCCTCCAGCCCGACCCGCTCGGTCGAGGCGGGGCCGCCAGCCTGCCTGCCTATCTGGCCGAGGCGCTCGCCGAGGCGGGGGCGGCCTCCGGGGCCGAGGCGGTGGGGGTGGACGACGCCCGCGGCCACCTGCGCGCCGCCGCGTGGGCCGGCGACGGGGCGGAGCCCTTCGCGACGGCGCTGGCCCGCGACCCGGGGGCGCTCGCCCGGCTGGGGAGCGTGCTCGCCCCGGGCCACCGCCCCACGGTCGCCCACAACACCGCCCGGTTCGCCGCCGGGACCCTGGTCGAGGTGCGCCGGGGAGACCGCGCCCGGACGGTCCACCTCGTCCACGGGGTGGAACCCGGCCAGGTCGCCTGGCCGAGGACCCTGGTCGTGCTGGAGGCGGGCACCGAGTGCACCCTGGTCGAGGAGTGGCGCAGCGCAGAGGGAGAAGGCTCCGCCCTGCTCGCCCCGGTGACCGAGCTGGTGGTCGGACAGGGCGCCCGCCTGCGCCACGTCCTCCTCCACCGGGCCGGCCCCGAGGTCGTCGCCCTCGCCAGCAGCCGGGCGGTGGTCGATCGCGACGGCGCCTACGAGGCCGCCTGGGTCCTGATCGGCGGGAGCTGGAGCAAGGTGTACCTGGAGGTGGCGCTCCGCGGGCCGGGGTCCAGCGCCCGCCTGCGCGGCTGCGCGGTCGCGCGGGGCTCGCAGCACGTCGACCTCCAGACCACCCAGGCCCACGAGGCCCCCGCCGCCGAGAGCGACCTGCTCCATCGCACCGTGGTCCAGGGACGCGCCCGCTCCATCTACGCGGGCCTGATCCGGGTCGCCAAGGGGGCGCAGAAGACCAACGCCTACGTCCAGAACCGCAACCTGCTCCTCAGCCCGACGGCCAAGGCGGACAGCAACCCCACCCTGGAGATCCTCGCCAACGACGTGCGCTGCACCCATGGCGCCACCGCCGGACCGGTCGACCCCGACCAGCTCTTCTACTGCCGCTCGCGGGGGATCGAGGGGGAGGCGGCGCGCGATCTGATCGTGGGCGGCTTCCTCGCCGACGTCCTCGACGAGCTGCCGCTGGCGCCCCTGCGCCCGGCGGCGACCGCGTGGGTGGCCGCGGCCCTGACCCAGCCGGGCGAGCCGAACGGTGGATGAGTTCGTCAGGGTCTGCGAGGCCGCGACGATCCCCCCCGGCCACGCCGCCCGGGTGGAGATCGCGGGCGATGCGGTGGCGGTGTTCAACGTCGGCGGCCGCTTCTACGCCCTCGACGACACCTGCAGCCACGCGCTCGCCTCGCTCTCCGACGGCGAGCTCGACACCGACGCCTGCGCGATCGAGTGTCCCCTGCACGGCTCCCAGTTCGACCTGCGCAGCGGCGAGCCGCGCTGCCTGCCGGCGGTGGACCCGGTGCGGACCCACCAGGTGGAGATGCGGGACGGTGCGCTCTGGGTGGCGCTCAGCACAGAGCCCGTGTGAGCGTCGCCGCCCTGGACGCCGACCGGCTGCGACGGGACTTCCCCATCCTGGAGGAGCGGGTCAACGGCCGGCCGCTCACCTATCTGGACAGCGCGGCCACCTCCCAGAAGCCGCAGGCGGTCCTGGACGCCATCGTCGACTACTACCGCACCGCCAACGCCAACGTCCACCGCGGGGTGCACGCGCTCGCCGAGCGGGCCACCGACACCTTCGAGGCGGCCCGCCGGCGGGCGGCGGGATTCGTCGACGCGGATCCGACCGGGTTGGTCTTCGTCCGCAACACGACCGAGGGGATCAACCTCGTCGCCCGGGCCTTCGCCGAGCCCCGATTCGGTCCCGGCGACCGCATCGTCGTCACCGAGATGGAGCACCATTCCAACTTCGTGCCCTGGCAGATGGTGCGAGACCGCACCGGCTGCGAGCTGGCGGTGGCGCCGGTCGGGGCCGATGGGCGGCTGGACCTCGTCCGCCTGGAGCGGCTGCTGGAGCCGCCCACCCGGCTGCTCGCCATCGCCCACGTGAGCAACGTGGTGGGGACCGTCAACGACATCGCCGCCCTCACCCGGATGGCCCACCGCGAGCAGATCGTGGTGTGCGTCGACGGGGCCCAGGCGGTGCCCCGGCTGCCGGTGAGCCTGGCTCAGCTCGACGTCGACTTCTACGCCTTCTCCGGGCACAAGATGCTGGGGCCCACCGGCATCGGGGTGCTGTGGGGGCGGCCGGAGCTGCTGGAGGCGATGCCGCCCTTCCTCGGAGGCGGGAGCATGATCGAGGTGGTCACCCCCGAGCGCACCACCTGGAACACGGTGCCCCACAAGTTCGAGGCCGGCACCCCGGACATCGCCGGCGCCGCCGGGCTGACCGCCGCGATCACCTACCTGGAGCAGGTGGGGATGCCGGCGATCCAGGCCCACGAGGCGCTGCTGACCTCCTACGCCTACGAGGTCGTCGGCGACCGGGACGACGTCGTCTGCTACGGGCCCCCCGCCGGCGACCACTCCGGGGTGCTGAGCTTCAACCTGCGCCAGGTCCACCCCCACGACGTGGGCACCATCCTCGACCGCAACGGGGTCGCGGTCCGGGCCGGCCACCACTGCTGCCAGCCGCTGATGCGCCGGCTGGGGGTGGCCGCCACCGTCCGGGCCAGCTTCGCCCTCTACAACACCCAGGCCGACGTCGACCAGCTGGCGGGTGCGCTCGACGACGTGCGCCGGGTCTTCGGCCACGGTGGCGCCCCCGCCTGAGCTGCGGCCCGGGACGGGCCCGGCCCCGGCCGTGCCCCCGCACCGGGCGGAGGTGAGCCAGCTCGGTGGGTGGCCGCGGGCGCCATCGGCGCCGTGCCCGTCACGGGGTCTTCGGGGTGGGCGACGGCGACGGCGACGGCGACGCTGTCGGCTTCCCGGTGCAGTAGGGGGCGTGGGCGGGGACCCCCACCAGGGTGGTCCCCGGGCAGGCGGACAGGATCAGCGGCGGGAGCGGCGCCCTGGTGAAGTTGAAGTCCTTGACGAGGTTGCCCAGCCCGGTGATGTTCTCGGCCACCACCTTGCGGGAGTCCGGTCGGCCGTCGCTCGCCGGGTCGAGGCGCTGGCCACCGAGGAAGTCGTCCTCGATGAACTTGAGGTAGGCGTCGAAGGAGAGGGTCTGGTGGTCGACGAAGCCCGCGCGCGCGTAGGGGCTGATGACCAGACCGGGGACGCGCATCCCGTAGCCGAGCGCATCGACCGTTGGTGGGACCACCTGGTCGTAGAAGCCGCCCCAGTCGTCCCAGGTGATGAAGATGGCGGTGGAGCTCCAGTCGGGGCTCTGCATCACCGCGTCCACCAGCCGGGTCACGTACGACTGGCCGGTGCTGACCAGAGCCGGCGGGTGCTCGCTGTCGGCGCCGTCCGGGAGCAGCCAGGAGACCCTGGGGAGGGTGCCCGCCCGAGCCGCCGCGAAGAACTGACGGTCGGTCTGGATGTGGCTGAGCTGGTGGTCCTGGTGCACGTCGGTGAACCCCGGCAGCACGTTCCAGATCTCGGGGACGGTGCGCAGGTGGATGGTGCGCTGGCGGCGGCGGTGGTGGGCGCCGGTGAGGGTGAGCGGGGACGCCCCGTGGTCCAGGTACCACGCCCAGCTGACGTGGTGGGTGTGGAGCAGGTAGGTGAGGTCGGTCCAGGCGAAGGGGGTGGGATTCGAGGGGCTGCGGTCGACCGGGCTCACCGAGCCGGTGCAGGACAGGGGGTCGTTGGCGGTGGCGCAGGTGGCCGCCCAGCCCGAGAGCAGGAAGAGGTGGGAGGGAAAGCTCCAGGAGTGGACCGACTCGAAGAGGTGGTCCTGGAGGACGTACCGCTTCGCCCAAGCCCAGTAGTTGGGGAGGTCGGACCCCGGGTGGTAGCCCATCACGTCGGGGGTGGCGCTGTTGGTGCAGACCGGGTTGGTGGGATCGAGGCAGCCCCGGCGGCCGGCCTCGGCCTCGGCGAGGAAGCCGTTCATCTGGCCGCGGTTGACGTCCACCGAGTTGGCGGCGGAGGTGTGGGGGCCCCCGCCGTTGCTGTCCTGGTGGTCGACGTAGGGGGCGACGCACTGCCGGGTCGCCGGGTCGGGCACGCACACGCTGGGGATGCCGTGGTAGCGCGGGATCCCGTCCGCCCCGGGGAAGGTCCCGAAGTAGGAGTCGAAGGAGCGGTTCTCCTGGAAGATGACCACCACGTGCTGGATCTTGTGGATCCCGGTCAGCGGCGGGGCGGCCTCGCCGACCGCGCTCCAGAGGGTGGCGCCGGCGACGGCGGCCACCCCGACCGCGGCCAGCAGGCCGCGCCGTCGCGAGGGGCGGCGCCGGGGCATCGCCGGGGTGTCAGGCACGGGGCGGGAGTATAGGCGGGGGCCGGCGCCGTTCCGGCCCCTGAACGAGCCCTACCCACCTGGCGCATCGGCGGCGGCGGGTCCGGAGCCAGGCTTCCGCGGCGGCCGACCTCCCGGTACACTGGCACGGACAGCGCAGCCGGCCGGCGTCCATGCGACGAGCGGGTGGCCCCCCGCGTCGGGGACGACCGGCACTCTTCGAAAAAGGAGGTCCTGCCCATGCACGATCAACCCAGCACCATCCTCGCCCCTGTGAGCGCCGGCTGAGGACTGCCGCCGGGACCTGTATTTTCTGGAGGCGCTGATCACCCCGACCCGCTGAGACCGTGGCCCGACCGGGTGCCGCGGTGTCGGAGGTTCTGACCGGTGGTCATCGGCCGCTGACTCGCAGCGGGGGACGGGGTCCAGCGATGGGCTCCGTCCCCCGTTTCGTCAGGGCCCTCCGGTTTCGTCAGGGCCCCTGGAGAGCCGGGAGGCGGCGCTCCCGCCGCGCTCGGGAGGGGCCGGCGCCGATCGCGGCGTAGGATGGGTGCCATGGCTGCCGCCGTCGACGACGAACTCTATCGCGAGATCATCCTCGACCACTACCGCCACCCCCGCCACCGGGGTCTGGTCGACCCGGCGGACGCCACCGTCCACGGGCACAACCCCCTCTGCGGCGACGAGGTCGATGTCAGCCTTCGGATTCGGCTGGGGCACATCGAGGCGATCGGGTTCGAGGGTCAGGGCTGCTCGATCTCGCTGGCCTCCGCCTCGATGATGGCGTCCCTGGTGGCGGGCGAGCCGGTCGCCCAGGCCCGAACGGTCCTCCACCAGCTCAAGCAGATGCTGGTGGAGGGGACGGCCGCGGAGGACCTGGACGCCCTCGGGGACCTGGAGGCGCTCCAGGGCGTCCGCCGCTACGCCAGCCGGGTGAAGTGTGCCGTCCTGCCCTGGAATGCCCTGGAGAGCGGCCTGGCCGAGGCGGGCGGGATCCACGAGGAGCGGGCCTCATGACTGAGCCAGAGCCGGTGACCGAGCGGCGGGCGACCGGCGACGAGGTCATGGAATCGCTCCGGGCCGTCATCGACCCCGAGATCGGGCTGGACATCGTCAGCCTGGGTCTCGTCTACACCGTCACGGTCGACGAGGCCGGGGTGGCCCAGGTGGAGCTCACCCTGACCACCCCCTACTGTCCCCTGGGACCGGTGATCGAGACCCAGGTCCACGCCGCGGCCGCGGCGCTGCCCGGGATCACCGACGTGCGCATCGACCTGGTCTGGAGCCCCCCCTGGGACCCCCACACGATGGCGTCGGAAGAGGCCCGGCTCGAGCTCGGCATCTACTGATCGGGGCGGAGG
>Ga0307374_10014440_pt1 | contig 10756 bp, 14 predicted proteins | sample OX3MG_FD_202532 | JGI IMG/M metagenome (GOLD analysis project Ga0307374, IMG submission 202532) | Soil microbial communities from Risofladan, Vaasa, Finland - OX-3 | ecosystem: Environmental > Terrestrial > Soil > Coastal area > Acid sulfate soil | place: Finland: Risofladan, Vaasa | collected... | reverse complement strand
TCGGCGGCCTCCTCAACGGTTCCACCTCCAACCCCGCGCTCACCGCAGCCTTGCGCGCCGACGCGTCGAAGTACACCTGGGTGGCCGCGACGGTCGGCGCGAACCAGGCCGCCGGCTACCAACTCGCCTCAGGCGACCCCGTCATGTCGATCGGCGGATTCAACGGCACGGACCCGTGGCCCACCCTCTCGCTGTTCGAGAAGTACGTCTCTGAAGGGAAGATCCACTACTTCATCGCCGGCGGTGGCAGCGGGACCCGTGGCGGGCCTCGCGGCGCGGGAGGCCCGCAGGTGAGCAGTGACTCATCGGCAATCACCGCCTGGGTGGAGTCCCATTCCAGCGCCGTGACGATCGGTGGAGTGACCGTCTACGACCTCACGCAACCGGCGACGGCCGGCTGAGTCAGCGCCGGCGGGCGGCCTGCCTTCTCGCGATCTTGCTGCCACGCACGGTCTTGTGCTGGGTGCGCGCCCGTTCGGCCGCCTGCAGCCTCCGTTCCTTGGCACGCCGGCGCAGTACCGGTCCCGAAACGGCGACCAACAACACCAGCGCGACGATCACCCAGTAGACGACCGATTCGGTGACCGGCCGCGTCGTCGTCACCAGGCTGAACCCGGGGAGCACGGCGCGCAAGTGCTCGTACTCGCTATGCGCAAACGACACAGCCTCGTTTTCGATCGCCTGCTTCGATCCGGGGACCCCGATGAACTCCGTCGCCTGCGCGTGGTCGACCTGGAACGCCACGACGACCACAGGGGGGTTCGTGAGAGTCGACGGCGTGAAGAACGCTGCCGAAGCACCCGGTATCGATGGCACGGCGACGGAGCCGGCGTAGGTGTACGACGCCGATTTCAAGCTCCCTGTGCTGAGGTAGGTGCTCTTGGCCTCGGACTGCACCTTGGCCGCGTCAGCAGCGGTTGGCAGCACCGAGACGACCAGACTGACGGCGTTGCTGCCTCCGCCGGTCGAGTCGGACCATTCGATCGAGTAGGTGCCGGTCGAGTGCGGCGAGCGCTTCCCGGCGGCCTTCACGGCAGCGAACTGGCTGGACGACGCAGGCACCGTGTTCGCTGCGGCGGGCTTGGGGTTGAACCCGGCCGGCGGTTTGGTCACCACGAGGCGCGAAAGGCGGCCTGTCTCGACCTTGTCGACGCTCACGAAAGCCAAGTACACGGCGGCGGCCGCTGCCAGGAACACGGCGATTCCCGTGCCAATCCTCACCCGAGACGATCCCACGTCGGGTCATTCCAGCATGCCGTCAGTCGCCCGTCTCGTCGCCTCTGTCGAGCGGGCTGGGACCCGCACGTCGCGACCTGTTGGTTCTCCACCTCCGTCGCTGGGGAGCCGGCGGGGCAGGGCTCCAGTGCCTATCCGCCTCGTCGTGTGTGACCCAAGGTGTGAAACGAATCCCTTCTGTCAGGGTTTGGTGCCGAGGACCCAGCGGTGGCGGAGGTGCCTCATGATCGAGACCTCCACGCCGAGGGGCTCGAGCGTTCTGCGAATCGCGCTGTCGGGCAGGCGAGCTCCGCGCCAGGATGAACTCAGGGTGTGACGCCTGGCGACAGCGTGAGCCAGATGCCCCGACCAGTCCAGCGCGCGCCCTCGCAACGAGCAGTCGCGTACCTGGATCGCCATCCGCCCGCCCGGCTTGAGCACCCGGACGGACTCGCGCAGGTAGGTGAGTTGAGCCCGCCGGCTCGGCACGTGCTGCAAGGTTATGTAGGAGAACACCAGGTCCACCGACTCGTCGGGGATCGCCGACATGCTCCCGTCGCCGGGAACCAGTTGGTGCTCGACGTTGGATGTGCCATCGAGATTTGCCTCGCAACGACGGAGCATCTCGGCGCTCACGTCCACTGCGATGACACGCTCGGCGAGTTGCGAAAGCCTTCGCGTCATCCGCCCCACACCGCAGCCGATCTCCAGGGTCGTCTCGTGGCGCTGCAATCCGATGCCGCATAGGGCGAGTAGAGCGTCGGTCTCCTCCGCTCCTTGCCGGAAGAAGTCGTCGGTCTCGGACGTGTGCCCGGTCGCGATGTACCACGCCGGGTTCGACAGGGCCGCCCTGTCCCAAAACCTGCGGGACGCGTCCCGAGTAGTTCTCATGCGGCTCCCTCAGGCGCCTATCTCGAGCTCAACCTTACGTCCGTCCCGCCGGCCCTTCTACGTTGATCGTGGGGGTGCCCTGCCCCGCACGAACCACGATGAGGTGGCTCTCCTGATCCCCCGGGTTTCCTTCGCGGTGGATCGCATGCTTGGGGACGTGCAGGAAGTCGCCGGCGACCGCCTCGACGACTTCGGAACCGCCGGGACCGGACTCCATGCGCAGAGTTCCCTGTGCGATATATATGGAGGTCTCGTACTCGCCGTGGTGATGCCACCCCGACGTCATGCCAGGGGCGGTCCGCACCAGGCCGGCCCACAGGCCATCGACCTCGATCGCCTTTTCGCGGATCATGCCGGGGGAGGGATCTGCCTCGGTACGTTCTTCCGGTTTCACACGCCGAACTGGATCCGATGTCGCCATGGGCCCCAGTCTGCCCCTCGAACGGCGACCGCTCTTCTACTTTGACCACCACCCCCTAGAACCGGAGGGAGGCTCCACCCATCCGCTACCCAGACACTCGCAAGAGCGACACCGTCGACGACTACCAGGGCGAGGCAGTCCCGGACCCGTATCGTTGGCTCGAGAACCCCGACGATCCCGAGACCGTGGCCTGGCTCGATCAGCAGCGCCGGTTCACCGACTCGTTCCTCGCCCGGGCTTCCGGACGGCAGGCCCTGAGAGCCAGGATCACCGAACTCACCGACTACCCGCGCGCGAGTGCGCCGTTCGAGCGGGGCGCGAGGTGGTTCCAGACCCGCAACACCGGCCTTCAGGATCAGTCGGTCCTCTACGTGAGCGACCTGCCCGCCGGCGAGGGCCGCGTGCTCATCGATCCCAACCGGCTCTCCGAGGACGGGACCGTAGCCCTCACCCACCTGTCGGTCAGCCCCGACGGGTCGCTCGCTGCCTACGCCGTGAGCGAGGCAGGATCCGACTGGCTGAATTGGCGCGTCCGGGACACCGCTACCGGCGAAGACCTGCCCGGCGTGGTCCGCTGGTCGAAGTTCTGCGTCGCGGCGTGGCGCCACGACCTGTCCGGCTTCTACTACTCAGGCCTGCAACCGCCGTCCGGCCATTCATGGCCACGCGCACGGGGCTCACCGAGAGGGGTCACTCCCGGGGGCACACAGGTGCGGAACGTGGCGCTGCCCGTGATCCGCCGCTCGTATCAGGCGTTCTGCCTGGACCACCGACCCGGTCGACGGTACGCAGGCGAGGACCGCGAACGGCTCGCTCTTTTTCCGACTGATCGAGTTGCTGCCCGGCATCAGGCGAAACGGCGGCCCGGCGGCTCAGGTCCAGCACGACCAGATGGTCGTCGTCGCTAAGGCGGACCCGGGGAATCTCCCGCTTGTCGTAGAGCTCCACTTCCACCTGGGATCCCAGCTCCGCCCACCGACCCAGGGTCAGGGCAGCGGCGAAGCCCCAGGTGGACACGGGCACGTGCGCGTCCAGCGACAGCGCCTCTCCGGTGGAGGTAAGGGCGTCGACGACGAGCCCGCCCGGCTTGCTCTCCATGAAGACGATTCGGCAGTGCATGCTCGACAGCATGAGCCTCGGCTGGCGGCAGGTCATCGCCCTGCAGGAGGTTTGTCCCCTTGGTCTGGGGGTGGACCCGGAAGACAGGCCCTCGTCCTCGAGATGTAGAGGGACCTACAACCGCAGCACCGTCCCCACCGGCGCGACACGGCCGATTCGGGGCAGGGAATCCTGCACCACGCCGGCGAGCACGCGCGGCGCCTCGGCAATGCGGGCTGTCAGGGCCTCCACCGGCTCGGGTTCTGGGATGACGCCGTTGGCGTAATCCGTCAGGTAGCCGACGGCGGCGAGGGGAAGTTGGGCCTCGCCGGCCAGCACCGCCTCAGCGTGCGAGACCGGTGCCGGCCGACCCGATCATGTCGAGGAAGTTGTCACAATAAAAACGCCGGCGGACGTCTTCGGACGCGTCGCCGAGCGATGCCTCGAACCGCTCGATCGGCCTGCGCCCCCCTTCCACATGGGGGTAGTCCGAGGAGAACATGCAGACCTCCGGTCCCGATTCGCTGATTATCCAGCCGACATCCTCGGTCGGGTAGGGCGTCACCCGGACCTGCCGGCGCACGTACTCCGACGGTCTGAGCGACAACGTCCTCAGCCGCTGCTCGTGCTTGGCGAACGCCTCCACTGCGGATTCCATCTGGTGCATCCAGGACGGCAGCCATATCGCGCCTTGCTCGATTACGCCCAGGCGCAGATCGGGAAAGCGTTCCAGCACCCCATCGAAGATCATCGTCGCGAGCGTCTGCATCGGCGGGTGGGGGATCGCCATGTAGTCGACGGAGCGGAAGTTCTCCTCGCCACCGTGGAAGTCGGGGGGCACCGGTAGGCCGTTGCGAAAGTAGTTGGCGTCGACGAGGTTGCCGGTGCCGCCCACGTGGAAGACGATGGGGATTCCTGCGTCCTGCGCGATCGCCCACAGCGGGTCGAGATCGATGTGGCTCGGCGAGTGGCCTGCCGGGCATCCGGAAGCGATGAGAAGGGCGGCCGCGCCGTCATGGACAGCACCATGCGCGATCTCGACTGCCTCCCCGAAATCCGCCAATGGAACGTAAGCCGTCGCCAGCAACCTCGGGTCCGCGGCGCAGAACTCGAGCATGGCCCGGTTGTGGGCTCGGGCCGTCCCGTAGGCGAGCCCGGTGTCGCCCGAGTGCTCCCAGTCGTAGAGGCGCCTGTTGTGGAAAGTGTTGAACACCAGCTGGCTCGAGAACCCGAGAAGGTCGAGTGCCCTGCCGCGGTCCTCGGCGAGAAACGACCCTGTCGCCGCGAAATTCTTCCTCAACATGATCTGCTCGGCTTCGTCCGCCCGGTACTCAGACGAACGGTGGCTGGCCGCGAGACGCTCGAACGCGGCGACGAGATCCCGCTGCTGCTCGGTGGGGTCACCGGTCTGGCGGAGCTCATTGCCGCCGGGGTAGCGCAACGGGGGGATCCGATCCCGTATGGCTGGGTCGGCGTGGTCGCGCAGCCAGTTAGGCGTCTCCATCACGTGAGCATCGGCATCGTGGACTATCCGGCCTTCCACCGCGTTGTAGGCCGGGGTTCCCGGGTGGGGTCGAACTGCTGTCACGGGCGCGATTCTCGCGCGCTCCGCGACCGCCGTTCTCAGCCGATCGGCTGCCGCCACTGCACAACCGTAATGCCTGGGACCCGGTCTAGGTTTGGGGTATGAGGATCGAGACCCGGTCGCTTGCTGCATCGAACCCGGCTGTGTACTCGGAGCTCTGGTGGGGCAATCTGCTCAGCGGTCTGCGCATCGACCTCCGCCATGCCGATCGTGACGAGGTGCGCGAGCTCCTGGAGCAGGCATGGCGGCGCAAGGCCCCCAAGAAGCTGCTGGTGTGAGCAACCGCTCTACCTGGGAGTACTACGACCTTCGCTCCCTCCAACGACCACCCGGCATCGACAACGCGGTCGCCTACTGGCAGGGCCTAGGCGTTCCCTGCACCAGTGGCGACGTCGCAGCCGAGGCTGCGGAAGTCGAGAAGTTGCTCCGGTCCCTGCCGCCAGCGACCTTCCTGGACGTCGGGTGCGGGCCGGGGACCTTCACCGGGATGCTGGCCGGGAGGGGAGTCGCCCTGGACCAGAGCGCCAACGCGGTCGCGCGCGTCGCCAGGGATCATGAGCACGCTGTCCCGGTTCGGGGGGACGCGATGGCGCTGCCGTTCGCGGCCGGGTCGTTTGACCGCGCCCTGGTTTCGCACCTGTACGGCCTCCTGCTTCCCGATGAGGCCGGCGTCCTGATGGACGAGACGCTCAGGATTGCACCCGAGGTGCTGATCCTCGACGCCGGCCGCCCCGACGGGGTTGCATCCGAGGAGTGGCAGGACCGCACGCTTCCCGACGGGAGCGCGCACCGGGTCTTCCGCCGCCATTTCAAAGCGAGCGAGCTCACTTCGGAGGTGGGCGGGCAGGCCGTCTTCGCCGGGTCGTTCTACGTGATGGTCCTTGCCGGGGTCGAGGTGGCCGGGGCAGTCAGCCGGTGCTCGGGGCGGTGGCGCTCTCCACGGTGACCTCGTAGGGGGTCGCCGTCGGCGGCAGCGGGATTGCCGTCCCGTCGACCACGACGTTCAACCCCGCGGGGTTGCCGATCCGCAGCCAGAGTCCCGGGAGGGCGCCGAACGACTTCCTGTCGCCGGGCGCAAGGAGCCCCTCGAACACGATCGGGCCCGTGGTCGATCCTGTGCGCAGCTCGACCCAGCATCGCTGGACCGCGACGAGGCCCAGGTCGACCGGGCCCGAGCCGACCTCGTACGCGGCCGAGTAGGCGGTCGATCCCGACGCGAGCGGCACGGGTTGGGCCGGCACTTGCACTGGATGCCGCGCGGTTGCCGCCTTCGGCGCGTGCACGGCGGCGGGGATCTTCGGAGAAGCCGCCTGATGCACCGGCGCGCCGCCCCCGGATCGGAACGCCATCGTGGCGATCACCGCGACGAGGGCGGAGGCGGCGGCCACCGCTACCATGCGAAGCGCGGGCGACCTGAGTGAAGGGACCGCGGGCAGACGCCGCCGTCGTGCACCAGGCAGAGCGCCGACCGCCGGCGCGGGAGCCGTCTCGGGGGCCGCAGCCGGCCCCAGATTCTTCCTCGCAGCTGCCGACCGGGTCTCAGCCGCCCCGGGCACCGCCGCCCCGGCCACAGACTCGTCGACGAACATCAGCTTCCGCCCCCCCGCCGGCGGTGACACCATGGGCAGCGTCGCCCCCGGCTTTCGCTTCCCGCCCCCCGCCGGCGACAACTGCTGGAAGCGAAGCTGAGCCCCGGGGAGAACCTTCACATGGGTCTCGGCCGCGGCCGCCGAACCGCCGGCCATGTGCTGGAGGTGCTCGAGAGTCGTGTGATAGGTCTGGACCGAGCGTGCATCCCGGTAGGCGGACTTCCAGTGGGCGGCGACGACCAATGCAGCAGCAGCTGCGAGGAGAAGGACGATCAGTGCCGGCACGGCGGAGCCGCCTCCTGGGCAGCCACCTGTTGTACAACGCGCGCTGGTTTGATCAGCAGTGCGGCTGGTTCCGCTCTCGATGCAACCCCTCGGCTCATCCACTATTGGCAATACCTCGCCGGCGGATTTTTTAACCACAGCCCAGCCGGACCAGCGCTATGTCCACTTCCTCCCCCCCCACGGTGTAGACATTCCGGGTGTGACAACGGTGCCGGAGGGTGCCGAGGCGGAGACCGGTCCGGCCGCTACGACCGGTCCGGCAGCTGGTGAGCGAAGCCGAGGCGCTGCGCTTCCTGCCGCAGAAGGCGATGCTGCGGTTCTCCAACTTGATGCTCTGCGAGGAGGAGAACCGCTCGATCGAGCGGTTCTGCACGGCGGTGGTTGCGGTGGTCCGTCGGGGCGGCATGGCGCAGGTCGCCTTCGCCTCGGCGGGGCACCCCCCCCGGCGATGGTGCGCCGCGCCAGCGGTATCGTCGAGGAGTTGCCGGCGACGGGTATCACGCTCGGTGTCGTCGACGACCTAGGCGGAAAGGCGCAGAGGTTGACGCTGGAGAAAGGCGACTTGATGGTGATGCACACCGATGGTCTGACGGAGGTGCGCGACTCAGCCGGGACGTTCTACGGCGAGGAACGGCCGGCAGGCGTCATCGAGCGGGACAAATGACGGACGCGACGCCTGCCACCGCTCCGTCCCGGCGGCTACCGCCGGTTGCCCGGAGTGCACGCGACGCGCGGCGGTTCCTCGAGGAGTCGCTGCCGGGCGTCGACGGGGACACGGTCTACATCGCCCAGCTGCTGACGAGTGAGCTGGTGACCAACGCGGTCCTCCACGCCGGAACGGAGATCGAGCTCAGAGTGTGGGCGATGGGTGGCCGGGTGCACGTTCGTGTCCTCGACGAGGTTGCCACCCGTTTGCCGATCCCTCACGAGCAGGCCGCTGAGGCTGGCACCGGGCGCGGGCTGCACATGGTCGAGCATCTCTCAGCAGCTTGCGGTGTCGAGGTCTCTCCTGGGGGAAAGACGGTGTGGTTCGAGTTGTGGCCCAGCGAGACCGACTTGAAGCCTGGCGCGACCTGGACGGTTCCCGGCCCCGCTGCGGGCCAGGGAGTAACCGTGACTCTGGTAGATGTGCCGGTCGGTCTTTCTCTCGCGGCGCAGCGTCATCGTGCGGCTCTGCTGCGCGAGGCACGCCTGATTGTCATGTCGGGACGCAGCACCGTAGGTGTGCGAACCTCCGATATTCGCGACGTCGCCGGGCTCAACGACATGCTCGATTCCGCCCTGAGCCGGGCGATGTCACGGGATCCGACCGCGTCGACGCTGTCGCTCAAGGTCGACATGCCTCGTGGCTGCGGCCCCGTGGCACTCCGTCTTTCGGAAGTGATCGACGTGTTGAACGGCGCAGCCCGGTCCGGCCAGCTGTTGACTCGTCCGTCCCTGCCCGAGGTGCGCAGTTTCCGCATGTGGATGTTGAGCGAGGTCGCCAACCAGCTGGACGGGCGACCCCCGTCGCGGTGGGTCGGCCAGCACAGCCTCACGCACCGTGCTGCCCCGGAGGATCGCACGGAATACGACCCCGCCGACGTCCACGCCCGCGCAGTCCCGGCGGTGGCAGCCGATGACGACAACTCCATACTGGCGGTCAACGAAGCAGCCGTGGCGTTGCTGGGATGGAAACCCGAGGATCTCATCGGCGAGAGGGTCACGGTCATCATCCCGCCGGAGTGGAGGGAACGCCACGTCGCCGGGTTCACGAACTTCCTGCTGACGGGAGAGGCCACCATCATCGGAAAGTCGACCCTCGTGCCCGCCTTGCACCGGGATGGCACGACGGTCGACGTGTTCCTCAAGATCGACGTCGAGCAGTCCCGCAACGGGCGAACGGTGCTCGTGGCGGAGTTGGAACCCGCGGCGTCGGATACCGGCCTGGCCGAGCTGGCGGAGCGGGCGTCTTAAAGGGGTACCTCTTTAGGAGCCGGCAGGCCTCGCGAACCGGAACAGGACCTTCTCCTGGTGGTAGTAGTCGAGCCACTGCAGGAGGTCCTTCTTATGCTCGTGGCCGCCGCGGTGCGCAGACACGGGAACGAACCGCAGTCTCAGTCTCGCGACCGAGACATCGAACCCTGCGCCTTCGAACGTCGAGGCGACGGCGTCGAGGTCGTACATCGGAGGAAGGTCGAGTGCCGACGAGTTCTCGTCGTGCCAAGCCCGCATGAGCGCGCTTCCGGCGTGCATGCCCATCACTGCGTAATAGGGAGCCCCCGGCTTCAACGCTTGGAACACGGTCGCGGCGTGCTCGTGCATGTCTCTTATGAGGTAGAGCACCTCGTGGCTGAACGCCGTGTCGAAACCGTTCCAACCTTTGGGGATGCTTGACGCGGCCTCGAAGTTGAGCGGCCTGGCGCCGGTGAGCCGGCGAGCGTCTTCGACGGCGGTCTGCGCCGGGTCGTAACCGAACCCCTCGGCGATGCCGGCCCGGTCGACCAGCATCCTCAGGAACCCTCCCCGATTGCACCCGGCGTCGAGCACTCGTGCTCCGGTGAGGTCGATGTCGATCGTGTCGAGCATCGCCTGCCATATGAAGCCGTGCTCGTCTTGCATCGCCTCGTCCTCGGACGCCGATCTCCAGTAGCCCATGGCTGCAAGCTAGAGGCCCCGGCGGTCAGGTGGCCGGCACCGGTAGCGCGTCACGCCGGCGGAGGAGGTACCTCCTCAGCTCGTCAGCACCCCAGACGACAAGAGAAATCATCCTGACGGGGCGACGGCAGCTTTTAGGGGCCTTGTTCATTTTCGGGCAAGGGAATCTGGCTACCGTGGCCGGATGCCAACAGGTGACGCTCCGAGCGAGGGCCGCCCGGAAGACGTTCTTCGTCACGTCGTACCAGGCGCCGACATCGTCGTCCCACTCGCCAACGGTGAGCCCCCGACACTGCTCGACGCCCTAGAGGCGCAGCAGGCGTCTCTTGAAGGCGTTCGGATACACCAAATGCACGCCTTGGTCGAACGGGCCTACATCAGGGGCGAGTTCGGTGACCGCCTGCGTCACGTCAGCTACTTCCTCTCTCCAGCGACGAGGAAGGCCTACTGGGAGGGCGGGTGCGACCTCGTGCCGAGCCACTTCTCGGAAGTCCCCGCCCTCCTCAGGGCCGCCACGCGCCTCTCGCTGGTGATCGCACGGGCGTCACTCCCGGACCGGCACGGTTTCTTCAGCCTGGGGACCAACGCCGACTACACCGCGAGCTTTATCGGTCAGGCCCCGTTCTTCCTGGAAGTCGACCCGGCCATGCCGCGCACCTACGGTGACAACCAGCTGCACGGCAGCCAGGTCGTCGGGTGGTGTCGCGGCGCGCACGGATTAGCCGACGTTGCGCCCGCGGAGCCTTCCCCCGAGGACAGGAAGATCGGCGAGTTCGTGGCGGAGCGCATCGCCGACGAGTCGACGCTGCAGGTGGGGATCGGGTCGATCTCGGCGGGCGTGCTGGCGTCACTCGCTGGTCACAAGCATCTTGGGATCCACACGGAACTGCTGTCCGACGGCGTCATGGACCTCATCGAGTCGGGGGTGGTGACCGGGGCTGCGAAGCGGCTGCGGCGCAACAAGATCGTCGCCACGTTCTGTCTCGGGAGCACCAGGCTCTATGAATGGTTGAACGAGAACGCGGCCGTCGAGTT
>Ga0307374_10014439_pt1 | contig 10756 bp, 8 predicted proteins | sample OX3MG_FD_202532 | JGI IMG/M metagenome (GOLD analysis project Ga0307374, IMG submission 202532) | Soil microbial communities from Risofladan, Vaasa, Finland - OX-3 | ecosystem: Environmental > Terrestrial > Soil > Coastal area > Acid sulfate soil | place: Finland: Risofladan, Vaasa | collected... | reverse complement strand
CGTTGCCCATCCGCTCCTTCGGCACCGGATCCATCGTGATGGTCGTCAGCGGCACGAAGACGAACGCCATGCCCATCCCCTGGACGAACTGCGGCCAGAAGATGTCCCAGTAGCCGGCGTTGAGGTTGATGAACGAGAGCCAGATCAGCGTCCAGGCGCTGACGGCCACGCCGATGGCGAGCATCTTCCGCGCGTCGTGGCGCCCGAGCAGCACCCCGACGATCGGCATGAAGATGAACGAGCCCAGGCCCCGCGGCGCCATCGCGATGCCCGCTTCGAGCGCCGAGTAGCCCATCAGCGTCTGCAGCATGAGCGGCAGCAGCACGAGGCTCCCGTACAGCACGAAGCCGAGCGTCGTCATCAGGAAGACGCCGCTCGCGTACGTCCGCTCCTTGAACACCCGGAGGTCGACGACCGGATGCTCCGCCACCAGCTCCCAGATGATGAAGAGCGTCAGCAGCACGGCCGCCAGGATCGCGAGCCCGAGAATCAGGTTCGACGAGAACCAGTCGACCTCCTGCCCCTTGTCCAGCACGATCTGGAGCGAGCCGATGCCGACCGCCAGCATGCCGATGCCCCAGTAGTCGATCCCGCCCGCCTTGCGCCTGATGTAGGGCGGGTCGAAGATGAACAGCTGCGTCATGATGATCGACGCGACGCCGACCGGGATGTTGATGTAGAACACCCACCGCCAGCTGTAGGTGTCGGTCAGCCACCCGCCCAGCACGGGCCCCAGAATCGGCGCCACGACGATGCCGAGGCCCCAGAAGGCCATGGCCTTGCCGCGTTCGTGCGGCGGAAACGCCTCCAGCAGGACCGCCTGGGACAGCGGCTGCAGACAGCCGCCGGTGGCCCCCTGGATGACGCGGAACAGGATGAGCGTCGGCAGATTCGGCGCCAGGCCGCACAGGAACGACGCCGCCGTGAACCCGGTCACCGACGCCATCAGCAGCCGCTTCCGGCCGAACGTGTTCGCCAGCCAGCCGGTGATCGGCAGGATGATGGCGTTCGCCACGAGGTACGACGTCAGCGCCCAGGTCGCCTCGTCCACCGTGGCCGACAGGCTGCCCGCGATGTGCGGCAGGGACACGTTGACGACCGTGGTGTCCAGCACCTCCATGAAGGTGGCGAACATCACCGCGACCGCGATGATCCACGGATTGATGTACGGATGTTCCGGGGGGGCCTGATCTGTCATGGGGCAAGACCGTTCCACACGAGGTCGAGGACGAACGCCACGTCCTCGTCCACGCTCGCCTGCGAGCCGCGCAGCGCCCGGTCGCTGATGAGGCCGCGCGTCAGCTCCCCGATCGCGAACGCGAGCCGATCCGGATCGAGCGGCCGGACGCGCGTCCGATCCGCGGCGGCGCGCAGCGCCGACGCCAGCAGGCGGATCTGGTCCAGATAGATTTCGCGGACGAACCGCTGGGAGGCCGGCACCGGGGTCAGCATCGTCGCGAACTCCGAGTAGTAGATCCGGAAGAAGTCCAAGTGGGCCTCGAAGTACGCGAGCCGCGTCTGCACGAACGCCCGGATGGCGCCTTCGACCGTCGTCTCGGCCTCGAGCCGCTGGCGGAGGCGCAGCACCAGCTCCTCGACACCGCTGCGGAGCGCCGCGAGGTAGATCTCCCGCTTCGACCGGTAGTAGAGGTAGAGCGTGCCCTTGGCCACGCCGGCCGCCTGCGCGACCTCGTCCACGGTCGCGTCGGCAAAGCCCCGGGCGGCGAAGACCGACCGGGCGGCCGCCAGGATTTCGGCGGTGCGGAACTCGGACAGGACCTCGCGTCTGCTGCGCGGCCGTCGGGGTGACGTCATGGTCGAAAGACTAGCGTTCCAACAGAATGACCAGACGGTCAGTATAACATGCACGCCGGGCGGCGGGCAGTCAGGAAAGCCGGTCGAGCAGCCGGTACCAGGCGGACACGGCCGGCAGGAACCAGGCCCGCCCGCGGTAGAGCGGAAACGGCCGGAACGGCGCCTCGAGCAGCGGATGCCCGGCCGGCTCGCCCAGCAGCCGGCGCCCGATCACGTCGCCCAGCGTCGTCGACAGCGCCAGGCCGTGCCCGCCATAGCCGGCCGCATAGTGCAGCCGGCCCAGCCGCCCGGCGTGCGGCATCCGGTCGCGCGCGATCGCCACGTTGCCGCCCCAGACGTACGCCGGCTGAAGATCGCGGAGCTGCGGAAACAGGCCGCGGAGGTCGCGCAGGAGCACGGCCGCGCTCGCCCGCTCGCTCCGGGGCGAGGCGGGCGCGAAGGTGGCACGGCCGCCGAACAGCAGGCGCCGGTCCGGGGCGAGCTGAAAGTAGTGCAGGAGCACCCGGGATTCGTACACCACCCGCCGCCGCGGCAGCAGCCGATCGGCCTCCGCCCGGCTCAGCGGCTCGGTCGCGAGCATGTAGGATCCGACGGCCACCAGCCGCCGCCGGAGGGCGGGCGTCGCCGCGCCGGTGTACCCGTTGGTGGCGACGATGACCTCGGCGGCCGACACGACGCCCTGCGTCGTCTCGAGGCGGAGCCGGTCGCCGTCGGCGTCGATGCGCCGGACCGCGGTCCGCTCGTGCAGTGCCGCCCCGGCGCGCCGCGCCGCGCCGGCCAGTCCGTACACGTACTGCGCCGGATGCAGCCGTGCGCTGCGCTCGTCGACGAGCAGGCCGTGATACGCCTCCGAGCCGAGCTCGGTCGAGACGTCGGACCGCGGGACGAGCCGGACCTCGTGGCCGAATTCGCGCGCCAGCTGATCCCGCTCGCGCGCCAGCGCGTCGACGTGCGACGCCTTGACGGCCGCTTCGAGATGCCCGCAGCGCACGAACCCGCAGTCGATCGCCTCCTGCGCGATCAGCCGCTCCAGCGCATCGATGGCGTCGAGCGACGCCTGGAACAGCGCGCCGGCCCGCTCGCGGCCGTAGCGGGCGAGGAGCGTCGCGGTGTCGAGCGTCAGGCCGGTCAGCACCTGCCCGCCGTTCCGGGAGCTGGCGCCGGCGCCGATCGCCTCCTGTTCGAACACCGCCACCCGGGCGCCGCCGGCCGCCAGCCGCCGCGCCGCCGCGAGTCCGGTGCAGCCGCCGCCGATCACCGCGACGTCGACGCGCGGCGCGGGCGGTCCGGGCTCGACCGCCGGGCGCGGCGCCGTCGCCCACCAGTACGGTTCACCAATCAGCGGCATCCGGGCCATGCTAGCACCGCCCGCGGACCGGAGGCTGGCCACCGGGCCCGCGGCGTGGTTCAATCAACGGTGCCGGCCGGTCCAGCCGCGCCAGCGGGGAGGATGTCATGACGCGCTACACGACGCTGCTCGAGGAAATGCTGGAAGCCTGGGCGTACACGCGGGCGGGTGTCATCGCCGAAGCGAGAAATCTGCCGGCGTCCGGCTGGGACGTGCGGCCGGCGTCCGGCGCGCGGACGCCCGGCCAGATCGTCTGGCACATCATCGAATCGGGGCTGCTGATGGCGGGCGAGCTGAGCCGCCCGGACGGCGACTTCACCCGCAAGCCCTACCCGCGGCTGATCCGCGAGTACACGCGCACGATCCGGCGGCGTGCGTCGCGGAGCGATCTGCTGCGCCTCCTCGACACGACGCACGAGCAGGGCGCCCGGCAGATTCGGCGTGCCGGCGAGCTGCACATGCTGCAGCTCATCACCCGCTTCGACGGCCAGCCGGGAACGCGGCTCGCCTGGATGCACCACGGCGTCTCGCACGAGGAATACCACCGCGGACAGCTCGCCCTCGAGGCGCGGCTGAGCGGCCGGGTGCCGGCGCTGACGAAGCGGATCCTCGGGGCATGAATCCGGCCGGGCTCACGGCGCGGGGACGGGCGGCATGATGGTGCACGTCGTCGTCGTCCTGTTCTTCGCCACGCTGGTCCGTTCGGCGTTCGGGTTCGGGGAAGCCCTCGTGGCCGTGCCGCTGCTCGCGCTCGTGATGCCGGTCCGCGTCGCGGCGCCGGTCGCCGTCCTCGTCTCCATCACCGTGGCCGGCGTCGTGGTCGTCCAGGACTGGCGGCACGTGCACGTGCGGAGCGCCGGCTGGCTGGTGCTGTCGACGCTGGCCGGCGTCCCTCTCGGGCTCCTGCTGCTCAGGACGGCGGCTGAGCCGGTCATCAAGACGGCGCTCGGCGCCGTGATCATCGCCTTCTCCACGTTCATGCTGCTGACCCGGACGCCGCGCACCCTGAAGGACGATCGGCGGGCGTGGCTGTTCGGACTGGCGGCCGGCATCCTGGGCGGCGCGTACGGGATGAACGGGCCGCCCCTGGTGGTGTACGGGTCGCTCCGCCGCTGGTCCCCGGCCGAATTCCGGGCGACGCTGCAGGGCTACTTTCTTCCGGCGAGCGTCCTGGGAATGGCGGGCTACTGGCTGACCGGCCTGTGGACGCCGCTCGTCACCCGCTATTATCTGCACGCGCTGCCGCTGATCGTGCTGGCCATCGTGCTCGGCCGCGCGATCAACCGGCGCCTCAGCCACCAGCGGTTCCTGCTCGCGCTGCACGCCGGCCTGATCGCCGTCGGTGCCATCCTGCTGATGCAGGCACTCCGTTCTTAGGCCAGCCCGGAGAATTGCCGATCGCGCCAGGGCGACGCGCGGCCCGGCGCGCCCGCCTGCCGCGCCGAAGGGCCGCCCCGCCTCCGGGCCGCCGCGCCGCAGGCCGGAAACACGCGGCCGGGCGGCGCCGCTGCCGGCCCGGACGTCAGGCGGCGTCCGGGCTCAGGCGCTTCTGCAGGCGGATTTCGTCGCGGATCGGAATGCCGGCAAAGCCGATGGCGGACGGGCCGACGTGCTTGACCATGCTGCCGGGGGTGATCTCCAGGATCTCGAAGCCGTGCCGCTGGTAGAAGTACAGGGCGGGCAGGTTGTCGTTCGTCGTCGCGACCACGAGGCGGGGGAAACGGAGGCGTCGGGCCAGCAGTTCGGCTTCCGCCACGAGGTAGCCGCCGACGCCGGACCGCTGCCACATCGGATCGGTGGCGAGGGTGACGATGTGGAGCGCGTCGCCCATCTGGCGGTACGCGAGGGCGCCGCCCAGCTCGTCCCGCATCTCGGCGACGATGGCGGGCGATTCGTCCAGCGAAAGCGTCTCGTCGAAGGCGACCACGCGCTGCAGGTGACCGAAGTCGCGGACGAACAGCTGGGTCAGCATCGCGCGATCGCGGTCGGTCGCCTCCCGCACGAACACCGGCGGCAGCTCGAGGCGCGGGCGGCATTCGCACACGGTCTGCAGCCGCGCATCGTTCCAGTCCACGAACCGGCCGCAACGCGAACAGCGGAGCACCGTCGGTTTGGCGCCGAAAGACTCCTCCACCATGATGCGATCTCCCTTCGGGCCCGCGGCACCGGCGGCGCCGCGCACCCGCGTCCGGCCGGAGGCCGGCCGCCTGTCCCGCCGATCAGGACGGCGACGGCGACGGTCCGCTCCGGCGCATCATCCACCAGATCAGGCCGGCGAACAGTGCAATCACCAGGACCAGCATGACGCCGAACAGCAGCAGGGTGCGGTAGAGAATCGACTGCGTCTCCATGCGCGCTTCCATGTCGAGCGGCACGCCGGCGATCCGGTCGGTGAGCGGCTGGTCCCACAGCAGGATGTTGCCCCGGAGCAGGTGATCCGGCTTCGCGTTGTGGAACGTGATCCGGCTCGGCAGGTGCAGGCGGAACGCCACCATCTCGCTGCCGTTCCAGCCGACGTGGCCGACCGGCCGGTCGGCCGACGGGCCGACCACCTGGCGGTAGACGTACTGGTCGCCCTCCCGCCGGAACTCGTAGTGCGACCAGGCGAACGGCGCGGCGCGCGACAGCTGGCGGATGTCATCGACGTCCACCCGGACGTGGACGAACCGGCGGCCGCTCCGGCGCGACGTGCTGACGTTGACGACGCGGGTCACCGGGCTCGTGTACAGCGCCCGGATGGTCGCGAGGTTCAGCGGCGCCACCGGATCGGTGCTCAGGTCGAAGCCGCGCAGCGCCACCAGCGCCGGCACGGACGCGCTGACGTAGACCGACGCCGAGCCGTTGAGCGACAGGTACACGTCTTCCTGGTATTCGTAGAGTTGAAAGACCGTGCTGCTGCAGCCGCTGCACACCAGCAGCGCAAGCAGCAGTCCGGCCACGATGGCCGGGCGCGCCGCCCGCCGCACGACCCCGGGCCGGCCGGTCGGCGGGCAATCGCTTCGCCCCGCCGGCGTCAGGATCCCCATCCGGCCAATGATATACTGACGCCGGCAGCCTGCGCTTCCCCCCGGCATCGGCACGGACACCGCCTCGTTCTCCCGGGCGTCGCGCCCGCACGACCGTCCCGACGCACACGCATGACCGACCGGCCTCGCCTCTATCTCATCGACGGCAATTCGCAGATGTACCGCGCGTATCACGCGATCCGCGGACTCACCGGTCCGGACGGCCGCTCGACGAACGCCGTGTACGGCTTCGTCGCAATGCTGCGCAAGCTGATCAGCGAGCAGCAGCCGGCGTGGATCGCGGCCTCGTTCGACCTGGCCGGCCCCACGTTCCGATCCGGGATGGCGGCCGACTACAAGGCCAACCGCGCGCCGATGCCGGCCGACCTCGTCGAACAGGTGCCGTGGGTGCACGCCGCCTGCGAAGCGCTCGGCGTCCCGATCGTCACGATGGCCGGCTACGAAGCCGACGACGTCCTCGGCACGATCGCCGAACGGGCCGCCGCCGCCGGCTACCGCGTGGCGCTCGTGACCGGCGACAAGGACTTCTTCCAGCTCGTGCGCGACGACATCGAGGTGTTCAACCCGCGCGACGAGGGCACCTGGTACGACGCGGCGGGCGTCCGGGAGAAGTTCGGCGTCCTGCCCGGGCAGGTCGTGGACACCCTCGCCCTCATGGGCGACGCCATCGACAACGTGAAGGGCGTTCCCGGCATCGGCGAGAAGGGGGCGCGCGAGCTGATCGCCACCTGGGGCTCGCTCGACGCGCTGCTCGCGCACGCCGGCGACGTCCCCCAGAAGAAGTACCGGGAGGCGCTGCTGGCGCACGCCGATCTCGCGCGCCAGAGCCGCGAGCTGCTGCGGATCCGCACCGACGTCCCGGTGGAGTTCAATCTCGACGGGTTCCGCTTCACCGGCCCGGCCCGTCAGCGCTGCTACGATCTGTTCTCACAGCTCGGCTTCCGGTCGCTGCTGGCCGACTACGCGCCGACGGCCGACACGGTGTCGAGCGATTACGCGGTGGTCCCCTCGCTCGACGCGCTCGCGCAGCTCGCCGGCGCCCTCGAGGCGGCCGGCCGGTTCGCCGTTCACGTGGTGGCGGACGGCACGGCGGCCATGACCGCCCATCCGGTCGGCCTCGTCGTCGCCGCCGCCCCGCACGCCGCGCGCTACGTGCCGCTCGGCCACACGGCGCTCGACGACGGGCCGATGTTCGATCGGCGGGCGGCCCTGGCCGTGCTGGCGCCGGTGTTCGCCAACCCCGCCATCCGGAAGGTCGGCCACGACCTGAAGTTCGCGGCGATCGTGCTGGCGCGGGCCGGCCTCGAGATCGACGGCCTGGAGTTCGACACGATGCTCGCCAGCTACCTGCTGGACGCCGGCCGCGCCGGGCATCCGCTCGAAGAGGTGGCGCTCGAACACCTCGGCTACAAGGCGGTCCCCGAAGAGGAGGTGCGCGGCCGCGGCGCCCGGGCGCTGCCGTTCGGCCGGATTCCGGTGGCCGGCGTCCTGACGTTCGCCGGCGAGCGGGCCGATCTCGCGCTGCAGCTGGCCGACCGGCTGGCGCCGGTGCTGGTGACCGAGGCGCTCGACCGCGTCTTCCGCGACCTCGAGATGCCGCTGGTGCCGGTCCTGATCGACGTGGAGCGCGCCGGCATCCGGGTGGACGCGGCGGCGCTGGCCGCGCAGTCGGCGCACATCGAGCGCGAGCTGGCCGAGCGCACCGCGCGGATCGTCGATCTGGCCGGCCAGGAGTTCAACATCAACTCGCCGAAGCAGCTGTCGGAGATCCTGTTCGACAAGCTGGGGCTGCCGGCGCTGAAGCGGACGGGGAAGACCCGCACGGCCTCGACCTCGGTCGACGTGCTGGAGGAACTCGCGCTGATACACGACCTGCCGCGCCAGATCCTCGAATGGCGGGGGCTGCAGAAGCTCAAGGGGACCTACATCGACGCCCTGCCGCAGCTCGTCCACCCGGAGACCGGCCGCGTCCACACCTCGTTCAACCAGGCGGTCGCGGCGACCGGCCGGCTGAGCAGCAGCGAGCCGAACCTGCAGAACATTCCGATCCGGACCGAGCTGGGGCGGGAAATCCGGCAGGCCTTCGTCGCCGAGCCGGGCTGCCTGCTGATTTCAGCCGACTACTCGCAGATCGAGCTCAGGGTCCTCGCGCACCTGGCGGAGGACGAGACGCTCATCGAGGCGTTCCGGCGCGGCGAGGACATCCACGACCGGACCGCGCGGCAGGTGTTCGGTCCGTCGAGCGGGCTCGATCCGCACGAGCTCCGGCGCCGGGCGAAGATCATCAACTACGCGCTGCTGTACGGGAAGACCGCGTTCACGCTCGCGCGCGACATCGGCGTCCCGCCGGCGGCCGCGCAGCAGTTCATCGACGCGTACTTCGCCGGCTTCCCCCGCGTCCGGGGCTTCATCGACCGCACGCTCGCCGACGCCCGCGCCTCCGGCTACGTGAAGACGATGGCCGGCCGGCGCCGCGCCATGCCGGAGCTGAACAGCCACAACGGCCAGATCCGCGCCGCCGCCGAGCGCGCCGCCGTCAACCTGCCGATCCAGGGCTCGGCCGCCGACATCCTCAAGCGCGCCATGATCGACGTCCACGCCACCCTGCGGCGGCGGCCGCGGCGCGGCGCCGTCCCCGCCCGGATGATCCTCACCGTGCACGATGAGCTGCTGTTCGAGGTGCCGCGCGACGAGGCCGAAGAGGTCGCCGCACTCGTCAGGAGGGACATGGAACACGCGGTCCAGCTGGCCGTGCCGCTGACGGTGGACGTCGGCATCGGCGCCACCTGGAAGGAGGCGAAGGCGTAGGGATCAGTTCCCCCCGCCCCAGTCCTTCTTCACCACGTCCCACTCGGCGCGGAGATCGGCCGCCGTCGCCGCCTCGTCCTTCGGCGTCGTGGCCAGCTCCCGCGCCCGCTCGGGAATGATCCCGGCCGTCATCAGCTGGTCGAGATCCGACCGCAGCGACGAGGCCTGCGAGCCCATGAGCGGCGCCCGGACCCAGGCGGCAATCGCGCCGTTCCAGGCGTCCGTCAGATCCCCACGGCCCCGCGCCGCCGCCACCGCCCAGTACGCCGCCACCGCCGACCGCGGATCGATCCGCGTCTCGACACGCATCCGCGCCGTGATCCGCCGGTAGAGCGCCGCTCCGCGACCGCCGGCCTGCAGCCCCGCTTCGCGCTCCAGCGCGCTCGCCCACCAGTCCAGCAGCACGTCGTGACCGGCCGCCGCGATCGGCGCCGGGTCGTCCAGCGCGAGGGCGAACAGGTCGGCCGCCGGCCCGTACAGCTCGTCGAGATACAGCGATTCCGCCAGTCCGATGAGGAGCTGCAGCTGGTCGCCCGCATCGAGCCGGGCGGGATCCATCGTCCGGAACGCGTCGCGGGCGGCCGCCAGGTCCGCCTGATCGTGCTTCTGGCGGTACCGCTCCAGATGCGCCCGTCCCTCGACCAGCAGCGCCTGATCGCGCATGGTCGAGGTCGCGCCCGCCGCGCCGGCCGCCGCCAGCAGCGCCGCGTCGTACTGCCCCTGGTTGTACAGCGACCGCGCCTGCACCAGATCGGCGCGGGCCGTGGGCGCCGCCGCCGCCGGCACGGCCCCGACCGCCGCCAGAACGCCGAGCAGACAGATGGCCGGGAGGCCGCGATGCCACATACCCGAGGATGCTACCACACGGGATGCGAGGCGCTAAACTACTGATTTCAGCCGGCTTGTAGCTCGAAGGCAGGATTCCCTGTGTTACAATCCGTGCGATGGTCGAGCCGACAGTCATTCCGCGGGCCGAGCACACCCTGTCGCGCAAGCAGATCGATCCGGACGCGCTGCGGGTGCTGTACCGGCTCCGACAGCACAGCTTCATTGCCTATCTCGTGGGCGGCAGCGTGCGCGATCTGCTGCTGGATCGCCGCCCGAAGGATTTCGACATCGGCACGTCGGCGCATCCGTATCAGGTCAAGCGGCTGTTCCGCAACTGCTGGATCGTCGGCCGGCGTTTCCGGCTCGCGCACGTGAAGTTCGGGACGAAGACGATCGAGGTCGCCACGTTCCGCCGCCCGACCCAGCCGGGGGGCGAGGAGACGGAGGCGCCGCCGGACGAGGTGCGGATCGAGCCGCCGGTCGTGGACGCAGCCGGCGAGGCGCACAACGGGCCGCTGCACCGCGACAACACCTTCGGCACGCCGGAGGAGGATGCGTTCCGGCGGGACTTCACCATCAACGCGCTGTTCTACGACATCGCGACCTTCGCGGTCATCGACTACGTCGGCGGGCTGCAGGACCTGCGGGACGGGCTCGTGCGCTGCATCGGCGATCCCGACCAGCGGTTCGAGGAGGATCCGGTCCGGATGCTGCGCGCCCTGGCGCTGGCCGCGCGGCTCGACTTCCGGATCGATCCGCCGATCCTCGACGCCATCGGCCGCCAGCGCCGCCTCATCGCGCTGAGCGCGGCACCGCGGCTGATCGAGGAGTTCTACAAGATCCTCCGCGCCGGATCGTCCGAGCGCGCGCTGCGGGATCTCGCGGAGGTGGGCCTGCTGGAGCCGGTGTCGCGGGAGCTGCAGCGCGGCGC
>Ga0307374_10014436_pt1 | contig 10757 bp, 7 predicted proteins | sample OX3MG_FD_202532 | JGI IMG/M metagenome (GOLD analysis project Ga0307374, IMG submission 202532) | Soil microbial communities from Risofladan, Vaasa, Finland - OX-3 | ecosystem: Environmental > Terrestrial > Soil > Coastal area > Acid sulfate soil | place: Finland: Risofladan, Vaasa | collected... | reverse complement strand
GGAACGGCATCTTCAGGACTTCGTTGAAAGAGAGAGAAAGGCAAATCGAATCGATTCCGTGGATACGGTCTGCGACGGTTGTGCGTTCCTATCCGCATTATCTGGCGGTCTATATTGCCGAGCGCGTTCCGGTTGCTTTTGTTGATGTGGGCGGTCAGATCAAGATGGTAGACCCGCAGGGCGTTCTGCTGGATCCTCCGGAGAAGAGTCACTTCGACTTTCCCATCGTCAAGGGCCTGGAGTTTCAGGGAAATGCCGCGGACCGGGAAGCCCGGCTAAATCTTTACCAGGAATTCATGCAGGAAACGTCAAAACAAATGGCGGGTTCGGGATGGATTGTTTCCGAGGTGGATTTGAGCGACGCGAGCAACCTCAAGGCGCTCCTGGTCCAGGCCGGACAGACCCTTCTCGTTTACTTTGGGCATGCCGGCTTTCTGGGCCGCTTTGAGAACCTGGTGGCGGTCCTTCCGGAGTTGCGCAAGACCAACGCAAGGGTTGATTCGGTTGATTTACGCTTTCGGGACCAGGTGGTGGTCAACCCGGCCGGGCAGGATTCCACGAATCCGCAGCCCGCTGAATCCGGCGCCGCCACGAAGGCAAAGGGGATCTAGAGGCCCATTGGCGCACAAAGAACAGGCACTGATAGGACTTGATTTGGGAAGCAACAAGACTTGCGCGATGGTGTGCTACCCAACCGAGACCGGGAAACTTGAAGTCACCGGCCTGGGGATAGCTGAATCCAAAGGATGGCGCAAAGGCCTGATTGTTAACCTTGACGCGGCTGTGCTTTCAATCAAGAAAGCCGTTGACGCGGCAGAATCGGCCGCCGGGATTCCTGTGGATGTGGCTTACGTTGGCGTGGGCGGGGCGCACATTCGAGGCGTTAATGCGCGAGGGAGCGTCACCATTGCCAATCGCGGGCACGGCGTTGCACGGGAAGACATCCGCCAGGTGATCCGCTCGGCCCAGCGCATTGCCATACCGGCCGACCGCGAGTTATTGCATGTGCTCCCGCAGGAGTTTCTGCTGGATTCCCAGGACGGCATTCGCGACCCGCTGGGGATGGTGGGAGCGCGCCTGGAAGCCAACGTCCATCTGGTGATGGCTTCGACCCTGGCCTGGCAAAATGTCGTGACGGCCGTCAACCGGGCGGGGATCGAGATCCCGGACAGCGGAACAGTTTTCGAGCCCCTCGCTTGCGCGGAAACCTGCCTGACCCTGGACGACCGGGAACTGGGAGTCGCGCTGGTTGATCTGGGCGCCGGTTCTTCGGACTTGATTGTCTACCAGCACGGAAGCGTCTGGCATACGGCATCGATTCCCGTCGGGGGCGAGCACTTTACGAACGACATCGCCGTGGGTCTGCGCACGCCCATTCCTGAAGCAGAAAAGATCAAGCGGCTTTGGGGCAGGCAAGGTTCAGGCATGGGGGAATCCGCGGCACTGGAAGTGCCGGGCGTTGGAGAGCGCCCGGCGCGCATTGTGAATTACGCCCGTCTGCGGGAAATCATCGAGCCTCGTGCGATCGAGTTGCTGGAATTGATCAAGGCTGAGGTGGACCAGGTGGATCATGTGGACCGGGAAAGTCAGCTGGGCGCCGGCATTGTTCTTACCGGTGGCGGGGCCAAGTTGGGCGGCCTTGCGGCCCTGGCCGAGCTGGTGCTGGGATTGCCGGTTCGCGTGGGCTATCCCATGAACATGGAGAGTTCGGAGGAAGTTCTTCCAGACCCGTCCTACGCAACGGTCGTGGGACTGGTGGCGTACGGAAAGCGGATGCGGTTGTTGCAGGACCGCCAGGACAAAGGATTGATGGGAAAGCTGTGGGGTGCGTTGCGAGGACCGGGAAATTGATGACCTGTCCTGAAGACTAAACTGTCACCGGTGGGAGTGAATATGGCAGACAATGGACATTCCGAAGAATTGCGGGTCGACTTTTCTGACAACATTCGACACGGGGCCAAAATCAAGGTGCTGGGCGTGGGCGGCGGCGGCGGGAATGCGATCAACCGCATGATTGCCGCCCACGTTGAGGGCGTCGAGTTTATGGTGGCGAATACCGACCTCCAGGCCCTTGAAACGTCAAAAGCCCCGCTCAAGATCCAGTTGGGCGCGAAGCTGACCAAAGGCCTCGGCGCCGGCGCCAATCCAGATGTTGGCAGGGCTGCCGCGCTTGAAGACACGGACAAAATTGTTGAAGCCCTGGAGGGCGCGGACATGGTGTTTGTGACGGCCGGACTGGGAGGCGGAACCGGGACCGGCGGCGCTCCCATCGTCGCCAGCCTGGCTCGGGAGCTGGGAGCCCTGACCGTCGGGGTGGTCACCAAACCCTTTGCTTTTGAGGGCCGCCGGAGAATGGCTCAGGCCGAATACGGACTGTCGGAATTAAGCCAGGCCGTTGACACCGTCATCTGCATTCCCAACGAGCGCCTGATGGAATTTGTGGACAAGGGGACGAGTTTCTTTGAGGCCTTCCGCATCGCCGACGACATTCTCCGCCAGGGCGTCCAGGGCATATCCGATATCATCACCATCACCGGCATCATCAACCGTGACTTTGCGGACATTAAGACGATCATGGAAGGCATGGGCTACGCCGTGATGGGCACCGCCATTGGGCGCGGGGAAAACCGTGCCGTCGATGCCACGAACCAGGCGATCGCAAGCCCTCTGCTGGAGGATGCTTCGATCAATGGCGCCCAGGGCATTCTGTTGAATATCACCGGATCGAGCATGCTGACTCTGCACGAAGTCCACGAGGCCTCTTCGATTGTCCAGAAAGCCGCCGCTGAAAATGCGAACATCATCTTCGGCGCGGTACTGGATGAATCGATGGAAGACGCCGTAAAGGTCACCGTGATCGCCACTGGAATCAAATCGGAGGCCATGGGATTGAAGCCGGCTGCGGGTCCTTCACCGGCCCTGCGAACAGCCCAGCAGAGCGTGAAGAGCGCCCTGTTGAGACGGGGAAAGGTTGCGGATGGTCCTCCGGAAGAAGAAGAAAAGGTGCGCCCGGAAATTGCGGAAGATGATCTGGATGTCCCGGCTTTCATGCGCCGCCCGCTGCGGCCCGAAAAAAAGTAGATCGCAGCCGGTCTGTGAGAGGCTTGCCCGTCTGCATCCAGCGCGGAGCGCAGGACCTTCATGCCGGGAAATCGTGACGCCCAGGCTGCAGGTCTGGGCAAGGCCATTCGCTGCGCTGTGATTTCACCGGTCCCGCCGGGCTGGAGGTCCGGCCAGGGACGCTGACTCAGTTCGCATGAAATCTTCCACCCCTGATCTCGAGGCAGCCTACTCGGCGTGCCGGCGATTGGCGCGGCGCCACTATGAGAATTTTCCGGTCGCTTCGCTGCTGGTTCCCCGGGACAAGAGAGATGCCCTTGCTGCCATCTACGCCTTTGCGCGCTCGGCGGACGACTTTGCCGATGAGCCCGGCGTGGAAGGGCGTTTAGAGGCCCTTGCAGACTGGCGGCGCAGGCTCTACCAGTGCGTCGCCGGTGAAGCTGACCATCCGATCTTTCTTGCCCTGGGCGACACCATACAGAAGCACCATTTAAGCGTGGCCAATCTCGACAATCTCCTCCGCGCTTTTGAAATGGACGTGACGGTCAACCGGCACCAGGATTTTGATTCGCTTCTCCGTTACAGCGCGTATTCTGCAAACCCCGTGGGACGATTGATGCTGGAGTTGTTCGGCCACCGCGACCCGGAACTGTTGGCCCTGTCCGATCACATCTGCACAGCGCTCCAGCTTACGAATTTCTGGCAGGATGTGCGGATCGATCTCGAGCGTGACCGGATCTACCTGCCGCTCGATGACCTGGCCCGCTTTAACCTTTCGCTGGATGACCTCAAACGCTTGGGGAACGAGGACCGAACGCAGGCGGATTCGGGAATGGAGGACCGATGGCGTGGTCTTCTGGCCCTTGAAGTGGAGCGGACCTGGGAATTGTTCCTGAACGGCAAGCCGCTGCCCGAGCGCGTTGTCCCTGAGCTTCGGCGCCAGCTTCGCCTGACCTGGCTGACCGGGACGGCAATCCTGGCGGGAATCGAGGCCGTCCATTACGACGTGTTTCACCGTCGCCCCAGGCTGAAATGGTTTGACTTTGTGCGGCTATACTTCACGGCCCGGCATCCCATCCCATTCGGGGTTGCTGAACGCGCCGCGGGAGTAGCGGTCAACTCGGGACGTCGGCGATGATGCGCTTTCCGTTGGTCTGGATGATTCGATGGGTTGCGCCATATCGGTGATTGTCCGGCCGCAGGTTGAAGAACGCCGTTGAAAAGTCATTCCGATGAATCTCTTAAGGTCACATGGCTGAAGACGTCCTTATCATTGGCGGGGGCCTTGCCGGGCTGGCTGCCGGCGTCGCGCTGGCGGAGGCCGGCTGCCGCGTCCGGCTGCTCGAGCAGAAGCCGTATCTCGGCGGCCGGGCGCGCTCCTTTCGGGACGCCGCCACGGGTTCCATGGTCGATAACGGCCAGCACCTCTTCATGGGCTGCTACCATTCGACTTTGAAGTTTTTCGGCGCTATCGGGACGTCCCAAACCGTCACGTTTGAACCCCGGCTTCGCGTCCGATTTCTGGGCCCCGATCAAAAGATCACCGAGCTTCACTGCCCGGCTTTGCCTTCTCCTTGGCACCTGTTGTCCGGTGTTTTTCTCTCCAACAGTTTTTCGTTCCGGGAAAAGATTGACGTGGTTCGAATGGGCAGAGCGTTGCGCGCTGCAAAAGGCGCGGCGGACAATCCCGGCGTTGCCGGTCGCCTTACGGTGGAAGAATGGCTTTCAAGCCTGGGCCAGTCGGAAAGCTTGCGCCGTAACTTCTGGGACCTCCTCTGCATTGCCGCAATGAACGAGGATCCGCGAATCGCCTCCGCTCTTCTGTTCGAGCGCGTTCTGCGCCTGGCGCTGTTCAGTTCGGCGCTGGACTCGCGGCTGGGCATTCCTCGCAAAGGATTGAGCGAGTGTTATACCGATGCGGCGGCGGCAGCCATCACGGAGCGCGGCGGCACGGTTGAACTCCGCCGCGACGTTCGATCGCTGCTGGTTTCCGGAGGCGCGTGCCGGGGCGTCAAACTGGCCGACGGCACGGTGATCGAGGCGCAAACCGTCCTGAGCGCGGTGCCGTGGCACGTTCTGCCCGGGCTGCTCGCCCCGGACGCTGTTCATTCCGAGCCGTTCTTTTCGCGCGTCCTCAGGCTGCGTCCCGCGCCCATCATTTCTCTCTATCTTTGGTTCGATCATCCCGTAACCGATCTCGAGTTCGTGGGCTTGCGAGGCACAACCATCCAGTGGCTTTTCAACAAAGGAAAGGTCCTGGGGACGAATGAGAACTATGTGTCGCTGGTTCTGAGCGGAGCGCACGAACATGTTGCGCGGTCGAAGGAAGACTTGCGCGACATGGCGCTCCAGGAACTCAGGAGTTTGTTGCCGGGGATGCGCGACGCCCGGCTGACGCATTCACTGGTGATCAAGGAGCGCTTTGCGACTTTCTCTCCCTGCGTCGGAGTGGATGCCTTGCGCCCTCCGGCTGTGACGCCGGTCCGCGGGCTTTATCTCGCGGGTGATTGGACAGCCACGGCACTGCCCGCAACGATCGAAGGGGCCGTCCAAAGCGGTTACACCGCCGCAGAAGCTATCCTGCGCTCGAACTGACGATCATGCCTGGCCGGCCACCGCAGCCAGGCGGCTTTCATAGAGCGGAAACTCGCGGGTGAGCGCCTCGACTTCCTTGCGGATGCGCGCCAGGAGAGTTTCATTTTCGAGGTCGCTCAGGACCTCGGCAATCCAGTTGCCGATCTTGCGCATCTCGGGCTCTTTCATGCCGCGCGTGGTGACGGCGGGCGTTCCCACGCGGATGCCGCTGGCCACCATGGGCGGGTTGGGATCGAACGGGATGGCGTTCTTGTTGACGGTGATTCCGGCCCGTTCAAGGCTTTTTTCCGCCTGCTTGCCGGTCACGTTCTTCGAGAAGACATCCACCAGCATCAGGTGATTGTCGGTGCCGCCGGAGACGATGCGGAAGCCCTTGGAAGCGATGGTTTCGCACAGCACACGGGCGTTCGAGACGATCTGCCGTTGATAGTCGCGGAATTCGGGCTGCAGCGCTTCATGGAAGCAGACCGCTTTGGCGGCGATCACGTGCATCAGCGGCCCTCCCTGGATGCCGGGGAACACGATCTTGTCCAGGGCCTTGGCGAACGGCCCCTTGCAGAAGGTGGCCCCGCCGCGCGGCCCGCGCAAGGTCTTGTGGGTTGTCGTGGTCACAAAGTCGGCGTGCGGAAAGGGGCTGGGATGGAACCCGGCCGCCACCAGTCCGGCAATGTGGGCCATATCGACCATGAGCAGCGCGCCGGATTTTTTGGCGATCTCCCCGAAGCGGGCAAAATCGATGGTCCGGGCGTAGGCGCTGGCGCCGGCGACAATCAGTTTCGGCTTGTGCTCCAGGGCCAGGCTTTCAAGCTCGTCGTAGTCGATGGTCTCCGTCTGCTTGTTCACACCGTAAGAAACAATCTTGTACATCTTGCCGGAGAAGTTCAGCGGATGCCCGTGGGTCAGATGGCCGCCGTGCGCCAGGCTCATGCCGAGCACCGTGTCACCCGGATTCAGCACTGTCATGTAAACGGCCTGGTTGGCCTGCGCGCCGGAGTGCGGCTGCACGTTGACGTGTTCCGCTCCAAACAGCTTTTTGGCGCGCTCGATAGCCAGCGTTTCAGCAATATCAACAAACTCGCAGCCGCCGTAGTAGCGTTTGCCCGGCAGCCCTTCGGCGTATTTGTTGGTCAGCACGGAGCCAAGCGCCTCAAGCACGGCCTCGCTGACGAAGTTCTCCGAGGCGATCAGCTCAAGCGTTCCGGCCTGCCGTTCGACTTCGCGGGCAATGGCCTGGGCCACTTCCGGGTCCACTTCAGCGAGGGTGCGAGTGCGGGAAATCTGAGTCATGATGTTTTTCTCCAGCGTTTTATGATGATGGACAGCAGGGCTTCTTTCAGACTCTTGCGCGGGTGACAACCACCCCCGGTAAACTTTGAGATCCATCCGATTCAATGATCGGGCTGAAGCGAATGTTTCATCCTGAACTGTTGTTCGGTGCAGCGGTCACGGGTTGTCGGGCCTGCCAACCCTTGAACAAACATTCTATCGGAGGCGGATGGACTTGGCAATCATTGGGGCCCTGTTCTCCGGCAAGCCGAAGGGGGTGGAGAGCCTCGCAGGTTTCCGGCGGCGTGAAGAGCGAGCCGGTACGCTTCGGTCACGATAACGGGCTTCATTTTCCTTCCAGGAAGCGGCCCAAGCGCGGGCGCGCATGGCGGAATTCAGGTTCCAGATAGGCTAGGCAGGCTCCGGCCCGCTTTGGGTCCGTTTCCGGTTAGTTCTTTTGACCATCGTGTGTTTTCAACAACATGGCCCGCTTCGTTTTCCGCTTCGTTTTGCCGTTTTTCCGGTTCGTTTTTAATGCTGACGCTGTGTTTTCAATAACATGGCCAGGTTCGTTTTTGAAAAACAAAAATTTTACTCCCGCCTTCGGACCGGCTGAAATGGTAGTTCCATATTATCAATAACTTACAGCAATTATGACAGTCTTTCCAGACTGTTTATTTCAGCATGCTGCTCGCCAGCCTTGTTCAAAAGACTAGCATGCTAGCGTATTACTTGTCAAGGGATTTCACCGGCGCTGTGTCGTTAGCACATCAAATGTCCGGTTGAATTAGCAGGTAATCTGTCCGCTTGAGCGGGGTAGCCACGGCGCCAGGTTTGTGCCGCGGGACTTTCTACGGCAAGCGCGGCAGGGTTGGCGGTCCCGGTGATCACAGATTGCCGCTACAGAAAGCGGCGGGCGGTTGTGATCTCTTCCTGGCCTCCGCCAGCCGCAGGATGTTGTCTTCAGGAAACGGCGGCTGAGCGGAACCAGGCGACCGTCTTCTTCAGGCCTTCCTCAAAACGTATCCTGGGCTCATAGCCTAAAAGCTTGCGGGCCAGAGAAATGTCGGCGTGCGAATGCTGAACGTCGCCTGTACGCGGCGCATCATAGCGCGGCGTCACCCGCGTGCCAAAAATCCCGTTCAACACTGCGATCGTTTCGTTCAACGTATGGCGCTCTCCGGTCCCGACATTGATGACCGTACCGGCCGCATCCGGAGCGGTGCAGGCGCGCAGAGTGGCATCGACGGTGTTATCGATGTAGGTGAAGTCGCGGGACTGCCCGCCATCACCAAAAATCGTCGGTGTCTGGCCGCCCATGTAGGCGGCAATAAAAAGCGACAGCACGCCCGAGTAGGGCGAGTCAGGACTCTGGCGCGGCCCGAAGATATTGAAGTAACGCAGCGCAACCGTCTCCAGGCCGTAAACCCGCGTGAAGATCCGGCAATAATATTCACCCGCCAGCTTGGTCAGCGCATACGGCGAAAGGGGGCACGGCTCCTGGGATTCAAGACGCGGCAGCGCCGGATGATCTCCGTACGCCGCCGAGGACGCCGCAAACACAAGCCGTTTGGCTGAGGCGTCGCGGGCGGCCAGCAGAACGTTCAAGGTGCCGTCGATGTTGACGGCGTTGGACGTGAGCGGGTCCGCAACCGAACGCGGCACCGAAGGGATGGCGGCCAGATGGATTACGTAGTCCACCCCTTCGAAATCGGGGCGGATACTTTCGAGATTCCGGATATCGGCCTCATGCCATGCAATCTTTTCCTTCACCGGCGCCAGGTTTTCAAGATGGCCGGTAGCAAGGTTGTCCAGGACGCGGACCGTCTCACCGCGCCGCACGAGTTCACCAACAAGGTTGGAGCCGATGAAGCCTGCTCCTCCGGTCACCAGATAGGTGGACATCGCTTGAACTCCAATCGATTACGGGATATTCCCCCTGCGCGCGGGCTTTCCGGCCGGCGAAAGGCTTTCGTCCAGGAGACGCCTTGCAAAACCCGGTTTTCCCAAGCGGGATATTGCATTAAGAACGTTGCTGGATTACTCTTCAGCATCGAAAAAAGAAATACAATAGAAGATCGCGTCCTGATAGGATCCTGAGATTCGGGCACGCGTTGGGGGCAACGGTCCCCCGATTGTATTCACCTGATTTCAACCATGAGCCTCCGCCGCCATCCGCGCCGTTTTACGAATGCCCGCACCACCAACTTTTACTATTCGTTTGTCTTTCTTCCTCCGGAAAAGCGGGAAGCCCTTGAGGCCGTTTACGCTTTTGCCCGGCGCAGCGACGATGCGGCCGACAGCCATCTGCCTGCCGGGGCGGCCCGGCGGCAGCTTGAGCTTTGCCGGCAGGACCTGGATCGCTGCTACCGGGCTGGCGGCCATCCGGGCCCGGACCTGACGCCCGAGCTTGCCGCCCTGGCCCATGCGGTCCATCGCTTCAGGATTCCCAGGGAGCATTTCGAGGAACTGTTGCGCGGCATTGAAATGGACCTTTGCCCGCAGCGTTACCGGACCTTCCAGGACCTTTCACTCTACTGTTACCGCGTGGCCTCGACCATCGGGCTGATCTCCATCGAGATTTTCGGTTACAAAAATCTTCTGACCCGCAAATACGCCGCCAATCTGGGAATGGCGCTCCAGCTTGTCAATATCCTCCGCGATCTTCAAGGCGACGCGCGCCGGGAACGCGTTTATCTTCCCGAAGAAGATCTCGAGCGTTTTGGCGTGCCGCCCGGGTCCTTTATCGAGGGCAAACCCGGCGGCAGATTTGCCGAACTGATGGAGTTTGAAGCCGAACGCGCGCGCGGCTATTTTGCGCTGGCGCGGCAGACCCTCCCTGCCGAAGACCGCCGGTCGATGGTGATCGCCGAGATCATGGGAGCCCTCTACTGGCGGCTGCTCACTCGCATCAGGAGCCGAAGCTACAACGTTTTTGGAGCGCGCGTGCGGCTGCCGCAACCCCTGAAATTCTGGATTGCACTTTCGGTCTTTTGCGGAGGTAGCGGCTATCAACCTTAGCAGGAACTGGTCCCACGGCCCTCCCCTTACCTGTGAGAACCCACTCCGATCCCCGCACCTTCGGTTTTCTGCTCTTGCCCCCCCTGCGAAATAATTTCCTGGACCGCGTAAGTGGCCTTCTGCTGCGATTCAAAATAAGTTCGGGTCACCATTTCACCGACCAATCCCACCGAAAGAAGCTGGATACCACTCAGAATCAGCAAGGTCGCCAGAAAAAGCAAAGGTCCGTGCTGCAGCATGATGGACTGGTGCATGAAAAATTTCTGGAACACCAGAAAGGACCCGATCAAGGTCCCCAATCCCATACCGGCAAAGCCAAACAGGCCAAAAAACTGCAGGGGACGCGTAGAATACTGCACCAGGAATTTGATGCTGATCAGGTCAAGCATCACATTTACGGTTCGCGACAGGCCATAGTTTGACTTGCCTCTCGCACGGGGAATATTCTTGATCGGGATCTCGGCGATCCTGGCGCCAAAAGAACTGGCAAGGGCCGGGATAAACCGGTGGTGTTCGCCGTAAAGCCGCATGTGCTGCAAAATCTCGCGGCGGTAGGCTTTGAACGTTGTGCCGAAGTCGTGGATATCCACTCCCGATAATTTGGCCATGGTCCAGTTGGCAATGCGGCTGGGAAGCCGGCGAGTCAGCCAGGTATCCATCCTCTTGACCCGCCATCCGCTGACCAGGTCATAGCCTTCGTTGATTTTGGCGATAAACAGCGGAATTTCCGCAGGGTCATGCTGCAGGTCGCCATCCAGCGAAATGATCACTTCACCCTGCGCGTAATCGAATCCCGCCTGCAAAGCGGTGGTCTG